>ENA-UOOM01001828-UOOM01001828.1-fermentation-metagenome-genome-assembly--contig:-NODE-1828-length-19274-cov-4.713565_pt1 | contig 19274 bp, 18 predicted proteins | sample MGYA00245781_ERZ724031 | MGnify/ENA primary metagenome ERZ724031 (study PRJEB28704, sample SAMN03018317) | fermentation metagenome | biome: anthropogenic terrestrial biome; feature: soil; material... | reverse complement strand
ATTAAGCACCATCAATGTTCCTTGTTCCAGTCCATAGGTGTATAAGTCTTTATCCTCAGAGGGTATTACTCCGTTCTGAATAAATGAATCTGTAATTTTCTCGAATACATTCATTCTCATTAAAATTTGCGGAGCTTTTGGGCACCTTCTGGTAGCTTTGGTTGATGTACAAGAAATATACACGCTGAATTTACATTCATAATCGTGACCGTCAGCGCTAAACTTGCGATCATTCCACTAAACTTCATTGCGATTCTTTTCATATGCGTTCCCTACCGCTCTTTATTTTATTTGGTAATCTTATCCTACTATAAAAATTCAACTTATGCGGAGACTTGTCAAAATTCATATATGTTTTTGTAGTGAATTAAGGTTTTTCTTTTAAAATCTTTAAAAGAGTTTTGCTTCATTAAAAAAAGAGCAGGCTATTTTAACAGCCATTGCTCTCAGATAATTCGATATACATGAATAGTGTTACAGAAAATACTTTCTCGTTATGTGAAATATCTATAGTCCCATTATATTTTGCTAAAACAGTTTTGATGCTTTGTAGACCAATTCCATGATTCGCTTTATCCTCCTTTGTTGTCAGGAACGTATTGTTCTCCTTAGCTATTTTCCCTTCAAACGGATTATCGATATTTAATATAAACCGCCCCCTATCATATTTTATGATAATATTGATATATCTTTCTTCCGTTAACTTGCAGACAGCCGACACTGCATTATCAAGTAAATTTCCTAATATGATTGTCATATCAAAAGAGGGAATATCCATTTCTTCTGGTACATTAAGATCAAGTGCAATTTTTATATTTTTTTGTTCTACTTCTTGAAGTTTAAAATTTAGAATACTGTCTACAATTATGTTTCCTGAATGTGCATGTTCCTTTTTTTCACCAATTGTGTATAGCATTTTAGATATATGGTCAAGTGAATGCTCTATTTCATTATCATGGACTAGCGAATATATTACTGTGAGATGATTTATTAAGTCATGCTTTATTTGTCGTGTTGATTTCAAGGAATTTCTCATAAGATTGAATTGTTCATTGTAATATTCATTTTGCTTGGTGAGTAATGCTGCTTCCATTTTGTTTGATAAAGTCTCCGAAGTTCTATCAAATAAATAGAATGTTGCAAAATTAATTAATAACATGAAAATGATACCTACTATCACTTGTAGTAACATGATATCTTGTGTTTGAAATAAAATTAAAATTATATATAGAGATGATACAGGCATTAATATTATACATACCCAATATGACATCGGAACACTTTCACTATGCTTAACATTTACAAATTTTCCTAAAACTAAAACAACTATATATGTAACCACTTTTAGAACTATTAGGCTATAAGAAATTGAATATTCATTTTCCGAGAAAATTGTGAAACGCATCCCTGACAAAAGTATTATTACAATTATTTCAACACACATGGAAATCAAGTATATATAAGTAACAGCCAAAATCCTTTTTTTTATATTCGCTTTGTAATTAAGAGACAATCCAATAAAAGCACTTATATTGCATATCATCATAACCACAGGTATTTTAATAAATAAATATACAATTGTTATCATTATAAAATATCCAAGATATGATAATAACTCTATCTTTCTGTTAACTTCTTTTCTATTAAAAAAAACACTCATAAATTTGTAAATAATATATGCTCCAAAGATATTAGTGATAATGTATACCAGATTATATAAGCTTATATGCATTTCTTAACATCCTTTTTTAGACTCTTAAAACTGCTATCCTACATAGTCTCTGCATAAATTTCACTCAAATTTTTCATAAATAACTTGTAATTCTCTTATTGCTTTTCTCCTTGGTTGACTTATCGGGAGTTGCATCAAATTCGACATTATAACGGATTCGTATCTAAATGTAATAACATGAGCGTAGCTTACGATATAAGATTTATGAATATGCATAAATCGGTATGTTGAGACTTCTGTTAGCACGTCCCGAAGCTTACCATAAAATAATTCTTCCCCATCAGTAGTAACTATTTTCACTTGTCTACCTATGCTTTCAAAATAAAGGATATTCTTTATGGGTATCTTGTAAGTCTCCTGACCTTTTTTGTAAGTAAATATACCGCCTGATTTTTCATTTAATTTCATTGCAAGCAAAACATCTTTTATAATCTTGCCCTCATCTAGGGGTTTGGGCAAAAAATGCATGGGTCTTACTTCAAATAGCTCTCTATCGTAGCAATCTTTTCCTGATATGTATATAATTTGTATGGTTTGATTATCCATTTCTTCTCGGATTTTCATACCCACCTCTATACCATTTATCCGTTCTAATTCAATATCTAAAAAGATTAGATCAAAACTATGTTCCTTTTCAATGAACTCACATAATTTTTCTCCTGAATAAAAGACTTGAACTTCTACTTTTTCGTTAGTGGTCTTAAAATAAGTTAAGATGATCTTTTCAATTTGTAAACAAATCATTTGCTCGTCGTCACATATTGCAATTTGAAACAAAACGTTCATCCCTCCCCATAAATTCAGGATGTAATGATACTCTGACATATTATTTGCTTAAATTCCTTCTGTTTACATAATATCACAGAATATGGAATAAAAAACAACTTTTGCTTACCTTTATTTTATAATATTTAAAGCAATCACAAGACTATTCTAAAAATCACCAAACAAAAAACGGAGGAATTCTTCCTCCGTTTTTTGTGGGTCATTCTTATCTCTTGGGCAAATGTATTGGCTCTCCTAGTGCACAATGTGCAGCTTCCATAATGGTTTCTGCAATGGTTGGATGAGCGTGGATGGTGTTTACTAGTTCTTCTAGTGTGCCTTCTAATTTCATTACAGCTGCTGCTTCTGCAATGATTTCTGTTGCACTTGCTCCTACAATGTGAACACCTAGGATTTCGCCGTATTTCTTGTCAGCAATGACCTTTACAAAACCTTCTGTTTCGCCCATGGCAAGGGCTTTTCCGCTTGCAGACATAGAGAATTTGCCTACTCGAATATCACCGTATTTTCTTCTTGCTTCTTCTTCTGTCACCCCTACACAGCCGATTTCTGGAATGGTAAAGATGCAAGATGGAACAATATTGTACTTCATCTTCTCTGAGCCACCCATGGCATTTTCTGCTGCTTTAATCCCTTGTGCAGAAGCTACATGAGCTAATTGAAATTTGCCTGTGACATCACCGATTGCATATACATCTTCTACAGATGTCTTTAGATAATCATCAACTTTGACGACTCTGTCTATATCTAAACCTAAATCTTCTAATCCCTCTAAGCAAGTTTTTCTTCCAATAGACACTAAGACTTTATTCGCTTCGATTTCTATGGCTTTGTTCCCACTTACATGAACTGTGTATTTGTCTTCTTTCTTTTCTACTTTTTCCACTTTTGCAGATGTAAGAACCTCTACGCCAGATTTCTGGAAAGATTTCTTTAATGTTTCAGCAATTTCTTTATCTAAGTTTGGAAGTAAATGATCTTGCATTTCTACAATCGTAACCTTGCTTCCAAATGTACTAAAGATCGTCGCAAATTCGCAACCAATCACGCCACCACCAATGACGACTAATTCTTTTGGCACTTCTTGTATATCTAATATTTCCGTACTTGTCATGATGCCAGGTAAATCTAGACCTGGTATTGGTGGAACTAATGGAGTAGAACCTGTAGCGATGATTAATTTACCGTAAGAAATCACTTGACCTTTATCTGCCCCATCAACAATATCTACTGTTTTGTTTTTATTTACATGACCTTTTCCAGAGTAGATTTTGATATTATTTGATTTTAAAATGCCAGTAACGCCACCTACAAGTTGTTTGACAACACTGTTTTTATTTTGAACAACTTGAGCCATATCTACTTGAGGCTCTCCTACCTTTATACCTTTTCGCTCCGCATTTTTCATATTATGAATAATCTCTGCACCTTTGACCATAGTCTTTGTTGGGATGCAACCTACATTTAAACATGTTCCACCTACAGATGTTTTTTCAATTAGGGCAACTTTTGCACCTAGCTGTGCAGCACGAATAGCTGCTACATATCCGCCAGGTCCCCCACCTAATACCACAATATCATAAGTGTTATCAGCTGTTTGAGGTGTTGAAGCTTCTTCTTTAGCAGGAGCTATTTCTTGAATTGGGGCTGCTTCTGGTGCTGGAACTTGTGAACCTGTAGCATTAGGGATCACTTCCCCTTCCCCACCAATATATCCAATAACCGTAAATATGGGTAAAACGTCTCCTTCTTTAGCTAAAATTTTAAGAAGAGTACCTGATACTTCTGCTTCTACTTCCATATTGACCTTATCCGTCAAGATTTCTAGTAAAGGCTCTCCTGTTTCAATCTGGTCTCCTTCTTCTTTCAGCCATTTAATGACTGTACCTTCTTCCATATCCATGCCAGCTTTTGGCATAATCACTTCTGTTGCCATTTGACACCTCCGTGTTTTTAAGGTGGTAAGGTGGTCAGCTTTAAGGTGGTCAGCAAAACCTAAGCTCGCCTTTCTCTTAGGCGAGGTAAGCGCTACTGGGGTCTTCTTTTAGGGTCTAAGATCCTTCGCTTTGCTCAGGATGACTGGGCAGTAGCGAGGGTCTAAAAACAGCCACTAGCTACTAGCATTCAATACTTTGTTAATTGCAATAGCATTATGCTTTTGCTGACCACCTGACCACCCGACTACCTGACCACCTTTCAATACTAGTATTGCCTTACAAATTACAACAACAACAAATTCGGATCCTCTAGCAAATCCTTCAAGTATTGCAAGAACTGCGCTCCTACTAATCCGTCCATTACTCTGTGGTCTAGGGTAATGCTCATGTTCATTACTTCTCTTATTTGAGGAGCATCATTTATAATTCTCATTCTCTTAACTGTTACCCCTACGCTTAAGATGGCGCTATTGGGTTGGTTGATGATGGAATTAAAGCTAATGGTGTCGTACATTCCTAAATTGCTGATAGTAAAAGTGCTTCCGCTTAATTCATCTGGAGTAATCTTGCTAGACAGGGTTCTTTTTACGATATCTGTTCTACTAGACACAATCTCTTTTAAAGTCATTTTATTTGTTCCCTTTATCACTGGAACAAGCAGTCCATTTTCTAAGCCTACTGCTATACCCATATTTACATAGTCATTGACTCGAATTCCTTCCTCTACAAGAGTAGAGTTGACTATTGGATATTTCATTAAGGCTTTTGAAGTAGCCATAATAAGCAAATCTGTTACAGTAATTTTCTTATCTATTTCTTTTTGGATAATTGGTTTTAGCTTAGCTCTTAGGGCATTGATATGCGTCATATCTACTTCAGTTTGAAGGGTTACAGGAGCACTCTTTTCTAGGCTTTCTTTCATCCTTTGAGCGATGATTTTTCGAAGCCCAACCATAGGAATGATATTAGAAGCTTTTTCTTCTGCTTTAGAAGGTGCTAAAACTTTCTTTTGCCCTGTTGCTTCTGTAGGAGCAAGACTAAGATCGTCTTTTGTAATCTTTCCGCCAACGCCAGTACCTTTTATTGTAGATAAATCGATATTTTCCACTTCTGCCATTTTAGTAGCAAGTGGTGTTGCTTTGATGATATCAAATTCTTCTACATCTACCTTTTGAACTCTGCCAAAAGGTCCACTTCCTGGTATGTCTTCTACAAGAAGGTTTCTATCTTTTGCAATTTTTCGAGCAGCAGGTGTGGCACGAACTTTGCCTACAGGAATTGAAGAATTCGATGTGGCTTTTTCTTCTTTAACAGTTTCTTCAATGGTTTCTACCTCTTTTACTTCCATGCTTGGTGTTGCCTCACCTGATGGCGCTTTTTCACCAGCTTCACCGATATATCCGATTACTGTAAATACTGGAAGAACATCTCCCTCATTCGCGCGAATATCGATTAAAGTACCAGACACCTCTGCTTCTACTTCCATATTTACTTTGTCTGTGAGGATTTCTAATAGTGGTTCACCAGTCTCTACAGTTTCACCTACGTTTTTTAGCCACTTAATGACTGTTCCTTCTTCCATATCCATGCCTGCTTTAGGCATAATGATTTCCGTTGCCATTTTGACACCTCCCTATCGATTCATTACTTTATAGATTGCTTCTTTAATTTCATCTTTCTTTGGTACAACAGCTGCTTCTAAATTTCTATTGTATGGAGTTGGTACGTCTAAGCCGCCTAATCTCATAACTGGAGCATCTAAATAGTCAAAAGCTTCACTTTCAGCGATTCTTGCAGCAATTTCTCCACCAACGCCACCAGTCTTGCAAGCTTCATGAACGACAATAGCCCTACCTGTTTTCTTTACAGATTCTATTATGGTATCTATGTCCATAGGATATAAAGTAATTGGATCTACTACTTCTACGCTGATGCCTTCTTTTTCTACTTCTTCAGCAATATCTAATACCTTTTGTAAAGTAGTACCCCAAGAAACGATTGTTACATCCCTACCTTCTCTTTTTACAAAAGATTTTCCAATAGGAACGATATAATCTTCATCTACTGGCACTTCTCCCTTTACTTTGTATAAGAGCTTATGTTCAACAAAACAAACTGGATTATCATCACGAATAGCTGCTTTCATAAGGCCTTTTGCCTCTGCAGGAGTAGAAGGAGTTACCACCTTAAGCCCTGGTACATGACATAACCAAGCCTCTAAACTTTGGGTATGTTGAGCAGCTGCCCCTGTACCTGAACCAGAAGGAAGTCTTAATACCATAGGAACTTTTGCTTTTCCACCGAACATGTATCTCATCTTTGCCGCTTGATTAACTAACGCATCCATACCAATAGTAATAAAATCCATAAACATCATTTCTGTAATAGGTCTTAATCCTGTTGCTGCTGCCCCAGCTGCTGCTCCTACGATAACTGCTTCAGATATTGGCGTATCTCTTACTCTTTCTTCTCCAAATTCTTCAAGCATGCCAACAGATACACCAAAAGCTCCTCCGTAAAGACCTACATCTTCTCCGAAGAATATAACATTTTCATCTCGTCTCATTTCTTCGCTCATACCTAAACGGATGGCGTCCTTATAAGTCATTTCTTTCATTTCCATATTTATATCCTCCCTATGCGTATACATCTTCTAATACCGTTTCAATTGCTGGTTCAGGTGAATTTATAGCAAATTCTACAGAATCATCTAAGGCCTTTTGGGCTCTCGCTTCTATTTCATCTGCTTCTGTTTCGGTAACGATATTGTTTTCGATCATATACTTTCTAAGTCTTTTTATTGGATCTTTTTGTTTCCATTCGTTTACTTCTTCTTTCGTACGGTAAGCCTGAGCATCGCTCTTAGAGTGTCCTAACCATCTGTAGGTTTTACTTTCTATTAATACTGGTCCTCTTCCGCTTCTACAGTATTCAGTAGCTTTTTGCACTGTTTCATATACTTCTATAGCATCATTGCCATCTACGATAATTCCTGGCATTCCATAAGATTTTGCTCTTTCAGCAATGTCTTTAATATTCATATGTTTTTCAATTGGTGTAGACATGCCATATAGATTGTTTTCTACAAAGAAAATCACTGGAAGTTTCCAGACAGATGCTAAATTTAAAGATTCGTGAAAACTTCCTTCATTTGTTGCACCATCTCCACTAAAACAAAGGACGACCTTTCCAGTTTTCTTATATTGTTGTGTAAGAGCAGCACCTACAGAAATACTGTATCCCCCACCTACGATACCATTTGCACCTAGATTACCGTTTTCAACATCGGCAATATGCATAGAGCCGCCCTTTCCTTTACAATAACCTGTTGCTTTTCCTAATAATTCTGCTTGTATTCTATTTAAATCTAGACCAAATCCAATTACTTGTGAATGTCCTCTATGAGTTGCAGAAACTAAGTCTCCTTTTTCTAAAGCCATACAAGATGCTACACCAGATGCTTCTTCTCCTACGGATAAATGTGTCGTACCGTGTACCATACCTCTTGAGAAAAACCATGCAACTTTTTCTTCAAATAGCCTAGCCTCATTCATTCTTAAATACATTTCTACTAAAGTTTCTTTCGTTATAGCCATTTTTTTACCTCCCGGTATTTATTATTTTTTCATTAATGCAGTGGCCGTTTCACTATCTGTAACGAGTACATCTACAAAACCACCTCTAATGCCACCAAAAATTGCATCTACTTTTTCTTTTGTCCCAGATACGCAGATTTTTAAAGGTATCTCCTTTAAAGGCTCTAATTCAGGACATAGCAATCTATCATAAAAAGGCGCTTCGATGATATTTCCATCTATGTCAAAATACCTAAAAACAAAATTTCCAACGGCTTTTTTTTCTAATAGATACTGTAAATCCTCTTCTGTTAGCGCTCCTTCTACAAAAGGTGAAATGTTATTACCTAAGCTTCCAATGCTGACTATTGCAATGGTACAGGTTTTTGCCATATTAAAAATATTACTTATAGTTGATTCATGAAGTAAAACTTGTTTTGTCGCAATATTGTCTACAACAAGAGGATTATTCATTAAATAAGGCTTTGCTCCTAATTTTAATGAGATTTCTCGAGTAATTTCGCCTGATTGTTTAGAAAGCTCTCCATTAAAAAAGTGCCCATATGGAAAAACCCCTCCTGCCAATTGAACCATAGATAGATTTAAATTAGATCTTTCCTTTACAATGTGTTGGGATACATAGGTCAAGGTTCGGCCCCAAGCGATGCCAATAATATCATCGTGTTTGAGAATCCGGTCAAGATACTCCGCACCTGCTCGTCCAATATTATCTAAGGTCATATGATTGTTCTCTTCTGTAGAAACCACTACTACTTCCTTTAGATTAAACTTTTCTTCAAGCCCTTGTTCTAAAGCCAAATAAGAGTCTAAAGAATCATCAATATGAATGGTTACAATGCCTTCAGGAATCAATCTTTGAATTAATCTACTGATCTTTTGCCTCGATAAGGACATCCTCTTAGCGATTTCCTCTTGAGTTAGCCCGTCATTGTAATAGTATTTTGCTATTTTAATTAATTGTCTTTTTACATCGTCTTTCAATACAACACCTCTGTCGAGCATATGCCCATTAATTGAGATTTTGTGCACATTTATAATATCATTATTATTTTTCCATTTCAATAAATTTATGAGAATAATTTCATGTTATATAAGAAAAGCTCCTAGAGCGTTCTAGAAGCCTCGACATTTAAATTAACCGATGATTGTCTCTTGTAATTCTCTTAATTTGTAGATTAAGGTAGATTTATCTAATTCGATGTCGTCATAAGTAATTACTTCGCCTGGTTTTTTTGGTGTCAATAATTTTGTCTTCTTTGTGATTAACCCTAGTGGTACAGCTTTTTCTGCTTTTGCTATATCATATTTTTCAAAGGAACCATATACTGTGTATCCACCAATGCCGTCTAGCATATCTCCAGCTTGTAAGTCTTTTTTAGCTAATGTGATTGTTTCAGCACTTGGCGCTCCTGGTAATGGAACAATACTTGGTTCATTGTAAATTACTGCTCTTGCGGCAGTTAAAGGAGTTTCTAAACTGCATAAGTGATATGGTCTAAACAATACGTAATTTGGTCCTGAACCCATGCTTAAGTATTGCATTTCGTGGTGAATTTGTGGAAGATCAGTAGTGATGATTACGAATACGCCTGGTGCAACCCCGTTTACGTAATCGACGATCTTAGTGTTATTTAGGATTCCACCATTTTCTTTTAATTGGAAAAGACCAGGTAATTCATTTACAGAAGCACAAACCGCATGTCCTCCTCTTACATCAGGTAAAAAACCAGTTGCATTTGCCATTGCAGTCATTTCTACCATTGTCTTTGTTCCGTCTTTAAATGCTGTTAACATTTTTGGGCTAACGCCTGATTTTATAGCTTGTTCATAAACTGTATCTGGATTGCATCCTAATACTACTGGATTGTTTTTTCCTTTACCAATAGCTACAATATCCATTCCCATTGCATCTGCAAAATCGTAAATTTCTTTTACAGCGCCTGGTTCATCACCTGCAGAACCTGAGTAAATAACGCCTGCATTGTCTGCTAATTTCTTAAGGATTGGTCCAATAACTACGTCCGTTTCTACGTTTAACATGACGATGTGCTTTTTATTCATAATAGAATCGATTGCTACTTTTGCTCCAACATCAGGTACACCTGTTGCATCAACCACTACATCTACTAAGTTACATTGTGCAGGAATATCAGAATCAGGGCATGCTACGAATTTTCCTTGCTCTATAGCTACATTGATTTCAGATAGTGTAGAGGATACGACAATATCTTCTTTTCTTATTCCAGCTAATGTATAAGCTTCTACTGCGTTGTCTACGTTAACGTCAACCACGATGGCTGGTGTCATACCTTTCATGCTCATTACTTGGCTTACCATACCTTTTCCCATTTGACCTGCACCAACAAGACCTAATTTAATGATTTTTCCGTTTTCTTGTAATTGTTTTAATTTTGTGTTTAAGTTTAACATTGTGCGCCTCCGTTTATATTAAAATTTTAAAATTGGGCATTTGCTCATGTGTTGTTATTTTGCTCATACTTATATTAACACGACCGTTTCTTTTTTGCAATGGTTTACTTCTATTATTTAAAATTTAACAGGATCAGGTGGTCAGGTGGTCAGGTGGTCAGGAAAACCAAACTCGCCTTAAGGCGAGGGGGTTTTCCTTTCAGCTTTCAGCTTTTAAGATTTCCCCGTCCTACCGTCCAACCTTTCCGTAGATAGAAAAACCCCCCTAAAATCTCTATTTCGATTTCAGAGGGTTTTTCTAGCTTAGAAACTTATGCATTTCTGTATTTATTTTCGATTTCGATCATTTTCTCTACTTTTGGAGTGGAGCTACCATCTACGAATTGAGATTCTAACCAAGCGTTGATTACTGTTTTTGCGCTTTCTGGTCCAATTACTCTTTGACCCATAGTGATGATTTGGCAATTATTGCTCTTTATCGATCTTTCTGCTGAAAACACATCATGAGCTACTGTAGCACGGATGCCTGGGATTTTGTTTGCTGTAATAGCCATACCAATTCCAGTACCACAAACGATGATTCCTCTTTCGTTTTTACCTTCTGCTATAGAATTCGCTACTTTTTCTGCAATCAAAGGATACAGTACGCTTTCTCCTTTTTCTAGACCAAAGTCTTCTACTTCGTGTCCTTTGGATTGTACAAATTCCTTTAATATATTTTTTAATTCAACTCCTGCTTCATCGCAACCAATTGCTATTTTCATAATATATCCTCCTAATTTTATTCTTACTTTTATCTCTTAATAAACAATTACATATTAAAATGATTTAAGACATAATCTGCTGCTTCGTCTAATAGGTTTAGACGATCTAAAAGCATAAATACCGTGTAGCGTTGTCTAATATAACCAGCCTTAAGGACAATCTCTCTAAGTAAATCTCCATCTAAATCATAATCTCTAGGATCCGTTGATAATTTAATTGTCTTAAGCAGTCCTTCTACTTCTTCAATGGTTGGCAAATACCTTCTAACATCTTTTTCTACTTCTTTGTAATTTTCAACTTGTTTAAAAGCATCATGTTTAAATAAAAATTCATATAATACTGTAGCAATTAATGTACCGATTGCAACGGTCCTTCCATGAGATGGAGGTAATTCACCTTTCTCAATTGCTCTCATAACCATGTAGTGAGATACTAAATGTTCTGAACCAGATGCTGGTCTTGTATCATCTACAAGAGACATACATACACCTGAGAGCACTAGTGCATCTACAAGATTTTTAATAGCTTCTGTATCTCTTTCTGCGATTTTTTCTGCGTTTTCAATACAAATATTAGTAGATTCTTCTACTAACGCTACTGTTTTGTCACACCAGTATTCATCGTTAATGTGTTTTGATAAAATCCAATCTGCTAAAGCTGTTTTTTTTCCGATGCTATCTCCAAAACCTGCTTGGATTAAATCGTATGGAGCTTCTTTGATGACGTCAACTTTTCCGTATATTGCTGTTACTGTTCCATTTTTTATTGTCTTTTTAACGCCATTATATACCATGGATGAACCAGACGCTGCGTATCCATCCATCGAAGGTGCTGTGGCAATTGTAATCACAGGAATTTTCACTCTATTGGCTACAAGGCGGTTAATATCGTTGATGGTACCTGAACCTACAGAGATAATACCTGCAATATCTCGATCTGTAGTCATTAGAACTTTACCTACTGCTTTTTCATCTGGAATTAACTTTTTATCTTCAAATTCTAAAAGAGAAACATCGTAGTCTGTTGCCTGCATAATTTCGTAAATTCTTTGGTTTAAATCATGAGTATGTTTATCTGCAACGATTAAGATATTTTTTCCTTGAATATGTTTTTTACTAATTTCTAAAATATCTTCTTCCTTAAAATCAAAACTTATATCTTTGATTGGAACCCTATGTGTTCTTCCACAAGCGCACTCTATATCCTTATTTAATAATTCACTGTAATCCGTCATCTTTTCGTCTCCTTTATAATTGATTTATAATGTACTTTACAGAATCAAATATATGATTTGCATTGATCGGTGATTTTTCATAGTCTTCCATAGAGGTTTCTCCTGATAATACTAAAATCGATTGAATTCCTAAGTCTTCACCCATTTTTATATCCGTATATAGACGATCACCAACCATAGCTAATTCACTTTTATCAAAATTGTATATATCTACAATGGAATCTAGCATAGGTTGATTTGGTTTTCCAATAACGATAGGCTCTTTTCCAGTAGACGCTTTAATAAACGCAATCATTGCTCCTACATCAGGCATTACTTTCTCATCTGCAAGAGGACAATTAAAATCAGGATGAGTTGCAAAATAAGGTACTTCTCTTACATAATCACATGCTGCCCATAATTTATCATAGGTTAATGTCGTATCAAAGCCTAATACAACACAGTCTACCTCTGCATTTTTCTCGGATACTACTTCAAATCCTGCCTTTACAAAAGAACGAATAAGGGCTTCTGTACCAAGTAAAAAGATTTTCTTAAAATTTGTATTCTTCTTCAAGTAATAAATCGTAGCATCTCCGGAAGAGAAAACATCGTCTTCTTCAGCGGATATCCCTAGTCCATTTAATTTATCTACATAAGCTTGCTTATCCTTAGAAGAGTTATTTGTCAAAAATAAATACTTCTTTCCATTATCCCTTAATGCTTGTAAAAACTCTTTTGCTCCATCAATCAATTGATCTCCTAAATAAATAGTACCATCCATGTCGAGCAAATAACAATTAATGTCCTTAATAGAATTCATATATCCTCCTAAAATGTGTGTATTTAATATGTGGTTTTATGCTGGGATAAAATAAAACAAAGCACAAATAGCAATTCATTGTGATGAATTTACTACTGTGCTTTCTCCCATTCTCTGCAACTATTAACTTAAGCTTATTTTAGCATGTATAAATAATAGAGTCAATAGATTTGAAAGAAAATTCATCATATGAAATAAATTTAATCTTTAATTAGTATTGTTTATAAGATTGTATTTGTGTAATGAAAAAGGTACCTTATTCAATAGCAATAAAAAATAGTTATATCAATGAATTTTTGAAAAAAACTATTTCAATTGTATGTAATGAACGAAAGTACCCCATCTATTCTGTAATTAGTATTTACATTTTATTGAATTGTTATATATTTACCTACCTCAAATGTAGGATTTTTTTCGCCTTTTAAGTGGATGGTTCCTGGTAGTGATGGAGTATCTGCGCCATCAAATTTTAAACTGCAATGTCCCATTTTTTTTAGTGTATGGAGAGCTTCGTCTCCTACTGCTGTTACTACGTATTCTTCATCACATATTGTCACTTGATCTCCTACTGCCACGTCTCCTGTCAATTCACTAATTTCGTGTAATACTGAAATTTCTGCTAATTCTGTTGGTGCATTGTCATTAAATAATATAATCATGTTCTCACTTAAAAAATCTAAAGCGATATCACCTATGCCTGTAATTTTTACATTGTATTTCATTTTTTCCTCCTAGATATTTGCTATATTAATTAATAATAAGGCTATAGAGCTCCCTTTAAAAGAAACTCTATAGCTAATTTAAAATGAACTATGCTTAGAATAATCCAAAACTTGCAAAGTAAGCAATTACTACTGCCAATGGTCCTGTGATTACTCTAGAGAATAATATTGCAGGAACACCAATTTCAACTGTTTCTGGCTCAGCATCCCCAAGACTTAAACCTACTGGTATAAAGTCACAACCTACTTGTGGGTTGATAGCAAACAATGCTGGTAATGCGTAGCTTGGTGGGATATTTCCTTTACCGATTTCAACACCAACAAATACTCCTACTACTTGAGCAATTACCGCACCAGGTCCTAGTATTGGTGACAAGAAAGGCAATGCACAGACAATACATATTATTAGTAATCCTGGTAATGAACTAGCAATTGGTGCTAAGAAATTTGCGATTACATTTCCTAAGCCTGAAGCATTGATAATACCTACAAGCATGGATACAAAAGCCATAAATGGCAAGATATTATTCATAACCATTTGAATTGTTTGACGACCTGCAGCAAAGAACTTACCTGTTACACCACCAATAGCTTTACCCATTCTTGCAATAGCATTTCCTTTTTTCTCTGATTGATCATTTTTTGGTGCTGCTTTTGGCTCTTCTTTTGAAGCAGGAGTCTTTTGTGCCACTACAGCATCTCCATCAGCTAAAGCTACATTTTCTACTTTTACCCCTGATACATAAATTTCTGGTTGAATATATTGAGCAAGAGGACCAGATTGACCTACTGGAGTAAGGTTCACAGTGAAAACACCTTTTTTAGGATATACTCCACATCGAGCTGTACCGCCACAATCTACTACGGCTACAAAAATCTCTTCGTCTGGCACGCTAGTAGCGAAGCCATCGACGGTTGTACAACCTGATAACTCAGCAATTTTTTTAGATACTGGATCAATTCCACCACCTGTTACAGATACTACCTTGTTTTTCTTTTCATCTGGTTTAATAATTAAGGGACCTCCCCAGCCACCTTTACCTTTTTCTATTTTAATAGCGTTATAAGTCATATTATTCAACCCCTTTTTTAGACATCATATTGAAGATTCTCTCAGTAACCATTCCACGGATAAAGATGACCACTACACCTACTAAAAAGTACCGAACTGCTAGTTCAGTAGTAGACAGACCTAATTGTTCAACACCTTGAGATATTCCTAACCAAACGAATAATTCTGCACCATTAGCATGTGGGAATAATCCTGTTATCGGATGACAAAATGAAATACATGCATCAAAGAAAGGTACTTTTAATTTTTCAGGTAAGAATTTTCCGAATGAATATGCCATTGGGTTTGTTAAGAAAAACATAGCAAGTATTGGGAATATGGTGTATCTTGTGATTGAATATTTTGTAAACTTCAATGCAAAATTTTGCACCTTGTCTTCACCAATAAGCATAATAAGTGAATTTACGAATGTTATAAGTACAATAAGTGTAGGAAGGATGCCTGTTACCATTCCCATGAAACTTTCCCCACCAGCGTTAAATAACCCGATGAAGCCTTCTGCTGCTCTAGATAAAAACTCCATAAAACTCTCCCCTTTGTTTTTTAATATATATACAAAGAATAAAATAAATCTATTCTTTATTATATCTATATGAAGATTTTTTTTATTCAGAATCCTTGTCTTCATAATCTTGTGAAATGCTCTTATTCATAGCTTCTATTCCCTTACTTATAGCCTTGACCATTTGCTTATCTTTCACTGCATGAAGCCATTGATCGCTTTCAAAGATATTTTTGCCTATTAAATCATCAACTCTTCTAAATCGATGAAATACAGTAATACCTGTCATAGATTTCGCTTCATTGATGAATCCATCGTCATCAACTGCCATTAAGACAATACTGCCAGCCTTAATTTTTCCTCTTGTCTGACCTATAAAGAGATTTCCCTTCTTTCGAATCTTAGATACATTGTCTCGGTAGTCTTTTACCTGAAAGTAAGTTAAAAGTCCTTGAATAACAATTGCTCCTACAATAATCAATCCATATTTAAAATACATATCGTCACCCTTCTATGAGAAGTTTTGCTGTCTCAATATCAGTAATCAACACATCAGCTAAACGGGCCTTGAGTACACTTTTAATAGCCTTTACCTTGCCTTCATATCCAGCTACGACAACTTTTAGCGGTGTGTTACGCAAATCTTCAAGCTCAATGCCTATAACTCTCTTATTTGATTCAAAAACATCTCCAGAACCAGACTCATCGATGAAGATATTGCAAATGTCAGCTACAGCTCCTAAACTTTCCATATCTACCATCTCGTTTTCAGAGAGATACTCTGCTGTGATGGAAACCGTTGATTTTGAATTAGATGAGCCTACGCCAAAGATAGCTACATCTAATTTTTTGGTCAAAGATAAAACGGATTTAATACCTGGATCTTCTATAAATGTGTTCCTACTTTCTGCTTTTTCAACCATTGCTGGTGCATATAATATCTTATAATTCCCTTTAAAGGCTTTTGCCATATGTAGTGCTACATTGTTTGAATGAATTTCGGCATTGATCTGACCATTGCCGCCTGCCATGGGAACAAAGGTTAAATTATTGTTGCGATTGATTTCAACATAATTTGGTATTGCCGCTAGTGTAGTCCCATTACTTACTCCAATTATGGAGTTTGGTGTCAAAACCCTTTGTAGATACTTTGCTGCTTCTCGAGCGATGCTTTTCTTGATTTCCATCTCAGATTCGCTATTAGAATCGCAAATAATTACTTCTAGTAAATCGTATTCATCTTCAAGATCTTTTTCAATATTGATCAATTTCTTTGAATATTGATCTCTTACAGTAATTTGGACAATACCCATTTCAACAGCTATCTTTAATAGTCTTGAAACCGTCGCTTTTGATATACCAAGTTTTTGACCAATTTCGTCTTGTTTCATATTTTCTTCATGATACATTTTTGCGCATCTGACAATTAGTCTTACATCTTTATTAGAGGACATATAAACCATCCTTGAAATTTATTTCTTGCTTCGATTTTTATTTCGTGAACTCATTATATTTACAATGTAATCGTTTGTCAATGAATTTTTCGACAAATTTCACAGAATTTTTTTAATCTATACGAAGCTCAAAAATGAATTTTTTATAATTCTATGCACTCTGAAATTTATTTCATAGTTTAATATTCATTTCATGAACTCATTATATTCTGAGTGTAATCGTTTGTCAATGATTATTTTTCTAAAAAGTTTAAACTTTGACATTTTTATAACTTTTCATTTCTAGATGTCGTTTGACAATAGTTGAACATTAATCAAGAAAGTGCCTGTGGTGCTTTAATCGCTAGTCATTAGTCTTTAGTCACTAGCATTTGGGTATTCCTTTTGGGTCAAGATCTTTCGCTTGCGCTCAAGATAATCAGGTGAAAAGAATTGTTACCACCAGCCATTAGAGCTCTAGCACCTTCGGTGGCTTTTAGGTTTTGCTTACCACCTTTATGCTGATCATCTTAATAAAAAAAACCTATAGCCAGATACAATATCTAAGCTACAGGTTTCATTGTTATTTAATTGTTATTTAATTTCTACTTCATTGTTATTATATTCTCATATCACCGAGGAAAATCTTCGTTTAAAACGAGTTTCTTTTTTGGGAATTAATTTATTTGACTATTTGTATCGTTTTCTTTCACATTTGTACAATAATTCATAATGAAATCTTATCTCTTATTGCCTCTTACATCAAAAATAAGAAGGTAAAACAAAATATCCACATTTTATCCTTTATCTTCCCTTTTATCTTCCTCACTAAAATAGCGCAAAACGCTACCAAATAGAAGGCCCAATCCTAAAGTAAGAGATTTAAATTTTAGTGATTCAGAAGAATCAGAAAAAATATTTGTGTACAAAATTATTGTAATCATAATAATAAAAACGATTACTATTTCCATACGCTCCTTCTGTTTTTTTGACATGTGCTTCACCCTTTAATATTATATTTCATTCTTTTTTACTTTCAAATTTTTAATAACCTAAGAAGGCTTTTAAATTTACATCATTGAAAGAATCCGTCTTACTTATTTTCCTATATTTAGTGTCAAGAGAGTAAGTATGAGTCCCTTCTCTACCATACTGATTCGTATATCCATAAATATCCCTACGGAGATAGAAGGCTTTTGAAGACCTTAAATCAGGTTTCTCATAAGCTGCTTTTACTAAACCAGCTGCGGTTAAGGTATAACCCACAATCTTCAACGCTTTTACTTGAGCAATAATTGTACTAATTGCCAAGTCCTTAATAGCCTTTTCAAACGCAATTGTCGTGGTGAATGTTCGAATTTTTTGCCAAGCGGGGACAAGTGCAAAGGGAGTAATTGATTCATTTAAGACATCAGATTCAGTTTCAGAGATAGTTGTTTCTATTTTATTACCGTTTTCTATAACATAACTGTATCTACTATCACTTATCGAGATATTTCCTTGATTGTCTGATACTGTAACAATATTATAATCAGTAAATTTTTCAGTGGTAACAGTTAATGTTAGATTAGGATCTATTGATATTACTTCAGAAGAAATATCAATAGCATTTTCACAATCACTATTTAACGTTACAGATGAATCAATTTTATCAACTGATTGATTTGTTAAGTCGTCATTTCGACTCATAGCGTAATCATTAGAAGTTGCTTGCATTGACTCCATTGCAAAGGCAGTTGTTCCCACACTGAGTACCATAGAAATCACTAAAACAAATGATGTTATTCTTTTAATCATAATTTTCTCTCCATTCTAAATTTAAATTTACTTCTTAAGTTAGGCATAAAACGATACAACATCAACAGTTAATATAAATTATGTACCTTGTTTAACTTTCTAAAATCATCAAAATCACCTCTATATCTAAATTTACAATACAATCTTATTATAATGTTATTGTATTTCATTATTATATTCTGGATTCTCACCTAGTCATAACAGGGTAAGCGGTGTGATTCTTAAACCTATGTAGAGTTTGTTCTATTTCTCAATAACCTCACCATTACGTACTTCTCTCCCTAAACTCTCAAAACATTCTATGACATCAAGTTTATCGATGGCTCCCTGAATAGTATAGTTTTAAGTAGGTTATAATTCTATATCTAATTTTTGATGTAAACACAAAATCGAATCGTTATCTTGAAAAACTAAATAACTCAAACTTCGCACATCTAAAATTACATTAAATTATTGAAACAGGACA
>ENA-UOOM01001827-UOOM01001827.1-fermentation-metagenome-genome-assembly--contig:-NODE-1827-length-19277-cov-4.744772_pt1 | contig 19277 bp, 16 predicted proteins | sample MGYA00245781_ERZ724031 | MGnify/ENA primary metagenome ERZ724031 (study PRJEB28704, sample SAMN03018317) | fermentation metagenome | biome: anthropogenic terrestrial biome; feature: soil; material... | reverse complement strand
AAGGTGATGCAGATTTAATAGTAATGGGTAGGGGGCTTATTGCTGATCCATTTTGGGTAAACAAAGTGGTTAATGGAGAAGAACATCTCCTTAGAAGATGTATTTCTTGTAATATAGGGTGCGCTGACCATCGATTGGCAAAATCAAGACCAATTCGTTGTACAGTAAACCCTGATCTTTTAAATGAAGACGTATATAAACAAAAAACAATAAAAAAAGATATGAGTGTAGCAGTTGCAGAGCGTAGTATGGCGGATTTAGAAGTTGCATATACGATTGCTGAAGTAGGGTATGAAGAAAAAGCAGTTAAAGAAGGTATGAATGTAGTAGTTATTGGAGGTGGCACTGCAGGGCTAGAAGCTGCGTGTACTGCTGCTGAAGTAGGTTGTAATGTAACTTTATTTGAAGAAAAAGATAGATTAGGTGGATTAGCTTGGATGATTGGAACGATTCCAGCTAAAGAAAAAGTTCATTATTTCACTGAGTACTTAGAAAATAGAATTAAAGAACTTAAAAATATTAATGTAGAATTAAACACAAGAGCAACGAAAGAGGAGCTTGACAAATTAGACGCAGATATTATTGTCAATGCAACGGGCTCCAAACCTTTACTTCCACCAATACAAGGACTATGGGATTTTGTAGATAAAGAAGATTCTAAAGTAAAATCAACATTTGGATTTATGAACAATCTTGGTTTTTATAAAGAGGATATGAAAGGTGAAAGGGTCGTTGTCGTAGGTGGAGGAGCAGTAGGCCTTGATGTTGTAGAATTCTTTGCTGAAAGAGGCGCAGATGTATCATGTATCGAAATGATGAGCGAGCTAGGCAAAGATTTAGATACAAATACAAAACTCGATATGAATAATATGTTAAAGGTCTATAAAGTAAAACAACTAACAAACACTAAGCTGCAATCTGTGAATGATGATTCCTTTATAGTAGAGACCCAAGAAGGCAATGTACAAAATATTCAATTTGACTATGGATTTGTATGCCTAGGTATGCGTTCAGAGCTTTCTCAACTACCAAAAATCAGCCAATATGCTGAAGAAAAAGGAATTAGGTTCATGAACATAGGAGATAGTCGAAAAGTTAGAAGAATCATTGACGGTGTTCGAGAAGGAAGAAACATCATCAAGCTATTAGAAGTTATGGGTGCATATTAAAAAATAAAAAGAAGTTATCTTTTAATGAGAAGGTAACTTCTTTTTTTGCTATATAAAATAAAACATCTGCTTAAGCAGTAGTTAAAGGGTGTGTAAATAAATCTGTTCTTTAGGAAAATATTAGCACTAGCTACACCTGATGCTTTAGCCGAAGGACCTCGTACTATAGTCATCCTTGAGCGCAGCGAAGGATCTGTGACCCGCGGAAGGCCAGTCCTAAATGCTGGTTGCTAGTGGCTGATGGCTGGTCACTAAAGCGCCATAGGCGCTTTCCCCTATATATCTGCATTTTTTACGACATATTCTGTAAATGCTTTAACTACAGGCGCTTGATATACATCCTTTAATGTAGCCATATAGAAAACTCGTTCAATACTTGAATGCAAAATATTAATGATTTTAATTGGTAAATGGCGAAGAAGTTCCATTTCAGGAATAATTGCAATACCAAAATTTGCACTTACTAATCCAGCAACAGACTGATCTTCTGCAATGGCATTTGCGACAATAGGCTTGCCACCACCTTCTTCAAAGAGCTCATCTATAATTGGTCTTAATCCGCTTGCTTTTGAAAAGATAATCTGAGGGTAACAAAGTGTTTCAGCAATAGTAATTTCATCTTTTTCTGCCAAGGGATGATTTTCTGGAACAATCAAAACTAAATTTTGTTTTGCAATAGGAATAAATTCAATAGAAGGTTCATTTTCTAGGAAGGAGCAAAAGGCAATATCATACTTTCGATCTTTTAAGCCTTGGATGATATCAGGCGTCATGCCAGTGGAATTATGAAATTTAAACTCAATACTTTTTTGAGGATTCTCATTCAGAAATCCACGGGCAAACTCGGGAACAATATGTATGCTTAATGTCCGGAGCATTGCAATATCAATCTGACCTTCGCCTTTCCCTGTAATTTGCAATTTATTAATACTTGAATCTAATATATTGAGTACTCGCTCTATGTCTATTAAAAAACTAGTACCATATTTAGTCAAGATTATGTTTCTACCGTCTTTTTCAAATAATTTTACCCCTAGTTCATTTTCTAGCGATGAAATGGCATAGGTCAAAGTAGGCTGTGTTATACAGAGGATCTCAGCTGCTTTTGTATAATGTTCCAAATTAGCTAGAGTTACAAAATATCTTAAATGGTATAGGTTCATAATTGCTCCTTTCTCTATTAGATAGTATTCGTATTATAATACAATTCATAAAAAAATTCTATTGATTAGCCCGAACCTTTTGATTTGTTTAAATGGTAACGAAATTCTATAATGTGAATGTAATCACAAATAAAACTACATTGTAGACAATAAAAACCAAATAATAAGTTCTAATCTAAAAAAGAAAGGACGAATAATATGTCAAAAATGAATCCAATTACAATCAGCTCCTGGACATTAGGAGACCAATGTAAATTTGAAGAACGTGTTATAGCAGCAAAAGAAGCAGGTTATGAAGGAATAGGACTACGTGCAGAAACTTATGTAGATGCATTAAATGAAGGTCTTAAGGATGATGATATTCTTGCAATCTTAGAGAAACACGGTATGAAGGTTACAGAAGTAGAATACATAGTGCAATGGGCAGAAGATAATCGTCCATACGAACAAAAATACAGGGAACAATTATGTTTCCATATGTGCGACTTATTTGGCGTAAATCATATAAATTGTGGTTTAATGGAAAATTACTCTGTTGAGCATACAGCGCAAAAATTAAAAGAATTATGCCAAAGAGCTGGCAAATACATTATCGGTGTAGAACCAATGCCATACAGTGGAATCCCTAATCTTGAAAAGGGATATGCAGTAGTAAAAACTTCTGGTTGTGACAATGCAATGCTTATTTTAGACACATGGCACTGGGTAAGAGCAGATCAACCATATGATATTCTTACAAAAGAAATCGCAGAAAAAGTTATCGCTATTCAGATTAACGATGCTTATGAAAGACCGTATGCAAAATCCATATTAAGAGACGAATCTATGCATGATAGATTAGCGCCGGGAACAGGTGCAAAAGATACAGTAGGCTTTGTAAAAATGATCAAAGAAGCAGGAATTAATCCAAAAGTTATTGGGGTAGAAGTTATATCTGATGGTATTTTAAGCAAAGGATTAAAAGAGGCTGCCGCTCATACATACGATAACACAGTTAAAGTATTACAAGAAGCTTGGCCAGAAATGTTAGAGAAATGTTAGAAGGAAGCCAAGGTATAGCTACAGCAAAATAATTAGTATTAATTCCAATGAAAAAATGAAATCAAAATAACATATAAGTGAGGTAAATAATGAAATTTGGAAATATGTTTAGATCAATTCAAGTAGGCCCTATGACAGTAAAAAATCGTTTTGTAGTGCCACCAATGGGAAACAATTTTGCCAATACAGATGGTACTTGGAGTGAACAATCGACAGCATATTATGCTGAAAGGGCAAAAGGTCAATTTGGACTTATTACAATAGAAGCAACAGTTGTACACGATGGAGCAAAAGGTGGCCCAAGAAAACCATGTTTATACAATGACAATGCAATTGAAAGCCTTAAGAGGATTACTGATGCATGTCATGCAGAAGGTGCAAAAGTTTCTATTCAATTGCAAAATGCAGGTCCAGAAGGGCATGAAGAATTTGCTGGTCAACCAGTAAAGGCAGCTACAGCTATTGCTTCTAAAGTCGGAAGAGATATGCCAGTAGAAGTTACTACAGAAGAAGTGTATGAAATGGTTAAAGGATATGGAGATGCTGCAGAGAGAGCGATGAGAGGTGGCGTAGACGCAGTAGAAATCCATATGGCTCATGGTTACCTTGTAAATACATTCATTTCTGCTAGAACAAACAAGCGTACAGATGAATTTGGCGGAAGTTTTGAAAACAGAATGAGATTTCCACGTTTAATCGTAGAAGAAGTAAAGAAAAGAGTAGGCGGCAAAGTTGCTATTATCGCGAGGATTAATGCTTCTGACGATGTACCAGGTGGAAACGATGTTCATGATATGGCAGCAGTAGCCTCATACTTAGAAGAATGTGGAGTAGAATGCTTACACGTTTCAAGAGCTGTTCATCTAAAAGACGAATATATGTGGGCGCCTACAGTAGTTCATGCAGGATTCTCAGCAGAACTTGTAACAGAAATTAAAAGAGCAGTTTCTATCCCTGTTATAACTGTTGGCCGTTATACAGAGCCACAATATGCTGAATTATTAGTAAAACAAGGTCGTACAGACTTAGTAGCATTCGGACGTCAATCTCTTGCTGATCCACATATGCCCGAAAAAGCTATGGAAGGCAAGTTAGAAGATATGATTCCTTGTATTGCATGCCTTCAAGGTTGTGTAGCAAATATGTTTAAAGGACAACCAATACGTTGCTTAACTAATCCAGTATTAGGATTTGAATCACAAGAAGTTACAAAAGCAGAACAATCCAAGAAGGTTATGGTCATTGGTGGCGGCGTAGCTGGTATGTACGCAGCTTCTACTGCGGCTGAAAGAGGTCATGAAGTTACTTTATATGAAGCAAATGGCAAATTAGGGGGTAACATGAGTCTTGCTGCATATCCTCCAGGAAAAGGCGATATCACCAACATGATTAGAAGCTACATTGTAAAATGTGAAAAATCAGGCGTTAGAATTATCATGAATAAAGAAGTAGATATTGAATTTATAAAAGCAGAAAATCCAGATGTAGTCATCGTGGCTTCAGGTTCTAAGACACTTATTCTACCTATTGAAGGAATAGACAATCCAGCTATCATCCATGGTAGTGACGTCCTTGAAGGAAATCGAGTTGCAGGTAAAAAAGTATTAGTTGTCGGCGGAGGTATGGTAGGATGCGAAACAGCAGCATTCTTAGGAGAGCGCGGTCATGAAGTAAATGTTATCGAATTTAGAGATACAGTAGGAGCTGATGTGATACCAGAACATCGACTTTATCTAATGAAGGATTTTGAAGAATACAATATCGGTGACATTACAAGTGCAAAAGTAGTTAAATTCTTCGACGATGGTGTAGAATACGAATCACCAGATGGAATAAGACATGAAGAAAGAGGATATGATTCTGTCGTATTATCAATGGGCTTTAGAAACTACAATCCTTTTGCAGAGCAATTAGAAGGCTTAGGAAAAGAAGTTCATGTTGTAGGAGATGCAATAAAAGCGCGTAGAGCATTAGATGCAACAAGAGAAGCTTTTGATATAGCAGTTCAAATATAGGTTAATTATTGTATTCAAAAGAAAAAGGGGACTAAAAATGGAAAAGAGAATTTCAGGACGTACTAAATTAATGGCACTATTCGGAACACCTGTAGGGCATTCAGGCTCACCTGCTATGTATAATTTTAGCTTTCAACATGATGATTTAGATTATGCATACATGGCTTTTGATGTGAATGTAGATCAAATGCCAAAAGTATTCGAGTCCATCAGAGAACTTGATATTAAGGCTGGAAATTTTACAATGCCAGTTAAAAACATAGCTGCAGAACTAGTGGATAAATTATCACCAGCAGCTGAAATTGTAGGTGCATGTAATGCATTCGTAAATGAAAATGGAGTTATTACTGGACATGTAACAGATGGAATCGGATTTACTGAAAACCTTAGAGCAAATGGATTTGACGTAGAAGGAAAGAAAACAGTAGTACTTGGAGCAGGTGGAGCTGCTACAGCTGTACAAGTTCAATTGGCTATAGAAGGTGCTAAAGAAGTTAGAATCTTCAATCTGAAAGACAACTTCTTTGAAAGAGCTGAAGAAACAAAATCAAAATTAGCGAATAAATGCCCTGAATGTTTAGTTACTGTAGAAGACATTCTAGATAAAGTAAAATTAGAAGAGGCAATCAACAATTGTGATATCGTAATTAATGCGACTACTGTAGGAATGAAACCAAATAATGACAAAACATTACTTGACAAATCATTATTCCGCAAAGATTTAGTTGTTGCTGATACAGTGTACGATCCAGAAAAAACAAGAATGCTTATAGAAGCAGAAGAAGCAGGTTGCAAAATCATTGGTGGAAAAGGAATGTTATTATGCCAAGGTGCTGCAAACTATGAAATATTTGTAGGCAAGAAAATGCCACTAGATGAATTTGCAAAATTTCAAGCAGAAAATCAAAGATAGTCCATAGTAAGATGGAACAAAAAAGGGAGGAAAACTTAATGAAAGATAAGAAGTATATCTGGTCACTAGTAACAGTGTATATGTGTTATTTTACACATGGAATACAGGCAATTATTTTGTCTCAAAACCAAGTCAACTTCTTTACACAATGGGGCTATACTGATCCAGTTGCAGGCGCTCAAGCTGTGTCCCTTGCAATCACTGCAACAGGTTTTGGTAAGTTTTTAACCGTGTGGGCAGGCGGAATGGTATCCGATAAAGTAGGACGTAAAAAGATGGCCGTAGCAGGTGGTATTCTTTACATCATCTGTTTTGCAGGATTATTGTTTTCAAAGAGTTTTATGATCGCCGTCGTTTGTTCATTCTTAGCAGGTGTTGCCACCTCAGGATTCTGGGATGCAGCTCTTTACCCAGCAGCGCAAGAAGCAGCCCCAAAGTTTGCAGGTTCTGCGTTAATTGGTATTAAAGCATTTGTATCTGTATCTGGTATTATCTATCCACTTATGGTAGTACATTTTGCAAACGCAGGAAACTGGCATATTAATATCTGGATTCCACTTATATTCTCAATAATATGTACTGTGCTTGCTATGATTGCACCATTTGTTTATGACGATCAAATGAAAGAAGTAGTTAAGACAGAAAGTGGGGAGCGTGTAAATGCTGCGCAAGCTGAAATTGATGCAATAAAAGCTAGAATGCATGTAAAACCAAACAAATTAGTAAATTTCTTTACAGTATTCTATGCATTCTTATGTATGTTTATTATGTACGGAGCACAGCAGTACACAAAAGCATTTGGAATGAGCAATGCTGGATTAACTGAGATTCAAGCAGCTGGCATGACATCTATATATACAGTAGGTTCTATTATCGCTGTTGTATTTTGGGCAATAATGATGGGTAAATTAAAATGGAATCCACTAAAAGTAGTATTGATTGACTCTATTTTTACAGCTGTTGCATTGGCAATTGTATTACTTGTAAAGAATGTTGCGGTTATTTATATAGCTATCGCATTACTTGGATTCTTTGCAGCAGGTGGAGCTCTTCAAACTGGTTTAAGTGTTCGTCAACTACTTTGTCCTGGACCTAAAGGTAAAAACACAGGTATTTATTATACTTTTATGGGACTTGCAAGCTGTTTCCTACCATTTATCGTATCTTCTATGACTAAATCAATAGGGGAACAAGCTGCTATTTACACAATGATGATATTACTATTAATTGCAGCTTTAGTAGCTACAGTAATGATGGCTTACTTAGCAACTCAATACAAAAAGATTTTTGGTGTTAGTGTATTAAAGAGACAGGAAGCATAAGCATAAGTTAGAATTCTGTAAAAATAACTCTGTCATAATATGACAGAGTTATTTTCGTGAACTTAAACCTTATAATATCTTTGATAGGAATATTTACATCTCTTGGACGAGCATGAAATCCTTGAATAGATAGTAGAATAATTATAAAATTTATCTATTAAAGTTACGGTATAAATCTATTGGATATTAAATCGATATAAAGTTATGATAAAAACATGACAAAGGTTGTTAATTTATTGCCGAACAAATTGTAATCACAAATTTTTTAATATTGATAGTGAAGGGGTAGAAAAATGTGAAAAATAAATATTTATCTACAGGAATTGGATTATACGTAAATTATATCGTTCTTGGTGCCGCATCTATTATTTTAGTACAGAACACGGAATTTTTAGCTGATAAATGGGGAGTCGAAACATCTACAGTGCTTTGGGTCATCTCAGCTTTAGGATTGGGGAAAATTTTGTCGATTATTATTTCTGGCTTTTTATCAGATAAATTTGGTCGTAAACCATTTATTCTATTGGGTATTGTAAGCTATATTTTATTCTTTTTAGGTGTTTTGTATAGTCCTACGCCTGGAATTGCTTTTGGTTTTACGCTCCTTGGAGGTATAGCCAATGCATTTTTAGATACGGGAACTTATCCTGCTTTAATTGAAGGATTTCCAGAAAGACCTGGATTTGCAACAATGCTCGTGGGATTTGCAGTATCTTGGGGGCAATTTCTTTTTCCCTTATTATTGGCTCTATTGGTATTCCAAGGTCAGTGGTTAGGTTATTCATTTATCATTCCAGCAGTATTGATTGCTTTAAATGGCTTTTATATGAAGTCAAGAAAATTTCCCACCCAAATACCTGATCAAATACTAGATGCAGAAGAATCATCTTCTGAGGCGAAAATCGGCGTGCTTAAAGGAAAAGCAAAGAAATCTGACTGGATAATATTTTTATTATATGCCTATTTTTGTCAAGCAACTTCTTATATTGTCGTCACTTGGCTAGCACCCTATGCAGCAGATATATCAGGAGTAAGTATTGCCAGTTCGAGAATTATCATGAGTTTGTATGGAGCAGGAGCTATCCTTTGTGTACCGCTAACCTATAAATTACAAAATCGTTTTCGAAACGATTCTAGTATTGCATTAATGTATTCTGTAGTATCGGTAATGGCAGTTATACTCTTGCTATTATTTCCCACACCAGTCATGTGTGCCCTTTTTGCAATGCTAATCGGTATTGCATGTGAAGGTGGGGTCATGCAGTTAGTGCTGACCATTATGACTCAGTTTTTTCCAGAATGCAAAGGGCGATGTACTGGATTATATTATGCTTTAACAGGTGTGGCTACATTTAGCATCCCCCTTATGACGGGTCAGTTGATTCAATATGGATTAAATATGATCATGCTATTCGATTTGTTTGTAGCGATTATCTTTATGATTCTTTCTTTAATGATTTATCAAAGGTATAAAGTAGTAATAGAAAACAATAGGGATATCGAGTAGGAGGTAGCTGATTATTTCAGCCTTCCTTCAGATTCGCAATCGCTCACGACACCCCTGCCATTGGCTATGTCTTTCCCACTACTAGGGCAGACTAGGGATTTTAACCCATAAGATTGCGCTCATGCTGGGCACACATAGAACCAAATCAGGAGGCGTAAGTCTCCTGACTTGTATTATTGCGAAGTAACGAGCAAGTGATTGCTTGCAGATATTTGGCGGTCACCGTGAAATTTAATCACAAAAGAGTTGACAAAAGAGATCTATGAGAATAGAATAGATATAATTTAATGAAAAAGCGATGATAAAAGAAAGTAGTTTTGAGGAATCTACCAGGGAAAGTTTGCCATTGACTGGAAGCAAACATTAGAAGAATCATTTCGAAGTTCCTTTTTGAGCTACAGGCTGAATATAGTAGGCTGTGTCGTATTCCTGCGTTATAAGGATAGAATATCAGATGTATAATCTCGTATTCGAAAAGTGTAGCAATAGCTAAATTTGGGTGGTACCGCGGAAGAGTATATTTACCTTTCGTCCCTGTATATAAAAATATAGGGATGGAAGGTTTTTTTGTATTTAAAATTGAAAGGTGGTAAAGGAATGATTATCGTATTAAAAAATGGGACGTCAATGGAAGAGGTTGCGAAGATTACAAATATGTTAGAAAAATTTGATGTAAAAGTGAATCCAATAGTTGGGGAAAGTACAACAATTTTAGGTCTTGTGGGAGATACATCTTCGTTAGATATCGGTTCGCTTTATTTTAATGAAAATGTAGAAAAAATTATGAAAGTTCAAGAACCATACAAAAAATCAAATCGAAAAATGCATCCACAGGATACTGTTGTCAATGTAAACGGGGTTGAAATAGGTGGTAAAAAGTTGGTAATAATGGCTGGCCCTTGCTCCGTAGAAAGTGAGGAGCAAATAGTAGGAATAGCAAAATATGTTAAAGAACAAGGTGCTCAAATATTAAGGGGGGGAGCTTGGAAACCAAGAACATCGCCATATGCTTTTCAAGGTCTGAAAGCAGATGGATTAGAACTTTTAAATAAAGCCAAAACCCAAACACAAATGCCAATTATATCTGAAATTACCAATCCTGCGCACATAGAAATGTTCATGGATATGGTTGATATATTTCAAGTAGGTGCGAGAAATATGCAAAACTTTGAAATTTTAAAGGAATTAGGAAAGACAAATAAACCTGTTCTTATCAAAAGAGGATTTGCAAATACCTATGAAGAGCTCCTTATGTCTGCAGAATATGTAATGAGTGGCGGTAATGAAGAAGTTATACTTTGTGAAAGAGGGATACGTACATCCGAGAATTATACAAGAAATACTCTTGATATAAGTGCTATACCTGCACTTAAAAAGTTAAGTCATTTGCCAGTCATTGTCGATCCGAGCCATGCAGCAGGTTTACATTGGATGGTAGAGCCATTATCCATGGCAGCTATAGCAGCAGGAGCAGATGGACTAATTATAGAAGTTCATAATGATCCTAAAAATGCACTATGTGATGGAGCACAGTCTTTGACATATAAATCATTTAAAAGGACTATGGAAAAGTTAAGACTTATTGCAAATGCTGTAGACAGGGAAATTTAGAATAAAGGGTAGGTGGTTATATGTGCGAATATGAAAAATTAAAGGAAGAGATTTTGAAATGCAATGAAGACATTAAAGGAGCTTTTTTAAAAAGAATTTCTTTAGTTGATGAAATTTCAAAACTTAAAATTAATAATAAAGAAAATTTTTCTACTATAGGCAAAGATATAGATTGTGATGAAAAATATGCACATGAATATAGGCACTTAGCTAAAAGTATACAGTTAATAGACAAAAGATACTTATACAGACAACATATTAAATTATCAGATGATAATGAAATAAAAAGCAATAAGAAAATACAAAAGATATGTTATCAAGGATTGCCTTTCTCATATACAGAAAGTGCAACAAAAGCATTATTTCCAAATAAAGAAATAATATATACAGACTTATTCGAGCAAGTATTCTCTAATGTATATAATAATAAAGCAGATATAGGAGTACTACCTATAGAAAATTCGACGGCAGGATATATCAATGAGATATATGATCTCTTGGTAAAATACGATTTGTATATCAATTATAGTTATATAAAAAAAATAAGTCATTGTATAGCTGGTGTTCAAAGTACGCAGATACAAGATATAAAACAGGTGTATTCTCATCCACAAGCATTGGCACAATGCTATGAATATATAAAAGAAAATAGATTTATAGTAATAAATGATACAAATACTGCTGTTGCGGCGAAAAGAGTGGCTGAAATGAATGATAAATCAATAGCTTGTATCTGTTCTAAAGAGGCTGCAGAAAATTATGGTCTTAAGATATTAAATGCAAAAATCAATAAAAGTGAAAACTATACCCGTTTTTGTGGGGTATCCAGAATGCTAGTACAAGAAAGAAATCACAATAGAATAAGCCTTGTTTTCTCAGTACCACATATTGTAGGGAGTTTAGATGGTGTACTGTCCATATTTTCTTATTACAATATAAGCTTGACATCCATATGTTCACGGCCAGATTTAGAAAGTCCTTTTAGATATCTGTTTTATGTTGATTTCGAGGGAAATATATTAGAACACAATATGAAGGCTATACTCTCCCAATTAGAAAAGGAACTTCCATACTTCAAGATACTAGGGAGTTATAGGGCTTAATATATTTAATATAAAGGGGGTGATTCTAAGTTGGGATTAGAATTTGAAAATTTGAACATAACTGTTGTAGGCTTAGGTCTTATAGGGGGATCTATGGCAAAAGCCATAAGAAAGCATATAAATGTGAAAAACTTGTGGGCAATTGAGGTAAATGAAAGTATTATAAAGCAATCAAAACAAGAAAGGATAATAGACGAAGGTTTTATAAATCCAACTTACCCTCTTAATCATTCAGATATGGTTATTCTCTGTGCATATCCGAATACTAATATAAATTTCATAAAAGACAATATGCACAAGATGAAAAAAAACTGTATTATCACAGATACCTCAGGTATAAAAGATAAGATTTCTCGACAAATTAATGAGTTTATAAGAGAAGATATCTATTTTGTTGGTGGGCATCCTATGGCAGGTAAAGAATGTATAGGATATGAATTTTCTGATAGCAGTATCTTTGAAGGCGCTTCATACATTTTAACTTGTAATCATAATCCAGGGAGACAAATTGAAATACTAAAGAAATTATTTTATAGAATTGGATTTAAGGAAGTGTCTATTATGTCTCCTGAAAAACATGATGAGATGATAGCTTTTACAAGCCAGCTTCCTCATTTAATAGCATGTGCACTTGTAAATAGCGATAAATTTGAACAAGGATTAGATTGCATGGGAGGAAGTTTTAAGGATGCAACAAGAGTTGCGCAGATAAATGCAGAATTGTGGAGCCAATTAATATTTGAAAATAAAGATAAATTGCTAAGAGCACTAGCCGAGTTTATAGATGATTTAAATAAAGTCTATCATATTATAGATAATGATAACAAAGATATTGTGCAATCATATTTTGAAAAAAGTACTGCAAAGAGGAAAGGGCTATCAATATGAAAAAGATACAAGTTAATCCTAAAGAAAATAGATATGATATCATTATAGATAATAATATATTGTCAAAAGCAGGAGAATACCTAGAATTAGTAAACGACAATAAAAATATTGCCGTGATTACAGATGAAAATGTATTTAAATTATATGGTAGCAAATTGAAAGAGTCCTTAGAAAAGTATGGTTCACGTATTCATTTTATAGTCGTAAAACCAGGAGAAGAGAGTAAAAGCATTAAAACACTAAGTGAAGTATTAGATCAGCTTACAGAGCAGTCTATAAAAAGAAGTGATTTGATTGTAGCTTTTGGTGGGGGAGTAATCGGAGATTTGGCAGGATTTGTAGCTTCTATATACCTAAGAGGTATTGACTATGTTCAAATACCTACTACTCTATTATCACAGATCGATTCAAGTATAGGAGGTAAAACAGCGATAAACTTGAGAAAAGGAAAAAACTTGGCAGGTACCTTTTATCAACCTAAATTAGTATTGATTGATCCATCGATTTTAAATTCATTGACAGATGATTGCATAAAAGACGGTATGGGTGAAGTGATAAAATACGCATGTATAAAAGATGCTCAAATGTTTGAAAAGTTAACAAGAATAAAATCAAGAAAACAGTTGTTTGATCATATTGAATACATCATTTATACATGCTGTAATATAAAAAGAGCTATTGTAGAGGTTGATGAGAAAGACACAGGACTGAGGATGATTTTGAATTTTGGGCATACTTTAGCACATGCAATTGAAAATTATTTTAATTATCAATATTCTCACGGTCAAGCTGTAGGTGTAGGCATGTATTATATAACAGGAAAAAGTGAAGAGTTAGGATATACAAAACAAGGAACAGCACAAAGGATAAAGGATGTCCTAATGAATTTCAATATGGAATATAGTATAAAAAATGTTGATGACGAGTATATAAGAAAAACGATAAAATTAGATAAAAAGAATATTAAAGATAATATAAATTTAATTTTATTAAACAAAATTGGCGATTGTTTTATTGAAAAAGTACCAGAAAAAAATATAAGTACATTTTTTTGAGGTGAAACATGGATAAAATTACTATATTACCAACGAGATTAAATGGAACAGTAGTAGTGCCTCCATCAAAAAGTTTGAGTCATAGGGCAATTATATGTGCTTGCTTAGCTGATGGGGAGAGTATAGTAGATAATCTTATCCTTTCGGAGGATATAATGGTGACGATAGAAGCCATGAGACAACTTGGCGCAAATATCGAGATAGTCGAAAACGATAATAAAACATACAAAGTAAAAATAAAAAAAGAAAAAAAGAAAGTTTCAAAGGCAGTTATTGACTGCAAAGAATCAGGTTCGACACTGAGATTTATTATTCCTATAGCTATGATGCTGAGTGATGAGTGCACATTTATAGGAACAAAGAGATTAGGGGAAAGACCATTAGACGTTTATTATAAAATATTTCAGGAACAAAATATTGAATATACGACTGCAAAAGGCGTTTTGCCACTTACAGTTAAAGGAAAACTAATGTCAGGTCCGTACAATATATCTGGTAGTGTAAGTTCCCAGTTTGTTACAGGGCTTTTGTTTTCACTTTCTTTATTAGAAGAGGATTCCATCATCAATATAGTAGATAATACGGAATCCGTAGGATATATCGATTTGACTATAGATATGATGAAAAAGTATGGTATGAGAATTGAAAATGAAGGCTATAAGAGATTTGTAGTAAAAGGTGGATTAAAGTATACACCACAAGACTACCGTATAGAAAGCGACTATTCCCAAGCAGCCTTTTTTCTGGTAGGAAAAAGTATAGGAAATGACGTCGAATGTATGGGACTACATGAAAACTCCCTTCAAGGAGACAAAGAAATTCTATCTATTATAGAAAGATACGATGCTGTAGATAAAAAGCCAAACGAAAGTGAAGAAGGTTCCTTAGAAAAGGAAATAGTGATAGATGTATCCCAAATACCTGATTTAGTACCTATCCTGACAGTCCTTGGAGCACTGAAGCCAAATGTCACGACAAAAATAATAAATGGGCAGAGACTTCGAATAAAAGAATCCGATCGATTAAAGGCCATTTCAACGGAAATGAATAAAATTGGTGCAACTGTCAAAGAATTAGAAGATGGACTTGTGATTAAGGGGAAAGAAACATTAAAGGGCGGTGCAATAGTAAATAGCTGGAACGATCATAGAATTGCAATGGCACTAGCAATAGCAGCTACAAAATGCATCGATCCTATAGAATTAGAAGAATATGCATCCGTAAAAAAATCCTATCCAGGATTTTGGGAGGATTACGTAAAGTTAGGGGGGAAGATCTATGGGCTCCACATGGGGTAATAGAATTAAACTGAGTTTGTTTGGTGAATCCCACGGGGAGGGGATTGGCGTCGTTATAGACTCCCTTCCAGCTGGAATAGAGCTAGATATGAATTATATAAGACAGCAGATGGCAAGGCGTGCTCCTGGAAACAGCTCCCTTGCAACGCCACGAAAAGAAGATGATGAAGTCAAAATATTAAGCGGTATATTCGAAGGAAAAACAACAGGAGCTCCACTTTGCGGAGTTATTTATAATAATAATATAAGATCAAAAGATTATTCTATACTAAAAGATACTTTAAGACCTTCCCATAGCGATTACCCTGCAAAAGTAAAATATCTTGGCTTTAACGATTACAGAGGAGGGGGACACTTTTCAGGGAGGATTACAGCCCCTCTTATGTTTGCTGGAGCAATAGCTATGCAAATGCTTCAAGAAAAAAATATTGTCATTGGAAGTCGCATTAAGAGCATTCATAAAACAAGTGATGTGAGAATCGATTACTCCAATATAAATGAAACATTGCTGAAAAAGTTAAAAGCGATGGCATTTCCAACGCTTTCAGAGGATATTTCCAATGCCATGGAAGACGAGATTATATATGCGAAAAACAGTGGGGATTCTGTAGGGGGAGTCGTTGAAACATATATTATAAATGTTCCAGCAGGGTTAGGTCAGCCGTTTTTTCATTCTCTAGAAAGTCAAATTGCCCAAATAGTATTCTCCATTCCTGCAATAAAAGGGATAGAGTTTGGTGAAGGATTCGATATCGCAATGTGCAAAGGTTCGGAAACAAATGACCCATACACTTTAGAAAATGGGAAAATAATATGTACCCAAAATAGCAATGGTGGCATCCTTGGAGGTATATCAAACTCCATGCCAATTGTCTTTAGAACAGCCATAAAACCGACGCCATCTATATCACTACAACAAGATACCGTCAATATATTGGATATGAAAAACACTAAGCTTAAAATAGAAGGCCGTCATGATCCTTGCATTGTTCCAAGGGCTCTTCCTGTTATCGAAGCAGCTGCAGCACTGGTTCTATTAGATAATATATTGGAAAGGGAAGGTGAGGTATGGAAAAATTAGATTTATCAAAGACGAGAGAAGAAATAGATAAAATAGATAAAGAGATTACATCTTTACTTGAGAAAAGGCTTACCATTGCATTAGATGTGGCAAAATATAAAATTCAAGATAATATGGATGTTTTGGATAGTGATAGGGAAAGACAAGTTATAGAAAAATGCATTGGTTATTTAAAAAATGAAAAATACGCTGAAAGCATAGAAAAAATATATATTCAAATAATGGACGCCTCAAAAGAAATGCAAAAAGAGTATATAAAAAACATATAGATGGAGTTTTAAGGGGTCATAGAAGAGAATAAGGGGGACGAAATGGAAAAATTATTTGGTTTAATCGGTGAAAAATTAGGTCATACATATTCTCCTATTATAAATAGCAAAATTATGGAAGAAATAAATATTAACGGTCATTACGGTACTTTTCAGGTTAATAACGAAAATCTTAAAGATGTAATTCCAGGATTAAAAGCTCTTGGCTATAATGGAATAAATGTAACCATACCTTATAAGACAGACATTATCAAGTATTTAGATAAACTTAGCCCTGAAGCTGAAAAAATTGGAGCCATAAATGTAGTTGCCATAGGTAGAGATAAAATGGCAACAGGCTACAATACAGATTATTATGGATTTGGCATGATGCTAGAAAATGCAAATATAAAAATATCAGGAGAAAATGCTGTAATACTGGGTACTGGCGGTGCATCAAAAGCAGTTGCCGAGTACCTTAAAGACAATGAAATCAAACAAATAATATTTGTTACAAGAGATATGGCTACTGCGAAACAAAAATTTCCTGAGGACGAAATCGTTTCTTATAATGATTTTGAGAAAATTGAAAATTGTTCAACCATCATCAACGCTACCCCTGTGGGTATGTTCCCTAATATAGAAGCTACCCCTATAGATAAGAAGTATTTAATGGGATTTTCACAAGCTGTAGATTTAATTTATAATCCTTCAGAGACCGTATTTATAAGGCAATCAAGAGAAGCTGGTCTTAAAAGTGTAAATGGTTTATATATGTTAGTTGCTCAAGCAATAAAATCACAGGAAATATGGAATGAAGTAGAGATATCAGATGAAACAATAATAAAGATATTAGCGTTTTTAAAGCAGGAATATCTATGAACAAGAATATAGTATTAATCGGCATGCCTGGTTGTGGAAAGAGCACTTTAAGTAAAATCATGGCTAAAAGGCTAAATAAACCTGTAATTGATATGGATGATTATATAGAATCCCATGAGGAAAAAACCATAAAAGAGATGTTTGACATAAGTGAAGCCTTCTTTAGAGATGTGGAAAGCAAATATTCTATTTTATTGGGCGAATTGAATTGTCATATTATTGCAACTGGTGGGGGCATTGTAAAAAGAAAAGAAAACATCACAAATCTTAAAAAGAATTCTGTTATTGTATTTATAAACAGGCCTGTAGATGATATTGTGGGTGATATTGATGTAAGAACGCGACCTCTTCTATCAAAAGGAGTAGAAGCAGTATATTCATTATATAATGAAAGAATTCATCTATATAAAGGGTATTGTGATATAGAAATAAACAATGTAGGGGAGATACAAAAGGTTGCTGACTTGATAATAGAGAAGGTTCAGTTATACAAAGTGGAAAATAATCAATAATACGAAAAGGCCCTCTATTTATGAAAATCCACTTATAAATAGAGAGCCTTTTATATTTAATTCGGAAAGTCCTACTTTTGACTCTAACTCCTACCCAGTCATCTTGAGTGTAAGCGAAAGATCTAGACCCAAAAGGAATACCGCAATGCTAATGACTAAAGACTAATGACTAGCGACTAACGCGCTGCAGGCGCTTTTTTTTAATTAACCCTCTTGCCATTTTCTAAGACGATTTTTTGATCTGCAAACATTTCACATTCTAAAGAACTATGGGTAATCAAGATAGTGGGAATATGAAAGTTCTGTTTAAATTGCTCAAATTCTTTGTACACAATTTTTTTTGTCTTTTCATCGAGAGCAGAAAAGGGTTCATCTAGTAGTAAGAGTTTAGGTCTAGTTACAATGGCTCTAGACAGTGCTACTCTCTGTTTTTCTCCACCAGAAATATTTCTAGGATATTTCTTCTTTAAGTGATCAATATGGAACGTGTTCATGACGGATTCACAGTAAGAGAGCAACTTTTCTCTTTTAGCTTTGTCTTTAAAATCAATCATATTTTTAATACCATATGTAATATTTTCTGCTACTGTCATATTGGGAAACAATGCATAATTTTGAAAGACATAGCCTATGTTTCGGTGTCTTGTAGGGATATTGATTTTGTCTATGTGATCAAATACAATCTGTTCGCCAAATGCAATTTTTCCGACCTCTGGATTTTTTAGTCCAGAGATAAAATTGAGAAGGGTGGTTTTCCCTGCACCAGACTCTCCTTGAACGACAAGGACGCCACTTTCAAATTCGTACTCCATATCCATACTAAAGTAATCTAATTTGCTTTTGATTTTAAAATATGTATTCATCTGTGCATCATCCTTGTTTTCCAATATAATTTTTTCTCTTTAACCACATATTTAGTACAAAGATTACGCTAAAACTAAATATTACCATGATTAGTACTAAAGAATTTGCCATATCTGTATTTCCTGATTCTACAGCAAAGTAAATAGCTGTTGGCATGGTTTGGGTCTTACCAGGTATATTTCCTGCAATCATGAGGGTAGCACCAAATTCGCCTATGGCTCGGGCAAAAGATAGAATTACACCGCTGATAATGCCTGGCCACGCCAAAGGAAATGTAACTGTCCTAAAGATTTTCCATTCGCTACTACCCAAGGTTTCGGCTGCTTTTTCGTAAATAGGATCAATGCTTATAAATGCAGACTTTGCATTTTGGTACATAAGTGGAAGGGAAACGATACAGGCTGAAATGACTGCGCCGAACCAGGTAAAAACAATTTGTATCCCAAAGTGTTCCATTAAAAAAGCGCCTATTATTCCTCTTTTTCCAAAAGCAATTAGGAGAAGATAGCCTGTTACCGATGGCGGTAAAATCATAGGAAGTATAAGTATTGTCTCCCAAATGTTTTTTCCAGGGATATTTTTTCTGTTTAAGATATAGCCAAAAA
>ENA-UOOM01001826-UOOM01001826.1-fermentation-metagenome-genome-assembly--contig:-NODE-1826-length-19280-cov-13.555163_pt1 | contig 19280 bp, 16 predicted proteins | sample MGYA00245781_ERZ724031 | MGnify/ENA primary metagenome ERZ724031 (study PRJEB28704, sample SAMN03018317) | fermentation metagenome | biome: anthropogenic terrestrial biome; feature: soil... | reverse complement strand
TCGAGTAGTTTATGATGTGACCTCAAAGCCACCTGCGACTATTGAGTGGGAGTAAGCCGATAGGGCTTTGACCTGCATTTTTGAGTGCCGCACTGTGCCTCTGAGTTTTGTTTCGTACGAGGGTCACGGCAAAGCCACCAGCGACATTGGTGAGTAAAACCGATTATCGAGCCTCCGTTTCCATGTTGGGACGGAGGCTTTTTCTTTACCTTTTTACTCCCTTTCACCTGCGATTTCGCTATTTACTCCCCGTATTTCAAGATGGCAAGGAACGGGGCGGCATTCGGGGGAATGGGAGTAAGGATTTATCTCAAGTGAGTAGACGCGCGGTTTTTGTCCCCGAGGGCGAAACAAGGCCGTTTCGGGGCCCGTGAAACTCAAATCGAACTCAACGGTCATTTTTGCAGTCTCCGTACGGCGTTTCCCCAGGTGGTTAATGGGGAGTAAAGAATCTCGCCCTTTCAATGTAAACGGGAGTAATCAGGAGAAATGCCGCGGTGTACTGTAGTGTGCCGCCGTGTAAACCACCGCGTCATTTACTCCCCAGGTGCGCCGAAAATGCCTTTGCATGCAATGGGGAGTAAAAACTCAGCATACGCAGGTGTGAGCGGCGCTCACAGCCTAGCTTGGCGTCCTGATTCGGTTGCGTTGATTGCAAAATGCGGGGAGCCGCTACAGCAAGGCTTTCCAGTCCTCGTATTCGTCGGCGTCGATCTCGCCGTTCTCGACCTGCGCGCGCTTCTCTGCCCACAGCTCGATCGCCATCGCCGCTTTGGGCGCGTGCGGAGCCTTGGGGTTCAGAGTGAGACCCGAACCGTCGGCTGAGGGAACGATACCGAAGGAGTCCTCGAGCCGCACGAGAAGCGACATGAGGTCGCTCGCGTTCTCGACGCCGTAATCCTTGAGGGCGTTGACGGACACGCCGAGCGTATCGGCGATGGACCCGAGCAGTTCGGGCTTCACCGCGCGGATGCCGCTCTCGTAGTGGCGCACGGCCCCCTCGGTCAGGCCGACGGCCTCGGCGAGCTGCGCCTGCGTCATGCCCCGCAACTTGCGGTACCGCCTTATGTTCTCGCCTACGGACATGCGCCCTCCTCCTGAAAATACGTACCCGCACATCTTATCAGCGTACGCAAATGTACGCAATTCTATTGACAGTACAGATATGTACGTTTACTCTAAATCTGTAAACCGTACATATCCGTACGCTAATGATTGGAGGAGTCATGGATGAGAATGTGGCGAAGACGCCGAGGCCGCACATGCTGGACGCCGACGAGGTCGCGGAGCTGCTGAGGATCAAGAAAGGCAGCGCCTACGAGGTGATCAGGAAGATAAACGCCGAGCAGGAGGCGCGCGGGCGCGTGGTTATCCGCGGGCGCGTTCGAAGCGACGTCTTCGACGCCCTGTATTTCCCGGAGGTGGACTGACATGCCCGTGTACAAAGATGACAACAACGGCACGTTCTACGTGCAGTGCTACTACCGCGATGCCCGCGGCTCGAAGCGCCACAAGACGAAGCGCGGCTTCTCCTCCGAGGTGGAAGCCGCCGTGTGGGAGGGCAAGTTCAAGAGCCTTAACGGCGGGGCCATGGACATGACGTTCTCCGAGTTCGTCGAGGTGTACGCCTCCGAGGTGAAGCCGCGCATACGCGAACACACGTGGATCACCAAGGAGTACATCATCAACGACAAGCTCGTGCCGTTCTTCGGGGACATGCGCATGTGCGACGTGAGGCCGATCGACGTCATCAGGTGGCAAAACGAGCTCACCGAGCACCGGGACGCCGACAAGAAGCCCTGGGCGCCGACGTACCTGCGCACGGTGAACAACCAGCTCAACGCCATCTTCAACCATGCCGAGCGCTACTACGGCCTCACCGACAACCCGGTGCGCAGGGTCGACAAGATAGGCTCGAAAAAGGGCAGCGAGATGCAGTTCTGGACCAAGGACGAGTACCTGAGGTTCAGCGAGGCCGTAATGGACAAACCGCTGTCGTTCCACGCCTTCGAGCTGCTCTACTGGACGGGCATCCGCTGCGGCGAGCTCCTGGCGCTCACGCCGTCCGACTTCATGCTGGAGACTTCGCGGCTGCGCATCAACAAGTCGTACCAGAGCCTCCACGGCGTGGACACCGTGACCGACCCCAAGACGCCCAAGTCGGTGCGCACGATCGTCATGCCCGCCTTCCTGCGCGACGAGATGGCCGACTTCATCGAGATGCGCGACGACGTCGCCCCCGACGAGCGCCTGTTCGCCGTGACCAAGCACTTCCTTGCCCATGAGATGGAGCGCGGGTGCAGGGCGTCGGGCGTGAAGCGCATCCGCATACACGACATACGCCACAGCCACGTGAGCCTGCTGATCGAGATGGGATTCTCCGCGCTGGCCATCGCCGAGCGCATGGGCCACGAGGCGGTGGACATCACCTACCGATATGCGCACCTGTTCCCCACGAAGCAGGACGAGATGGCCGCCGCGCTCGACGGAGCAAGGGGGTAAGAAAGATGCCATGCGAGAACAGCGCCCGCAAGCGCAGCAAGACGATGGCGTTTCGTTGCACGCCCGAGGAGCACAAGCTCATATGCGAGATGGCGGCCTGGAGCGGGATGAGCAGGCAGGACTACATCATCGCCAAGCTCACCGATACCGAAGTCGAGGTGAGGCCCTCCGTGAGCGTGCAGAAGGCGTTGAAGGACTCGATGGCGGAGTTGGCCAAGGATGTGCACCTGGCGGCCTCCTACGGCGAGCTGAGCGAGTTCCTCCAGCGGAGGCTCGAGCTGGTGATGGGGTTCTTCCTGGCGCTCGGCGAGCCGGTAGACGCGCCTGCGGAAGAGCCATCGCCACGAACCACCCCTTTGGAAGAGTCGGTGACAACCGTAATGGATGCAGAATCCAACACTGCGAGCATCTTCGGAATGGGACGTAGATAGCATCTAAAGTCCCAGCTCGGCGATTAGCTTCTTCATGGCGAGAGCCCACTCGAGCTGCTCCGATATGAATCCCGGCCAGGCGGTCTCGTTGTCTTTGATCTTGCAGCCGTCTTTGTAGAAGCGAAGCCCCGATGCCTTCTTGGCGTCGAAGGGCGTGGCCGCAAGGCCGAGACGTTCTTCGAACAAATCGGCGTTGTCTATAGCTTTGTGACCGATTTCCTTGTCGTCGGGCACGTAGAACTCGATGCCGATGCGGCCGCGCTGCGTGTCTATAAGCAGGCCGATGTGATAGGCGGACGTGTCGCAGCGCAAAGTGGTCCAGTGGTTTTTCGAGGGCTTTTGCGGGTTGAAAACCTTCAGGAACTCGGGAGTCGCCTGGGCTACCTCGCGGTACTTGGTCCAGTACGAGAGCTTCACGCGCTCGGTCTCGGAGAGGCCCTCGCTGAGCTTGATGGCCTTCGTCCACTCGTTGGGCTGCTCGACCACGGAGAAGCGCGGCGCGGGCAGGGAGTCGCCGATGGACCATAGCTCGATCTCCACCAGGAAGAACCCGAAGTCGCTATCGGTGTGCTGGTTGAGCCACTCGATGGCCTGACGGTGCTCGTCGCGCGCGCGGGCCACCACCCATATGACGACCTCGGCGCCCTTGCCGGCGGCGTAGGTGATCACCTTGCCCAGGTGGTCGTGGTTGGTGTCCTCGAGCTGGTTCTCGATGATCACCTTGCGTCCGGTGCCGGCTTCCTGCGCATAGATGTCGACGTTGAACGAACCCACCGACGACTCGGTCTCTATAAGCTCGAGCTCAATGCCGACCGCGGAGCTCAGCATGGCAAGGTTGGGCTCCTTGGAGAGCCACTTGGTGAAGTCGAGTGCCTCGTGCGGCCACACGTCGCGCAGCTCGACCTTCTTGAGCTTGTCGAGGTTGTATTTCATCGGGGTTCCCTCTTGTTCCCATCGAGAGCTGGTGCCGACTCATTTACCGGTAATTTCTCTTCGAGGATTTTCTCTCGAGCCGCTATGAGTTCCTGATTCAGGACGCTCACATACTCTCTGCAAACGTCTTCGTAGATTCTGGTTTTGTATCCGTCGGTTTTGACAAACTTAATCTCGACGTCATCTTTGAACAGTTCTTGCAGCAATTGTGCGAAAAGATTTTTGAGGTCGTTTGTTCCATTGTCTTCGGTAAGGACAACGTCGATATGCTCTGGCTCTGTCTTTAGCCTAAAGACATCCTGCGCTCTTTCGTTTGTGGTGACAGTCATCTCTATGTGCTTCATTGTTTCCCTGCCTCGTATATCCTTTGCCTGTCGTAAAACGCCTCGAATCCACCTTCGAGCGTCGTTATGCTTGTTTCGCTCCAACTTATCCGATCGTTCTGGTCGTCAATATTGGTCAGCTCATTCAGAAACGGGTTGCCCAGATATGTTCTGTATTCATCGCCTTGCATGTGCCTTCTGTAAATAGAAAGGTATGGTAAGGTTCTGACCGCAATGTTGGCGTTGTGCGTAGCAACAACGACTGTTTTTCTTGACAGGGCCAGTTCCATCAGCTTTGGCCTAATGACCGAATCAATATAAAGATTGCCCATCCCTAGTTCCGGCTCGTCAAGGAGATATGCATCAGCCTCTTGGTTCAAGGTTCTCTCTATGATGAGAATGCCTTTTTCGCCGTCAGATGGGCTGTAACGCTTCCCGTCCTCGGCTCTAATGACATACTTTTCAAGACCGATAAACGCAGAGAGACCCTTCACCCCCGATTCTTGGTGTACTGTTTTGAACTCTTCTACTGTCTCTGGCAGGCTGGAACAACATATCGATGACGCAATAGCATCTAGCTTTCCTCGCCAATTTTTAAGTGTGGTTATTTTCAGGCCAAACTCTGCGGTTTTTGAATTCGAGCATAGCCATCGGCTTTGAAGAACAATGTTGAGTCTGCCTTTATCTTCAAGAGTTCCGAGATAGCTCGGCGTCTCTCTGGTCTCCTCTTTCATATTCTCTTTGATCGTTTCGACAGCACCAAGGAGGCTCATACGACCTAGCGCGAAGCGAAGAAATCCAGTATCGCTTGGCTTCGATTGAGTGTCCGACTTTTTATCGATGCAGTTCTTGATTTGAATCAGTGCATTGTTGGCAAGGACGATGGATTCCTTATTTATGTACTCTCGTTTGACGACGGAGGCGGCTGACCGACGTAGCATTTCAAGCAATGATAATAGCCTCGCGGCATCTTCTGCTTTTAGATACTTGCCCAGATCGCGCTCACTGCAGTCTGTTATGAAGAGGTCTATCGATTCGCAATCGTCTTTAGCCGTCTTAAGGGCAGTGTCGCTCTCCTCGGGAAGCGATTGGCATTCCGACAGCTTGAATCGATCCTTCTTGTCGCTGTTGCCGACCGTTTTTAGCCATTGGACGTAATGAGAGATGGGGGTTGGAAGTTCGTCCGCCCAGTCGATCACCGTTTGTATCTCCTGCAGACATTCCGACCGCCCGAAGTCTGAGCAAGATCGCTCTTCGTTCTTTACGGTCATCAGCTGGTCGAAAGCGGTATTTTTCTGTCCGCCAATATAGGAAGCGATCTTAATACCGTCAGCTTCGAATTGCGAGCGAATCGACTTAACTATCTCGGACTTGCCAGTTCCTTTTTGGCCGAATAGCACATTTACATCCTGATAGAGCGGGAGTTCGATTGCTACTGAATCATGCGGACGAGCAATGACTTTCGTTCTCCCTTTCCTGTTCAGAAGCGTTTCGACTACTTGGTGGTCTCGCATGGCAAGAAGATAGAACTGCTCGAAACTGTCAACATTGACTCTGAGCGAGACGAAATCCTCTTTTTCGTACCTGTTCCAGTCTTTAATGTCGCTTCCCATGAGCATATTGCGGCCGTGGTTTGACCATATTCCAAGCGTCATCAGCGATCTCGGCTCGAAATAGAGCCGCCAGTCGTTGTTTGTTATCTCTCCGACACGCGCAATCTCTTCTTCGGTGATGGCGGGCGCCTTGTCATGGCAATGCGAGATGAACAGAGCGTTGGAATCCTTGAAGGCTTCCCATATTTCTTCAAATGACCAACTGCAATCCTTTGGGCTCCGGCCATTTTGCAGAGTCTTGATAGACTCGCTAAACGGGACCTTTGAATCAGGGCTCGTTATCACAATCATATGCCAGGGTTTCCCACCAGACCAACGCTCTATATCGAGTTCGACGCCAGGCCAAACCTGGGCAGCTCCATCGACCGCGCTGTGTAATAGCTCATACTGATCAAGGTCGAAATGGTTATGATTGGTTACCGCAACGATGTCGACTTGCGCCGCATCGATTTTCTCAGCGAACAGTTCGGGGGTAACATTTCTTTCCCGTCCCTCGCCTTTGGTCGCCAACGTATGGCAATGTAGGTCAATTTTCACGCCCAGTTATCCTCCTTACGGTTTCATGCCAGCGCAGCTGGCATGTTCATAAGTCCCCAAAATGTTGACTACCTCACGAAAACCTTCGCTCAAGCGAATACGAGTTTTAAGCGATCGAGGGTCTTACGTTCCGTTCTGTTTCTTAATATTTCAAACCTTTGGCATCTTCTCCCAAAAGGCGCTCGAAGATGATGCGGAGGTCCTCGTCATCGAGATAGCCGCCCTCGAGGCAGCCACGGTCGATGGCATCGAGCATCGTCTGCTCCTTCTCTCTCAAGCGGTCGTAGATCACCGCATCGAGGGATAGCTCCCTGTCGTTGCGCATGAACTTCTCGCGCATGAAGTAGTAGCGGGTCTTCTGGTCGTCGGGCAGGCCCAGACGGTGTATGCGGTCTTTCGACTGCAGCAGGTGCACCAGGTTGTAGCTGTACTCGAAATACACCGCGTCGTGGCAGACGCTGTGCAGGGAGACCGACTCGGCGAGCGTCTGCGGGTTGGTCACGAGCACCTTGAAGCGCCTCGCACGGAAGTCGTCCAGAATCTCGCGTCTTTCTTCCTGCGGCGTTGCGCCATAGATCGCCTCGGCAGAAATACCCATGGCGGCGAGGTCGCGGCGAAGATTGCTGATACTTCGAACAAAGATGCACCACACGATAACGGGACGGCCTTCAGCCACGATACGCTCCACCAACCGCTCGCACGCAACAAGCTTCGAGCTCGGGCGGCTTCGCTCGATGGCCTCGTAGAACGTCTGCGAGAAGTCGACGTAGTCGATATCCGAGTAGTCGTCGCCGACCTGGTCGAGCACGTACTCGAGGTCGCCTGGATCCACTGCAGAGCAGAGCATCTCGGGATCACTCTCGAGCTGCAGGGTGCGTATGATCCTCGCGAGCGCGTTGGGGCAAGACGCGTACAAGACTCGCAGCAACGTGTCCTCATCGGGCGTCGCCTCGACCTTCACGATTTCGTCGGGCTCCGGGCGCGGCACGCCGAGCTCGTCCTTGTTCGTTCGGCAGAAGAAGGGCGCCAGGCTGTCGTTGAGGCTTGCCTGGAGGTCCGCATCGGGCGCGCGGAGCTCGCCCGGCTCGTAGCCGAAGAACGTGTCGTAGTCCTCGGGATACAGGATGTGCAGCAGGTTGTAGATGTCCTGGTAGGTGTTCGGGATGGGCGTTCCCGTAAGGGCGATCACGAACTTCGCGCCGTCGGCCGCCTCGAGCGCGGCTTCCGCGCGCCTGCCGCCGATGGCCTTCACCCGGTGCACCTCGTCGAAGACGAGCAGAGTCTGGTCGGGGATGATGGCATGCAACTCCCGCACGTAGCCCGAGAGCGACTCGTAGTTGAACGTGAACAGGTTGCATGCGCCGCTGTCGAGCGACAGCGCGTTGCGCCTGCGCTCGGTCGACATCGCCGCTATGGCGGGATCTCCCAGCGAGAAGCAGCTCAAAGGCAGCTTATCCCCGAAGGTGGCGACCCATTCCTTCTCCCACGACTCGAAGCCGTTCTTGGGACAAACCACCACGATGCGCCGTGCGTGGCCCAAATGGCGCAGGTAGGCGAACACGCCGAGCACCGTCGCGGTCTTGCCGGCGCCGGGCACCGAGAAGTCGGCCGCGCGCCCAACCGTCGCCATGAAGAAGGCGTCGAGCATCTGCCGGTCTCGCAAGGGGCGCACCATCGATGCGTTCACCACGTCGCGGAATTCCCGGAAGCGCGGCCCCAACTGAGGGTCGTCGGCGATGCCCTCGGCGGTCTGCGACTTGATGGCCAAGCCCACCTCGGAGCGCTCGCGGATGTAGGTCTCGCCGGCGTTCACGAAGGCGCCGAAGCTTGGGTCAACCGCGACCTCGACGCCGTGGCCGTCGGCCTCCATGATCGCCTCTAGCATGTCCTGGCACTCGCGAAGGCCCATGCCGCCATCGAGCAGGATGCGGTCGCGGTCGGTGCCGTCGACGACGCTCGCCGGGTAGTACAGCCAAGCGCGCCATGCCGCCGAGGCCATGAACGAGGCGACATCCTGCCCCTCGATGCGAAGGTACATGCCGGGGCGCACCTCGTCGTAGCAGACGACGGCCCTAGGCGCGCTCATCGATCTCACCGATCAACTCTTCCACCTTGTCGGCGACGGCCACGAGGTTACGGCGCACCTTCTCGAGCTCGTCGGGTCCCAGCACGTCGAGCATCTCGGGAAGGATCTTCTCAAGCTCGGAGAGGCAGTCGGCGGATTTCTTGGCGGGCGTGTCCATGAGCTTGACGCGGCGCACGGTCTCCCTTGCGCGGTCGCCGGCGCGCTTGAAGCCGTCGACGAGGTTGCCGTCCGAGCGCAGCTCGCTCACCTTCTCGCGCGTAAGGGCGTCGGGACCCATCTTCTCGAGGAGCTCGGACATGGCCTGCAGCTCAGCGGCCTTGAAGTCGGCCTCCGCATCCGTGCCCGCAACGCTGCCGAAGTCTCTCACGTATCGGGTGATGTCGCCCTCGGGCTGCACCACCATGTTGGCGAACATGAGCCGTTTGACAAGCTGCTTGTCGCGCCTGTTGTCGTACTTCTTCAGCACGCGGCTGAATTCGCCCAAGGGGCCGTCGACCTTGAGGGCGCGGGCGAGGTGGTATTGCTCGGGAGCCTGACAGAATTCGAGGAACTCCTCCATGTACTGGGCGCGGTCGACGAGTTTTTTCACCTCCGCCTCGGTCATGCCCGTCGCGTTGCCGTACTCCGCAGGGGTTATGAGGTGGTTCTTAACCACGTCGCGGTATACACCGACGAGTCGGTCGACGGGGTCGTACGCCACCTTCTCCTCTTCGCCGATCTGAATGGCGAGCTCGAGCAGCTTGATGCGCTTGGGGTCGCTGCCGGTGGCGTCGTCGAGGATGGCGGCCTCGAACCAGCCCGCCTCGTTGTTCTCCCTCGCAAGGCGGCGGACGCAGGTCAGGCGTCGGTTGCCGTCGATGACGCGTCCGTCGTTGAGCACGATGCCCGGCCTAAGCTGGCCGCGAAGGGCGATGCTCTTCTCGGTCTTCCTGAGCGCGCCGGGGTTGCTCTCAACGATGAAGTCCTCGATGACGCCGTTGTACTCGTCGCGGCCGAGGGCGAGCAGGTCCGCGCCCTGCGCGGAGTTGTACTCGCTCACCCAAGTGGCGATGCGGTCGTTCTGGTCGTTGTAGAACAGAAGGTCGCACTTGATGCGGTAGATGTCGAAGTCGCGCGTCACGTTGTCGATGGAGTGCTTCTCCTTGCGACCCGTCGGCAGGACGTTGCCAGTCGCGATTCCTTCCTCAAGCAAGCTCATTTCGTGCCTCCTTCTTCCATGCCTCCATGGATGAATAGTATGCGTCCCCGATGTCGTCGTAGTAGACGTCGGAGTTGTAAATGGTCGTGGTCAGAAGCGGTGCCGGGCACGTGATGCCCAGATCGTTTGCGAGCAGCCTCGGCAGGTCATCACGCTCAATTCCCTCGTTCTGGGAGACGATCCACTCGATGAGGTCGGCTGCGGAAAGCCACCCCTCGCCGCCGGCGACGAACACCTTTGTTCCGGCGAGCGTGCAGCTGCGCAGGAGCCCGCCCGCGTCAAGCAGCCCCTCGTAGAAGTCGTCGGGCATGTCCAGCCCGTACAGCGGATGCGGAGTGGCGCCGCCCGCGCGCAGGCTTGCCACGGTAAAGGGCTCGCCCTCGGGCACATCCATGCTCACCGCGGGCGCGTACGACTCGATGTCCGCCATGCGCGCGCCCAGCACGTCGTGCAGCCGCGCGAACGAGATGTAGCTGTCGCCCTCGTAAAGAAGCACGCGGTGGTCCGAAAGCGCCTGGCGCAGCACGTGGCGGAAGGCTGGATGCTGCCACACTGCGTTCTCGAAGCCGGCGTCGCCTTTCGCGAAGGACGGATGCTCGGCCAGCAGCCGCGTGAAGTGGTCGCTCGGGGTGCTTCCTTCTCGGAAGAGCAAGACGCGGTCCTCGTAGTAGCCCATGCCCTCGATGCCGCGGTCAAGCACATCGGGTGGATCGTCGGGAAACTCGAAGGCAAAGCGCCTGCGAACGAGCTCCGCGTCGCAGATGCGGCCGGCAAGCTCCCGGGCGAGGAAACTCTCGAGGGTGGGTGCCTCGCGTTCGGCGCCGCGCGTCTCGGGCGTATCCTCACGAGAGGCCTGGGCATCCGTCGAGCATTCAGAGACCTCTGCGCCGAGCCACTCCGAGACGCTCACGTTCGCGGGTTCGGCGAACAGGTCGAGCCATATCGCGGCGATGCCCGCGCTGAAGCCGTATTCGCGCTCGTAGGCTTTCGCGACGACGTTCCTGGGCTCGTCCGCATGGCGCTCGGCGAAGGCGCGCACCTGGCGGCGGCGGTCGACCTTGCCGAACCCGACGGAGAGGTGGTCGCCCAGGATGATGCCCTCGTCCGCGTTCCAGAAGACCTGCTTCAGCTCATCGTAGAGCGCGGCGGGCGTGGCGATTCCCGCGCGCCTCAGTTCGTTGCGCGAGGCGCGGAAGACCAGGCGGGCGCACAGCTCGGTGCCGTCGCTCCGAACGGCATCCGCCGCCTCGCGCGCCGCCTGCGCGCGCTCGTCCTGCTGGCTGTCGACTACTTCCGCCACGCGCCTACGCCTCGTTCATCTTGGGCCCAAAGACGCGCTCGACGTAGGCGTCCAGCGTACCCTCCTTGGCAAGCTCCGCGGAGTCCGCGAGCTCGAAGTTCGAGTCGCATCCCTGGCCGACCTCGTCGTGGAAGCCCAGGATGAAGTGAGTGGCAATCTCGTAGATGATCTTGGTGGGCGCGATACCGAAAACCTGGTGCTCCAGGATGTGATCCAGCCGCTCGCGGTCGTCCGGGAAGGCGGCCTTCATGCCCTCGCTTTGGTACAGGCGCTTGATGATCTCGGTGATGTAGAGGCCCGACTTCATGTACAGGTCGGCGAAGGTGTGGCTCGGGTCGTCGAAGCAGCCCGGGTTCTCCTTCTCGAAGAGGTCCACCATCTGGACCACGACGTTGCGCGGCGTGAAGATCTGGTTGGTCTTCTGGGGCGGCACGTAGTCGAAGATGTCCTCCGTCTGGGACTCGTCGAAGTAGTTGGCCAAGCGCTCGCGCAGCTTGATGAACTCGCTCACTGAGTCGTTGAACACTACCTCGTCGAAGAGGTGCCCAACAAAATGCCTTGTCTCGCCGGTCTCGGCGTCGGTGTAGTCGCCGCCGTCGCGCAGGAAGCGGAACTCGTCCGCGGTGATGCTCGTGACGTCCAGGAAGACGTCGGCGGGAATCACCGTGTCGAAGTTCGCGAGCGTCGTGCCCTCCTCGCCGTACGCCATGAGGAACGAGGGAATGGTGCGAGAGAAGCCTCGCAGGTGAGCGCGCACCTTGTCCTCGATGCCTTGCTTCTCATCCTCCTTCTTCGCCGTCTCCACCTCACGCACCACCGTCTCGCCGGCGCTCTGCACGAGCTCCTCGCGGGAGTCCTCGAGCTTCTGGGCGAGCGCCTGGAGCGCCTCTGCCTTCTGCTCGTCATGCCGCTGGTTCACCTCGGCGCGCTCGGCTGCGCTGCTCGCCGCCTTGAGCTCGTCCTTGCGCGACTGCTCGATGCGGCGCGCCTGGATCTGGTAGTCGCCGACCTGGCGGTTGAGCTGGATGTCGGCGTCTGCCTGGACCTTGCGCTCGATCTGCTGTTGCTGGCGCGGTTTGAGCTCGCTGCCATAGCTCTCCTTGGCTGCCTGAACCAGAGGCGCGGTCACGCTCTGCTTGAATGCCTCCTTGAGGTTGTCGAGCATCGCCCTGTCGTCGTCATCGGCTGCGTGCGCCTTCGCGATATCTTCGACGTGGCTTGAGAATTCGACGGTGATGTCGCCGTAGACCTTCGGCCCGAAGATGTCCGCCGCCTTGCCTACGACCTGCTCGTCGGGAATCTCCACCTCGCCCTCGTCGTTGATGGAAAGCTCGTCGGCCGTTCCTCCGTCGATCTCGACCTTGTTCTTCTCGGCGTTCTGCGCTTTTCCCTGCTCGTAGGGGTCGAAGCGCTGGATGATCTCCACGACCTCTGCCGGCGCGCGGAAGACGCTCGCGATGTTCTGGAACAGGAAGTTGCTCATGAAGCCGCGCTTGACCACTTCGCGGGCGTGGATGCGCCTCGGCACGCTGAGCACCTGCTCGGCATCGAGCTCGACCATCTGGCCCTCATCGTCCTCGCCATAGACGGGGAAGAAGTTCAGCAGCTGGCGGATGTGGCGCTCACGCGTCTCCACGTCGCCGCCACCGCGCGCGGTCTCGCCGTACAGATCGTTGGCGAACTGCTCGAAGATGGTGAGCGTGCGCGCCGGGTCGAAGTCGAAGACGTAGGTGTTCTCCTTGCGCGCGTAGTTGCCGCCGCCCAGGTCGAACAGGCACGGGTTCTGGCTGCGGAAGGCCGCCTGCATGTACAGTGCGGGGCTCGCCATGTTCGAGAGCATGAGCACGGCGGTCCACTCCGGCACGGTCACGCCCGTGGTGAGCTGACCGACCGAAAGGGTGATGGTCCTGTCGTGGTCCTTGATCGCACGGCGCACCTTGTCGAGCGACTTCTCGTTCTCGTCGTCGGCGTCGATCTTGCCGTCGCCGGCGGCGAGAACAACCTCGTAGTCCCCGAAGACGGGGTGCGCCTGAAGCTTCTTGGCGAGGGCGCGGGCGGAGTCCACGCGATTGAGCATCCAGAACGTGTGGCGCAGCTCGTCGCGCAGCTCGGGCGTCGAGAACGGGAACTTCTCCTGCGTGGTGAGCGCGTCGAGGAACTTGTCCACGTCGGCGTCATGCACGAAGCCGCCGTTCTGCTTGGTCGAGAAGAACTCGTTGAGGTCGAAGGCGAACTCGGTCTGCTCGCCGTCGATCTCCATGCCGCCGCGGGCCTCTTGCTCGACGATGTCGCTCATCTGGTAAGTGAGCAGGTTGAGCTTGGGGAGGTTGGCGTAGGGGTTCGGCTGCTCGGAGTCGGCAGGCCAGTCGCGCTTGGCCTGCTGCTCGTCGGCGTAGGTCCAGTTGTAGATGGCGTCGTCGGCGAACTTCTCGTTGGCGATGGCCTTGAAGGGCGTACCGGAGAGGTGCAGCGTGAAACGGCGCTTGATGTGGTCGAACGCCACGTCTGTCTTGAAGGTGTCCACGCCCTCGTGCGCCTCGTCGATGATGAGCACGTCCCAGTTGAGGTCGGCCACCTCGTCGAGCTTCTGGTACACGCCACCGAAGCGGATGGAGCCCTTGAGGTCCTGAAGGCTCACGAACTCGATGAACCCCTTGGGGCCTTCCGGGTCGTTGCAGATGGCGCGCAGGTACTCCTCGCGGCTGAGGCAGTAGGGCTTGCCGGCCAGGGTGTCCACGCCGCTGATGAAGCGGTAGCCGCCCTCCACGCCCACGAACTTCACGTAGTCGTCGTACCAGGAGTTGGCGATGGCGGGGCGGTTGGTGACGATGAGCACCTTCTGCGCGCCGATGCTGCGGCATAGGTCGTATGCGGTGAGCGTCTTGCCGAAGCGCGGCTTTGCGTTCCACAGGAACTCACCGCCGTGCGCGCCGCCCTCGTCCCAATGGGCGCGGGCGAAGGCTCCCGTCTGCTCCACGGCGCGCTGCTGCTCGTCGCGCAGGGTGTAGGAGGCAGCGCCGGGTGCGTCCAACACTCCGTCGGTATCGCGGAACCGGTAGAACTGCTGGTGAGACTCCTCGCCGCTGATTTTGAACCATTCCTTCTTGGGTTCGCGCTCGACGCCCTGCTTCTCGAGGTATGCGTGGAAGTCAGTGTCGTGGAACGTGCCCGCGCGGTGCTCCCACGTGGCGTTGCCGCTCCATTCCAGGTGCCACTGCACATCGGCGGTATGCGTCTGCTGCTTGATGCGCTCACGCACATCCTGCTCGGTGTAGCCGATTTTGGTCCAGCCGTTGTGGCGGGCGATCTCGGGCGTGGTGTAGGCATAGATCTGCGGCACCGCGGGAGCGGTGGTCTCGATGATCTGGGAGATGTCGATGCTCGCCATGGCTAGTCCATCTCCTTCACATGGGATTCGATGAACTCAATCTCCTTGTCATCGAGGCCGTACTTCGCGTAGAGCTGTTTATCAACATCAGCAACAGGCTGAGACCAGTCAATGTCAGAATCAGAGGTAAAGTCCTGAAGAGGAACGTAGGCCCACTTTTCTGGCGTATTATGCTGCGTTATTTTTAAAATGCCAAGCAATGTACGAGCGAACTTAGTCTTGATGTACTTCATTATGGCCTTGGCGTCATCAATTTCGTCACATGCGCCAATGCCCATAAATGATTGTGTGTACCCGATAAGGGGTTCCCCGATAAGGGGTTCCCCGATAAGGGGGGTAGATAATACTTCCCCGATGGCTCCTGAGCCGTTCGCCATTGGCAAAATGACCTTGAATTTTGTTAGGTTTCCATTGTCTTCAACGTACTTTCTCTGTATCCACCTATATCTGCGTTTGTTGCCGGTTAGAAGACCAACGATTTGTATGGAGTCATCGCTTTGCTTTTCGTCGCTGAAGCAATTTAATTTATTAAAGGAGCTGGTCACGATTCGACGTTCTTTCCCGTTGCTGCTAATCGAATCGCGTGCTTCGGGATAATCCTCATATAATGCAGCAAGATTGAAACGGTTCTGAAGGTACATGACATCAGAGAGTAGTCCTTGTTTTGCAAGCCACGGTGAAACCTTCATTTGAATAGATCGTAGTTCGTTGTAGGGCGAAAAGACGCCAATTGGTCCAAGTACTTTACCGCCTTCCCAATACGTAACTGCAACTCCGCCCTTAATGTCAGTGTTCGGGAATACCGTGTCGCTCTTTTGCTGGTAGTTGACAACCTTCAGATGTGGGTCGTCGAGCATCTTTCGATTCCAATCCTTAGGGGTTTTCCCCGCATTAAAGAGGAAGCGCGCCGGCGTAATAAGTTCGGTTCGCTTGGAAACCTTGTATGCCTCGTCAATGAAATAGTTGTATATTGGCTTGTCACTCGTACCTTCAACTGTTTCCTGATAGGGCGGGTTTCCGATTACGGCATAAAATTTCTTCCCCATGGCTGCTGCCTTGCCTTTCAATGTGGCGAACTCGAAGGGCTCGCCGTTCTGCCAGTCGTATATCACGCAGAGGGGAACCGTCTCCTTCGGCTCCTCTTCCTCGGTTTCTTCGGTTGTCTCGTCGAGGAATACGTCGTCGAACAGGTCGAAAAGCGACGGCTGTATCGGTTCCGGCTCGGGCTCCTCGAACGTCCCCAGGGTCGACTCCACCTCGGCGCCCATCTTGTTGGTGGGCACGGCGTCGGTGAAGCCGTTCATCTGCCAGAAGTTCCAGGAAACGATCCATGCTGCCTGCTCGAGCTCGTCCTGTTGGGGGTCCGAACCCCAGCGATTGCGTAGATGTTCGGCGAACGTCTCGAGCACGTTGATTCGAGCGATAAGCAGGTTGTCGCCCTGGTACTCGAAGCCGTATGTCGCGCGCAGCGCGTCGAGGGCGCGCCGCACCCACTCCTTGCGAGTCTTGGTCTTCTCGGTCACGACGCGAAGCTTGCGATCAAGGAAGCCCACGCGCTCGCTTACGGGCAGCTCGTCGCCCGTCACGGTGTCGTAGCGCGAGCAAACGAACGGCGCCTCGCCACACGTAATCTCGAGCCGCGGCGCTTCCACGTATGCTCGCCAGCCGTGTCCCTTTGACTTCAGAAATTCGATCGGATCACTGGTCGGCGTCCATGTATTGGCGCCATCATCCGCAACAATCTCGGTGTTGAAGACGTCGCGCCGGCCAAACCATGCCTCGTCCAGGTCGTTGTTCATCTGGTTGCATAGCCAGGACGGAGTGAACACTTCAGCCCGGCTCTTGGTGCGCTGGGATTGTTTCTCCTGCTCCTTTGCGATGCGCGGCTTGATGACGCCGGAATTCATGCCCGTGATTTTCTCGACGGTTATCTCGTCGTCGCCCATGTAGCCGTCGCCCAGAGCCTCGTATTCGTTGTCGGCCCATATGATGTTGCGCCCCGTAGTGCGGTCGCACAGCAACGTCTTGAGAATGAAAGTCGGGTATCGTCGGTCGAAGGACTCTATGAAGCCTTCGACAGAAATGTCGTGGGTTGGCTCGGTCACGGGCTATTGTCCCTTCTTCGCGAGCTCTTCGATCATGCACGTACGCACGAAGGCGGAGAAGCTCATACCCCGAAGGGCTGCCTCCTCCTTGGCCGCGTCACGCAGAGTATCGGGGATGCGCAGGGTCACGGATACCTGATCGCCGTTTACCAGGAAGCTCCTGATCTCGGTCTCGTCGGGGTTGCTCTTGATGAGTTCCTTGTAACCGTCAGACACTTGCGCCTCAATCCCTCGAAATGCAATACAAATGCGTTTTCAGCATTATAACGCAGCGGTACGGCGCGGTACTGGAAATAAGAGGGACAGCCGCTTTCCAAGCTTTATGCGAGCGGCAAAGGAAACCCCAGTTGGTTTAGAGAACAGCTTCTGATTCGAGCTGCGCTCATTGGTTTCCGCAAGGCTTGGCGTTTGCCCGCTCCTCGGCGTAGAGGATCTCGTTCTGCGCCTCCAGGATGCGTGCCGCGTCGCCGATGCGCGCGGCGCACTTCTCGCTTATCGACCTGAGGGCTAGGATCCCCTCGACGTCGAGCGGGTCCAGCTGGTCGGCATGCGCCAGGGACTCGAGCAACTGGTCAAGGCCCCTCGCAAGCCTCCCGGCGTCGCATACGGCATCGATGAGCTCGATGCGCTCCAACTTCTCTTCGTAGTCCAACATCGGCTCGCCTCCTTCTCTCAACGGACGTGTCGCGCAGTACCGTAGCCGTTCCATGCGGAGAGCTGGCCCGTCGCCAGCGGTCCCGTGCGCACATCGGCTGCAAGCGGCGCGGGAAATGCCGTCCCGTTCCGGACCGAAGCGCCGCGACTCGGGAACTCGCCTCCGCCACTGCCACGTTGTCGTCGCCAATCCCCGCGGGAGCCCAGCAACCGCCGACGGGTCGCATCCCATGCCCGGAAGCCTCGGCACCCACGCCGGATTTCATGCCGCACGCCTTCGCCCCATTGATCCGAAACACCGCCCCGGCGCTCCTTGGACGCGCAGGGTCGCACGCCGGCAGGCGGCCCGCAAGGGCCGCGACACTTTTTCGGGTTCTTCGCCCCATGCGCTGCGCGCGCGAACAACGCGAAAAACTGACGTCGGGAGATTTCTATAACCACGTCCGACTTCGCTTCCTCCCTTGCCGGCACGCCCGCGCTGCATGCGACTCACGCGGCGCAAGGCACGCCACAGGGGCGGGCCTCAGAGTCTAAGGAGCAAGACATGAACGACATGAAGGAAAAGGCGATGGACGCGGTCAAGGCCTTCCTCGAGCGCAAGGGCTACGAGATCGTCGACGAGGCCTGGCAGGGTCCCGAGGGCATCGGCGGGATCGACCTCGTGGCGGTGGACGAGGACGGAACCCTGGTCTTCGTCGACGCCACGGTCCGCATCGGGACGGACGGCTTCCCCGAGGCCCACAGGGCGCGCGGGCTGCGCGAGGCGCTGGCGGCGACGTGGCTCGCCGGCAACGGCGACGACTACGCCGACACCCCGGTCCGCTTCGACGAGGTGGCGATGATGCTCGTCAAGGAGAACCGAGCGCTCCTGCGCCACCACGTCAACTGCTTCGGCGAGATGGAGCCGCTCTCCTAGGCGGCGCGCCCGGCCCCGGGCTCCCGGGGCCGGGCTTCCCCCGAAACCCGGCCCCTGTACCACGAAAGCGTACATAACCGTACGTTTTCGTGGTACACTCCGCTTGTCGGACAAATCCGTACGGTTTTGTCCCGACGCTCCGAGACTCGGGGCGCGCCGGACCGGATGCGGCGAGGCGCGCCCCACGCTAGAGAGGACGCGACCCATGCGCACGATAGCCATTTCCAACTACAAGGGCGGCGTCGGCAAGACGACGACCGCCGTGAACCTGGCGGCGATCTTCGCCGCCCGGGGTCTTCGGACCCTGCTCGTCGACCTCGACCCGCAGGCGTCGGCCACCGACTTCTTCGGCCTCTACGACCGGGCCGCCTCCGAGCGGCGCACCTCGGTCGAGCTGCTCTACGGCGGCGCGCCCGTGGAGGAGGTCGCCTACGCCGCCGGGGAGGGCCTCGACGTGGTGGCCTCGACCATCGACCTCGTCGACCAGAACGAGATGCTCCTGCGCGAGCAGCGCCTCAAGTTCGCCCTCGACGACGCCTCGGCCTCCTACGACGCCTGCCTCATCGACTGCAGCCCCGTGATGCGCAGGCTCGCCTTCAACGCCTACCTCGCCGCAGCGGAGGGAGGCATGGTCGTCATCCCCGTGAAGCTCGACTCCACCGTGATGCGCGGCACGGCGCTCACCGTGGAGGCGACGCGCTCCATCGCGGACGCGCTCCGCATGCCCACGCCCCGCTGGAAGATTCTCCGCACCTGCGTGCCCGGCCGCATGACCAACGCCGAGGCCACGGGCGCGGCCGTGCTCGACGGGTTCTTCCCGGACGAGCAGTTCGAGACGGTCATCCATGCGAGCAGCAAGGTCTGCGAGGGCAGCTGGCAGTGGAAGCCGGTGGCGGCCTTCGAGCCGGGGAGCCGCCCCGCGCGCGACTACGAGGCTCTCGCCGACGAGGTGTCCCGTGAGCTCGCCTAGCCAGGTGGCCGCGGGCTTCACCATCACGGGGCTCCTCGACGGCGCGTCGCGCACCCGCGGTCGCTACCCGGTGTCCGAGATAGCGGTGGCCGACATCGCCGACCACCCGGCGAACGCCGCGTACTCCATGGACCCGGCGGGGATAGCCGAGCTCGCCGAGTCCATACGCGAGGACGGTCTCACCGACCTGCCGCTCGTGCGCAAGGTCGGCGACGGCTCGTGGCAGATGGTCTCCGGGCACCGCCGCAAGGCAGCCTACGCTCTGCTCGCGAAGGACGACCCCGCCTACGAGAGGATGCCCTGCCGCGTGATAGAGGGCATCGA
>ENA-UOOM01001825-UOOM01001825.1-fermentation-metagenome-genome-assembly--contig:-NODE-1825-length-19289-cov-9.394614_pt1 | contig 19289 bp, 13 predicted proteins | sample MGYA00245781_ERZ724031 | MGnify/ENA primary metagenome ERZ724031 (study PRJEB28704, sample SAMN03018317) | fermentation metagenome | biome: anthropogenic terrestrial biome; feature: soil; material... | reverse complement strand
CTGCTTCTGCACCAATGTCAACAGCTCTTCATCGGATATGCGGGGATACTTATCTACCGAATCTAGACCTGTTGATATAGCATATACTTTTCCCGTTGAAATCCGATGCCCGGAATTGGACTTTAATCCGGTCTGAATGATCAATTGGTACGAGGTATAAGAATCTAACGGGACTGCCGGTTCTATGGCTATGATTTTATCCTGACTATTGTAGATAAGTTCAATGGCTTGACCGTTCGATGCCCGGAATGTTATATTCTTTTTGATTGTATTTTGGTCGACTGCTTCTGAAAAAACAAGTGTCGCTTTCATATTAGGATCAATGTCTGAGTAAGATGCAGCATTCGTGTTTCCATTAATATCTATTTGTTGTAATTGAAAAGTTCCGATAACCGCATCATCGTCTTTATTTCCGCAAGACGCAAAAATAACAAGACCGATGGAAAACAAAATACACATCAATTGTTTCATAAACATTCATTTTTTTAATACATAAAACAAACACTCATCTGTATCTTTTCTGATTTTATACGGCAGCAATGTCCAATTGCATGATATAAAATCAAAAAATGGAGAGGAAAGTTTATCTCCTCTCCATTTTACCTGCATTATTAACCTAAACGCTCATTATTCGGATTCATGAACGATAATATCTTTGATTTCGGCTGCCGTTAAGACCTTATTATAGATGCGTAATTCGTCGATCAAGCTATTATCCGACAGGTGGTTCCATTCAGTAAAACGGGGAGCCCCTGATCCGATGGATAGTATATCACACCCATTCCAGCTTATTTTAGACAAATCATTCGTAGCAACTTCTTCTCCGTCAACATATAAAATGGCTTTCCCTTCCGTTAGTGTTAATGTGATATATTTCCATACGGCGATGGCGGGATCCAAATCGGCTTTTGTACCTCCATCTAACCAGCCATCGGCGGTTCCATTTCCTACATTTCCTTTGATTCGTTGCTTTCCTTCCGCATTTTCACGGAATATCCGGAATCCGGAAGTTCGATTATTTTGTTTGTCTGCAGCAGCACCTTCCGTCGCCGGTCCGATAACGATAATACCGGCCCGATCAGGATTGGCATTTACTTTATACCAAAATCCGACCGTCAAGTTGGTTCCTAACTCTGCCGCCAAGTCGGATAATTTAAAAGTCAGATACCCATTTTCTGCCCCGGCATACGCTTTTTCCACTTTTCCCGCAACAAAGCCGGGATTCCCCACTTTTGTTGCCTCCGCATTATTTACATTGTCTTTATAATTATCGTCGAAAGACATATAAAAAATCTGTCCATCCTCACTGATAGGAGGTTTAGGTGGTTCTTCCGGATAATTGAAAGCCGGATACTGACCTAAATCCTGAAAACAGGACGGGAGCATAAAGAGCAATAATGATGCTACGAATAGCCTATATACATATTTTTTCATTTGCATACTAATTATTTTTCTTGTTTTTATGATCTGTTATTACGACTCTAATAATTGGGATTTTGAATTAAAACGCCATTCGATTTATCCACCTCAGCCTGAGGCAAGGGTAGTAAAGCATGCCTGTCCTGATATCCGGTTTTCCCGGCAGCATGCAACACATCTTTCGCAACACCCCAGCGTACCAAATCGTAAAAACGATCCCATTCCACAGCCAATTCGACTCTTCTTTCATGACGGATAGCATCTCTTAGTTTGGTTTGATCGGTAGTTGTTACTTTAGGCAGGACAGAAGCATTGCTTCCTCTGGCACGATTTCGAACAGCTTCCAGATAATTTTGAGCCTCTGCGGTGTTTCCTAACTCATTAGCCGCTTCTGCCGCAATCAAATACATTTCCGCCAAACGAATAATGCGAATATTCATCCAATGACCGTGTTTACTGAATTGTCTGCGTTTAGCAGGGTCTGTGTATACTTTTTTATTATAATACCGATTCAATACGTCTTGGGCAATGGGTTTCTCTCCATAAGGAGTATTTTCCGGAATCGATTCCGGGTTTTCTCCGGGTTTTAGAAAATACAACAATGTCTCATCTTTACGAGGATCACCTTCTTCAAAAGCAGCGGCAAGTAAAGGTGTAGGGCAATTCCAACCCCATCCCAAGTCCCAGTCTCCGGATCCTCGCACGCCTTGTACTTCAGCGTACTGACTTCCAATACTCGTGCTGGCAGGTAAAGCTGCGGTAGCCGTACATTGCAATTCGAAAATAGACTCACTGCTGTTTTCGCCGCTCTCCCTGAAAATCTGATTAAACGGAGTATTCAAATTATATATCCCTGAGTTGATGACCTCCGTAGCGGCCGTTAACATGTTAGTCCAGTCATTGCGTTGCATATAGGTTTTGGCATGTAAAGCACGTGCGGTACCCCATGTCACTCGACCAAGATAGTTAGACTCCCATTGACGGGGAAGCAATTTTTCAGCTTGAGTCAAATCCGCATCAATCAACTCATAGATCTTTTCGGCTGTCGATTTTGGAATATTCGTTTCGGCAGCATCGGAAATCTTGAAATCGATAAGAGGAACTTCTCCGAAAGCCCTTACCAAGTTGAAGTACAAAAATGCCCGAAAAAAATGCGCTTCTCCTTCGCATAAGGAATCGATTCGGGCCAACACATCACCGTTGTCTTTCGCCTCCTGAATATCGGCCAACACAGTATTTGCCGTGTGAATTAGCTCATAATTACTAGTGTAATAACTTGCAAGGTTCCCATCCGAGGTGTTATAATTGAAATTATCATACATGGAAAGGACATCCGATCCGTCGGAAAGAGTACTTCCTTTTTCTACGTCTTCGCTACGGATGCTATGAACAGCGAAAGCAGGGATACCTCCGGTAACTCCCCAACCTTTTACTTGGGCATATAAAGAAAAGACATCTGTTTGAAAAGATCCTCCGGGATTATCCCCTCTCGCCCATTTGCCTTGCGGCTCCTGATCCAATAAATCGCTACAGCCTATCTGCGTTAAGGACAATAATCCTATCGCGCAAATGATTAATGATTTAATTATATTATTTTTCATCATGATCTTTTTTTACTTTTAATGATTAAAATGTAAGATTCAAACCGAATGTATACACTGCCGGCATCGGATAAGTTCCCGTATCAATACCGGATTTAGTTGAGGTTCCCCCAATTTCGGGAGTATACCCCGTATTCCTGCTCCATGTTTTCAAATTCTCCACATTCGCATATATGCGCAATGACTTCATGTGAATTTTGCTCAATAAAGAAGCGTCGAATGTATATCCCAATTGTATGTTGCGAAGACGTAAAAAACTACCGTCTTCAATATAATAATTGGAATAAGCGCGGTTAACGGCTCTACTGGGTTCGAGAATCGGCTCCCAATTGGAGGTGCCTTCTCCATTCCATCGGTCCATTCGCTTTGTCAGATAGTTAAATTGAGCAAAAGAAGAAACATCCCAGTTACGATATATTTCATTTCCATACACTCCCATCATATCTACACCCAAATCGAATCCCTTATAGTTTAAATTCACGTTGAAACCGTATGTGAAGTCAGGATTCGGGTTACCAATCATGGTCCGGTCATTCTGATCAATGACGTCGTCGCCGTTGATGTTCTTAAATTTTAAATCTCCGGGCTTTACGGAATAAACGGTGTTGGGAACCGATTGCTTGATGTCTTCATTATTTTGGTAAACACCTTCCACTTGATAACCGTAAAAGTATCCGATTGGATAGCCCCCCACTGTTCTTGCCATATCCTCATAAATAGCATCTCCTTCATCCCGGCCCAGTGTTATTACTTTATTTTTGATGGTCGTGATGTTTGCGCCCACAGAGTAATTAAATCCGGAGTCTCCGATTTTATCATTCCACGAAGCTGATACTTCTAATCCTTTATTTTCGATATCTCCCAAATTGTCCAATGAGTTATACGCACCGCTTCGGGGTGGAAGCAACACAATAATGTCTTTTGTTCTTTTATTGTAATAAACGGGTTCAAGCCTCAATCTTTGGTTTAACAAGTTCATTTCGAACCCAACCTCCCACGAATAGGTCTTTTCCCAGTTCAGTTGTTGTGCCATATATTTAATCTTGTAAGTGCTTATGATATCTTCATTGGGACCAAAGACCGCACTCCCCACAGGCGTAAGTTCCGGATAGGATGGATAATAATTATTTATATTTATCCCCGTATTCTCGGTGCCTAATACTCCCCAAGAGCCCTTTATCTTCAAGTAATCGATAAGATTCTGATCTTCCATGAATTTCTCTTCAGATACAACCCATCCGGCCCCGAAGGTATAAAAGTTATCCCATGTATTTCCAACACCCCGGAATACGGAAGAGCCGTCCCTACGATAGGAAGCATTAAATAAGTAGCGGTTATCATAACTATATAAACCTCTAAACAAATAGGACATGGAGAATCTTCTCCACTGATAGATTTTGTCATCATCATATTGATTTCTGGCCCCATCATTGTTGAGTGAAGTCAGCCACCATTTATCAGGGTTATTATTAGGAACCCAGAAATAAATTTTTTCCAGCATTTCACTACGGTCGCCTTCAAGCAAAGAAAATTCACGATAGTCCGTTGTTAACCCTGCCATTGCTGTAATCGAATGCTTATCAAACGAATTCTGATACGTCAATATATGATCACCCTGAGCTCTATATTCGGTGGATTTCAATTGAGTAATTGTCTGTTTGTTTTGCATCGTTTCTTTTCCCGGTATCTCCGGATTATAAAAATAAATCACGGGCGAAAAAGACCGGGCTTCATTAATCGCATAATCAAGGAAAAGAGTCGTTTTGAATGTGAAATTTTTCAAGAATTTCAATTCTCCATAAATATTACCGGCCACCCTGTGGTTTACACCCAAATTGTGATTCCCTCGGATATGAGTTTCAACTAATGGATTCCAGAGTTGAGCCCGTTGAAAATCCGGCATCGTATGTAATAATGTTTCCGTACTTTGTGTAATCGGATCAGTGTAATCAGCGAAAATAGGAGCGATCGGAGCCGCTCGTACAATTGAGGCAACTTGTTTGGCATCCGGCAATTCGTTTTTTGCCCCGTTTACGGAGAACCCGAATTTAAGGAAGTCCGTAACGTTATAATCACTGCTTAAATTAACGGTTATTTTGGAAAACTTTTCCGTTTTTATAGATCCTTCTTCGGAAGCATATCCAATCCCCATATAAAATTTACTCTTATCAGTGGATCCGGTTATGCTCGCATTGTTATTCGTAATGAATCCCGTCTGAAAATATTCATCCTGCCAATTTGTATCCGCCCCCCAATTGGTATAATCATACGGATCGGATCCCTGATTAATTCTCTGTTCATCATACAGTTCTCTGAATTGAGCGGCATTCGTAACATCAATCCTGTCATAAATGTGCTTATAACCGAAAGACGTATTCAAATTGACAATGGTTTGTCCGGCTTTGGCCTTCTTTGTGGTAATGATGATAACACCATTGGCCCCATTCTTCCCAAAAATAGCCAAAGACGAAGGGTCCTTCAATACTTCCATCGATTCAATATCGGCCGGATTAATATAATTAATATTATCCGAGAACAATCCGTCTACAATATAAAGAGGTTTGTATCCGTTAATGGAATTCGTTCCCCGGATACGAATTTCAGGATCCTGACCCGCTCTTCCGCTGTTGACAACTTGAACGCCCGCAATTTTACCCTGCAACGTGGCCAAGGGGTTAGCCGAAGGTCTGTTGGCAATTTCTTCGGCTTTGACACTCGCGATGGATCCGGTAAGATCTCGTTTCCTCGCACTACCGTACCCGATTGCAACGACTTCGTCCAATACTTGCACATCTTCGGAAAGGGCTACCTGGATCGTGGTACGTCCGCCTACATTTACTTCTTGCGTTAGCATTCCGATATAACTGAATACTAACGTCGCATTATCCGGCACATTCGTTAAGGTATAATTACCGTCGATATCGGTAACCGTTCCATTCGAAGAGCCTTTTACAAGAACGCTGACTCCGATGGCCGGTTGGCCGGAGGCGCTCTCTGTCACCACTCCCTTCACCGTTATTTGCTCTTGGGCAAATAGAAAGAAGGGTACGCAATACAAAACAAATAATAAAAACTTCTTTACTTTCATGGGTCAGTTTTTTTTAATAATATGTATTTTTAAAAATCACTTTTGTTACAAAAACATTACAAAGGAAAGCGGATTTCACCCGGAAACTAAATAAAGCACCCCTCTAAAAGTACGATATGTTTTATAACATGTTTTCAAAGGGTACGTTTTCTCTACTTCATCCGATAGTATATCGCTGACAAATAGAATACTTATAAAAATGAAAGGAGAATGAAAAACGAAGAGATTAATGGAAATCGATCATGAACTCTACCAAATTCTGATCTTCTTGAAGGGCTAATTTTTTACGCAAACGATAACGGGCAGCTTCCACTCCGCGTAAAGTTAGGTTAAGCATATTGGCAATATCTTTGGAAGAATAATTAAGCCGTAACAAGGCGCACAATCGCAAATCGGACGAGGTGAGCGAGGGATAACGCTCTTTCAGTTTTCGGAAAAAGTTTTCGTGAATTAAATCGAAGTTTTCCTGAAATTGCCCCCACGTATCCTCGCCTGACGTATGCGATCCGATGAGTTTCATCAGTTCGGCGCCTTCGCTCCTTTGTATTTTCCCCGATTTCAACGCCTCCTGAATACTCTTCTTCAGCGCATTCAGGAACTCTTCATGCTTGATAATAAGCATGGAGGCATTCGCCAACTCTTTACTTTTATAGACCAACTCATTTCCCAATTGCTCGTTCTTTAATTGTGTAATGAGTTTTTCCTGCCGTTCCAACTGCACCAAACGTTCTTTCTCCTGTTGCATAAACAGCTTGTTTTTCCGGCGGACGATCATCTGGATATACACTTTCACTAACGAAAACAGAACAATCATGCCTAAGAGAAAATAGAAGAACAACGCCCACGACGTTTTATACCAGGGATTCTTAATGACAAAAGGATATGTCAGCGTTGCCAACTCTTCTCCGGATTCATTCACAACACGGGCATTCAGCACATAGTCATTCGCCGGCAAATTGGTATACGAAATCGTTAAATCCGATGCAACGGGAATCCATCGATTATCGTAATCGCCCAAAAAACATTCTACGGAAAAACCGTTTTTAGAGAAATCGGTATACCGCAACTCAAAGGTTATATTATTATCAGTATAATCAATTATATTCTTACCTTGTAAAGAAAGACGTTGAGTAATGCCATCTTTCCGGTTATAACTGGAAGCCGAAGCGATTTCGAAATGCCGGATAGGTTGTTGCGTGGAACGGGAAAAATTGTATTTGCCTATTCCTCCGTTCAAACAAAAATACGAGTCTCCGTTTTTATCGACGTATACATTTCCCCTGCTGTAATTAGGTGGATTATTCAAGATACTGAACGGGATCTTCTCGTGAACGGTGTAATGGTTTTCCGAATTATATTTTACAACGGTATATTCTTTGTTTCGAACAAACCAGAATAGACTATCATTAACAGGAACGATATTGCGCGTATCCGAAAGATTCGGCAACTCTTCCGTAAGCTGTTCAAAAGGAATAATTTTTCGTTGCAAATCATCATACGTATAAAACCGGAAGCCATCGGAAAAAACGATACGCCCTTTCAACTTCGAAATTTTCACCGGATTAACCGACTCCAACGCACTGTCGAGTTTCAGATAAAAATCTTGTTCTACGATACGTTGCAAGCCATTGTCCAGCCGTAAGCGATACAATCCTTTATACATATGGCTCGCCCAAATATTTCCGGTATGATCGATTTCCAGTTGATTAATCAAATCGGAAAAGCCTTCCACCCGGTGACTGAAATACCATTCGCCTTTCGCATCCTTCAAATAAACAAGCAAATCGTTGTAGGTAGACTCCAACAAGAATTCCGTTCCGGATATCGTCATTCCTTTAATATCCATTCCGCCTGTACTTACTTTGGGAATGGGAATCGCCCTGTCATTGCGAATTAACGAAGTCCCTTTGTTGTTCCCGGTAATAATATGCTCTCCGAAAGCCCGGATAAACCACGATTGTACATTCAGGGAAGGAATCGATTGAAAATTCCCCTTCGACTCGGAATATTTATAGACTCCCTGGTTTGAAGCGATGTATAACTGATTGTCTTGGACCAGAATCTCCTCCACTAAACCGATTTGGATATCTTTCGGTTCGAAGAACGATAAAGGAGAATTGGTTTGAATGTACGACACGCCGTTATCGAGAGCCGTCCAAAGATTATTTTCATTATCAATAAACAGTCCTAAGCACGTATTATTATTCAGGCCGTTGGAACGATTCAGATGCCAAAGTTCCTCTCCGCGCGCATTAAGGGCAAAGAGCCCCTCATTGAGCGTACCTATTATTAAAACAGAATCCGGCAATAAGGCCGTCCGGTTGACGATAGCCGTATTCAGTTTCGAGTCGATGGCCGTCGGGAAGCGCGATAACTGAGACGTCCGCGAATCAAAAGAGTAGATACCGCTTTTGGAAGTAACAAGCAGCAACTTTCCCTGAAAAGGTAAAGCCGAAACGATAAAATCGTCATTCATCCGCTCTCGCGTCAAGAGTAACTTGAAATCCCGTCCATCGTATTTATAGAAATTCTCATCGATAAATTGGGCATATAGCGTGCCCCCGACATTAAAAAAATAAAGAGGAGCCGGATACGGTTTGTAAGAGTCGATGGATTGGGTTTTCTCATTATACACGAAATAAGAAGAAAACGATTGAAAAAACAACTTATCGTTCAATTGATGAATCGTCCATATTTCATCATTGCGAAAAGTATAATCCTTGACCAACCCTTTCAAGGAATGATAACACAATTTGTTCGTCTCATCGCGCTCAAAATAGCCGAACTCTTCGAAAGAACCTACATAAATACGCTCAGTGCCGGAGGAGTGATTGACCAGAATCGATTTAACAGCCAAATTATTAGGCAAAGGGTGCAAATTCCAATTGACGGCATCGAAAGATAACAATCCATAATTATTACCTATATAAATAACTCCGTTCTGTCCCTGCGCAACCGCCCAGTTTTGGTTGCCCGCTCCATAATCTTTAATTCCATAGTTAAAAGAAGGAGGCACAAAAGGAATATTCTGCGCCGAAACAGGTTGCGGCACCGGTAACAAGAGTAAAAAAAACAGTACACTGTATATTATTCTAAATACCATAAAGAATCAGCGATTGTTCAACACATTTTGAATTTCCTCCTCGCTTAATATCTTCACATTCGTAAACAAGAACTTGGCATCTAAAAAATTGCCATATTGGTTGCACTCGGTAACGGCGGCATTCAAACTCGATTTCACATCGGTGTCGAAAGAGAATAACAGGAGGATTGTAAAGTAATCCTCGCGAATATCGAACTTCTCGACAACCACATCCGCTTGCTGTAGCTGAAAACGGAACTCCCGCTCTATGATCTCCCGCTGTAAAGCGGTAAAAGGCAGCCGATCTTTAGCTGCAAACAAGGCAAAAAAGCGCAACTTCTTATCCTGTCCTCCCAAACCCGAAGATATATATATTTGCTGTTGACCCGAAAGATCGGAATTCAATACAATGCGGCTACTGACCAGTGCCATAGACGACCAATTTTGCAATTCGGGCTCCAAAGGCGAACTATGATAGGTTTCGATGGAACGATAAGCCCCCACGTCGGGGATCGATGCCAACAGCAGCAAACTCTTCTTTTTGCGCGCAACCGGCTCATCCGGTGAAAACAATATCGCCACCTCTTCATCACGGACAAAAGGCGTATTCTCCTTCCGCAACTCTTCGAAGTATTTGAAATACTCCAATTGCTCTTCTAAAGGCACAAGTTCCTCAAGGATATGAAAAGACTCAATACCTTGTTCTTTCAATGTTTGGCGAAGTTTCGCCAATAAATCATCCCCTTGTTCACTCATAGTTGCAAAGGTATGGATTTTTTCGGCAGAAAAAGATCTTCCGGAAAATAATCTTAAAGCGAAAGACGGATAATTTGCTTAAAATTCATCAAATTGCCCGATAATTGCAAGGAAATGTATAAATTCGCACCATAAAAAAAGACAGACAACGGAATGAAGATCAAAATAGTCAATTCTTCGCATCATTCTTTACCGGAATATGCCACTCCTTATTCGGCAGGAATGGATCTGCGGGCGAATATTGAAGCGCCGATAGTATTGAAACCGCTCGAAAGACGCCTGGTCCCGACCGGGATATCCATCGAGCTTCCCGAAGGATACGAAGCGCAGATACGTCCCCGCAGCGGATTGGCCATCAAGCACGGCATATCCCTCGTCAATACTCCCGGCACCATCGATGCCGATTACCGGGGAGAGATACGCGTCATTCTGGTCAACTTGTCCAACGAAGATTTCCTGATCAATGATGGCGAACGTATTTGCCAAATGGTTATCGCCCGACACGAGCATGTGCAATGGGAAGCGGTCGATAAACTCAACGAAAGCGAGCGGGGCAGCGGAGGATTCGGACATACGGGAAGTAAGTGATGGGAGATTGATAAAAGATTGAATGGTGAACAGAAATAGGATAACAGGAATAAAGAATAAATCAGCTATCGAACGGATAATGCTTTATAAACAGATAAGGGGTAAATCCCGTCATTGGATCGTTTTCGGACTTCTCTCCTTACTCATTTTGGCGCCTGCGTTTGTAAGAGCGCAACAGCCCGATGCAAAAGAACCCGCATCGGAGGATCAGACACGCCGTAAATTCGATTATTATTTTTACGAAGCGCTTAACGCAAAAACGCAAGGCAATTATGCCGAAGCGTTAGACTTGTTCCTCCACTGCCAGGCATTGGATTCGACAAACGCAAATGTGCTCATCGAGTTAGGCACCTTTTATAATGCGCTCTCGGAAAAAAACAAAGCTCTTGATTATTTCCGGAAGGCCGTGCAGTATGATCCGTCGAACTATTATTATACGATGACGTTGGCGGGCTTGAGCAAAGAGCTCGGATTGAAGAAAGAAGTCATCGGTATTTATAATTCGCTATTAAAGCAATATCCGGATAAAATAAATCTCTATTTCGAATTGGCGAATGCTTATGCCGATGACGGCGAACTGGAAAAAGCGATGGAGGCCTTGAATGCGTTCGAAAAAGGCAGCGGCTTCTCGGAGATGGTGGCGTTAAACAAGTTCCGCTTGTACTCGATGATGAATCAGAAGGAGAAGGCCTTTCGCGAGATAAAGAACATCATCGATAAAGCGCCTAACGATCCCCGATACCTGCTGTTGATGGGCGATTTATATTTACAGGATAACCAAAATGACAAGGCGCTCGAGTATTACGAGCAAGTCCGGGCCGTCGACCCCGACTATCCGGCGCTGATCCTGTCGATGGTTAATTATTACGAGACGACCGAAAACAAAGAGGCCGCCCAAGCCGAACTGCAAAAAGCCATTACCGGATCGTCTCTTGAAGTAGAGGTGAAAATAGAGCTTCTTACTCGGTATATCTCTCTACTGCAACAAAACAAGCAAGACATCAAACAGACAAACCCTCTCTTCAAAACGCTTTTCGAACAATATCCCAACAATTCGCAACTGAATTTAATCTACGGGAATGTCTTGATGATGCAAGAAGATAAAAAAGGGGCGACGAAGCAATTCGAGATTTACATCAAAGATAATCCCGATGATCCGGCGGGATACGAACAATTATTGCGGATAGCTCTCTCGGATAACGATATGGACAAAGTCATTAAGATCACCACAGAGGCCATCAGGCAGGTTCCCCAACACCCGCAATTCCACTTCTATCTGGGCGGGGCTTACTATCAACAGAAAAAATACCGCGAAGCATTAGCGGTATTTGAAAAAGGACTGGAAACCGCGACTTTCGAAAACCCGCTGCTGGAATCTGACTTTCTTGCTCAAGTGGGAGATTTGAATCACCTGCTGGGCAATACGGAAGCTGCTTTCGAGAATTACGAAAAGGCATTGAAGCTGAATCCGCAGAACCTGCCGGTATTGAACAACTACAGTTACTATCTTTCGCTGCAAAAGCGCGACTTGGACAAAGCAGAGCAAATGAGCGGCATCACCATCAAAGGGGAGCCCACCAATGCAACTTATCTCGACACGTACGGATGGATCCTGTTTGAGCAAGGCTCGTATGTGGCGGCAAAGATTTATATTGAAAAAGCCATCGAGTATGGATCGAAAGAACCTTCGGCAGAAGTATACGAACATTACGGAGATGTGCTTTATATGACGGGGGACGCCTTAAAAGCCGTCGAACAATGGAAAACCGCCAAAAAGTTGGGGAGTGACTCAAAAACACTCGACCAGAAAATAAAAACAGGTAAATACATCGAAAAAGATCCGCAAAAAAAATGAAGACGCTTCGATTTCAAAACATCCTTTTGTTTATTTGCGTATTAGCAACCGCTTTGACTTGTTGCAAACCCAAACAAAAAATCATTTCCTCCACTACGCCGGTCGAGGAAAAGGAGAATAACGAGCTGTTCAGCGACATTCTGGAGCAATCTTTCGATTACGGGACGCTGGCTTCGAAGGTAACGATGAATGTAGAAATGGGCACCCGATCGCTGAGCTCTAAAGCACAGGTAAGAATCGTACGCGACAAAGCCCTGCAAGTCTCGATACAACCGTTGTTCGGCGTGGAAATGTTCCGTTTCCATATCGATCCCGACTCGCTGGTGGTATTGGACCGGATGAATAAACGATACGTGAAGGAGTCCCTGACCACTCTTAAAGAAATTTATCCGGTAGGTTTCGACTATTACACCCTGCAATCGTTGTTTACCAACTCTTTATTTGTTTCATCCAAAGAATCGGCGGAAACAACCGACTACCGTCAGTTCGAAATTTCGGAAACACCCGATGCGCATTATCAATTGCAGGGGCGAGACAAAAATTCGGGAATCACCTATTCATTCATCGTAAACGGAGACGACCGAATCACATCCACGCACTTACTTTCTCCGAATAAAACCCATTCGGTAGAATGGAACTATAGCAACTTCTCGATAGTATCCACACAGGCTTTTCCCTATAAAATGGATATCTCGGCATTGGTTTCCGATAAAACAATGAATGTTGCCTTTATCTTTTCGGATATTTCGTTGAATGCTCCGATGGAACTGTCGGTCAGCGTGCCGGCAAGTTATACGAAAACCACTGTGGCAGAACTCTTAAAGATTCTAAAGGCAAAATAACAATGAAACGGCTTCTTTCCCTCTATTGGATGTTGTTCCTTTCCGTTGCTTTGTTTTCTCAAACGAAGCAGATTGAGAATTTGCAAAAACAACAGTTGATACTGAAAGAAGAAATCCGAAACACCAACAAGCTCTTTTTAGATGTCAAAAAACATACGACAACCATTTTAGACCGGATCAATCTCATCAATAAACAAATCGAATCGCGGAAGAAACTTATTTCCACCCAAGAGCAGGAATTGTCGGCGTTGGAAAAAGAAGAAGCCCGTTTGACAGCAGAAATCGAAGAACTTAATAAAGATCTCGAAGGGCGTCAAAAGCAATATGCAAAGACTATCAAAGGCCTTCTAAACAATAAATACCGCCAGAACAAGTTGCTCTTCATCCTTTCCGGCAAATCATTGGGCGAATCCCTCCGCCGCGCGCAGTACCTGAGAGAGTATTCGCAACAGCAGAAACAACAAGCGGAAGAAATAAAAAAAAAGAATGCCGAACTGAATCTTAAAAAAGAAAAGCTGGAGCAAGCGAAGGTCGAAAAGCAACGGGCTTTGACGGCTCTGGAATCGGAGCAGAACAAGTTACAAAGCGAAGAAAAGACTCATCAGTCGGAGATGGCCGAGGCACGTCAACAACAATCGAAACTGCAAAAGACCTTACAGGACAAACAGCGGCAAGTGAACCAACTGAACGCCCAAATCGAAAAATTAATCGCCGAAGAAGTAGCCCGCCAGGAACGGGAAGCGGCGGCTCGCCGGCGCGCGGCCGAGGAGGCTGCCCGGGCACGCAAGGAAGAAGAACGGCGCCGCGAGGAAGCCCGGCGCAAATCGGGCGATAAAAGAGAAAGCGAAACATCACGGCGCGACGAGGCCCGCCCCAAAACGGAGCCGAAGATCGAGAGCAATACGGCTACGGCATCGGCCGAAACATTCAACTTATCCAAAAACTTCGCGGCGAATAAAGGACGGTTACCGATGCCGGTTACAGGCACCTCGACGATCGTCGGTAAATTCGGTATGAACAAACATAGCGAATGGAATATTTCCACCAATAGCAACGGCATCGACATCCAAGCCCAACAGGGAGCCGACATCCGGTCGGTATACGACGGAGAAGTATCGAAAGTATTCTCTTTCCCCAGCGCCAACACGTGCGTGATTGTTCGTCACGGCGACTATTATACCTTCTACGCGAATATCTATGATTTGTATGTCAAACAAGGCGACAAGGTGAAAGCCGGACAGGCCCTCGGACGCATTTACACGGATCCCGACACCGGCATCTCCACGATGCACTTCCAACTCTGGCAAAAGACCCACAAACTCGATCCGGCTCCGTGGCTGAGAAGATAAAGACAGAGGGGCGGGGAGACAAGGAGACAGAGAGACAGAGAGACAAGGGGATAGAGGGACAAGGGGACAAGGAGACGGGGAGACAAAGGGACAGGGGATTCCGAATATTCTGCAACGTTTTGCACGCACAAAACATCATATCCTAAACAGGGAAATTTTTCATGTCGGAACATCAGTTAATAACCGCTTGTAAACAAGGAAAGTTATGGGCAAGGAAGACCGTATACGAACAATACGCTCCTACCATGATGGCTTTGTGCTGCCGCTATGTTTCCGACTACGACGATGCGCAAGATGTGCTTCAGGAGGGTTTTCTGACCGTATTCACTCAAATCGGCCAATATTCGGGCAAAGGGCCTTTCGGCGCATGGATACGGAAAATATTCGTGAACACCGCACTCGAATTTATCCGAAAGCGGAAACGATTGAAGGAAAAGGAAGTGCGACTGGATTATATAGAAGATCAACCGGCCAAACAGTCGGTGCTGGATGATATTTCGGCCGATGAACTGATGCAATGCATTGCCGAACTGCCGGATACCTATCGAATGGTTTTCAACCTGTTTGCCATCGAGGGGTATAAACATCAGGAAATTGCCGGCATGCTGGGCATACCCGAAAGTACATCCCGCTCGCATTTTTTCCGGGCGCGCCAATTATTACAGCAAAAAATAACAACTTTCACGCAGAAAAAAGATGCTATCTGATCAAAGAAATAAAGACATACCCGATGATTTTTCGCTGCAAGCCAGGGAAAAACTTCACAATCATCGCGTTCCTGTGCGGCCGGAAGTCTGGAATGAGTTGGAGAACAAGCTGTATTCCAAACGGAAGATCAGGCGCGCCTATTTCCTATGGGGAGCAGTAGCGGCCGCCGTATTGACAGGCATTCTTTTTGTGCTGAATCCGTTTATAACCGGACGCCCCGATCAACTCGTGACGGAGACGGCTCCTTTGCATGCTACGGAAGCGATCGACACGCATTCGCAACAGCCTGAAAAGAAACCTGTTCAGGTCATGCAAAGGACAGAACGTCTCTTGTTGGCGAAGCATTCCGCTACCCGTACCGAACGCATTCCGGAAACGGCAACGAGATCGGTTATTGCCGATTATTTACAACGGCAGCGGGATACGCATCGAAAAGCACCCCCTTTACACATGACGACGGCAGAAAAAAACGAACCGCCACACGAAGAGGGTGATTCGTTCGGACAAACCGGAGAATCAACAGAACAAGCTTCTACGCAAGCGCTTCCGGCAAGCCCCCCTTTGCAAACGGCCGGTAACGAGAGAAAACATTCTCTGATCGCACGCCTCGGTGGCGGGGGCCAAACACTCGGAAAAGAAACGGCTGGGAGTTATTTATATATGAACGACCTGCCATTGGGCGGAAGAACGGATTATTTAGCCTCGGACGGAGAAGCCATCGGGCAGGAAACACTCAAGCCGTCCGATTTTACGCAGATACGCCATTTGCCTCCCCTATCGCTCAGCCTGACTGCCGACATCCCTTTAAACCGCCGGTGGAGCATCGAAACCGGACTGAAATACACTTACCTGTCATCGCTTTTCGATAAACCGGGCACGGTGGTTTACCGGGGCTCGCTGTCGCTGCACTACCTCGGCATTCCGGTCAATTTAAAGGCGATGGTATATGAAAAAGATGCGTGGAACGTCTATGCATTGGCAGGCGGCACCCTGGAGAAAGGCGTGCTTTCGATTTATAAGCAAGAAATCGAAGATAGCAAAGGCGATGTGGAACGCATCACGGTGCGATCGGGTATCGACGGCATACAGCTTTCGGCAAACGTGGCTGCCGGATTTGAATACCGGTTGACAAAACGGATACGTATTTTCGGCGAGCCGCAAGTGATTTATTATTTCAATAACAATCAACCGATGAGCGCCCGCACACAGGATCCGCTGGTTTTCGGATTAAACGCGGGAGTGCGCGTACGGTTCTGAGTGCCGCAATACCGCCGCAAACGACGGATACGCCTAAAACTGTTGAGTAATGTTACCGATTGGTAAAAGTTCCCTGTTCTACTCAATTGTCTGCCGTTGGAGAAATCCGGCGGCAGTTTTTTATTTTTGAGACGGCTTCTATCGCGAAGCAGGGAAGGGATGGTGAATGATGAGCGGAGAAGAAATATCTCCTCCACCCGTTCCTTGCCCGTCCCCTCAGAGTTGGATTCTTTATTCTTTGCTCTTTTTAAAAAAAATCGTATCTTTCGGCAGTTTTAGTAATTACAAAGATGAAAACAATGTTTAAAGCCGGACTATTCTCCCTTATATGGATAACTTCGACACTTTTTTCTATGGCACAAAACAGTCAACAAATACAGGAAATACGGCGATCGGTTCAGCAACAATACGCCCCCGACAAACGAACGGAAGTTTTCGACATCCGGGTCGAAGAAAATGCTCAATCGTTGGTGCTGAAAGGCGAAACGAGCAGTCACGAGGCGTACCGGACGCTTATACAACGCCTGCAAGCGCTTCCTTACTCCTTGCAAGACAGCATCCGCCTGTTGCCCGACGTCCGCCTGCAAGACAAAACATGGGGCGTGATTTACAACTCGGTCGGCACCTTGCATTCAGCGCCCTCTTATAGTTCCGAAACAGTATCGCAGGTGCTCCTCGGCATGCCGGTGAAAATCCTTGACGAGCAAGGCGGATGGCGGCGTATTCAAACGCCCGAAAAATACATCGGCTGGATCAATCGTTCCGTGCAACCGATGACCGAAAGCGAACTCGATAGCTACCGCCGTCAGCCGAAGATTGTGATTACGCGCTTATACACGTCTTCTTATGAAAAAGCAAATGCCCGGTCGCAGCAAGTATCCGATCTGGTGACCGGAAACACGTTGGCCGTCACAGGCACGAAAGGGAAATATTATAGGGTGGTTTATCCCGACGGACGGAAGGCTTTTGTGCCCAAAGCCGATGCCGAAAACGAACAGGACTGGTTCAGCCATATCCAACGAACACCCGAAGCAGTTACCCGCACCGCCCTGAAATTTATGGGTATCCCTTATGTATGGGGCGGCACATCGGCAAAGGGACTCGACTGTAGCGGTTTTACCAAAACAGTTTATTTGCATCACGGGATTTTGCTGGCTCGCGATGCCTCGCAACAGGTCTTATACGGAAAGCTGATCGACGACACGGCCGATTTTACCGAAGCGCAACCCGGCGACCTGGTGTTTTTCGGTACGCCCGCAAGCAACGACCAACCGCGCGAACGCGTCGTACATGTAGGTATTTACTTGGGAGATAAAAAATTCATCCACGCCTCCGACCATATCCGCATCAGCAGCTTCGACCCCGCTGATCCGTTGTACGATGCCTATAACAGCGGACGTTATCTGCGCACAAAACGTATCCTCGGCGAGGTGGGCACACCCGGTATCGAAGAAATCAGGGGAAACGACTTTTACCGTCCCGCACCATAAGACCGTATCTTCGGCCTATCGCTTTAAACAAACCGTATTCATTCCTAAAAACAACGAACAATGAAACAAAACAGGCGCCAATTCATTCAAACATCCGCATCGGCAGCAGCTGTTATAGTGGCCGCTCCCTTGATTTCAGCCGTAAAACCCAAGCGTAAACCGACTAACTTATCCGTCAATATGAAACTTTCCTGGACTCCCTACGACTTGCAATTGAGACATGTATTCACCATCTCGGGCTTTTCCCGCAAAACCACCCCCGTCGTCCTCACGCGCATCGAATACGACGGACTGACGGGTTACGGTGAAGCTTCCCTGCCGCCTTATCTGGGCGAAACGCAAGCATCCGTCATCGAATTCCTGAAAAAAGTCGATCTGTCGGGCTTTCGCAATCCGGCAAACCTCGAAGAGATTCTCGAATATGTCGACAGCATCGCCGAAAACAATACCGCGGCCAAAGCCTCCGTCGATATCGCCCTGCACGACTTGGCCGGAAAAATGATCGGCGCGCCATGGTATAAAATGTACGGCCTCGACAAATATCAAGCGCCCGATACCACCTTCACCATCGGCATCGACAGCGACGAAGTGGTGCGCGAAAAGACGCGCGAGGCGCTCGGCCCGTTCCGCGTACTGAAGGTAAAAGTCGGCGGCCCCGATGATAAACGCATGATCGAAGCCATCCGGTCGGTGACCGACCTGCCGCTTACGGTCGATGCGAATCAGGGATGGAAAGACCGCCGGCAGGCTGTCGAGATGATTCATTGGTTGAAGGAAAAGGGCGTGGTGATGGTCGAGCAACCCATGTCGAAGCATGCGCTCGACGACATCGCCCGCATCACCGAAGAAAGTCCCTTGCCCATCTTTGCCGATGAATCGGTGCAACGGCTGCACGACGTGGAGCGGCTGAAAGGCGCTTTTTCGGGAATCAACATCAAGCTGATGAAATGCACCGGCTTGCGCGAGGCATGGAAGATGCGCAACCTGGCCGAAGCCTTGGGAATGAAAGTGATGATCGGGTGCATGACCGAAACGTCCTGCGCCATTTCGGCCGCGGCACAGCTATCGCCGGGTCTCGATTTTGCCGATCTCGACGGCGCATTGCTCATCGGAAACGATTGCTTCGACGGGGCGCAACTCGAAAACGCAAAGATCATTGCTTCCGATCGTCCCGGCATCGGGGTCGTTCCCAAGCAGAAAATCCTTTTCGGAAATTAGAAACTGTTTTGAGAAACTGTTTAAATTTCTTACGAA
>ENA-UOOM01001824-UOOM01001824.1-fermentation-metagenome-genome-assembly--contig:-NODE-1824-length-19294-cov-10.730963_pt1 | contig 19294 bp, 17 predicted proteins | sample MGYA00245781_ERZ724031 | MGnify/ENA primary metagenome ERZ724031 (study PRJEB28704, sample SAMN03018317) | fermentation metagenome | biome: anthropogenic terrestrial biome; feature: soil... | reverse complement strand
CCGGCAGGGGCGACAGGCCCTACTGGCCCCGCAGGAGCAAATGGAGCAGCCGGCCCCGCAGGAGCAACAGGAGCAACCGGCCCGACAGGGGCAACAGGAGCAATCGGTCCGACAGGAGCAACAGGAGCAATCGGTCCGACAGGAGCAACAGGGGCAACAGGGGCAACTGGTCCGACAGGAGCAGGAGCGATTATCCCCTTTGCCTCTGGTTTACCCATTGCCCCAACCTCTGTTGCACTAGGGCTTGCTGGCTTGCCAGGTATTATAGCTTTTGGAAACAGTACGACTCTGCCAAACGTTCTGGGAGCTACGATTGACTTGACTGGTGCAGGTGGGTTACTGGCAAATATGGCATTTTCTGTACCAAGAGATGGAGTGATTACAGACATTGCAGCATATTTTAGTGTTGTAGTGGGACTTAGCTTACTGGGCACAGATTTGACCGTTCACGCTCAGCTTTACCAATCAACAACACCAGACAATACTTTTTCACCTATTGCAGGAACCGATGTTACCCTTGCACCAAGTTTTAGTGGAATTATTAGTGTTGGGGATATAGCCTCTGCGACTCTTTCCGGATTAAATGTTCCGGTAACGGCAGGAACAAGACTTCTGATGGTATTTACTTTAACTGCCGGAGGTGTTTCGCTCCTCAATACACTGACAGGTTACGCCAGCGCTGGAATTAACATTAGCTGATTTAAAATACTTGCAAAAAAATTATGTAAGGCTGCTTTATCAGCAGGCAGGGACCTCCCGTTTAGCGGGAGGTCCCTGCAGAGTGTATACAAAACGGGGCTGTACATCTTTTTTCTTCCTCTGGATAAGAAGAAGCAGCGGAAAATAGAACAATTCCGGTCTTTATATAATCTTAATGTCATGTGGGAAACCATAATACTATGGTAATTTGTCCGATGCTATACTATAACTTAAGGTAATTTATTCAGAAAGGAGGCTAAATAGGGATGGCAATTCATCAAATCGATTCCGAATATTCGCCTGGGCGGCTTTCTGCTCCTCCCGTTGAAAAAAGGCGCGGCAGGCTGAAAATTTACTTCGGTTATGCAGACGGGGTCGGCAAGACCTGTGCCATGCTGCACGACGCTCATGAAGTAAGAAAAGACGGCATTGATGTTGTTGCTGGGTATATCGAACCTCATGACTGGCCGGAAACGGCGGCTCTTTTGGAAGGGTTGGAGCTCTTGACGCCTTTGGAAGTCTCCTATAAAAGCGCAATTTCTAAAGAATTTGATCTAGACAGGGCAATCCGCAGAAAACCGGAGCTTATTCTGATAGACGAATTAGCCCATACCAACGCCGAAGGCTGCCGCCACAAAAAAAGGTATCAGGATGTAGAAGAACTGCTGTGCGCGGGAATTGACGTGTATACCACGAACAACGTGCAGCATATCGAAAGTCTGAATGACGTTGTGGCGTCTATCACAGGCATCGATGTTAGTGAACGCATCCCGGACAGTGTATTTGACAGTGCCGATCAAATTGAGCTTGTGGATATTGAGCCAGATGAACTAATTGAACGCCTGCATAAAGGAAATGTTTATCAGGAAAGGTCCGCGCGGAATCTTCCCACTATTTTTACCAGAGAAAAGCTAATCGCACTGCGTGAAATTGCACTGCGGCGCGCCGCAGATCAGGTCAACCGGATTTCTTTGCAGAATTGTGAGCAGATACAAAACGGCGGCTCTTATGCCAATGAGCATATCTTGGTCTGCCTGTCGTCGGTGCCCTCTGACGCCAAGGTAATTCGCACGGCTGCGAGGATGGCAGATGCTTTCCATGGTACGTTCACTGCACTCCATGTGGAAATGCCGGAAATATCAGCGGCGGCAAATAACCAGACACAGATTAATGAACACTTAAGACTTGCCGAGCAGCTTGGCGCTCAAATTGCCACCGTGTATGGAGAAGATATCCCCGGACAGATTGCGGAATACGCCAAGGTGAGCCGTGTTTCAAAAATCGTTATGGGGCGCTCCAATCATACAAACAAATGGTTTTCAAAGCCTACCCTCGTGGACAGGCTTTCTACCCTTGCACCTAATATAGACATTTATATCATCCCGGATTCTCAGTCCTCCTTCCATTTGGGACTGCCTAAATATACAAAATCTGTTAAGTTTTCATTAGCGGATTCCTTGAAAACGATAGGGATTTTTGCTGCCTGCATGTTGATCGGGCTGTGGTTTAATTCGCTTGGTTTCAGTGAAGCAAATATTATAACGGTCTATATTTTGGGTGTACTGATCAATTCCGTCGTGACAAGGGGCCAGATATACAGTGTAATATCATCTGTTGTGAGTGTGCTGGTATTTGACCTTATCTTTACCGAGCCTTATTTGCAATTTCGGGTATTTAGCGGGGGCTATCCGGTTACCCTTCTGGTTATGCTTGTGTCTGCCATTATTACGAGCACGCTGACCAAGCGGGTCAAAGAGCAAGCGCGGCAGGCTGCGCAAAAAGCCTACCGTACAGAAGTGCTTCTGGAAACAAGTCACAAGCTGCAGCAGGCCGGGGATGAATTAGAAATTTTGAGTGAAACGGCGCAGCAGATGGCCAAGCTGCTGGATAGAAGCATCATTTTTTATTCTGTACAAGAAAATGCTCTGTCTGAGCCGATGGTATTCTTAAAGGAAGGCTCGGCGGCAGACACGCAAGTTTATTTCAGAGAGGATGAACGCTTGGTAGCTGAGTGGGTTTACAAGAATAATAAGCGGGCGGGGGCTACTACAGACACTCTTTCTGCCGCAAAATGTCTATACCTCGCGGTGCGGGGAAAAGACAGGGTTTTTGCAGTTTCGGGAATTGTTATGGAAAAAGAAGCACGGTTAGGGGTATTTGAAAAGAGCTTAGTCATTGCCATGCTTGGAGAGTGCGGCCTGGCACTGGAAAAGGAATGGCTGAACGAAACGAAAAAGCAAATCACCATGCAGGCACAGCAGGAGCAGCTCCGAACCAATCTGCTCAGGGGAATCTCCCATGATTTACGCACCCCGCTTACTAGTATTTTAGGCAATGCGGGTATTCTCGTAAGCAATTCAGAAATTTTGAATGAGGAGCAGAAAACTGGTCTCTACACCGATATCTATGACGATGCCACATGGCTGATTAAACTGGTGGAGAACTTGCTTTCCATTACCCGGATTGATAATGGGACAATGAATTTGGATTTGCAGCCTGAGCTTCTGGATGAGGTAATCGAAGAAGCGCTGCTTCATGTCAGCCGAAGAAGCGCGGAGCATGTGATAGAAACTATTCTCGGCGATGAACTTCTTATGGCAAAAATGGATTCCCGCCTTATTGTTCAAGTCATTATCAATATCGTAGACAATGCGGTTAAATATACGCCGGCAGGTTCTCATATCACAATTTCGGCAAAAAAAGACGGACAATTCGCCCGTATTGAAATAACCGACGATGGTCCCGGTATCTCGGATGCAGCAAAAACGAAATTGTTTGATATGTTCTTTACAGCCGATAATATCAGCGCAGATGGCCGGCGTGGGCTTGGATTAGGGCTTACCCTGTGTAAATCAATTATTACCGCCCATGGCGGCACGATATATGTAAAAGATAATACTCCGCAAGGTACTGTGCTTGGATTTACCTTGTTGGCAGAGGAGGTAGATGTTCATGAATAAACCTATGATCCTTGTGGTGGAGGACGATAAAGCCGTCCAAAAGCTGATTACTACAACGCTGGAAACACAAGGGTATCAATACCATACGGCTGCAACGGGCGAAGGTGCGATTTTTGAGGCGGTGTCCCAACAGCCGGATATCATGATTCTAGATTTGGGGCTTCCCGATATGGACGGCGTGGATATTATTAAGAAGGTTCGCGCATGGTCGAATATGCCCATCATCGTTGTCAGCGCCCGCAGCGAGGACCGTGACAAAATTAATGCGTTGGATGCCGGTGCGGACGATTATCTGACAAAGCCATTCAGCGTCGAAGAACTTCTGGCACGGCTCCGGGTCAGTCTGCGCCGGGTACGATATGACAGTGAAAAGCTGCAAAAGGATGCGACGGTCTTTATCAATGGAAATTTGAGGCTTGATTATGCTGCGGGGTGTGTGTGGCTTGATGACGAGGAAATTCACTTGACGCCCATGGAATATAAACTCTTATGTCTTCTGGCGAAAAATGTGGGAAAGGTTTTAACGCATAACTATATCCTCCATGAGATTTGGGGGAATTACTCCAACGATATTCCGGCTTTGCGCGTTTTCATGGCTACTCTGCGCAAAAAAATTGAAAAGAGTACATCCCAACCCAAATATATCCAAACACATATTGGCGTTGGCTATCGAATGCTCCGGGTAGGTGAAGACGGAAAATCCGTTTGAAATTTGCAGTATTATCTTAATGCGGTCTTAATGTGCTCATAGGAACCCCTAACACAATGCTAATGCCATAAATGATATATTAAAAGCGTTCCAGCAAGGAGCAAGTATTTTTGCATTGTGCAAAACCGGCAAAGGGGTGTGATGATATTGACAAATAGATGGCTCAGTCCGGGCAGGTTTCTGGTTTTAGGATTTGCTGCTGTAATTCTGCTCGGAACGATATTGCTGCTTTTACCTATTTCTGCGAACCCCGGCGTTACGATTCAACCTGTGGATGCACTGTTTACTTCCACAAGCGCCGTTTGTGTGACGGGGCTCATTGCCATCGATACGGCAGATCATTTCAGTGTGTTTGGACGAACTGTAGTTGCTCTATTAATCCAAATCGGGGGGCTGGGAATCACTTCTATCGGCGTTACATTCATTTTACTGGCTGGGAAAAAGATTGGCCTAAGAGAGCGTATACTTGTGAAGGAAGCCTTAAACCTGGACACCCTAAAAGGCATAGTGCAGTTGGTAAAATCCGTTATGCTTGTGACGTTAAGCTTTGAGTTCGTAGGTATGGCGCTCAGTTATATTGTGTTTTCACAGGATTATCCGCCCTTGTCGGCGTTAGGAATCAGCGCTTTCCATTCCATAGCGGCGTTCAACAACTCGGGGTTTGATATCCTCGGCGGATATCAGAATTTGATTCCCTATCGGGACAATGTGTTGCTGAATCTGACGACATGCGGACTGATTATCTTCGGCGGTTTAGGGTTTTATGTCATTCGGGAGATATTGCATAAGCGCTCTTTGCGAAACCTGAGCATGAATACAAAAATCGTTCTGACGATGACGGTATCCCTGCTGGCTATTGGTACGGTCTTATTGAAACTTACGGACGATGTAACATGGCTGGGCGCTTTTTTTCAAAGCACTTCTGCCAGAACAGCGGGCTTCAGTACGTATGCGCTTGGAGACTTCACCACTGCGGGACAATTTGTTTTGATTATCCTCATGTTCATCGGTGCTTCGCCAGGTTCAACGGGTGGCGGTATCAAGACAACAACCACGTTTACCCTGCTAAAAAGCCTTTTCGCGTTTTCTACCAATCGAGATTGCACTGCATTCCGAAGAAAAATTCCAAATGAAAGCATTATGAAGGCGTTTATCGTTACAGTTCTAGCGTTTATCGTTGTATGCTTCATGACCCTTTTGATCTGCATTATTGAACCGCAGTTCACCTTCATGCAGGTGCTTTTCGAAGTGGTGTCGGGATTTGGCACGGTCGGTTTGTCAACGGGCATTACACCAGATTTGGCAGACCTCAGCAAAGTCCTTTTATGTCTGACCATGTTTATCGGCCGGCTTGGGCCGCTCACCATGGCATGCATATGGGTATACCAACCTTCATCAAACCTTTCTTACGTGGAAGAAAGAGTAACCATAGGATAGGAGAATCATTATGTCGGGCTATAAATCAAGTATCGCTTTCGGAGTTATAGGGCTGGGCCGTTTTGGGTTCGCCCTTGCGGAGACACTTTCTGATAATAGGAAAGAAGTAATCGTGCTTGATAACAATGAGAGCAAAGTTAAGCAAATTCAAGATAAAGTACAGCAAGCCTTTGTGATTGATCAACTGGACAAACCAACGTTGGAGGAGGCCGGAATACAGAATTGTGGCACGGTCATTGTATGTATCGGCGAACATATTGAAGCCAGTATCCTGACGACGCTCAATGTGATCGAGTTGGGGGTTCCCCGCGTCATTGCAAAGGCGATCAGTGCGGAGCACGGACGGGTACTCCAAAAAATCGGGGCAGAGGTGGTTTATCCTGAGAGGGATCATGCCGTCCGTCTTGCCAATTCGCTGACAACGCCCAGGGCCTTAGACTTTATCAACCTTTCAAATCAATATGCGATTTCAGAAATCAAGCTGACCGATAAGCTGCACGGGAAAGCCATTCTCGAACTGAACTTTCGGAATAAGTTTGGTCTCAATATTATTGCAATTGTCAGACGAAATAAAACTATTGTTGAAATTTCTCCTGACCTTCAATTAAACACAAATGATTTGATCGCTGTTGTAGGTACAAAGGATAGCATTGTGAAATTTGAACGGTATTTGATTTCGTGACACGGCGGAAAAGGGGTATTTCTGCCGTTGAGATTTCTTTCAAATATGGCGGAGAATGAAAATAGAGCTTCAAACAAAGTTACAACGGGAAATAAAGAGCACAGTATTTTGCGTAGCTGGTTTATCTTTCATCATGGTTGGTTTCTTTGTTATTGCAGACAAATGCGACCTTTCCATAATTTTGGGAACCATCGTAGGCAGCGCTGCTTTCACAGGAGGCAGAAAAATTCCGCATTGACAATTGTTTATTTGCAGTGCATAATATAAATGAACAATTCATTCAGGAAGGAGCGGAAATTTTGGACACGCGAATTAAAGCAATTGTGGAGGCCGCAACGTTATTATTTTTACGTCAAGGTTATGCCAGAACACAGATCAGCCATATAGCAAAAGCCATAGACGTTTCTGTGGGAACCATTTACCATGACTTTGCAGGAAAAAAAGAAATCATGCATTTTGTTTTGAAATGCACGATTGACCCGGACTTCATAAATAAGGAATTTGAAAGACCTATTACAGATAATTTATTTTCGGGTGTGGAAAATGAAATTGTATCTTTGCTTGAACAGTCACAAAGCGACTTTGCAAAACACCTTGAAAACGACATTGAAAGTTATAGCTTTGAAGCTTTAATTTCGGACGCATTTGACATTCTTGCCCGGTATGCCGCCGGCTGTTTATTTATTGAAAAAAATCAATTTGAATTTCCGTTCCTGGCCAAACACTACAAGGCATGTCGCAGGAAGTTTCTTGATACAATGTCAAGGTACTTAACAATTTTCATTGACAATGGTACAGTACGGCCAATGGAGTATTTGGAGTTGACCACTACCCTTATCATTGAAATCCTTACTTGGTGGGCTATGGATAGAAGGTATACATCTTTTGAAACCTCTGATATTCCTTTGGAATTGGCAAAAAAAATCTGTGTGGACAATATCTTGTCTGCATACAGAAGCTAAATTAGCGGGCCATGTAAGCCCTCTAATTTTTATGGAAGACATGAATGAACAATTCATTTATTGAAAGTGAGGCAAATTATGACGAAAAGAACAATTACATTAGGAATGGCTTTTATTTTATCTTTATTCGCGTTTACTGGCTGCTCAAATTCTAAGTCCTCTCAAATGGCGAATGAACTTCGATTTTCCCTTAAAGAAATATCATCCCTGACGATTTCCTACGATGAAGAAAGAATTACTTTCTTTGAAAATGATGGTGACGACCTTGTGATTAAAGAATACATGACAGAAAATAAAAGCAGCTATTATGCAAACGTAACGGAGCGCAATGAAAGTATCCATATAAGTGAGGGCGGCAAACCGTTTTTTAAGGGCGGTTTTTCTCGATATATCGAGGTCTATTTGCCGAAATCATACCATGAAAATCTTACTGTTACTTCAACGAATGGGGATATTGATTTTTCTGACATGAGCATAGATTCATCCATGCTCCGTATTGATAATTCGTCCGGGAATGTCACATTGGATAATGCGGTTGGTTCTGATAGCGGGGTTGTCGGCAACAATCCGACCGTAACCGTTAAAGTAGAGACAAACAATGGGGATATAGAGGTAACACAATGAAACTAATAGAATTTTGCCACAGAAAAATAAAGAGTGTACATAATAATACGACAAAATGTGAAAGTTTGGATTTTGTTGAAATGGTTTATAGTAACAAAGTATATCCGTTGATGTACTGCCGAATGGTAATACAGGGAAGTTTTGACATTGAAAAATTGAAAAAGGCAGTTTATTTATCCAGCCAATATGTCCCCGAAATTCTTTATATTTATGACTTTAAGCGTAGGTGCCTTGTCGACCGGGGCTTAACTGTTGAAAATGTATTTATTCTTGACCGTGTTGGCTTTGAAGCTGATTTTTGGTGGGATTTAAGTAGAAATGCCCAGTTGCAGATCACCTTTTCTAAGGAAGAACAGGGAAACATTATGGTCATTGGAATGAGCCATATTTTGGCCGATGGATCGGGTTTTTTGCAATACCTCTATTTGTTATCGTCACTTTACAACGGCGCCTCTTTGGGCAATAAATTGCAAAACACAAGGGATATTTCCCCTCTTTTGAAGAATATTCGTGTTCAATCTGAAACAGAGCAAACAAAATATGGTAAACAAATTGAGGTTAGTCCCTTGCGGACTTTTAACAGTGGTACAAAGTTTTTCTGCTTGAATAGTACAATTGCTCCAAATGATCTGACTGCAATTCATGTAAAAGCAAAGAAAAGCGGTGCAACACTTAACCATGCTTTTATTCCGGCCTATGCCCGTGTCATAGCCCGTTTACAAAACACGGATAAGATAATTTTACCCTGTCCGGCTGATTTGCGTAGGTTTCAGCTAGAGCAAGATAATCTAACTGTAGCAAATATGACTGGAATTTATAAAACGATTATCGTAGAAATCAACCCACAGCATACGTTCAGCGAAACCTTATCACAGGTTTGTATTGAAATGACCCTCCAAAAAAACCGCTGCCGTTGCTTTGCAGGTATATGGCTGCTTAACTTTGCTTTTCATAAAACACCTTGTTTTGTACTAAAGAAAGCAATTAAAAAAAGCTATCATTTGCTCCCTGTTTCCTATACCAATATGGGAATAATAGACCATGAAAAGCTGTATTTTCACGACTGTAATATCAATAAATGTTATTTGACGGGAACCTATCGGCGTCCCCCTGACTTTCAGCTTTCTATTAGTACATTTCGGAATACATGCACATTAAATTGTACTTTGATTGGAGAAGATGTTGACGAAAGCATAGGTCAATTCATTTTGGAACAAGTAAAAAAAGAATTATTGAAATGGATACAAGAATAGCAAAGCAATTATGTAATCAAGAGAGATATCAACTATATTAGGAAACACTATCAGGAGGGGCACTAGGTACTTATACAATAGCGGCCCCTACATCGTAATATAAAGAATTTACACAAAAAAATAATAGAGCAGCAACAAATGTCTGTACTGGAAAGCCCTTTCACAGTTTCATTTTTCAGCCATTTTGTCGCAGACTTAATATTGTGAAAAAAAGAAGGGTGAAGTATAATGGAGATTATGGAAGCATATTGGGAAAAGGTAAACAGAATCATAGGAGAAAAATAGGAAAGGTCAGGTGAAGATAAAAATGTTTAGGGATTTAGTGATTGCCAACAGAAGCTGCCGTGGATATGATGAAACCTACAAGATATCCCGGGAGGTACTGTTGGAACTGGTGGATTGTGCGCGGCTGACAGCCTGCAGTGTGAATGCGCAGCCATTTAAGTATTTTCTAGCCTGGGAGGCAGACGCTGTTCATACAATTCAGTCGTTGACAAAGTGGGCAGCAGCCCTGCCCGGCCTGCAGATCCCCCACGAAGGAATGTGTCCTACCGGATTTATTGTAATTTGTCAGGATACGAATATCAGAGAATCATTGGCGGCACACCAGAAAGATGTAGGAATTGCAGCTCAGACGATACTGTTGGCGGCAACTGAAAAGGGACTTGGCGGGTGTATGATTGCAAATTTTAGTCCGGGAAGATTAAAGTCTGCGTTACATCTGGCTGAGAATTTAACTCCGGTACTGGCAGTCGCGCTGGGAAAGCCCAAAGAGAAAGTAGTGCTGACTGAAATAGAAGCTGGAGAAAGCACAACATATTACAGAGATGAAAATGACGTACACTATGTCCCAAAGCGTAAATTAGAAGATATTTTAGTATGAAGATTGGAACAGCTACAGATTGGAGGAATTTACAATGAGAAAGAATTTTGGAGCAAAACCGTACACTTATCCGCAGCCGGTATTAATTATTGCTACCTATGGAGAGGATGGGACTGTCGACGCCATGAATGCTGCATGGGGCGGAATCAGTGAAAGCAATCAAATTTCTATGTGCCTTAGCGCAGGGCATAAGACAGTTAAGAACATTCTTAAGCGCAGCGCGTTCACTGTCAGCATGGCGGATGCCAGACATGTGGTGGAATGTGACTATGTGGGAATTGTATCTGCCAATGATGTGCCGGATAAATTTGAGAAAACCGGATTTCATACGATTAAAAGCGAGTTCGTGGATGCGCCGCTAATCAACGAATTGCCCATGGCGCTGGAATGCAGACTGATAAGCTATGATGAAGAATCCTGCCGTTTGGTTGGAGAAATTATGAATGTCAGCGCAGACGAAAGTATTCTTGATGAGCAGGGAAAGATTGATCCGATGAAGCTTGACCCGATTACCTTTGATCCGGTAAATAACACATATTTGAGACTGGGAGAGCAAGCTGGATATGCTTTCAAGGATGGAGCAAAACTGAAATAAAAGACATTGAAAAGTTGCTTTAAGGAATTTGAAAAGGTGTAAATAGGAGAAGCTGTAATGGTTGAAAAAATAATGGATAATGTTATTACAATAGGTGAAACTATCGCAGTTGAATTTAAAAGGTGTGGTAACGGAATCGAAAATGACACATATGAGACAGTCTGCTCTTTTTTAAACAGGTATGGTGGTGATATTTATTTGGGAATTGCGGATGATGGACATGTCGTCGGTATATCTGAGAGGGCAGCTGCTGATATGATCAGGAACTTTATAAAAGTAATCAGCAATCCCAATATGTTTCAGCTAACAGTTTATCTTGAAGCAAAGATTGTGGAGTATAAAGGCAAAACAATTATTCATGTTCATGTACCTCCAAGTTCAGAAGTGCATAGTTTTAAGAAAGTTATTTATGACAGAGTAGACGATGCGGATGTAAAAGTTACAGCAACAAGTCAGATTGCATCTATGTACATCCGCAAACAAAACATCTTTACTGAAAAGAGAATATATCCTTATTTGAAGACCGAACAGTTACGGATGAATTTATTACCTAAAGTGAGGCAGATGGCGATTAATAATGCCGGAGGAAAGCATCCATGGGAAAGTATGAATGATGAAGAATTTTTAAGAAGTGCCGGTTTGTATGGGGAAGATGTGGGTACCGGGCAAAAAGGATATAATTTAGCGGCTGTCATGCTGCTGGGAAAAGACGAAACAATATTGTCAGTTGTTCCTGGGTACAGAACAGATGCATTGCTGCGAAAAGTGAATGTAGACAGATATGATGACCGTTTAATTGTGCAGACCAATCTGATTGAAAGTTATGAACAGCTGATGGGGTTTGCAGAGAAGCATCTGTGGGATAAGTTTTTCCTTGAAAAGGACAGAAGGGTAAGTCTCCGAAATATTATAGCAAGAGAAATGCTTGTAAATACTTTGATTCATCGGGAAATGACAAGCACTTATATTGCAAAATTTGTAATCGAGAAGGACAGAATGTTTGTAGAAAATGCAAATCGAGCTGTTCGAGAGGGTGTGTTGACGCCGGATGATTTTGAGCCAAATCCTAAGAACCCGATTATTGCTGCATTTTTTAGAAATATTGGTTTATCAGATCAATTAGGATCCGGGGTTAGGAACTTGTTTAAATATGGAAAGTTATATTCGGGAAAAGAACCGGAGCTGAAAGAAGGAGATGTGTTCAGAATCAGTGTTCCCCTTGATGATGATTACTCATTTGACATGAGAACGAAAAATGTCAACATCGGAGAAAACATCGGAGAAAACATCGGAGAAAACGTCGGAGATAAAGTCCGGGAAGTCAGTGAATACACAGCAATTTCAAATGTTCAAAAGCAGATTTTGACTGAGTTAGGAAATAATCCATATTTGTCAGCAAGGGAATTATCTGAAATTATAGGGATTTCATCGAGAAGGATAGAGGCCAATATTAAAAAATTGAAAGAGTTGCAATATTTATCAAGGGTAGGTTCTCCGAGGAAAGGCTATTGGATAGTAAAGAATATAAGCTAAAAACACAAAGGTGAAAAATAAGGGAGAGGCTCATATGAAAAGACTGAAAAAAACAGGTATTATACTGCTTGTACTTCTTGTACTGTTTAGCATAGCAGGCTGCAAGAAAAAAGCTGAAGAAACAGAAAAACCGGCGAAACCCGCGAAAACGGAGGATAAGAAGCCGGAGAAAAAGGAGGAACCGGCCGAACAGATTCCGGCAAACCAGAATCTATTAACCGGATTGGGAGATTTGTCGGATGGGGCCATAGGGAAAAGGCCTGTGGCAGTTATGGTGAATAATGTGCAGGATGCGCTGCCACAGTATGGTGTGGCGGAAGCAGATATTATATATGAAATTCCCGTCGAGGGGGATGTGACTCGTTTTATGGCAATGTACGGGGATTATACAGCAATGCCTCAGGTTTGTGCAGTCAGAAGCTGCCGCTATTATTTTCCTGCATTTTCCCAGGGCTATGATGCATTCTATGTAAACTGGGGAATCGACGACAGTATCTCAGATTATCTGGAGGCTTTGAATCTGGATCAATATGACGGAATGAATAATGCCGGCGGGCTTTTCGGACGTGATCAGGACAGGATAAATGCAGGCTATTCTCTGGAGCATACAGGATATTTCGACGGTCCGAAGTTTTCCGCGGTTGTTCAGTCTGAAGGCAGAAGAATAGACCTGACAGAAAACAAGAAGGACACAGCATTTAGATTCAACGGATTAAAGGAGCAGCTGAAGCCGAAGGGAGTAGACTGTAACACGGTAAATATCAATTTTGGCGCTGCTACGGCTACTTTGACTTATGATCCTGCAACGAAGACTTATCTGAAGCAGATAAACGGAAACCCGCAGATGGACAGCCGCTCAAATACACAACTTGCATTTACAAATGTATTTGTGCTTGAAACGGAGATTTCGGTCAGAGATGATATTGGACATAAGAATGTGGATTGGGACGGAAGTGAGACGGCTGTGGGTTACTATGTTTCAAACGGCGGTGTCCAGAAGATATACTGGAACAAAGATACCAACGATGAGACTTCCTATCTGCGGTTCTACGATCAGGAAAGTAAAGAAGAGATCAAAGTTAACCGTGGAAAGAGCTATATTGCTGTTAATTATCCCGGTCAAAGTGAATTTAAATAAAAGACTCTGACACCTATTGCACATAACCTTTTGACCTTCGTATCATATAATGATGTTGGGGTCAAAAGGTATTTTGACCCTTGATACCTACGGATTGCTCCGCACTTTGTGCTCCCGCAATCCTAAAAACATTCGAAATCCGCCCTGCTCGGGCTGCTTTCTCATGTTTTGCGGGTCCCAAAGTCATGCTTTTTCATGCAAGCATGAAACACATAACCTTTTGACCTTCGTATCATATAATATTATAAAATGTTACCGGAGATTAATAATGCGCAAGTTTAACCAAAATTTAGGTTATAAAGAGGAATGCCGGAAGATTCCAATTCAGTTTCCGCCCCAGCATCAGGATTTGCAGCCAGGGTTGGAAAGCCTTATGGAGCCAAAGCCGATTTTTGACAATCCCAATTATATTGGAACTGGGAAGTTAAAAGACAAGGTAGCCCTTGTGACCGGTGGTGACAGTGGGATTGGAAGAGCAGTTTCTGTAGCGTTTGCTAAAGAAGGGGCAGACGTATGTATTATTTATTACAATGAGCACGAGGATGCAAGGATGACCAAATCATGTATAGAAGCACAGGGCAGACGATGTCTTTTATTTGCCGGTGATGTGCGGAATGAAGCCTTCTGCAGAAAAGCGGCAGCAAAGTGTGTTTCAGATTTGGGCAGCCTGGATATTTTGGTAAATAATGCCGGTGTACAGTTTCCCCAGGATGATATTCAGGACATTTCTATGGAGCAGATGGAAACCACTTTTCAGATTAACTTTTTTGGAATCTTTCTGATGACGAAAATAGCTCTGTCTTACATGAAATGCGGCAGTACCATTATCAATACCACATCGGTTACGGCCTACAACGGAAATGATCAGCTTATTGATTACTCCAGCACTAAAGGTGCCATCGTCAGTTTTACACGTTCTATGGCGCGCTCCCTTGTGTCCCATGGAATCCGGGTGAACGCTGTTGCCCCCGGACCAATATGGACGCCTCTGCAGCCAGCAAGCTGGCCTGCTGATTATATTGAAACTTTTGGCTCAAGCACGCCTATGAAGAGGGCCGGACAGCCTGTGGAGCTGGCTCCTACCTATGTGTATCTTGCCAGTGATGATGCTTCTTATGTCACCGGGCAGGTACTCCATGTAGACGGCGGACAGTCTATGCAGTCGTGACAGCGTTGAGAAAAGGCAAACAAAGCATCTTCGTTTGTAGACGGGAGAGTCTGGCAAGCCAGACTCTTTTTCAAAGAAAATTATTACGCTTCTCCAACGATTTCTCCTGCCAATTTTCCCACAAGTTCATCTAAAGCGCCTAGCTGCGTTTCCTTCAATGCAGATTTTATCGCGAAGTTCTCTGTCAGGAGTGTCATATTTTTCATTTCACTGATTTTAGCTTCTATCAGTTTTGCAGACATGGGTGCCCAAGTTCCGTTTCCCAGTACGGCCACCGTGCGGTTTTGTATATTCAATGCCTTCATATCATCCAGATAGTTCGCCATAACAGGATAAATACCAGCGTTATATGTGGGAGAAGCCAGTACCAGATGACTGTATTTAAAACTGTCTGATATTAGTTCAGACACATGGGTTCCGGAAATGTCGTGAACGGCAATATTTTTCACACCGGCACAGGCAAGCCTGACAGCCAGTACATCGGCGGCATTCTCTGTATTGCCGTACATGGAAGCATAAGCAATCATGACACCCTTAACTTCCGGTTCATACCTGCTCCACAGATTGTATTTGTCCAGTATATATTCCAGATTGTTTCTCCAGATTGGCCCGTGGAGAGAGCAGATATAATGAATTTTCAGGGGGCATATCTTCTTCAGCACATTTTGTACCTGTACGCCGTATTTCCCCACAATATTGGTGTAATACCGGCGGGACTCATCCAGCCAGTCTCTGTCAAAGTCTATTTCATCATTGAAAATATTTCCTCCAAGCGCCCCGAAGGTTCCGAAAGCATCGGCGGAAAACAGTACTTTATCTGTTTCATCATAGGTCATCATTACCTCCGGCCAGTGTACCATAGGAGCCATAATAAAATGAAGAGTATGCTTTCCGCAGGAGAAAGTATCCCCTTCTTTTATGATGTTCTTTTTCCCTTCAATATCCATCCCGTAAAACTGGTCAATCATGGGAAAAGTCTTTGCATTTCCGATAATCTGCATATCCGGATAGCGGAGCAGCAAATCTGCGATGAGAGAGCAGTGATCCGGCTCCATATGATTGATTATTAGATAATCAAGAACCCTTCCGGAAAGCACTCCCTCTACATTCTCCAGAAACTGCCGGCCTATAGCATTATCGACTGTATCAAAGAGCACAGTCTTTTCATCCAGGAGCAGATAGGAATTATAAGCGATGCCCTTTGGGACAGGAAACATATTCTCAAAACGTTCCAGGCGGCGGTCACTCCCCCCGACCCAGTATAAATCAGCTGTTACTTTTCTAAAACAATACATCCATGTGTCCTCCTCGTTGTATGTATGTCTTATTTTATCATAAAAGTAAAAATACGCAAGAGAAGAGAGTGCAATCATTGATACAATTTTACCTATTTTGTTGTTCCTTATAAATTCCTTAGAATTGCTGTTTATTATAAAGCAGTAAGGAAAAAGGTGTTAGGAGGATGAAAATGCAGGATTTTATTTTAGAGACAAGAGGAGTGTGTAAATCTTTCCACGGTCAGATGGTTTTGGATCATATTTCACTGATGATACCGCAGGGGTGTGTCTATGGGCTGCTTGGGCCTAACGGGGCGGGAAAGTCTACTCTGTTGAAAATGTTTTCGGGCATGCTGCGCCCGGATGAGGGTGAGATTTTATTTGAAGGAGAGCAGTGGTCCAGACAATGTCTTGTTAAAACGGGGGTCCTAATTGAGCAGCCGTCATTATATGAGAATCTGACAGCCGGGGAGAATCTGGAGGTCAGAAGGCTGCTTTTAGGGGAGCCTCAGGGGCGTATTGACGAAGTTCTGGATATTGTAGATTTGAAGGATACTAAAAAGAAGCGGGCAGGACAGTTTTCCATGGGGATGAAACAGAGGCTGGGAATCGCGGCAGCTCTTTTAAATCATCCCTGGCTGTTGATTCTGGATGAACCCACAAATGGTTTGGATCCATTTGGAATCCAGGAGCTAAGAGAACTAATCCGTGGATTTGCGGCACAGGGGATAACGGTGATTGTTTCCAGCCATATTTTAAGTGAGGTGGAGCAGATAGCCAATTATATCGGAATTATATCAGAAGGTGTCCTCGGTTATCAGGGCGGTATGAAGCAAGGGGAAGACCTGGAACAACTTTTTACAGAAGTAGTGAAGAAGAACAGGAGGAAAGCGATATGTTGAAGGCATATATAAAGGCAGAAAATCTGAAGCACACGCATACAGTCACTGCTAAGCTGTTTTGGCTGGTACCTTTATTCGCTATTGTGATACCTGTCTTTTTATCAATACAGAATGCGGGTTATTATTACCAGATGAACCAGTTCAACTGGTCTTATACCACGTTCTATCCCATGCTGCTTCTTTTGAGTGCGGCTTTTGCTGTTCAGAGGGAGAAAAAACTGAAGAACCGAGTAATCAGTGCATTGCCTATTGATTTGAATAAGGTGTGGGCTGCAAAGGCTGCATACATCTTAAAGACATTGGCTGTGGCAGCAATCATCATTTATGCCGCGGAGGAAACAATCAGCCGGATATTTGCCGCAGGAGGCAGCAGGACGATTTCCGGGACAGCCGGCTTTGAGGCGGTCCTGCTTTGGATTATCTTAATTCTGTGGCAGATTCCGCTCTGGCTGTTCGTCTTTCATATATTGGGTTTTGCAGCAGGAATGATCCTGGGACTCGCAGGAAACATAGCATTAGGTGTTTTAGGTGCGTTATCAAAGTGGTGGCTGCTGAATCCATTTACCTATATCAATCGTCTGATGTGCCCGGTACTTAAGATATTGCCAAACAATCTTCCGGCAGTACCGGAGAGCCAGACTTATTTTGAGGGAGTACTAAACCCCAATGTCATACCTCGGGGAATTGTAGCGTCTCTGCTATTATTTATTGTTTTATATATACTGACTGCCAAATGGTATCAGAGAAAGGAGGAGACAGGATGGGAAAATTAGGACGGGCTATGGCATCCGAGTTTTTAAAAATGCGCAGAACATGGATTCTATGGATACACCTTGTAATGCCTGTGACAGGAATTACCATATTTCTTCTTTATTATCACTACACACGCTGGAATGACTGGGGAAAAATTTCCGGTTACCTGGAGGTTTTAGCTGTGGTCTGCCCTACTCTTGTGGGTATCATCTGTGCTCTGGCAGCGGATCAGGAAAAAGAAGCCGGACACCTGCAAAATCTTTTTGGTGTGACAAAGAGCAGATGTTTTATTATGGCAGAAAAGTTAGCCGTATTGCTTATCTGTAACCTGGCTGCTCTCTTTCTTGCCACGGCAGGATTCGGCATCGGTTTTGGCGGCGGAGAATCCAACCTGAAGCTTCCGGCGAATTTTTACTTAATAATGGCCATGCTTTTGTGGCTGCCTCAGTTTTTTGCCTACTGCTTTCATTTATATCTTGGGCTGCGTTTTTCAAAAGGTATTACAATCGGGGCTGGAATCGTGGGAAGTCTTCTGGCGGCGCTTTTTTTGACCGGAATGGGGGACGAAATCTGGATATTTTTCCCCTGTGCCTGGGCAGGACGCTTTACGATGTATTACATTTCGTATATCCGGGGAAATATAAATATATCTTTCTTGACGGACCAGGCAAAAGTTGGAATAATACTGGTAGGGCTTCTTACTTTGGCAGGGGGCGTGCTGTTCTTTGTATGGGTACATGTTTACGAGGGCAGCAGGATAGAAGACTGACGATCAAACTGAATGTTTAGAGAGGGAAAGTGCTATGGCGTATATTCTGGCAGTAGATGATGACAAAGCGATTCTGGCGTTAATCCGCCGCGCTCTGGAAAAGGACGGACATACGGTAACGGTCTGCGAAAGTGCCGGGGAAGTGGATACATTGTTTTTAAGCAGATATGATTTGATTCTGCTGGATATTATGATGCCGGGCACAGACGGAATCAGTTTCTGCCGGGATATCCGCAGCCAGGTGGATTGCCCCTTACTTTTTCTGACCGCAAGAACAGATGAAAGTAGTATTATGAATGCTCTTGGCTCAGGTGCAGATGATTACATTATGAAACCTTTTGGGATTGGAGAACTAAGGGCAAGGGTACAGGCTCATTTGCGCCGGGAAAAGCGTGAGAAGAAGAATGCTGTACAGATATCGGGAGTCTTGTTTGACCTTGCGGGAAAGCAGGCTGAAATCGAAAACCACTTGGTGCCGCTGACGAAAAGTGAATACGAGATCAGTGAATATCTGGCTCTCCATCACGGCCAGGTATTTTCCAAGGAGCAGGTTTTCGAGAAGGTATTCGGCTATGAAAGAGATTCAGATGTGACGGCAATCACGGAGCACGTGAAAAACATACGGGCAAAGTTTGCGGAATACAAAATGAACCCAATAGAGACAGTATGGGGGATTGGATATAAATGGAAGTAAAGAAAAAAATAACATTACAATCTGTTTTCTGGCGCTTCTCTATTTGCCTTTTTGGACTGACGGCGGCAAGTTTACTGGCTTGCTGGATTATGATTTTCTTTCTCCCCCAGACAGGGGAGGTCCTGCCGGCAAATTATAGTGAAAACATGCTGGAGGATAACCGGGAGGAAATTGAGAATGCCAAAACTGTGACAGATGAATTAATACCGGACGGGTGCAGTTATGGGGTTTTTCAAACGGACGGAACTTATCTCTA
>ENA-UOOM01001822-UOOM01001822.1-fermentation-metagenome-genome-assembly--contig:-NODE-1822-length-19299-cov-5.190657_pt1 | contig 19299 bp, 14 predicted proteins | sample MGYA00245781_ERZ724031 | MGnify/ENA primary metagenome ERZ724031 (study PRJEB28704, sample SAMN03018317) | fermentation metagenome | biome: anthropogenic terrestrial biome; feature: soil; material... | reverse complement strand
AACCGCCGCACGATTTTTTCAGCCTGAATGAAATGTTAGGCAGTGCGCCTGCCGGCACGTTTATCAAGCCGGTGAAGGTTATCAGGACCGTTGGGTTTTTAAAACCCTTAAGGTTTAAGTTAACGCTGGCTACAGAGTATGGGCTTACTATGCTGGCGCCCGCCAAGTCCATTATCGGCAGAGGACCTGCCGAACCTGACCCGCAATTTATAACGGCCGAATGCCTGTCGGAAACAGGGCAACTTGTGCTGCCGGTACAGTAGGGAGCAAGGGCACTGTTTTGGCATGCGCTGGAATTCTGCATAGTATATAAACTATTAGAATAATTGTCCATAGATATACTCCTTTCATAAGAAAGCAATTTTACCTTTACTTTTTTACAGTATATCTTATGCATAATTTTTTCAAGTGTGTGCCGGCAGGGCTGTGTACGGGCTTTCGCGTGCAATGTTATGCCGTGAGCGGGTTTTTACCGATAAAACGGCACAGGCGGATAAAAGAAGGCTCTCTGCCGCTTTGCGGCAGAGAGCCTTACGCTTGGCAGGTACTTTAACCTAATGCATAAATATGGCGCCGCACGGGTTATTTTTTGTCATCGTACATACCGGTGCTTGCGTAAACTATGCCACGGAATGCATCAACCGTTACGGTAGTCCCGCTTTTAAGTATGTGTGTGGCGTTATACGCGCCGACTATAACCGGCTTATCGAGCGAAAGCCCTACTATGGCCGCGTGCGAGTTAAGCCCGCCCTTTTCGGTTATTATTGCGGAAGCTGATTTTATTATAGGCATGAGGTCGTTTGTAGTTTCATCTATTACAAGGACGTCTCCGCTTTTAAAGTTGCGCTGGGCTTCCGCCTCGTTTTTACAGACGCAGAGGTTCCCGCAGACAGCCCCCCGGACGGCGCTTGTGCCTGAAACGAGTACGTCGCCTACTAAGTGGACTTTAAGCAGGTTTGTAGTGCCTGAAAATCCGAGCGGCACGCCGGCGGTTATTACGACGAGGTCGCCGTTCTGCAGGAACCCTCTTTTTTTAGCCATGCACACGGCGTGCTGGAAAAGCTCGTCCGTGTTTTTCTTTTCTTCAAGGAGTATAGGCAGTACGCCCCAGTAGAGGTTCATCTGCCGCATAATCTTTGGGTCTGTCGTACCGCCGATTATGGGGCAAGCCGGCCGGAACTTGGATATCATGCGGGCGGTGCGCCCGGACTTTGTAACCGTTACTATGGCTACGGCCCTGAGGTCGTGCGCGGTGGTGCACGTGGCGTGTGAGATAGCCGACGTAACGCTCGGTGTGCGGCTTATCTCCTGCTTTTTGAAGCGCTGCTTGTAGTCTATGTCTTTTTCGGTATAGCGGGCAATCTTGTCCATAGTCTGCACGGCCTTTATCGGGTAAAGGCCGGCTGCTGTTTCACCGGAGAGCATTATTGCGCCGGTACCGTCGTAAATAGCGTTTGCCACATCGGTTGCCTCAGCGCGTGTCGGGCGTGGGTTTTTAATCATGGAGTCGAGCATCTGGGTAGCCGTTATGACCTGTTTGCCGGCGGCGGAAGCTTTTTTGATAAGCTTTTTCTGTATGCTCGGTATTTCTTCAAACGGTATTTCGACACCCATGTCGCCGCGCGCGACCATTATGCCGTCCGAAACTTTTATAATGTCGTCAATATTGTTTACACCGTCGAAATTTTCAATTTTTGCTATTATCTGTATATCATGGCAGTCGAGCTTTTCAAGCTCGGTCCGAAGGTCTATTATGTCCTGGGCGCTGCGCGTGAAAGATGCGGCTATATAGTCGAAATCTTCGTGTACGGCGAAAGCTATGTCGGACTTGTCCTGCTCGCTTATAAACGGGAGTGAGAGATGCATGCCGGGTACGTTTACACCTTTGTGCGACGAGACCTGACCGCCGTTTTCAACAGTGCAAAGGATGTCGGTGTCGGTGTGGGATTTTACTTTCAGCTCTATAAGGCCGTCGTCTATGAGTATGGTGGTTCCCTGGACAACTTCGCGCGGAAGGCGCTCGAACGTAACGGAGGCGATTTCTTCGCTGCCGGTTACGTCGCGGCTGGTAAGCGTAAACTCGCTGCCGGTTTTTAATGTCACGGGGGATTTGGCAAACTCTTTCAGCCGTATTTCAGGGCCTTTTGTATCGAGCAGAAGCGCGATGGGCAGCCCAAGCTCTTTTCTGAGCTTCTTTATGGAGTCCGCGTACCCTTTCTGCTCTTCATGCGTGCCGTGTGAAAAGTTAAGACGGGCCACGTCCATACCGTCGAGCATCAACTGTTTTAAAATTTTTTCGTCTTCCACCGCAGGGCCGATAGTGCATACAATTTTTGTTTTTCGCATAATAAAACCCTCACTTCCGAAATTTATACAAATCCTTTTGTTAAGCGCGAATAACAATGCCGGATGTGCGGAACAGCCGCCAACGGCATTTTATATTAAGGATAAAAGTTTGATATTATATCAGGCGCAAGGGGCGGGTTTAAGCGGCAGATAAGGAATGTACCGAATGCTTTTCAGTATGGCTGCAGGCCGTTTTAAACGATGATATAATTATTCAAAACCTTTTCCAGTATACATGATACTATCGCATCGCAGATAAGTCAAATAGAAAATAACTTACTGTATATGCGTATGAAAATATGCCGCAAGAGGCGGATTTTTAGGCTATAATAAACAAGCGCGGCTCCTTTATGCGGAACCGCGCTTTGATGCAGCGTATAACACGGTGACTGTAATGCCGCCAGCGTTTCTAAGAAAAATCATAAAATTCGTCGAGAAACCATATATCGTTTGCCTCGAACGATTTGCCGTTTAAATAGTTCAAAGGGCCTGCATCGGTAGTGAATTTAAACTCAAGTTTGTATGAATACAGCGCCTGGTAGGGAAAATTAATTTTTTTGTTAACTGCGTTTTTCCCGTACTTGCCGTCGCCGGCGATAGGGTGGCCTATGGACGCGAGATGTGCCCTTATCTGATGGGTGCGTCCGGTTAAAAGCTCCACCTCAAGCAGGCTGAAACCGCCGCGCTCGTTAAGTACGCGGTAACGCGTCCTTATGATTTTAGCGCTGCCGAAGGGCCTGTCTTTTATATACACGCGGTTTTGCTTTTCATTTTTTTCAAGGTAGCCCTCTATGGTGTCCTCTTTCTTTTCCATACTGCCGCAAACAACGCAGAGGTAAAGCTTTGACATTTCGCGCTTTTTGACTTTTTCGTTCATTATGCGCAATGTTTCGGCGTTTTTGGCGGCCATGACTATGCCGCCGGTGTTCCTGTCTATTCTGTTTATAAGGGCCGGGGCAAATGAGTTTTCATTTTCGGGTATATATTCTTTTTTGTCATACAAATAATGCTGTATGCGTGCTATAAGCGAGTCAAAGTGGTAATTTTCGTCAGGGTGCACTATAAGGCCCGGCTTTTTATCTACTATAAGTATATTATCGTCTTCATATAACACTTTTATTCTGCACGGCGCCTTCAAAAAGTCATAAGCTTCCGGTTCTGTCTGAAAAAATTCTTCTTTAAGGAACAGTGTAAGCACGTCGCCTTCGTTAAGGCGGCTGGAGATTTCACAGCGCCTGCCGTTAATCTTTATATCCTTTTTTCTAATGCTTTTGTACATCATTGATGAGGGCAGGTTCGGAAATGACTTTGAAAGGAACTTGTCCACCCGCTGGCCGGCGTCGTTTCCGCCTGCCGTAACAGTTTTTTTCATATATTTAATTCTCCAAAATATGCGGCTTTACACCGCCGGTACCATGCCGGCGGCTGTCCGCGCTGTAATATTTATGTGTCGTAAGGCGCGGCCGGTGTACGTGTCTGCGTTTAGCCTGCGGCACATTAATATATTAAATCAGCGCTCCCGCGCTGTCAAGCGGAAAACATCCCGGGCTTTTGCGGTTTAAAGCGCCGTATGGCAGCCGCTCAGAGAAACTGGCGTATGTTCCAAACTATTGTCCTTTGAAGGCCGGCGCAAAGCGACGTAAAGTATTTAAAGCCTGACTCCGACGTTATTTTTGTTATATCGGGCTTTATTCCGCCGCGGCACAGCCATGCGGGGCTGTCAGCTTTGCTTTCTTCATTTTTTACCGAGAGCGGGCTTCCTGTAAGGAATGATATTTCTTCGGCGAGGTGCCTTGCGGAAACGGCCTCACGGCCGCCTATATTGTAAACATCGCTTTTCCCGTAAATCAGCACATAAAGCAGCATGACAATGCAGTCGGCAGCATAGCAGAACGTATGCAGGCCGCTCCAGCTGCCGCTCACATTTATTTTTCGCCTGAAAAGGGCCTCGCCTATGAAGCGCCCCATAATGTTTTTGTCAAAAACAGTCATACCGGGACCGTAAACGGGGAAGACCCTCGCTATTTTTACTTCCACCGTTTTATGCCGGGGGAAGGTGCGGCAGGCGGTTTCACCAAGGCGCTTTGACTCTGCGAAAGCCGCTCCTGCCACTTGCGTGGAACAAAGGCACGGGCATGCTTCCGTTATAGGTATATTTTCGGGTATCATGTCGCCGTACACTTCAGACGAGCTTACAAAAAGGAATTTAGCGCCGTCCCTTTTTGCTTTTTGTAAAAAATTTTCGGTGGCGAAAACGTTGAGCCGGACGGTGTCAGAAAGATTCCCGCCTGGCGCGCATGTACCGCAGTGTATAATGTAGTCGGCCTTAGGCAGGTCGCCGGTACCCTCTGACATGAGGTCAAGCGGGTAGAATTTATACATAACGTCAAAAATATCGCCAAATTTACCCGACGGCATATGCCTGCTGACGGCCACAATGTTTATGTTAAGGTTCGCGCATAAGTTTGAAAGATGCAGAAAACAGATGATATATGCGCCTATAAGCCCGTTTGCCCCCGTGACGAGGACTGTTTTGCCAGCCATAGGCGACAGGTCCACGTCGCTTATATGTTCAAGGCAGTCGCGACCTATGATTTCGTCCAAAGTGCCGCCTCCTGTTCCAGCGGTATGGGGTTCACATATCCGTTTGTAAGGCGCCGGTTTTACGGGTATAATGCCATGCCGGCCTTTTACATGTTATGTGCAAACCGTTTTTATGTTCGCCGTGAATTTGACCGTAAGCACTGTTTAATCTTTATGCGGCGGCATGAGTGTTATTTAAGATTTATTTTTAAAAAATTTATAAACCGTAACGGAAAGTAAGGGTTACATAAATTAAGCGCGCGGACTGCAGCTTAGTCCGTGCGCCTCTATGTGCCATGAGCCGGGGCGTATGTAAGCAGGACGCCCTGCAGTAATAAAATATTGGGGTTAGGAATCAGTCGCTTAAAAACATATCCACCCATAAAAGCGCGGCGCCAATGGCGCTTGCATCCGAGCCGTACTTGCTGAAATGCAGGTAGTTGCGGCGCTCGTCGAAAGTGTTAAGCGGCAGCAGCTTTTGGTATACCATTTCGGAGTACTGCTCAAGGTACCGGCTTATCTCGCCGCCTACAATGATGTCGGAGTCAAATATTGTGTGGATATTGTTTATGCCGGTGGCAAGGTAGTCAAGGTATGTCTTCCACTTTTCGATGCAGATGCGGCTGCCGGAGTTCAGCGCATCAAAGAACTCATCAACGTCGTTAAAGCCTGGCTCCGTCAGCACGCGCGTCGAGCAGTAGGCTTCGAGGCATCCTTTTTTGCCGCATGAACATGTAAGGCCGTCCTTTACTATTGTCATATGGCCGAATTCACCTGAGCGGCCGTTTATGCCGTTGTAGAGCTTATTGTCAATTATTATGGCGCCGCCGACGCCTTTGTTTACGGACAAAAACACCGCGTCTTCTATGTTGTCTATTTTCCATATTTCCGCGAAGCCGGCAAGGTTTGCCTCATTGTTAGACATAACGGGGTATGGTATATATTTAGCCATTATATCGAGCGGCAGGTTTTTAGTTTTTAAAGTAGGGCTGTACTCGAGTATATTGTTTTTAGTGTCGACCGTGCCGGGAACCGAAAGCCCCACCCCTATGACGGACTTAGGGTCTACTCCGCTCCCCGTTAAAAAAGCTTTAAGGTATGCGCCTATTTGTCTGAAGTATGTGTCGTCGTTCCGGAAAGGCTCGCGTACTTTTTTGTCATGCAGTACATTTTCGTTAAGGTCTATGAGTACAAAGCGCAGGTGGTTCTGCGTAATTTCTATGCCGACAGACAGCTTTGCATCGTATGCGAGCGAGATTACCGCTGGTTTTCTCCCGCCTGAAGACTCCAAAGTGCCGGACTTTTTAACAAGGCCGTTCTCGGCAAGGCCTTTTAAAATCAACAAGACGGTAGGCATGCTGAGGTTTAATGCCTGCGCTATGTCGTGCTTTGTTGCGCTGTCGTTTGAGTATAAAAAATTTATAATCCTTTTTTTATTTGTGTTTCTGACTTCAAAGTTATTTATGGCGTATCACTCTCCGTTGAAACTATTATCTTAATACAGCCGCTTTACATAAATGTATGGAATCTTACTTTGCGCGGGGAACATGCTTTAAGCGGGCCTGTACGGCCGTGCTTCGTAACTTAAGCCAGAAACGGAGCCTGCTATGTAATGCGGGTGAGGCATTAAAAAGATAATAAAATTCTCTGGCAAAAGTTTAGCACATAAAAGGCAGATGCGCAAGTACCGCCGTACCATGCCGTTAAAAATAAAAACAATCCTGCAAAAAAAGAAAGCCGGAACCCAAGTACAGGCACCGGCAGTCTTTTGGCGTTGTTACAGATACTGATACGGCTGTTTGCGTTTTACTGTCTATATTTTTTTTTAAAGTGTTTTTTAGTTTACTGCTTTGGCGCCGGAAAATCGCCGCTATGCTTTTTCAACCGTGAAGCTGTAAATCGTCTCGCTTTTGAACTCCGCGCCGGGTTTTAATGTTTGGAACGGAAAGTCCGGATGGTGTACCGAGTCGGGGAAAAACTGTGTTTCAAGGCATATGGCATGGTGCTTTTCCATTTCCTGGCCGTCGTACCCTAACGAACCTTCGTGGTATGAGTTCGCGGTAAAGATTTGCAGCCCTGGCATGTCGGTAGCTACTTCCATTTTGCGGCCGCTTACGGCATCATAGAGCCACGCGGCTTTTTTCATGGCGCGCGGTTCGCCGTTCAGCGCAAAATTGTTGTCATAGCCGCCGCAGATTTTCAGAAATGCATCGTCGGCAAAGATATCCCTGCCGACAGGTTTTGCGCGGCGGAAGTCATAAGGGGTGCCCTTTACAGGCAGAAGCTTTCCTGTGGGGATAAGCTCTTTGTCCGCTTCGGTTATGCAGTCTGCATCAATTTGAAGTGTAAGGGAAAGAATGTCTCTGCCGGGGTTGCCGGTTATGTTGAAGAACGTATGGTTTGTAGGTGCAAAGATGGTTTCTTTGTCGGTTTTGGCAGAGTAGCATATACTGAGCGCATTGCCGGCGGAGAGGGAGTACTTTACTTCGGCCGCGACGTTGCCCGGGTAGCCGCATTCGCCGTTTTTGTCAAGGCATGAGAGCGTTATGGAGGGCGTACCGCCGCCGGTTGTCTCTTTTACCGACCATATCCTGTTTTGGTAACCGCCGGGCGCGCTGTGAAGGGAATTGCGGCCCTCGTTTTTAACGAGATGGTAAGTGTTTTTACCTATTGCAAATTCCGCGCCTGCTATGCGGTTAGCGCAGCGGCCTACTACAGCACCGAAAAAATCGTCGTCCCTGTCATACTCGGGGAGCGTTTTGTGCCCAAGCACCACGTTTTCGCTTTTGCCGTCCCTATCTGGGACGAAAAGCCTGTAGACCCTGCAGCCGTAGGTTAATATTTCGGCGGACATACCGTTTGAATTTTTCATAGTGTACTTGTCGGCGCTGCGCCCGTCGGGCAGTAAGCCGAAAGGTTCTTTTTCTATGCCCATAAACGTTCCTCCTTATTTTGAAAACGGGTTTTCCGTTTTGTACGGAAGGCCTTTAGGCTGGTTAAAAGAAATGTCGTCAATACCGAGGTAACGGAACAAAGTGTAGATTGCCTTGCCGGCGTGGCCGAAGGCGACGGCGCCGTGATGCGGAAAGCGCTTTTCTATAAGTACGTGGCGGTAGAACCGGCCCATCTCTGGTATGGCGAAAATGCCTATGCCGCCGAACGACTTGGTGGCGACCGGGAGTATTTCACCCTGCGCTATGTAGCAGCGTATTTTTGAGTCCGCCGTTCCCTGGAGGCGGAAAAGCGTGACGTCGCCGGGGATAATGTCGCCCTCAAGCGTACCGCGTGTGAAGTCAGGGGTTTTGCCGCCCTCAAGCAGCCTGTTTTGTATCAGCTGGTACTTTATTTTTCCGTCGCTCAGCTTGCAGAAAGGCGTGTTGCCGCAGTGGAAACCCATGAAAGTATCGCTCTGCTCGTAGTCGAACCTGCCTTTTATCCGGCTCTCGTACAGGTCGCGCGGCACGCTGTTGTTTATGTCAAGAAGCGTAACGGCGTCGCCGCTTACGCAGGCGCCTATGTATTCGCTTACGGCCCCGTAAATATCGACTTCACAGGCTACCGGCATGCCTGCCCTTGTAAGGCGGCTGTTTACGTAGCACGGTTCAAAACCGAACTCTTTAGGAAATGCCGGCCAGCATTTGTCGGCAAATGCAACGTAACTGCGCGAGCCTTTGTTTGCCTCAGCCCAGTCAAGCAGCGTCAGCTCGAACTGCGCCATGCGGGGCAGCAGGGCGGGGTATGTGTTGCCGCTTTTGCCAAGCTCTTTTTCCATGTCGGCAGCGACGGCTTCAATGCGCTTGTCGCCGCTGTGCGCCTTGTATGAAACGAACAGGTCAAGTTCGGAATTTTCCTGTACTTCTATGCCGAGGTCATACAAAGGCTGTATGGGCGCGTTGCATGCGTAAAAGTCCTGCGGGCGCGGGCCGAACGTGATGACTTTAAGTGACTTAAGGCCTATAGCGGCGCGTGCGACCGGAACAAAGCCTGCAATCATATGTGCTACTTCATCTGCAGTGCCGACGGGATTTTCAGGTATTACGGCCGGTATATTGCGCAGGCCGAGGTTGTATGAGCAGTTGAGCATGCCGCAGTAAGCGTCGCCCCTGCCGCCTATGAGGTCGCCGTAAGATTCCTCGGCGGCCGCGGCGAACATTACCGGCCCGCCGAAGTTTTCAGCTATGAGCGTTTCAGGCGTTTCTGGCCCGAAATTGCCGAGAAAGACTACAAGCGCGTTGCACTGCGCTTCTTTTACTTCGTTTACGGCTTTAAGCATATCGCTTTCGTTTTCCACTATTGTTTTTGCCGCGTAGATTTTTTCGCCGATGGAAGAGCAGCTTTTGACGACGTTTTCCATCCGCTTCTGCGAAAGGGAGAGGACAAAGCAGTCGCGGCTTACGGCGATAAGCCCTAATTTTACTTCGGGAATATTTTTTAACATGCTGTTTTTTCCTTTCTATACAATAATTATTTTATATTGTTTTGCGGTTTGCATTATCTGTAGCTCCATTTAAGCGCATCGTAAAATTTTACATATTTTTGGTACTGCAGGTCATAAACTCCGGTGTTTTCAGCATTGGGCATGCTGCTCCCGCTTGACTCTATAAACGGTACGGTTTGCGAAAGGTTTTCAAAAAGCCCGGCGGTGACGCCGGCGACAAGCGCCGCGCCGAAAGAGCCTCCCTCCGAGCTGCCGTATACGGTCCTTACCGGCAGGTTGAAAGTGTCTGCAAATATCTGCTGCCAGACTTTACTTTTGGCACCGCCGCCGGCAATGACAATTTCGTTTGAACCGTCGCATTTTCCCGCTTCCGCTATGACACCGTACACCTGCTTAAGCGAAAACGCGACGCCCTCCATTACGGCACGCGCGAAGTGCCCTTTGCCGTGCCTTGAGGTAATGCCGAGAAAAGCGCCTTTGGCGTTAGGGTCGTTTACGGGGGCGCGTTCACCGGTAAGGTAGGGGAGAAAGATAAGCCCTTCGGAGCCCGCGGGGACTTTTTCGGCTTCACTGTCTAAGATACTGAAAACGTTTTTATTTTCTGCTTTTGCCTTTTCTGTTTCATAGTCGCCCAAGGCGTTTTTAAACCACTGGTAAGAACCCGCCGCCGCAAGTGTTACGCCTATAGCCGAGTATGTACCGGGTTCGTTTCCGCAGAAAACCTGCAGCATCCCGTTTGGGTTAGCGGCAAAAGATGGCAGGTTTACGGCAGCTACGCCTGATGTTCCGAGGGTTATGCCTACGCGCCCTGGCTTTATAAGGCCGAGCCCAGCCATTGAGATAACGGCGTCGCCTCCTCCGCCTGAGAGTACGGTTCCCTCGGGGATGCCGGTGAGGGCGGCCGCTTCTTTTGTAACATGGCCGGCGGCTTCGGTGGACTCGATAACACGCGGGAACATGGCCGGGTCAAGCCCGGCTTTTTTTATGAGTCCAACCGCCCACTCGCGTTTTTCGACGTTAAAAAATCCCGTGCCGGAAGCATCGGAAACGTCGGTGCATATGCTGCCGGAAAGTTTAAACCTTATGTAGTCTTTGGGGTTTATAACCGTTTTGGTTTTAGCGTAATTTTCAGGTTCGTTTTCTTTCATCCACAGTATTTTTCCGCCGGTGTAGCCCGTCAGCATGCGGTTGTTTGTTACCGCCAGCAGGGAAGCGTCCCCTCCGGCGGCGGCGGTGATTTCGGCGCACTGTTTTTCAGTCCTCTGGTCATTCCACAGTATGGCGCGGCGGATAACGCGGTTATTTTTGTCAAGGGCCACCATGCCGTGCATTTGGCCGGAAAAGCCCACTGCGAGGATTTTCGTGTCTTTTAATGCCGCGGTTATCTTTTTAAGCCCTCTGCAGACGCCGTCCCACCAGTCACCGGGCTCCTGCTCCGACCAGCCGGCTTCAGGCGAATAGCACGAATATTCTTCTGTAACAGATTTAAGTATCCGGCAGTGCCCGTCAACCGCGATTATTTTACAGCCGGACGTGCCAACGTCGATTCCAAGAATACAGTTCATATCATTTCTCCTCCGTTTAAATAAAGCATTTAAAGATTCAAGAAGATTCAAGGAATATATTAAATAGTTTTACTAAAGTGCTTTATAATAATAGTTATAGCATAATATATCAGCCATGTCAACAAAATATAGGCACGCGCGAGATTTTCAAGTCCGCTAACGAAAAGGCTGCTTAATTTTAACTGTATACTTTTTAAAAATCTTGGGCAATTAAACTTGCAATCTTCAAGGCTGCAATTTTGAAAGTAAAAAAGCTTGACGTTTACAGAAATATTTAGTATAATAACATGGTTGATGGTTTTGATATGCTGGTGTGGCTCAATGGTAGAGCAGCTCATTCGTAATGAGCAGGTTGTTGGTTCGATTCCGACCACCAGCTCCAAAAAGAAACCCGGAAGCTTTCACGTTGATGGCTTTCGGGTTTCTTTTTGGTTTAAAGGACGCCTGCCGATAATTGGATAAGCGGCGAAAGTTAAAACGGCTAACGGGCCGCTGCAGGACGGAAGTTTTGCAGCGGCCCGTTTTTATGTGCGGCCGTAAAGCAGATTGGATGTTAACGCCTGGGACGGAGCGCCTTAAAAGGGCAAAGCGTTAAACGCAGTGTTTTTACGGCGAAAGCAAAAACGCTTATTCATTATAATCGGTTATTACCGTATTTACGTCTTCGGCATATCATGTTATTGCGGATTAAATAAACTGTATCCGCAGAAAGAGCTACCGGGGAAGGTGAAAACGCGGTGATAAAACCTTATAAAATAAAAGTCGAAGGCGTGAGCAAAACGTTCACAAGCGGCGGAAAGGTTTTCCCTGCTTTGGACGATGTTAACCTCACCGTCGAAGACGGTAAATTTGTCAGCATCATAGGCCCAAGCGGCTGCGGAAAATCCACGATGTTCAATATAATAGCAGGGCTTACGCCGCCTACCGGCGGTGATGTTTTCGCTGACGGTGAAAGCATTGCCGGCAGGGCGGGGTACGTAGGCTACATGCTCCAAAAAGATATGCTGCTGCCGTGGCGCAATATACTTGACAATATAATTTTAGGCCTTGAAGTACGCGGCGTACCGCGAAAGAAAGCCGTCGGGCGGGCTTTGCCGCTCATTGAAAAGTACGGGCTTAAAGGCTTCGAAAAGCATTACCCTGACGAACTTTCAGGCGGTATGCGCCAGCGTGCCGCACTTTTGCGGACTTTGCTTTACGATAGGGATATCATGCTGCTTGACGAGCCGTTTGGGGCGCTTGACGCCCAGACAAGGCTTTTAATGCAGAACTGGCTTTTGGAAATATGGCGTGATTTCGGCAAAACCATCCTTTTCGTAACGCACGACATAGACGAGGCGATATACCTTGCCGACGAAATCTACGTCTTTACTAAGCGCCCCGGAAAGATAAAAGCAAAAATAGAAGTACCCATAAAACGCCCGCGTTCCGCAGGCGACATGACTACGCCCGAATTTGCCGGACTTAAAAGCACGCTGCTGAAGCTGCTCTTTTCCGCCAGTCCGGACGCTGAAACGGCAGGGGGTGATGAAATTGACTAAACCTTCAAAAAAATATGCCTGCGCCAGGGCAAAGCGGTTTATATACGATGACGAGCATCAGATAAAAAAGCGGAAAAAAATAATCGCTGCGGGCAGGATAGCCGTCGCAGTCCTGATTTTTGCGGGATGGGAATTTTTCACGCACATCGGACTTATGGACCCGTACTACTGGAGCTGCCCGTCAGCTATACTGGAAACCACATGGGAACAGCTTGCGCACGGTTCGCTTTCGGGTGATATAGCGTATACATCCGCGTCGGCTGTTATAGGCTTTGTTACAGGCACTTTGTTTGGCGCTGTGCTTGGCCTGTCGTTTTGGTGGTCAAAAGCATATGCCGGCATAAGCGAGCCTTTCCTTATAGTTTTTAACGCACTTCCCAAACTGGCCCTAGGCCCTGTGCTCGTCATTATGTTCGGCATAGGCTTCTTTTCTAAAGCCGTCCTCGCGTTTCTTATGACTGTGGTTACAACGGCCATCTACGCCTACGGTGGTGTTAAAAGCGTAGACCCGGCGATGGAAACGCTCCTTTATTCGCTCGGCGCAAGACGCTGGCAGGTATTTACCAAAATCGTCGTCCCGTCGTCGCTGCCATGGATCATAAGCAGCCTGCGCGTTAACATAGCGCTTGCACTCGCTGGGTCCATTGTCGGCGAATTTATTTCATCGGAACACGGCGTCGGCCGCATGGTCATTTACGCCGGCACTATACTCGATATAAACCTCGTATGGGTTGGGGTCTTTGTACTGTCCGTCTTATCCGTAGTTATGTACTTCTGCGTAGTTCTGCTTGAAAAGTTCCTGTCCCGCCATTTCGTAAGGATGAACGGGCAGGGTTAACGGCTATAAATTTCCGTCAGGAGGTGTTCCGTATGAAAAAACGGATTTCTTTACGTGTAAAAACCGCATGCGTTATCCTTGCAGCCGCGCTCGCGCTGCCTTTGGCTGGCTGTTCAAAGGGAAAAGAGGCGGGAAATAAAAAAATCGTCATAGCCGAGCCTGTCCACCTGATAGGCTACCTCCCGCTTTACATTGCGCAGCGCGAAGGGTATTTTGCAGATGAAGGGCTTGACGTAAACGTCATACAGGCAACAGGCGGCGCGCATATAACGGCTGTTGTAAGCGGCGACGCGTGGGGCGTAATCGGCGGCATAGACAGCATAGCCCTTGGCAACAAAAACAACAGCGACCCCATAGTCGGAGTCGCAAACTGCGTCAACAGGGCCAACGTTTACCTCGTGTCAAAAAAAGGCACTTCGCCCAAAAGCAGCAGCGATGAAGACCTTAAGGCATTTTTAAAAGGCAAAACCATAGTAGCCGGACGGCACGGCGGCTCGCCTAACCTGCTTACACGCTACCTGCTTATAAACCTTGGGCTTGACCCTGAAAAAGACGTAAAACTGCTCGAGCCGGGCGACGCCGCGACCGTAGTGTCAATGTTACAGAACGGCGGCGGCGACATAGGCAACGGCGCAGAGCCGCAGATAAACGAAGGCATTGCAAAAGGCGTATGGGACGAACCGTTTTATAAATTCACCGATATGGGGGACTTTTCATACTCCGTTTTCGGAGTTAAAAAATCAACGGTTAAAAACGAGCCTGAAACAGTACAAAAATTTGTAAACGCAATACTCAAGGCGTTAAAGACAGTGCAGGAAGATAAGAGCACGGCCGAAAAGGACCTCAGGCTTGAGTTCCCGACTTTGGGCGATGCATCGGTAAAGGCATCGCTCGACAGGGCGTATGCCGACAGCCTGTGGAGCAGGGACGGCTATATCTCAGAAAAGGCCGTCACAAACGACATGAACATGCTCATAAAGACCGGCATATATAACGGCAGTTACTCTTACAAGGAACTTGTCGACATGCGTTTTGCAGACAAAAAATAAGCATATAATGTTACGCTAAAAACGCTTTAACGCTGCAAAAAACCGTCCGCAGTGCCTCTGTAAGCTCTGCGGGCGGCCATTTTAATTTAAGATATTGAGCCTGCGAAAAATTACGCCAAAAGCATCCTGTCGTTTGCAAATTCGCCGCCGCTGACGGCTTCGAACTTTTCGAGCAGGTCTTCAACCGTAAGTTTCCCCTTTGCTTCTCCTGAGACGTCGAAAACAATCTTACCTTCGTCCATCATAATCAGCCTGTTGCCGTATTTTATGGCATCGCGCATATTGTGGGTTACCATCATGGTGGTGAGCTGCTGCCCTGAGACAAGCTCATACGTGAGCTGCAGGATGTTTTTCGCTGTTTTAGGGTCAAGCGCCGCCGTATGCTCGTCCAGCAGCAGCAAGTCAGGTTTCTTAAGTGTAGCCATCAGAAGCGTAAGCGCCTGCCGCTGCCCGCCTGAAAGGAGCCCGACTTTGCTCGTCATCCTGTCCTCAAGGCCGAGGCCGAGTATCTTGAGCTTTTCGTGGTAAAACTCACGCTCTTTTTTTGTTATGCCCCACTTGAGGCCGCGGCGTTTGCCGCGCCTGTAGGCTATGGCAAGGTTTTCTTCTATCTCCATATTGGCGGCTGTGCCGCGCATTGGGTCCTGGAACACGCGCCCCATATATTTCGCACGTTTATACTCCGGCGCCCTTGTTATGTCATTGCCGCCGAGTACTATGGAGCTGCCCGTTATGCCGTCGCACGGGTAGACGCCTGCCACAAGGTTAAGCAGAGTGGACTTGCCCGCGCCGTTGCCGCCTATGACGGTAACGAAGTCACCGGGGTACAGATGCAGGCTGACACTCCTTATGGCCTTTTTTTCGTTTATCGTGTCCCTGTTGAACGTCTTGTATATCTTTGTCATTTTAAGCATTGTACATACCCCCCCTTATACGTCGGACGGAGAACGGCCGCCGTCGGTATCGGAAACGTCGGGTTCGGCTATGCTCTTTTTGCTCGAAAATTTATTTACGGCGACTGGTATAGCAAGCGCCGCGGCTACTATTATAGCCGTAAACAGCTTAAGGTCATATGACTTAAGCCCCAAAAACAGCACCAGCGCGATTATCATGCGGTAAATGATTGAACCGACTACAACAGCAACCAGCTTGTACGCAAAGTTAAACCTGTCGCCCATTATGACCTCGCCGATTATAACCGAAGCAAGGCCTATTACCACTGTGCCTATGCCCATGCCTACGTCGGCATAGCCCTGGCACTGGGCGACCATAGCACCCGAAAGGGATACAAACCCGTTGCTTATCATAAGCCCTAAGATAACCATTGTGTCCGTGTTTACGCCGAAAGCGCGCGCCATGTACTCGTTGTTGCCCGTCGCGCGTATGACACTGCCCGTTTCAGTGCCGAAAAACCAGTACATGAACGCTATGACGGCCGCCGCGAAAACCAGCCCTATCACCATGCCCGCGATGACCTTATCGCCGCCCGGCAGGCGAGCCGCCGCTTTAGTCGCTATTGTGTCAGTACCTAAAAGAGGTATGTTGGCTTTGCCGTCCATAATATGAAGGTTTACCGAGTAAAGGGCAATCATCGTGAGTATGCCCGCGAGCAGCGACGGTATCTTGAGCTTGGTATTGAGTATACCCGTTACGGCTCCGCAGGCAAGCCCCGCGAGCAGCGCGAAAACGAGCGACAGGTACGGGTCCATTCCTTTTGACATGAGTACTGCCGTGACCGCGCCCCCTGTTGCGAAAGTTCCGTCTACCGAAAGGTCGGCGTAATCCAAAAGCCTGAAGGATATGTAAACGCCGAGCGTCATAATGCTCCACAGCATCCCCTGCGATACGGCGCCTTTCATGTCAAGCAGTAAAGTAGTTATATTCATTGCTTTATAGCCGCCTCCGTAAGTTTTATTAAACACCGTAAGGCGGCGGGGTACGCCCGCCGCCGATTAAATTAAATATAAATCAGCTGTTGCTGGATTTGGCCGCTTTGTCCAAAAGGCTTTGGGGGAGCGTTATGCCTACAGCCGCGGCGGACTTTTCGTTTACGGCTACGTCCATGTCTTTTTGGTACTCTATAGGCATATCCGCGGGCTTTGACTCGCCCGTCAGTATCTTTACGGCCATTTCGGAAGTCTGCTTGCCTAACTTGTAGTAGTTTATCCCGTAAGTCGCCAGCCCGCCGTTCTTTACTATGCCTGACTCGCCGACTATTACCGGTACCTTTGCGGCGTTAGTCACCATTGTAACCGTCTGCATGCCGGCGGCAAGCATGTTGTCCGTAGGCACGTACACGGCCTGCACGCCGCTTACAAGCGACTGCGCCACCTGCTGTATCTCGTTAGAGCTTGAAACGGTGCCTTCTTTGTACTTAAGGCCCAGGGCCTCGCACTCTTTTTTAGCAAGGCCTATCTGGTAAACGGAATTAGTTTCACTTGAGCAGTACATCAGCCCTACCGTTTTAACGTCAGGCACAAGCTCTTTTATCATGTCTATCTGTTCCTTTACCGGAGTAAGGTCCGAAGTCCCCGTTACGTTAGTACCCGGCTTGTCGTTTGACTTGACAAGCTTCGCGTCGGCGGGGTCGGTAACGGCCGTGACAAGTATGGGTATGGTGGACGTCGCGTTAGCCGCGGCCTGCGCTGCCGGCGTCGCTATGGCGAGGATAAGGTCATAGCCGCCGTTCGCAAATTTTGACGCTATAGTGACGCAGTTAGCCTGCTCATTCTGCGCGTTCTCGTAATCGATTTCAATGTTTTTTCCGTCCTCATAGCCTTTTGCCTTAAGGCCGTCGACAAATCCTTTGTAGGCATTGTCAAGGGCATCGTGCTCTAAAAGCTGTACTATGCCTATCTTATAGACCTTCCCGCTTTCCGCGGATGAACCGCTTCCCGCAGCCTGCTGTGAAGAAGCCGCCTGTGAGGACTGGCCCGAACCGCCAGAACACGCGGTGCATGAAAACACAAGTGCCGCCGAAAGAAATAATGCCGCAAATCTCCCTGATTTTCCCATTAATAACCCTCCTAAGTAATGCTTTAGCGATTTAAAGCTTTTAGCTGATAAATAATGTATATAATATACATTATTTCAAGGGCTGTGTCAATAAAAAAATCATTTCATGCGCATTATGCTTACAGGGAGATAAACTTATGTAATCCGCAGGTGGCTTGTTATGTTTCTTCCCCACTGCCGATTTTACACAGGACTGTGCTGTTCAGGCGGCAGAACATTATAATACTTGCGGCAAGTGAGACTCCCTCTGCTATAGGAAACGCGTACCACACGGCGTGTAAGCCTATGTTTGAAAGAAAATACGCTGCCGGAAGCAGAACCACAAGCTGCCTTAAAAGCGAAATGACAAGGCTCATGAAGCCATGACCGACCGCTTGGAAAACATTTGAAAAACTTATGCCTATGGCTGCAGGCAGGAAGCATAGGCAAATGGTTCTTAATGCCGGTGTTCCTATAGCGAGCATATCTTTAGAAGCATTGAAAATCGAAAGCAGCTTTTCGGGTATAAGGAGGAAAACAGCCGTACCTATAAACATTATGACGAGAGCTATGGCGCAGCCTATTTTTATTGCATCCATGAGCCTGCCATGTTTTCTTGCTCCAAAATTATAGCCAATGACCGGCATAACACCCTGCATAAGGCCGAAAACAGGAATAAAAACAAAAGACTGCAGTTTGTAATAGACTCCAAAAACAGCCACAGCGGTTTCAGTGAAAGATATGATTATGGCATTTATACCAACTACCATAACAGAGCCTATGGCCTGCATGATGATAGATGGGAAAGCTACTGCATAAATATCTCTGATTATAGATTTATTAGGCCTGAAATTTTTTAAGTCGATTTTAACTTTATGTTCTTTAGTAAAGATTACCGTAAGCGAAACTATCATGGCGACATTCTGCCCTATGACGGTAGCTATGGCAGCGCCGGCCACTTCCATTCGGGGCACGCCGAAAAGTCCGAAGATAAATATTGGGTCAAGTATAATATTTGTTATGGCCCCTATCATTTGAAAAATCATAGGGTACATCATATTGCCTGTTGCCTGCAGTATTTTTTCTATGTTTATTTCCACAAAAACACCCAAAGAAAAAATGCAGTTTATGCTCATATACTGTACCGCCATATTTTGGACTTCCAAGGCGGCATTGAATGACTGTATGAAAGACTCCGAAAAGAACACGCCTATAAAAATAAATAGAATCCAGTTCAGGACGCCGAGCGGGATGCCGTGCGTCGCCGCCGAATCTGCATCACTCTGGCGTTTTTCACCAAGCCTGCGTGAAATAAGTGAGTTAAGCCCAACTGCCGTGCCTGCGCCTACTGCGATTAAAAAAGTCTGCATAGGAAACACAAGCGACACAGCCGTGAGGGCATTTTCACTTACCTGCGCCACAAAATAGCTGTCTACAACATTGTACATGGCCTGCACCGTCATTGACAGCATGGCAGGCAGCGACATTGAAAGTATAAGCCGCAACATCGGCATAGTGCCCATTTTATTTTTTTCTGTCTGCTGCAAAAATCATCCACTCCGTTACTATAAAATATCCGTTGTAAGTACTGCCTTAAGGCGATATTTTTAATAACAATTATATATCGTCCAAACAGTATACCGAAGACTTTGTTCCGTCTGCGGCATTTTAACGCATGCCATATAGTTTATAGCAATATAACATTTGATGCAAGGCATATACTGAATATAATATACAAATAAGCAATGTGGCGAATAATATAAATGCATGAAAATCTGAAAAATTTAATATAATTCTTTTTTTAATATAATATCCGGTAAAACCGTTGTATAATAAATAAGTCGTCTCAAGGCAATGAGAATTGTCAGGCAAAGTTGGTGTCGATTACAATGAGGGTACACCCGTTCCCATTCCGAACACGGAAGTTAAGCTCATTTGTGCCGAA
>ENA-UOOM01001819-UOOM01001819.1-fermentation-metagenome-genome-assembly--contig:-NODE-1819-length-19358-cov-6.936331_pt1 | contig 19358 bp, 17 predicted proteins | sample MGYA00245781_ERZ724031 | MGnify/ENA primary metagenome ERZ724031 (study PRJEB28704, sample SAMN03018317) | fermentation metagenome | biome: anthropogenic terrestrial biome; feature: soil; material... | reverse complement strand
GAGACTGCCATATGTCCAACCTCACAGGCATAACCGCCCTTACCACCAAAAATCTCTCCATTCATAATCACACCGGCGCTGATACCGACACTCAGTGTCAAATAGATCATATTGCTATGTCCGATACCCTGCCCATACAACTGATGTGCCAGCACCGCAGCGTTCGAAACGTTTTCCAGATAGACCGGCATTCCTAATGCTTGTTCCAGCATGTAACGTATCGGAATATTCTGCCAGCCTAAGTTAACCGACCGCTCCAGAATACCGGTCTCAATATTGATCAGTCCAGGCGAGGCCAGGCCAGCCCTCAAACAACGGTCCAGTGGTATGTTTGCTTCCAGAGACAATTCCGGCAGGCTATTGCTAATCAAGCGCACAACCTTCTCCGGCCGACTGGTATCAATGGCCAACCGGCGCTGAGCTCTGACTTCATTATTCAGATCCATGATCCCGACAACAACATAACCCTGCTGAAGTCTCATACCAACTACTCCGGCAGCTTCAGATTTTATGGCTAAATTGACAGGTTTGCGGCCGCCGGTGGATGCGTCACTCCCGACTTCCCAGACAATTCCCTCATCCATCAGCTCTCTGACAATACCGGTGACAGTAGACGGACTCAAGCCGGTGATCTTAGCGATTTTATTGCGCGATATAGGACTTTCTGTGCGGATCAAGTTGCGTACCAAAATCTTATTGCGTACCTTCATCACCTGACTATTTCCTGAAACTTCCTTCAATGAACGCACAGCCATCCCTCCTTTCGCTGTGAGAAGGCGCAGGGACGGTTCTTCTGTCGGAAAATGGGACCAGACAGGAGACAGAAGAACCGTCCCCGCGTCTGCCCGCGTCTTCAATAACCCGTTGTGCTTTTTTCACTTTCTTTATTCGTCGAATAAATTAATTGTCCTGCCAGCAAACCAAACTTTTTCCGTAAATTCCTTAATCCCCTTCAATTGGCACGTTCCGCCCGCACTCTCCGCCTCGAACTGCCGCTCAGTAAGCCTATATTCTGTTACTTCACACAAGTGAAGTTTTGGTTATTCTCCTTCAACCTCTACTTTATTCATATCAAGGAGCATACTGGCGGATTTGCGCACATGTCGGCCAATTCCAGCCACAAATGCCCGCAAAATCGATTTGGCGACCTTGGGCAACCTTGCCACCAGTGCGCTATTTCCGGTAATCTAACTTTGGAGGATTGTGCAATTATATAAATACATACCGCTCACAAATATGATCAGGAGGCAAGGAGGGACGGCATTGGATTTTAAGTTAACCGCAGAACAGGAAATGCTGCGCAAAACAGTGCAGGAGTTTGCCGCCAAAGAGGTTGCGCCGACTGCGGCCCAGCGTGATGAGGACGAGCAATTCTCGCGGGATATTTACAACAAGGTCGGTGCCTTAGGACTGACTGGTATCCCATTCCCCGAAGAATATGGCGGTGCGGGATGGGACAATCTCACCTATATTATCGCAGTCGAAGAGCTTTCACGGGCCTGCGCCTCAACAGGCATCACTTTTTCGGCTTCGATCTCATTGGCAGCCTGGCCGATTTTGGCTTATGGCACCCCCGAGCAAAAGAAGCAATTTCTCACCCCGCTCGCGGATGGTTCGAAACTGGGCGCGTTCGGTTTGACCGAATCCGGCGCAGGTACAGACGCTGCCGCACAGCAAACAATCGCAACTGCCGATGGCGACAATTATATCCTAAACGGCGTGAAGACTTTCATCACCAATGGCGGCGAAGCGGAGATTTACGTGATCATGGCGATGACCGATCGTAGCAAAGGCACCCGGGGTATCAGCGCGTTTATCGTGGAAAAAGACACACCCGGCTTCACATTTGGCGCTGTCGAACGCAAAATGGGCATTCGTGCCTCCGCTACCCAGGAGCTAATTTTCCGGGACTGCCGCATTCCCAAGACAAATTTATTGGGACGCGAAGGGGACGGTTTTAAAATTGCCATGGCCACGCTGGACGGTGGACGCATTGGTGTTGCCGCCCAAGCCCTTGGCATTGCCCAGCGCGCTTTGGACGAAGCTGTGAAATATGCCAAAGAAAGACGCCAGTTTGGCAAACCGATTAGCTCTTTCCAAGGGATCAGTTTCATGCTGGCTGATATGGCGACTCAGGTCGAAGCAGCCCGGCTTCTGACTTACCGTGCCGCTTATCAAAAAGATCAAGGCCAGCCCTATTCCAAAGAGGCTGCCATGGCGAAAATGTTCGCCTCGGATGCTGCCATGCAGGTCACTACCAACGCAGTCCAAGTTTTTGGCGGTTATGGCTACAGTCGGGAGTATCCGGTTGAACGTCTGATGCGCGATGCCAAGATTACACAGATTTACGAAGGCACTAATCAGGTGCAGCAGATGGTCGTCTCAGCCGCGATATTAAGGTGAGGGACGTGGAACAGGATGTTCAGCCCAAAACCGCAGATCCAAGGGAGGAAAGAACATTGAAAATTGTAGTCTGCGTCAAGCAGGTTCCGGATACAACCGAGGTCAAAATTGATCCAAAAACAAATACGCTGATGCGCCAGGGTGTGCCGAGCATCGTCAATCCACATGACAAGCATGCTCTGGAAATGGCATTGTCCCTGCGGGATCAACTTGGCGGCAGCGTCACCGTGCTCAGCATGGGCCCGATGCAAAGCCAGGAAGCACTGCGTGAATGTCTCGCCATGGGAGCGGATCACGCCGTCCTCCTTAGTGATAGAGCATTTGGCGGTGCTGATACACTGGCTACCTCCTATACGCTGGCGGCCGGTATTCGCAAAATCGGCGAATTTGACCTGATCATTTGCGGCAAGCAAGCGATCGATGGTGACACGGCCCAAGTCGGCCCGGAAATGGCCGAGCATCTTGGTATTCCCCACATCACCTATGCTTCGCAGGTTGAGGCGGGCACCGACGGCGCGCCTGTCAGAGTTCACCGCGACGGCGAAGAGGGCACCGAAATTCTGGAGGTTAAGCTGCCAGTCTTGCTGACCGTAACACACTACGGCGATGGACCGCGTCTTCCTGTTGTCAAAGGGATACGGCGTGCATTCCGCGCTGAAGTTGACGTCTGGTCTGTCAATGATGTGGAGGTCGACCGCAATGTTCTGGGATTAAAGGGCTCACCCACGCAAGTGCGGCGGATTTTTTCGCCTGACAAGCGCTGCGGTTGTGAGATGATCCCCGGCGACGCCTGCGCGGCAGCGTCAGTGGTCGCGACCAAATTGCGCGAGCTAAGGATTATTGGAGTCGGCAGCTGAACGCGCTGAACTGGAGGAGGCTAAGATTATGAAGATTAATTCTGAGTTATGCTCCGGTTGCGGCGCCTGTGCGGCGGCCTGCCCTTTCGGAGCACTCGTTATAAAAGGCAATAAGGCTGAAAAAACTGACGCTTGTACTGACTGCGGCGCCTGCGCCAGTGCTTGTTCGTTCGAAGCGATCCAAGCGGGATCCGGCACCGACAACGGCGGCGATGCGCATGATCTCAATAGTTACAAAGGCGTCTGGGTCTATTTGGAACTCAAAGACCGCCAGTTGCGCGGGGTAGCTTTGGAGCTGCTGGCGCAAGGCCGCAAGCTCGCTGACGAGATGGGGCAAGAACTGGCTGGCGTGTTGCTCGGTGACAACGTCGCTGATCTGGCTAATGAAGTGTTTGCCAATGGTGCCGATCGGCTCTACCTCGTTGAAGATCCGTGCTACGGCCGTTATGATGCTGACCAATATACGGCGGCCATGACCGAACTCATTAATACTTATCGCCCGGCCGTGATTTTATTGGGCGCTACTCATAACGGACGCGATCTGGCACCACGTGTGGCGGCCCGCATCAAGACCGGGCTGACCGCCGATTGCACTGGTCTGTCGATCGATGCTGAAACCGGATTAGTCGCTTGGACCCGCCCGGCTTTTGGCGGCAATATTATGGCCACCATCCTGTGCCCCAATCATCGTCCGCAAATGGGCACAGTGCGGCCGCGTGTTTTCAAGCGGGCCGAGCCGGATTGTGGGCGCACCGGCACCATTGTGCGGGCCAAGACGAAGGCGACCACGAGCAGAGTGAAGTGGATCAAGAGCATTAAGTCCTTGAAGGAATCTGTGAATTTAGAGGACGCGGAGATTATCGTGGCCGGCGGACGCGGCATGGGCAAACCGGAATCATTCGCTCTGGTCAGCGAGTTAGCCGAGTTGCTTGGGGGAGCAGTTGGCGCCTCGCGTGCCGTGGTCGATGCGGGCTGGATGCCTGCCGATCATCAGGTGGGACAAACCGGTAAAACGGTCGCACCGCGCGTCTACATTGCGTGCGGCATCTCGGGAGCAATTCAGCACCTTGCCGGCATGCAAGGATCGGATGTTATTGTGGCCATCAACCGCGATGCCAGCGCCCCGATTTTCACCGTGGCCCACTACGGCATTGTCGGTGATGTCAATGAAGTCTTACCGGCACTAATCAACGAAATTCGCTGCGCAACTGCATAAGACACAAGGGGACGGTTCTCCTGTGTCTTATGCTGAAGACGCGGGAACGGTTCAGTTGTCTTGCCTTGTCTCAAGGCCATTGCCTAGGGGCAAGACAGCTGAACCGTCCCCGCGTCTCTTTTTTAGCACAGGAGAACCGTCCCCTTGTGTCACTGCCAGTTTGGCTTTCTTTTCTCGAGGTGGGCAGTCATGCCTTCACGCTGGTCTGGTGATTTGAATGTTTCCGCGAAACGGGCTGATTCCATGCGCATGGCTTCCTCTACCGAAACGTCCCAGCTCTCGCGAGTGGCCGCCTTGGCGATGGCCATCGCCGCCGCCGGTTTGGCAGCCAGTTCTGCGGCTAAAGCCAAAGCCGCTTCCAGCGCCTGGCCCGTCCCCGCTGGCACCATGCGGTTGATCAACCCAATCCGCAATGCCTCTTCCGCCGTAATCATCGCACCAGTCATGATCATTTCACGCGCTTTGGCCGGGCCAACCAAGCGCGAAAGGCGCACCGTACCGCCAAAGCCCGGAATAATCCCCAGATTGATTTCCGGTTGCCCAAAACGGGCATTCTCGGAGGCCACTCTGAGATCGCAGGCCATCGCCAGTTCGCAACCGCCGCCCAGAGCGTAGCCGTTGACCGCCGCCACCACCGCCTGATTCAGACATTTGATGCGGGTAAAAATCTCCTGACCGCAGCGCGAAAACTCCTCGGCTTCGGCAGGCTTCATCTCTTTCATTTCGGCAATATCGGCTCCCGCCACAAACGCCCTTTCTCCGGCTCCGGTAATGACAACCGCCCTGATTGTTTTATTTTGCTCGATCATCGACAGCACTTCGTCCAGCGCCTGCAGCACCTTGCGATTTAAGGCGTTCAGCGCTTCCGGACGGTTAATCGTTACTAAAGCCACTCGGCTATCACGAATTTCCAGCTTGATCAGATCAGTCATGAAATTCCCCCTCATACGCTATGGTACGCCCCATTTTAGCAAAAACCCGGCTCTGAATATAAAGCCGGGTCGTGCTGTTGATCCAATCCTAGATTATCATATCTGGCCGGTTAGCGATCTACTTTTTGCGTTCCAGCATCATTGATGATAGTCAAAAAACCCTCTGCCACTCTTACGGCCAAGCCGCCCGGCCCTGACCATCTTCCTGAGCAGGGGACACGGACGATATTTGGGATCGCCAAACTCAGCATCAAGTGCTTCCATAATCGCCAGACAAACGTCCAAACCGATCATATCAGCCAGTGCCAGCGGCCCCATTGGATGGCCGGCACCCAGTTTCATGGCGGTATCGATATCTTCGGCCGAGGCAACCCCTTCCATCAGCGCGTAGACCGCTTCATTAATCATGGGGACCAGCAGCCGATTGACCACAAATCCGGGCGCTTCGTTTACAGTGACCGGTGTCTTCCCGAGCTGCTCCGCCAGAACGCGCACCGCCTCAAATGTGCCTTCCGCAGTATCGGCCCCACGGATGATCTCGACCAGTTTCATGATCGGCGCGGGGTTGAAAAAATGCATCCCAATGAAGCGTTCCGGACGGCTCGTGGCCCGCGCCAGTTCGGTGACGCTCAATGCGGAGGTATTGCTGGCAAAGATGGCCTTCGGTCCCAGCACTTTGTCCAGATCGCTGAAAAGCTCTTTTTTGACAGCGGCGTTTTCGGTAATGGCTTCAATAACCAAATCAACCGCTGCATCGACCGCCGTACCCGCAGCGATTTCCTTGAAATCACCCAGTGCAGTGATCCTTCCCAATACGGCTTCCTTAACATCCGGAGTAATCTTCCCCTTAGCGATCGCCTTATCAAGCGATACGGCGATGCGGCCTTTGGCCTTTTCGGCGGCACCTGGAATCGCGTCGGCTAGCAGAGCCTGCCGTCCGCCTTCCGCAATTGCCTGAGCAATGCCACTTCCCATAGTACCAGCACCAACGACCAGAATGCGTTCGATCAACCTCGCCACCCCCCTACCCAATATGATATGCCATTGGGACGAACTCTTAAGCCGTCATTTCCTTCAACTCCGGTGCAATCGTCAGAGCGGCCGCGGTGGCAGCCTTAATCTCTTCCACCGTAACACCAGGAGCAATTTCCCTAAGCACCAGCCCTTGCGGCGTAACTTCGATTACACCCATGTCCGTAACGATCAAGTCGACTTCCTGCTTGGCAGTGAGCGGCAAGGTACACTGCGGCAAAATTTTAGGCTCACCTTTTTTAGTGGTATGCTCCATGGCCACAATGACTTTTTTAGCGCCGACTGTTAAGTCCATCGCGCCGCCCATGCCAGGCACCATTTTACCCGGCACCATCCAGTTCGCCAGATTGCCCTGTTCATCAACTTCGAGCGCACCCAGGACTGTCACGTCCAGGCGTCCGCCTCTGATAATGGCGAATGAAACGGAGCTGTCAAAACAGGCGCCACCCGCCAAAATCGTGACAGGCTGTGCTCCGGCGTTTGTCACATCCGGATCTACCTCATGCGCTTCTGGCGCAGCTCCCAGGCCCAAAAAGCCGTTCTCACTCTGCAAAGTGATGTTAATGCCTTCGGGAATGTGGTTTGCGACCATGGTCGGCATTCCGATCCCCAGATTGACTAACTGCCCATCCTGGAGCTGTCTGGCAATCCATTTGACAATCAGTTCGCGGCGTTCTGCGCGGTCCATTCGTCATCCTCCTTAACCAAGTGGTTCACAAAGATACCAGGCGTCATGACATGATCCTGATCGATCTCTCCGGTTGTGACAAGGTTATCAACTTCCGCAATCACGAGATCGGCAGCCATCGCCATAAGCGGATTGAAATTGCGCGCAGAACGGCGGTAAATTAGGTTTCCCGCTTCATCCGCCTTATGTGCTTTGACCAGCGCTACATCGGCCCTGAGTGGTATTTCCAGTAAATACTGGCGGCCATTGAACTCGCGCGTTTCTTTGCCGTCGGCAACAACGGTTCCAACTCCAGTCGGGGTGTAGAAGCCGCCTAAGCCGGCTCCGCCGCAGCGTATCTTCTCAGCCAGGGTCCCCTGCGGCACTAGTTCAACTTCCGTCTCGCCAGCAGTCATCTGCCGGCCTGTCTCAGCATTAGTCCCAATGTGTGAGGCAATAATCTTTCTGAACTGGTGCGCGACGACCATCTTGCCAACACCGCGGTCAACAAAAGCAGTGTCGTTGCATATAAGAGTGAGGTCTTTCACACCTTTGAGAACCAAGGCATCAATCAGCTTTTCAGGGGATCCTACTCCTAAAAAGCCGCCCACCATAATGGTCATACCGTCCCTTACATGCTTGAGTGCTTCCTCAATAGAAACGCGTTTTTGCACAGCCTTCCCTCCAATAGACTTTTATAATATGTCTTACGCTATGTCTTACGCCTACCTGGCGTACCTTATTTCAATCTAAGAATCTGCCGGGCCTCCGCCGGTTCAGCAACGGGGCGTCCAAATTCGTTCGCCAGCCTGACCATTCTGGCCACCAGCTGCGCGTTGTTCTCGGCGGGCACGCCTTTGGAATAATAAGTATTATCCTCGAAGCCCACCCGGACGTGGCCGCCCATCATGATGGCCATTGCTCCGAGTGTCAATTCAGCACGTCCGACACCGGCCACTTGCCAGGTGCTGCCCGCGGGGATGCTTTCCACCATATGGAGCAGGTCTTTGACTGTCCCAGGGATGCCTCCCGGAACCCCCATGACAAAGTCAAAGTGCAGCGGCTCATCCAGTAAACCTTTTTTGACCAGCCGCAGCGCGTTGTTGATCATGCCAACTTCGAAGACTTCCACTTCCGGCCGGATGCCGAGCTCCTTCATGCGCTGGGCGAACGTGGCGATCATTGACGGCGTATTCATGAAAACATCATCACTAAAGTTCACCGTGCCAGTTGTCAACGAAGCCATCTCAGGTTTGAGAACCAGTGGGGCCAAGCGTTCGTCGGCGGTTGCAGTCACGGCCCCGCCAGCTGAGATCTGCACGATCAAGTCCGTTTCACGGCGGATGCCTTCGACCACTTTCCGGAAAACCTCAACATCCTGCGTGGGTTGTTCCTGGTCGTCGCGCACGTGCAGGTGCACCATGGAAGCACCCGCTTTGCGGCATTCCACCGCCGAGCGAATGATCTCCTCCGGAGAAGCCGGCAGGGCCGGGTTGTGTGCTTTGGTGGTCTCAGCGCCAGTCATGGCCGCCACAATCACTAATTTATCCAAAGTAATTACCTCCTGTCTTGAACGGTTTTTATTATTTCTGATCATGCGCGAATGCGCGCCAAGCATCGCACGCCGAGCGTCAAGGCCGCCACTACTTGCGCTGTTTATCCTTGGGGACTACGCAAGTGCCGCTGGCTTTTGTGACAATAATCGGCTCCGCGAGCACATCAGCGGCTGAGGGATTGGCGGGATCACGCAGCGAGGTGATCACCTTACGGGCTTCAAATTCCATGCGTCTGGAAGAATTTCCTTCTTTGACAATGCGTCCGACGGCTTCGATGAAATCCCCTGCATAGACCGGCGCTTTGAACTCAACATTGTCATAGGCTACGAACAAGCCCTCATCGCCGTCGCGCCGGATCAGCAATTCCGTGGCGACATCTCCGAACAGTGCCAGCATCCTGGCCCCATCCACCAAATCCCCGCCGTAATGTGCGTCGGCTTGACTCATCCGCAAACGAATTATCACTTCCATTTGGATCAGCCTCCTATTGTTGTAGATTTTTTGAATTCGCGATACATTTGCCCTTTTCCTTTAGCGCGGTTAACCTACTGGCGTTGCTGACTGACGGCGCTACTGACCTGACGGCGCTACTGACCTGACGGCGCTACTTTGCCTGACGGCGCTCCAACTCCTGTGCCAGATAGGACCCAACATGGGTCGGGATCGTCCCCGGCCCAAAGCCGGCGTCAAAGCCCAGCTCGAGCGCAAACTCGTGGCTGACACGCGGTCCGCCGACGATGGTGATGATTTTTTCGCGCAGGCCTTCTGCTTCCAGTAAATCGGCCAGACGCGTCAGGTTTGTAATGTGGACATTTTTTTGGGTGACCACCTGGGAAACCAGAATGGCGTCTGCCCCAACTTCCACTGCTTTGGCGATCAGAGCCTCATTCGGCACCTGACTGCCCATGTTATAGGTCTTAAACCAGTTGTAGCTTTCCAGCCCTTTTTCGCCATTGTAGCCTTTGACATTGATAATGGCATCGATTCCAACCGTATGGGCGTCGGTTCCTGTGCAGGCGGCGACTACCACAATCGGGCGACCGATCTTTTCTTCGATAAACTGTTCGATCTCTTTATGACTTATGGCCGCGACCTGCACTTCCGCAGCTTCGATCTCATCATAATTGACGCTATGCAGACAACGCCCATAGACTACGAAAAAGGTAAAGCCTTTGCCCATCTCCCGCATGTGCGCCACGGCGGCTTCCTCAAAACCCATTTTCAACACCAGGCGGCGGGCCGCTTCTTGGGCGCGCGCCCCGGCAGGGACCGGCAGAGTGAATGATAACTGAATCTTGCCGTCGTTTTCGGTATCGCCGTACGGCCGGACCGTGCCGATGTTCATCGCATTCATTGGCCGACCCTCCTCGCGTTAATTTCTTTCTGCAGCAACTCTTCGAATGGATTGACATAACCGCTTGCTTTGCGGACGACCCCTTCCAGACCGCGGCCGCCATCGCGCGGTCTCTTAATCTCGGCAAACAGACCTTTTTCGATCGCCGCCATCAGCCCGGAGGCGGCAATTTCCTCAAGCAAATTAGTTGCCAAACCGAGCACTTCCGCCGCCCGGCGCTGGATGCGCCCGCCTTTGACAAACTCAATTTCTGACCGCAAGTGCCTGGCTGAATTAAAGACATGCTTGGCATTGCGAATTGCCAGATCCCGATCCTGCATGAACGGCGTATGGATCGCTTCCGTAAGGATACCCAGCAGCTGAATATGCTGATCCGTTAACACGCCGGTCAAATTAAACATCCCGTTCATCAAGTGACCGCGGAAGATATCACCGGTCATGAATTTGGTGGGCGGCATATACTTCAGCGGATGTTTCGGGAAAATCTCACGCGCCATCTCAGCCTGCGCGATTTCCAGCAGCAAACTGTCTTCCATGGCGGGATCAATTTCAAATGCGTGGCCGAGTCCCATTTGTTCTTCCGGCAGACCGGAGCGCAAGGCCAGCGCCTCATTGACAAACTGCGAAGCGAGCACGGTATGAGCGGCTTCGACGGCGTCGGCAGTGGTGAGGTAATTATCCTCTCCAGTATTGATGATTATGCCGGCCGCGGAGTTGATCATGCGCGAAAAGTGCTGGTCAGCTAAGGTACGCAACATATTAATATCACGGAAAAGGATGCCGTACATCGCATCGTTCAGCATCATATCAAGACGTTCCAAAGCGCCCATGGCCGCGATTTCCGGCATGCACAGCCCGGAAGCATAGTTGACTAATCTGATATAGCGCCCCAGCTCCTGACCAATTTCGTCCAGGGCGGCCCGCATGATGCGGAAGTTCTCCTGGGTGGCATAGGTGCCGCCGAATCCTTCCGTAGTAGCGCCATAAGGCACATAATCCAGCAGGCTTTGCGCCGTACTCCGAATCACCGCGATGACGTCAGCTCCTGCCTGAGCGGCCGCCGTCGCCTGCTTGACATCTTCGTAAATATTCCCAGTGGCCACAATTACATAAAGCCAGGGAGTCGGTGCTTCGTCGTGTTTGGCGATGAATTCTTCGCGGTAATTGCGGTTGGCTGCGATGCGCGCCACGCTCTTAGTGGCGATGGCACTGATCTTGGCCATACCGGCGGCTTCACCAGCTGTTGGCAGCTCCGCCAGCTCAATTTCGTCCCGACTGATTTTGGCGGCAATGGTGTTCACGTCGTCACCGGTGGCGGCCATGGCGCGCGCCATTACGCGGGCGGCGCCCAGACCAAGCAGGCCTTCTTCGGCCATCCGGTCTACCACTACATTGGGGAGCGGTACCCCGTCAACATCAACGCCGTCTACTCCCAGGAGCCTTAGAATCGATCGTTCGACAGCGACAGTCGTGCAAGGCTTGATTTCCGCCATGACGCCGTCGGCAATCGAAGCTGCCGCAGTACGGGCCCGCGAAATCAAAGCCTGATCAAGATCGAGTTTCATGCTATTCCCCTCCCACTTTCCACTAAACAAAGCTCAATTGCGTGATTATGTGATTGTGTGATTGCGTGATTGTGCGATTGTGCAATTGCGCAATTGCGCATACGTGCAAAATGTGCAAAATATGCAATCGTGCGATTATGCGACGGCGCAATGTCAGCCTTTGCGACCCAACACAACATCATAAACCGGCAAAGGGGCAAATCTTTCAGCTGCGCGTTCTAAAAATTCTTGGGCGTCAAACCCCGGCCAGTATGGCGAATACGGGTTGAGCGTGACCGCCGCCATATGCACCGGTTTCAGCACGGAGACTTTTCCGCCGCGCCTTTGAAAACGGTGCAACCCCACTGCCGAAGCTAATACGCGGGTCGGATCCTGGACCACGATTTCGAAACCGCCCAATTTTCGGCGACGCACCGCACTAAGGCGCTCCAACAGCTCATCGGTCAGTGCACCAGGCAGCACTAAGGCTTTGGCATGCGTGCCAACGCGAGCCGCCAATGTCCCCTCATGTCCCAGGACGGTTGGCACATCCGCTTCTTCCAAATCCCAATCTTCGGTAAAGATCACAGGGGTTTTGGGACCGCCGGAACTGGCGATGCCTGCGGCGATAGTTCCAGCAGACGCTTCCGCAGCCGCCACCGCAGCCGCATCCGCGGCCACAGCCTTCAGAACTGCGGCACTCTCTGTCTGCGGCAGCTTCCAAACCTCCAGCGCAAAGGCGGTTTCATCCAAGACCTTATCCAGCGATGGATGCACTGCCGCCCCGGTGGCCAGTACTACTGCTTCGACCAAAGCCGGAGCTGCCAGGAAAACCCGGTTGGCAGCCCCGTCAACTAACGTCAACGATGCTCCGTTCTGTTGGAGCAACTCAATGGCGGCTTGAGCCGTCTGAAAACGGTTGCCGCCGATAATTTCAATTTTCCCAGCGCGCCGCACTCGGCCCAAAACAAGTGGCCCAAGCGGTGTCATAAAGTCGGTCTGCAGCAGCAGCGCAATATCGGCATAATCGCCGCCGCCGCCGCACCCGCGCTCGCACCCGTACTCATGGCCATTCTGCTCTAGCGTCTCAGCCGCCGTCACTACCAAACTACCCTGCGGCACATAAATGGCAGGTTTCGGCAGCCCGGTGACGATGTCGATCTTTTCGCCATCACGCCCAGCTGAAGTAATGCCCAGCACCAGCTGTGCCGCTGCGCCTTCGCGGATCAGATAATTCAACACCGTGGTCTTGCCACAGTTTTTCGCCATGCCAGTCACTGACAGACTGCTTGTGCTGTTGGCGCTAATGCGTTTAAATAAATCCAAATTCATGGCGCTTACTCTTTCGAACCGTTGTTCCGGCGTGCCAGACGCTCCAAACCTTTGGGCTCCAGAGATATTTCCCCGCCATTGATCAAACGCCCCAGACCCAGATCGAGACCGTTTTCGCCATCACACAAGCCGCAATTATTGCACTCGCTGATCTTATCGATCGGCTCGGTATAAGTACAGATCACGCCTTCGTAATTGCGCAGGATCACCTTGCGATCCGTCTGCGAAATAAGGTATTGCGGGCCGACCGGGATTTTCCCGCCGCCGCCCGGTGCATCCACTACAAAAGTGGGTACCGCATATCCGGACGTATGGCCACGCAGCAGTTCAATAATCTCGATTCCCTTGGCGACGGACGTACGGAAATGCTCAATGCCTCTCGAAAGATCGCATTGATAGATGTAATAGGGTCGCACCCTGTTTTTGACCAGCACATGCACGAGCTTTTTCATGATGACGGAGCAGTCATTGACGCCTTTGAGCAAGACGGACTGATTCCCCAGCGGAATACCAGCGTCGGCCAGCATAGCCAGCGCGCACTGTGCCTCTGGCGTCATCTCGGATGGATGGTTAAAATGGGTGTTAATCCAGATAGGATGATATTTGCGCAGCATATCTACCAGTTCTTTGGTTATGCGCTGCGGCATGACTACCGGAACACGCGTGCCAATCCGGATCACTTCGACATGATCAATTGCGCGAATGCGCCTGATAATTACCTCCAAGAAAGCGTCGGAAAGTGTCAGCGGGTCTCCGCCCGAAATCAAGACATCCCGGATCTGCTTATGTTCTTGGATATATTCGATCGCCTGATCAAACTCTGCCTGTTGGATGGCTTGATCATGCTGGCCGGCAAAACGCCTTCTGGTGCAATGGCGGCAATACATCGAGCAGACATCGGTCACCAGGAACAGCACCCGATCCGGGTAGCGGTGCGTGATGTGGGGTACCGGTGAATCAGTATCCTCATTCAGCGGATCGAGCATGTCGTTTTCACCCATGTCCAATTCAGGTGCGCGCGGAATCGCTTGCTTACGGATCGGACAATTTGGATCATCCTGATCGATCAGGGACGCATAATGCGGGGTGATGGCCATGCGCAGATGCTCGAGGCAGCTCGCCACGCCCTGTTCTTCTTCGGCAGTGAGAGGCACAACCTGTTTGAGCACATCCAGATCCATGATCCTGTTACGGAACTGCCATTTCCAATCATTCCATTCCTCATCGGTGACATTTTTCCAGATGGGGATTTCTCTAAAATGACGCAATTAAATAACCTCCCAACCGGTCAAATTTCTAACAATAAGACTAGACGTATAACAATGCAACAAGGCTATACGTAAAGCTTTTCAAACAGCTCTCTCAGTTTGGGCGACTCACGCAGGACATTCAGGGAAATCTCCGCATGATCTTTGGTATAACCGTTACCGATCAACATGGTGACATCTTTGCCAACGCCCTCGGCACCCAGGGCTGCCGCTGTAAAGCTGGTCGCCATGCTGAAGAAATAGACCATCCCGTTGTCGCGGGTCGCAAGGATAGAGCTCATTTCAGTACCGGTAATGTTGACTACGTTGATGGTGACATCAGCCAGTTTGCCGTTGGTCACTCTTTCAACCTCATGCATGACTTCCAAAGGTTTGGAAGCATCTGCCGTAATGATTTCATCCGCCATGCCGAGTGAACGAATGCGCTCAGCATTGCGCTCGCTGTGCCCGAGGGCAATGACTTTCCCGCTGATGCCGGCGCGTTTTTTGGCTTCGTAGAGACAAAGGACACCGGATTTACCAGCGGCACCGATAATCAGGACTGTGTCGCCCGGTTTAACCAGTTTGGCAGTTTGCGCCGGGGCACCGGCGACGTCCAGTACTGCTAAGGCAAGGCTTTCGGGCATATCTGACGGTAGTTTGGCGTAAATGCCGCTCTCGAAGAGGATGGCCTGACCTTCGATATCCACCTGATCACGTTCCAGGTGTACTTGCTTAATGCGATCAATACGCAGCGGGGTTAAGGATAGCGATACCAGACTGGCAATACGATCGCCGGGCTTCAGGTCGCGATCTTTGAGTTTCGGACCGATCTCCCGCACAGTGCCAATGAACATACCGCCGGAACCAGTTACCGGGTTATGGTGCTTACCGCGCTGCGCCACTATTTCTTTCATACGGGCAGCCACTTTTTCGGGGTCATCGCCGACATCTTTCTTGATCTGGGTAAAGCTGGCGGCGTCAATGTTTAGCGTTTGCACGTCAACCAGAATCTCATTATCACTAATCTCCATGGTATTATCGATCTTCCAGGCCGGTTGAGGTAAAACACCTTGGGGCTCCAGAACTCTATGGGTACCATACTTACAACCTTGACGCATCATTAGTCCCTCCATAATCATAAAATTGGATTGGCTAGTCTAGATTAGCCAGTAATCTAACTATGATTATATGCAAAAAGCATGCCGCCATGGCAAAACGCGCCATGGCGGCATTTAGAAGTGATTGGACTATTTAGGTGCCCAATTTTGGGCGGAAAAAACGGGAGGCGTGGTGCCGGTTTTTGGGCATCCGCTTCTAGAAATACGCTTCTCCCCGGTCGATGGTGAAATCCACCTCCAAATCAATGTCTGCCCGGCCGTATTTTTCCCGCCAGTCTACATAGCTGAAGTCTTTGCCATATTTGGCGTGACAACTTAGTCCGAGCAAAAGCACGTCGGCGTGTAATGCCTGAATACTACTCAGCACCTGCTGACATTCTTCTTTCACAAAACGTGCCGCCTGTTCCTGCAAGCGCTCCATCTCTTTTTTCGTCAGCTTCGGCCGGGCAAAGTTGAACTCCGAAATCGAAGCATGCACTTTCAAGGTAATCAAAAAATTGCTGCCTTGTCGGTTTTGAGGAATGATCCGGCTGCTGGCCTTGACCACCCTAAAAACGGCTTCTCTGCCGCCGGGGAGAGGAATCTCAAGGCCAGAATCATTACGTCTATGATCAAGCATACTGATGACGCGCGTTTGGTTTGTGTCCAAAATGCCAGCCAGCTTATCATGCCGAAACGCCGCCAATCCATTCAACTCAAAAGTTTTATTGTCTTCATTATACTCAAGAACGGGTATATATGGATCCTGGCCCGGCTCATCAAGCTTTTTGACAAACTCCCAGGCCGCCACAGCCAGTGATCGTCCGGAATTCTTCAGTTGCAGCTGCTGGTAAATATCCAGAGAGGGCAGTAAATCCTTCGGAGAAGTCTGATTAAGGATGTACTCCCCGGTCTGGCGTGTGATCAGCAAATTAGCGTGCTTGGGCAGTTGTGGAATGCGGGTCACGAAGTCCAACTCCTGTGCCACGCCGCCCCGCGCATAATCTTCCTGTAATAATACTAACTTAACATGGCCGTTGTCCAATACCCCGCTAACTTGGTCATTAATCATGTTGAGCGCTTCACCGACTGATTTGGCGTTAACAGAAATGGTGTAGAATTTTGGGCCTTGACTCTCACCCGCCCCGGCTGCGGGAGGCAGGATGTTCTTGATCAGCGGAATCTGCACCGTCACCCTCAATCTGTCTTCTAAGGCCGCGTCTTCCGCGCCATCAATGGCAATCGCCGTATATAGCTCGCGGTTTTCTAATCCTTCGACATCCCAGCATCCGGAAAGCAGAAAGACAGGCAGTATCATAAACGACAACAGCAGCAATTGCTTAATCTTTGACATGCGCTTAGCTCTCCTTCCCTTGACGACGAATCACGGCGATCAGCCATAAAATCAGCGGATGGCCAAAGAACGCCAAAACACCCCATCGCTCAAAAATGAGCAGGTAAAAGCGGGTATCTATGATGTTTTGTGGCAGTAATAGAACTAATCCGGTTGGCAGCGCTAAAATCAGTACAGCCATCTTATAACTGATCTTGGGAAATAGTTGTGATAAGGCTAGTGCGGTCCCCCAATAGTTGAAGGCTGCCGCCCCGAATGTTAGCACCAGCCAGACAGTCAGTAGCACTACGCCGATCTGTTCCAGCGCTATATAGCGAATGTTGATCACATGAGCAAACTCCAGAGTCGGCCAGGTATAGCGATTCAGCCCGGAGGTACCGAAAATGCCGATCGCACCAATGTTTTGGATTAAAAAGACCAAGACGCTTAATGCCAGCGCTGCCATGGTAAATCGTCGCGCAGAAGGCAACTTTTTAGTGTAAGGTGTGATCAAAAACAGCAGTATCAAAGGAAAGTACAGGTAACTCATGCTGAATGCCCCTTTGATCAGATCAGTAATGCTGAAGTCGAGGACGGGTAGTAACTGGCGTATATCAATATAAGGAAACGCCGCGCAGAAGACGATGATTATTATAATGGTGGCCGGTATAAACGTAAACGCGACAAAGCGGGAAATGCTTTCGATTCCATGATAAGCCAGATACATGATTCCAAGATAGCCGATGGTGCTAAAAAACCATAACGGCGTTTTTAGGAGCATCTGTGTTGAAACAAGCGTCATAATGTTGCGGGCAGATAAAGCGGCAAAAACCCGCCAGAATATGATGAGCAGCAGATTAATAATTACGGCTGGTACATTTCCGATTATCAGGGAAGCACATTGCACACCGCTCTTTCCAGGAAATCTTTTCTGTAGCGCAAACATGGCAATAATAATGGCAATGACTGGAACTGCAGCGGCCAATGGAGCAAAGTATCCCGAGTTACCGAGCGCCTTTACTGATACCAGCGGGTTGGACAGCATGTCATAACCGATAATGGCTGTGAAAATAAGCACTAAATACATGCTGGGGCGTAGCGACGTTTTCTCCGGAAATGTCATGGGTTATCCTCCCCTCTTGTGTCTCCCATGCGTCGCCGGTTTTTAGTTCGCCAGGTCGAATGCCGCCTGAATTTCAGCCAAAGTGGCTGCCTTAACGGAGCATCGACGAGGGCATCCGGCTGTAAAGGTGCCCACGGAGCCAGATATGATACCCCGAAAGACTGTAACGTTGCCATATGGGCTACTATAAAGCATCCGACTGCGACAATCCCGAAAAGTCCCATAAAGGCCCCGCCCAGGATCATGAAATACTTAAGCCAACGCCATGAAATCCCCACCTGGAAGTTAGGCCCGGAGAAGGAAGCAACGGCGGTGGTTACCGATACTATCAAAGTCGCGTTGGATACTATGCTGATCTGAACGGCGGCAAACCCCAGCACCACGCCTGCAACGACACCTAATGTCTGTGCTACTGTGGAGGGGAGGCGCAATCCAGCTTCCCGAAAAATTTCGATCGTCAGTTCTACTAACAATACTTCGAGTAAAATTGGAAAAGGCACTCCTAGGCGAGAGGCAGCAATGTTAAGCGCCAGCTGCGTCGGTAGAAGTTCGCTATTGACCGCGGCCAGGGCGATATAAAGTCCAGGTAGGGCGATTGCTAGGTTATTCCCGATCAGGCGGATGACGCGCAAAAGAGTGCCCAGCCAGAAGTCGTAATAATAATCTTCGGGACTTTGATATAGCTCGTTGACCGTAGTTGGCACGATAATGGCGGAAGCGCTTTTATCGACTATGATTGCGACGCGGCCTTCCAGTATTGCGGACGTGACTTTATCGCTGCGTTCTGTAGCCTGCGTCAAAGGGAAAAGCGTGGTCCGACTGTCGGTGATGAGCTGTTCCAAATAGCCGGCTTCCAAAATAGCGTCGATTTTGATAGCGGCAAGCCTCTTGCGCACTTCCGTCACGATGTCTGGATTGGCAACATCGCCAAGATACATAATGGCGACATCGGTGTGCGTGCGCGTTCCAATCTGCATTTTGGTGACGCGGAGCTCCGGATCACGCACCCAGCGCCGCACCATCGCAATGTTTTCGCGCAGAGTTTCCGTAAAGCCCTCGCGTGGGCCGCGAATCGCCTTTTCGGACGGTGGTTCGGAAATCGGGCGCAGGGACCAGCCGGGCATGACGAAAGCCAGTCCCGTGTGACACCCATCCGCAAAGAGAAGCACTTGACCCTCCAAGAGGGCGTCGATCAACGTTTCCAAGGTCTCGTGCGTGGAACTTTTTAGGGCGCTAAGCTCGTTGGCAGCGGAGAAGTGGGCGATGGCGGTGGCGGTGCCTGCCGCGGCGGCGGCGGCATCGGCGGCGGCATCGGCAAGTAACGGGGTGATAATATGCCTGCGGATCGCCTCCTCATCGGCCAGACCTTCCAGAAACAACACTACGGCGCGCACGGATGATGAACCGTCTCTGGCATCCGCGGCGGCACCGCCCCTGACGCAATCGTCTCCCGGAATTTTCCGTATGACTAAATCTGTCGCCCGGCCCAAAGCTTTAGCGACATTAGCGGCATTACCCACCGGATCTGGTCCTATTGGCGTCATGCCACCCCTGCTGCGAAAACCCATCGCCGTCCCCCTCACCGAGCAACAAACCCGCTCACATATGGCTATCATTTCCACAAGTACCAAAAACTATTCTTGGAACTCTGGGGACGGTTCT
>ENA-UOOM01001817-UOOM01001817.1-fermentation-metagenome-genome-assembly--contig:-NODE-1817-length-19396-cov-18.286231_pt1 | contig 19396 bp, 17 predicted proteins | sample MGYA00245781_ERZ724031 | MGnify/ENA primary metagenome ERZ724031 (study PRJEB28704, sample SAMN03018317) | fermentation metagenome | biome: anthropogenic terrestrial biome; feature: soil... | reverse complement strand
GATCATCCCCATAACTTCTTCATCAACTCCCTCATTTTCGTCTCCGAAACGTTGTTTTGTGCATCCCAAAATCGTGTATTTTTCAATTCTTTGGGTAAATAATCCTGCTTCACGAAATTGTTATCGTAATCATGGGCATATTTATATTCTTTGCCGTAATCGAGCTCTTTCATCAGCGATGTTGGCGCGTTGCGCAAGTGAAGCGGAACAGGCAGATTCCCGGTTTGTTCCACTTTCGAAATGGCACTATCAATAGCAAGATACGCAGAATTGCTTTTGGGAGAGGTCGCTAAATAAATGGCAGTTTCGGCAAGGACAATTCGCCCTTCGGGCCAACCAATTTTTTGCAGAGTATCGAAACAGGCATTAGCTAACAACAACGCGTTTGGGTTTGCCAACCCGATATCTTCTGCTGCAGAAATCACGAGGCGACGGGCAATAAATTTTGGATCTTCGCCTCCGGCAACCATTCTTGCCAGCCAATAAACAGCTGCATCCGGATCGCTTCCGCGAATGGATTTGATAAATGCCGATATGATATCGTAGTGCATCTCCCCTCCTTTGTCGTACGCCGCGGGGTTTTCCTGCAACCGCTCAGTTACGTCTTTATCGGTAATTATAACCTTTTCGGTTGAGTCTTCTGCCCCAACAACCAAATCCAGAATATTCAGCAACTTGCGTGCGTCACCTCCCGAAAATCGAAAAAGGGCATCTGTTTCTTCCACTTCAATTTCCTTTTCTTTCAGAATTGCATCTTCTTTCAACGCACGATTTAAAAGCGTCTGCAAGTCTTTTTTCTCCATTTCTTTGAGCACATATACCTGGCATCGTGAAAGCAATGGGCGAATTACCTCAAAAGATGGATTTTCAGTGGTGGCGCCAATCAGTGTTATCGTTCCGGTCTCCACAGCATGCAACAATGAATCCTGCTGCGATTTACTAAATCGATGAATTTCATCGATAAATAAAATGGGTGCGGTTGACTCAAAAAAACGATTATTTTTTGCTTTGTCGATCACTTCACGTACATCCTTCACACCTGAATTAATGGCGCTTAACTTATAAAAAGGTGCATGCAAAGTATTGGCAATAATGTTCGCCAGTGTAGTTTTCCCTACACCCGGCGGACCCCAGAAAATGATCGAAGGAATTCTGCCGGATTCTATCATTCTACGCAGAACAGCCCCTTTACCGACCAAATGTTTTTGTCCGATAAACTCGTCTAAATTTTGTGGTCGCAACCGTTCTGCTAAAGGTGCACTCATAATTTTTCTCCGTTAATTGTTTTTACAAACTTACATAAAAAAACAGAACAAAATTTCTATCCATACATAAAAAAAGCGCTATTATTGTAGCGCTCTTTTCGTTCGATTTTCATTTTCAAATCAATATCTGCCTGCAATACTCCATACAGGTTTTCACCTCTTTCACCGAAGATGACCACGCTGCAACCGGATATTCCAGTTCAATATCGCAATAAATAGGCCATTTTTGTTTTTGAATTAACTGCAACACTTCGGCAATGGGTGTTTCTCCCTGCCCGAAGACCTGATTTGTGTTTTTCGATGTAGCATTATTCAAACCCGTTTTGTCTTTAACATGGATACTGGCAATTCTGTTATAATATTTTCGAATAAAATCTGTCGGATTTAACCCTGTCGAACCCAGATAATGACCTATGTCAAAGTTCAACATATTTGCCGGCGAGTAAGCCAACAATTTATCCACATCAAATCCGGATTCTCCAAACTGATAATGGTTGTGCAAAATGGCATACATACCGTTTTTACCTGCTACAGGTCCCATCAAGCGGGCATTATTTTCATCCAGTTCAGCACTGATACCGATTGCACCAAGTGTTTTAGCAACTTTGAACGAGTAATCGAGTTCTTCTTCTGTATTACCGGCTACCCATTTATAAATATGAATCTTAACACCGGCATCGTTGAATTTCTTTCTAAGTTGAGCATATTTATCCAAAGTTCCCCCTACCTTTCGCCATTCTTTCAAATCTTTTACATATTGAGCAATGGAATTTTTTTCTGCATCGGTCAATGGGCTCTGCTGAGTAGGGCGACGCTGTATAGGATTTTTGGGTGCTCCCAGATAATCCTCCACTCCTGTGCCCATCAACTCAACCGAACTTAGTCCGGAATCTACACAAGCCTGTAAGACTGTTTCAAGTCCGCCCTGCATATCCCGAAAACTGTATGTAATGGCTCCGATCTGAACTCCACCGAATTTTGAGTTTGGAGTTCCCATACCTGATGTCATCATCTTTTCACTTCCGCATGAAGTTGAAAACGGAATTACCGATGCAGTTGTAACAACAGCGGCTGCACCCAGAAAACTTCTTCTTGAGAGTTTTCCTGTAAAGATTTCTTTGTTTTTCATTTTCTTATATTTTTAATTGGGATTATTCAGTTTTGTTTCCTTCGTTTTCCTTTAATGCTCTTGCTTTTGCTTCCTGCTTTTCTTTCACTAAGCGGGCAATTTCTTCGGGGCTCATCTTAGGCCTTTTTACTGGTTCGGTAGTGATAACCTGTTTTTTCTCGCCTCGCAATACAAAGGACCCGGGAAGTATTACATCGATAAGATGCTTTCCCAACATCCCAAGCTGGACGGCTGTAGCAAGCGTTGCCAGCGAAAGAAGCAAAAAGTACCAGGGATAAATGTCTCTCTTGAAGACTACCACCTGAGCGACAGATAATGTAATTATAATAATACTCAAGATTATTTTCTTGATCAACATCGGTGTGTTTATAGTTTTAAATCGGGCAAGTCCGTCGGCATACCCGGATATAGCCGACAAGATAAGCGTTAGCGGAAAAACATATACTGAAAATGCAATGACGGAATGGATAATCGTTGGCTCGAAACCCGGAAACAGATAATTGAAAATGATGAGAAGCGGGACTAGAGCCACAAATGTCTGTGACAAATGAATGGCAATTGGATGGATATCCAGTGCCAAAAAGCGCAAACGTCCGGCAGAAACTTTTTCACGATAAGGTTCAAATACATCTCTGGGTAAACCACAGGCAGGGCAAACATCACCCAAATCACCCTCTTTCATTACATAGCCGCAGGGACGGCAACGGACTAATTTTTTTTCTTTCATGCTTATTAGAAATTGTTGATTTTCCTTTACAAAAATAGCAATTAATTTTGATTGGATATTTTATTAAATGGATTTAAAAACATATTTTTTTAGTGAATGAAACTGAAAATCATTTTTATCGGAATCAGTCTTTGTGTTTCTTACCAAAAAAGCTACCTTTGCTACTGAAAATCATAAAGTAGCCCCTATGCAGCCTTTACCGCTCTTGTCGATATTCGGAAACCTGGAACAACTTAACACGGTTCAACTCAACTTCAATCAAAACTCGTTAAATATGATGAATATCGCTATCGCGTTCATTATGTTTGGTGTAGCGTTGGGGATAAGGCCAAAACATTTCAAAGATATTGCCATGAGTCCAAAACCTGCCGTGGCAGGAGTTATCTCACAGTATATTTTATTGCCGGCTTTAACTTTCTTATTGGTACTCATTATCAAACCAAGTATGCCTGTAGCCATGGGAATGATTTTGGTGGCTGCATGTCCCGGGGGGAATGTTTCAAATATGATCTCTGCATTATCGAAGTCTAATGTAGCTTTATCTGTTAGTCTTACAGCGATCACAACCGTAATGAGTTTGTTTATGACACCGCTCAATTTCGCGTTTTGGGGCGGACTTTATGCCAGTAAATCACCACTTTTGGTTCCCATTACCATCGACCCGGTTGAGATGTTTCGCACGGTTTTCATCATTTTGGGAATTCCTGTGATTTTAGGAATGGCGGTGGGCATGAAATTTCCTGTTTTTGTAAAAAAAGTGGAAAAGTACGTTCAAATAGCTTCGGTTTTATTCTTTATTGCCTTTTTAGCAGGGGCGCTCGCCGGAAATTTCAGCCTTTTTCTCAAATATATTCATTTGGTATTTCTAATTGTTCTACTACACAACGGAATCGCCTTTTTAGGCGGGTATATATTCCCACGAACTTTAAAAGTGAATGAGTTAAATTCCCGTACTATTTCAATTGAAACAGGGATACAAAATTCAGGACTTGGATTGGCTTTAATTTTTAATCCCCGCATTTTTCCATCTGAGCTGGAACTAGGTGGGATGGCATTTATTGCCGCATGGTGGGGGATCTGGCATATTGTTGCCGGTTTGATTCTGGCTTTTTACTGGCGAAGAAAATCTATAAAAACAGTTACTGCAATATCATGAGTTACGAATACAGCAAAGGATACGAGGTTGTTCGATTTTTTGAACGATTGACACTTAACCTGCACTATCGGAAAATAGTGTACACAGGAATTGAAAACATAAACGAAAACAATCCGATAATTTTTGCATCCAATCATCGCAATGCGGTTATCGATCCTTTTCTGCTGCTAAATGCATGCAAAAAAGAACCGGTTTTTCTGGCTCGCGCCGATGTGTTCAAAAAACCAACGATTGCCAAAATCATGAAGTGGCTACACATTATGCCGGTTTATCGCATTCGTGATGGTGTAGAAAATCTGGAGAATAACAACGAATCGTTTCAGTTGAGTGGTGAGCTGCTGAAGAAAAGAATTCCGATGGCACTTTATCCCGAAGGGAAGCATAATCCTAAAATGTCGCTTTTGCCGGTTCAGAAAGCCATTTCACGCATCGTTTTGCCGATTGAAGCTAGTGAAACTTTCACGTTGGGAACCGAAGTCATTCCCGTTGGATTATATTATACTGATATTTTCGGGTTTCTTTCCGATGCTTATGTTACTTTCGGAAAACCCATAAAAGTAGCCGATTACAAGCAACGGTATGAAGAAAATCCGGGTGCGACTGCCAACTTCTTGCGAAAGGACCTGGAAAACCGCATGAAAGAACTGATCGTGAATATTTGGAACGATGAGTTTTATGATGAATACACGTATGCAATTGACTGGAATGCGTTTCGTCTGGAAAAAGAAAAATATGCCGACAAGAAAGGTGGCTTTTTATTGGCTTCACAAGATGTTGTTGGTACTTTAGACCAACTGTACCATAATGACAGGGTTACTTTCGATACAAAAATGGACGATTTTCGCGAAGCGAATCGAACCCTGAAAGAACACGGATTAACATCGAGAGACAACATTGTAAAACCTTCCTCTATATTCTCAATAATTTTGCAATTATTGCTTTTGGTGATCTCGTTGCCCATAAGTATTTTCGGCTTTATCAACGGAATTTTTCCGATTTTGGGTTATAAAAAACTTCTCAGTCTTTTTAAAGATAACCAGTTTATTCCAACAGTTCGTGTTGTTTCAGGAATGTTTATAGTTCCGATTTTTGTAGTACTCCAATCACTGATTGTTGGTGTTGTTTTCGGGTGGTGGTATGCTCTTGCTTATTTTATCATTATGCCTGTAACTTTTTATTTTGCTTGCTGGTGGCGAAAATGGGTTAAATTACTCGTGAGAAAATGGCGTGTAAATCGGTTTGTTAAAAAATTTCCCGAAGTGAAAAAAAAATTAATGGGATTAATCAACTTATAGAGACACACGACCGCGTATCTCTACGGTTATTTTTTCAAATAAATCACCATTTTCTTCGCTTTCGATAATTGTTCGTGTGAAATTCTATAACTATTAAATCGTTCACCATCTATAACAATTTTATCGATGAATTGGGCATTTTTGTTCGGGCGAACAACTTCAATTTCGAGTTGTCCGTTACTGTAATGCTTCGGATTAAATTGTAATGTTATTTTATCAAAAACCGGTGTTGTAAACGTATATGAAGGGTCTGTTGCATTATCGGGATAAAAACCCATCATCGAGAAAATTGCCCATGTACTCATCGTTCCGGTATCGTCATTTCCGGGAAGCCCGTCAGGTGAGTTTTTAAAATATTTGGATAATAATTCTTGTGTGAGTTTTTGTGTACGCCATTCTTCACCTTTCACATAACTGAAAAGATACGGATAACCGATATTCGGTTCGTTGGTTGGGTCGTAATGTCCATCGTCGAACACTTCCTGCAGTTTTTTAGTAAATTTCTTATTACCACCGTGCATTTTTATTAATCCCTGCACATCGTGCGGAACCATAAATGAATAATTCCAGGAACTGCCTTCGTGAAATCCGGGAACATCTTCGAAGTTTTCGCCTTGCTTGGGATTGAAAGGAGTCAGGAAAGTTCTGTCAGGCAGAATCGGGCGAAAAACTCCATACTCAGGTGAATAATATTTAGTATAATTGAGCGATTGTTTGCGAAAACGTTCGGCATCTTCTTTTTTACCTAATGCCGCTGCAAACTTAGACAAAGCGTTATCGGCAATGTAGTATTCAAGTGCATGAGAAACGGAGTTGTCGTATTTCTCCCGCAGAGCCACGTAACCCAATTTCAGGTAGTCATCGTTATCAGAACGCAAAAAATTATCTTTTCCTGCAGTGGTCGCCGATTTATACATCGCTTCGTAAGCCGTATTTATATCAAAATCGCGTAAACCTTTCATCCAGCTGTCCACAATTACAGGAATAGCCGGGTCACCTTCCATGGTGAGCGTTTCACGGCTATAAAGCTCCCATCTGGGCAACCATCCGCTTTCTTTGTACATATCCACCATTGAACGAACCATATCCAATTGTTTTTCGGGATAGAGCAATGTCAGCATTTGATGCACATTTCTATACGTATCCCAAAGAGAAAAGACAGTGTATCGATTTGTCCCGGTAGTCAGGATTTTATCACTTTCCATCGCCGGATACTGCCCGTTTACATCGTTGAGAATGTTCGGATGAATAAGCGCATGATAAAGAGCGGTGTAAAACACCACTTTCTGATTGTGTGTTCCACCTTCTACCGACACACTGCCAAGCTCTTTTTCCCATCTTTTACGGGCAACAGTCCGTACTTTTTCGAAATCAAAACCGTTTTGCTCCGCATCCAAATTTTCACGAGCGTTAGCTGTACTTACAAACGAAACGCCGATTTGCACTTCAATAGTTTCACCTTCCGACATATCGTATGTGAAATACGCACCGATATCGTCACCGGCAATATCTCTTCCGTATCGGGTATAGAGTTTCCTTGTTCCGGCGGTATTATCCCATGCTGCTTCGGCAGTCATTTCTCGTTGTTTCTTCCAATACCCGGTAGTAACGGGTTTTTTATTGATACGCATCACGAAATAGATGGGAAAAACAGCCTGCGGATTGTAACAAAATGTTCCCAACACTTTCATCCCTTCTATTTCTGTATCGCTGATGCGACGCATCCACGCTCCGCTTTCATTGGTAAGTCCTTCACCCAGGTTCATCAGAATATTTGCCTGCCCTTTTGGAAAAGTAAAGCGGGCAATGCTCGTGCGTGTGGTTGCTGAAACTTCGGTCTTTATATTATACTTAGTCAGCCGATTGGTATAGTAACCCGGCGTTGCTTTTTCATCTGAATACTCACTACCGTATTCTTCGTAATTTACATTCAACTCTCCCGATGTGGGCATCAGCAAAAGCGATCCGAATTCGGGACAACCTACCCCACTCAAATTTACGTGCGAAAATCCGGTAAAAAATTTATTGTCGTAAGAGTATGGCGTTGACCACCATTGTTTGTCCTTATCGAATTTATTTTTGTCAGACCCCATCACATTAAACGGTGCAACCGACATCATTCCGTTGGGCAGAACTGGCCCGGGATTAGTGGTACCGTAGTTGGTGGTACCGATGAAAGGATTGACAAAATCGGTCAGGTTCTGAGCGAAAATATTTGAAGAAATTACAAAAAGGACGATTAAGAGTGGATTGTATTTCATAATTGCAAATTGTTATTTAGCTAAACTTCACGCAAAAATAGCCATAATCACCCAACTTTTAACAATTTAATCTGCAAATAATTTTTGAAACCGAAAGCTTCGTGTATTTTTGTAAAAACAAAACAGAAACAGAAATATGATGGACAAACATCTGAAAAAATATATTGAATTAATTCCTAAGGCAGAGTTGCATGTGCATATTGAGGGTACATTTGAACCCGAACTGATCTTTGAAATTGCACAAAGAAATAACGTTTCGCTTAAATATAACTCTGTGGAAGAATTACGTAAAGCGTATGAGTTCAATAATCTGCAGGAGTTTTTGGATATTTATTACGGAGCAGCAAAAGTACTTCTTTACGAACGGGATTTTTATGATCTCACGATGGCTTATCTGCGAAAAGCACATGCCGACAACATAATTCATACCGAGATATTTTTCGACCCGCAAACGCATACCGGACGAGGTATCAGTTTTGATACGGTCATTAACGGAATAACCAATGCATTAAAAGATGCCAAAACCGAATTGGGAATTTCATCGAAGCTGATCATGTGTTTTCTGCGCCATTTAAGTGAACAGTCGGCTATAGAAACGCTTGAACAGGTACTACCGCACAAGGATAAAATAATTGCTATAGGCCTTGATTCATCGGAAAACGGAAATCCGCCAAGTAAGTTTTTCAATGTTTTCAACCGGGTAAGGGAAGAAGGGTTTTTCGTGGTGTGCCATGCGGGCGAAGAAGGCCCGGCAGAATACGTTTGGGAAGCTATCGATTTGCTGGAAGCAGAACGTATTGATCACGGTGTTAGCTCAGTGGATGATCCGGATTTAATGGATGAGCTTCGTGATCGGGAAATACCACTGACTGTTTGTCCGTTGTCGAACTTGAAACTGAAAGTTGTAGAAAACCTGAAGGACGTTCCGGTTAAAATATTTCTCGAAAAAGATATTCTTGTTACACTTAATTCCGATGACCCGTCATATTTTGGCGGATATATAAATGATAACTTTTTACAAACTGCAGAAGCACTCGATTTGTCGAGAAAAGATATATACACCTTAGCAAAAAACTCGTTTCTGGCATCATTTATTACAGAAAATGAGAGAAACTTTTTTATGGAAAAACTTCAAAAATTTGAAAACTCCTTTATCTGATTTATCAACAATAACCCATTTTCAATAAATATTTGATACATCTTTTTTGCGTGACTCAAAAAAGTGTAAGCGATCACGCCCTTTTTATATCATTTCGGCAACACACACTCCTATTTATCAGCTATTTATACCTCGTTAAAACTATTCCTTTTCTTACAAAAAGCGTTGCAAATAAGAATTATTTTGTTACTTTTGTATGACTTTATTGAATCGATATCAAGCTATCTGATAACAAAATGTCAGCAATAAAAACAGGGAAATCCTGCCATTTATCTTTTTACTGCTGAGAAAACATTAGATACCATTGCTCTCGACGAGAACAGGAATTAACAATTATATTTTCAAAATACCTATGAATAAATTAATATCATACACCGAAGCCGCAAAAAAAATAAAAGACGGAATGACCGTTATGATCGGTGGATTTTTAGGACACGGTTCGCCGGAAACTATCATCGACGAACTTGTACATATAGGAGTAAAAAATCTCACACTTATCGTAAACGATTCGGGATATCCCGATAAAGGATGCGGCAAGCTTGTTTCCAACCATTTGGTGAAAAAACTCATCGTTTCTCACATCGGTACCAATCCCGATTCGGGACGAAAGATGAACAGCGGTGAGATGGAAATCGAGTTTAGTCCACAGGGAACCCTTGCCGAACGTATCCGCTGCGGTGGTTCGGGACTAGGCGGTGTACTCACTCCTGTTGGTCTGGGCACAGTAATTGAAGAAGGCAAAGAAATCATTCAGGTTGATGGTAAAGATTATCTTCTCGAAAAGCCCATCAAAGCCGATGTGGCTATTTTAAGGGCAAATATCAGCGACGAGTGGGGAAATCTGATTTACAAAGGAACAATGAAAAACTTCAATCCGCTTATGGCCATGGCTGCAGATACGGTAATTGTGGAAGCAGACGAAATTGTCCCTACCGGCACATTAAGCCCGGAAGCTGTTCACACTCCTTACATATTTGTAGATTACATAGTAAAACATTAAAATACTTATCAATGAAAAAATCTCTTATCAGAGTGCGGATGAGCGCTCACGATGCCCATTACGGCGGAAATTTAGTTGATGGAGCAAAAATGCTTCAACTTTTCGGCGATGTAGCCACAGAGTTACTCATTATCAACGATGGCGACGAAGGCCTTTTCGTGGCATACGACAACGTGGAATTCTTGGCTCCGGTTTATGCCGGTGATTTTATAGAAGCCACAGGCGAAATTACAAACGTAGGCAGTTCTTCACGCAAGATGACATTTGAAGCCCGGAAAGTAATCGCCCCTCGAGCCGATATTTCGGCATCGGCAGCTGATGTATTGGAAGAGCCCGTCGTGGTGTGCCGTGCCAGCGGAACGTGCGTGGTACCGAAAAAATGCCAACGTAAAAACCAATAAAATATCAATCAGCACACATTGTAAGGGAACGAATATCTTCGTCCCCTACGTATCCAACGAAACCAACAATAAAAAACAGTTTTATGGAAAAACTAATCATAACCGCCGCCATTTGCGGAGCGGAAGTAACCAAAGAACATAATCCCGCAGTACCTTACACAGTTGAAGAACTTGTGCGCGAAGCCGTTTCGGCTTACGATGCCGGAGCAGCTATCGTGCACGTGCATGTACGTGAAGACGACGGTACGCCTACACAAAGCAAAGAGCGATTCAAAGTATGTATGGATGCCATTAAAAAAGAACGCCCCGATGTTATTTTGCTTCCTTCCACCGGTGGCGCCGTGGGAATGACTGCCGAAGAACGCCTGCAACCTACTGAACTGTTTCCCGAAATGGCGACACTCGATTGCGGCACCTGCAACTTTGGCGACGAAGTGTTTGAAAACACCATCCCGATGATGCGTGCCTTCGGCAAACGGATGATGGAGAACAATATTAAGCCGGAATACGAATGCTTTGAAATGGGACATCTGGAAACTGCACTCCATTTGGCATCGAAAGGACAAGTTCCAGGTGCACCCATGCAATTCAATTTTGTGCTTGGCGTTCCCGGATGTGCATCGGCATCGGTAGAAAACCTCGTGTGGATGGTAAACCGCTTACCCTCCGGTTCCACGTGGACAGCTACCGGCATCGGCCGCAGCGAATTCACACTCGCCGCACACGCCATTGCTATGGGCGGTCACGTACGTGTCGGCTTCGAAGACAATCTCTATCTCTCACGCGGTGTATTAGCAAAATCCAACGGCGAATTGGTGGAAAAAGTAGTGCAAATGGCAAAACTTTTGGGACGAGAAATTGCTACACCCGAAGAAGCTCGTAAAATATTAAATTTAAAACCGTTATAACAAATAATAAAACCAACATCCTTGTCTAATAGTCTTGGTTCTTGGATCTAAAGTCTTAAAAAAAATATGAAAAAAGGAAACAAATACGGTACGCACCGCGTGATTGAACCCAAAGGCGTGTTGCCGCAACCCGCAAACAAAATCGACAACAATATGGATGAGATTTACGACAACGAAATTCTCATCAACGTGCAAACCCTCAATATCGACTCGGCATCGTTTACCGATATTTCGGCTCGCGCCGGAGGCGACCATGAGAAAATCAAGGAAATTATGTTCGATATCGTTGCCAAACAAGGCAAACACCGCAACCCGTGGACAGGTTCGGGCGGTATGCTATTGGGAACCGTAGAGAAAATTGGTGACGCGCTCATCGGCAAAACCGATTTGAAAGTAGGCGACAAAATTGCCACGTTGGTTTCACTCTCGCTCACACCGCTTCGCATAGACAACATCAAGGAAATTCGTGCCGATGTAGACCAAGTGGATATTGATGGAAAAGCCATCCTCTTCGAAAGTGGAATTTACGCCAAAATCCCAACTGATTTGCCCGAAAAGCTTGCTTTATCGGCGTTAGACGTGGCAGGTGCACCTGCACAAACCGCTAAATTGGTAAAGCCGGGCGACACGGTAGTTATTATCGGTGCCGGTGGAAAATCGGGAATGCTTTGCTGCTACGAAGCCAAAAAACGCGCAGGTATAACGGGAAAAGTTATCGGAATAACGCATTCTCAAAAAAGTACCGATCGCCTTATAGCACTCGATTTTTGTGATCACGTGTTTTCTGCTGATGCCACACAACCTGTTGCCGTTCTCGAAAAAATTGAAGAGCTTACCAACGGACAGCTTGCCGACGTTACCATCAACAACGTTAATATCCCCGATACCGAAATGACGAGCATCCTTATCACCAAAGATTCGGGTGTAGTTTATTTCTTCTCTATGGCGACGAGCTTCACCAAGGCTGCCCTCGGTGCTGAAGGTGTTGGAAGCGACGTTACAATGATCGTTGGCAACGGCTACACACGCGGACATGCTGAAATTACATTGCAACTATTACGCGAAAGCGAAAAACTAAGGAATATTTTTAAGGAATTATATGCTTAATTTGGTATAGAGCCGTGAGCAAAGGGCGAAGGGTTTGGGACTCCCCGCTCTTTACTCTTTGCCCAACGTTCAAAGCCCAACGCAAATCTAAATAATATGAACACATCTCCCCGCCAGTTTTTTTCTGACGTTCCCGACGAAAAATGGAACGACTGGAAATGGCAAGTAAAAAACCGCATAGAAACGTTGGAAGATTTAAAAAAATACATCCAACTAACACCCGAGGAAGAAGAAGGTGTGCGCGAATCGCTCAAAACGCTGCGAATGGCCATTACGCCGTATTATCTGAGTTTGATTAATACGGAAGACCCCCACTGTCCCATACGCAAGCAGGCAATTCCCACCATCAACGAGTTGCATATATCACGCGGCGACCTCGATGACCCACTCCACGAAGACGGCGACTCGCCCGTCCCGGGACTAACACACCGCTATCCAGATCGCGTGCTGTTTCTCATTACCGATATGTGCGCCATGTATTGCCGCCACTGCACACGCCGTCGATTTGCCGGACAGAAAGATGCCGGAGCGCCTACCGAGCGTATCGACAAATGCATTGATTACATTGCCAGAACACCCGAAGTTCGCGACGTATTGCTTTCGGGTGGTGATGCCCTGTTGATGAGCGACGACCGTATCGAATACATTTTAAAACGTTTGCGTGAAATTCCGCACGTAGAAATCATCCGTTTCGGGACACGCACACCCGTTGTTATGCCGCAACGCATCACCGACGAGTTTTGCGAGATGATAAAAAAATATCATCCTGTTTGGCTCAACACACACTTCAACCATTTCAACGAAATTACTCCCGAAGCCGCCGAGGCCTGCAACAAACTTTCGGCAGCCGGAGTTCCGCTCGGCAATCAAACCGTACTTTTGCGCGGAATAAACGATTGCACTTACGTAATGCGCGAACTCGTGCACGGCTTGGGGCGTATTCGCGTTCGCCCGTATTACATCTATATTTGCGACCAATCGCGTGGTATCGGACACTTCCGTACGCCCGTATCGAAAGGCATCGAAATAATCGAAAACCTGCGTGGACACACTTCAGGCTATCTCGTGCCAACCTTTGTAGTGGATGCGCCCGGCGGTGGAGGAAAAGTTCCGGTAATGCCCACGTATATGATTTCGCAATCAACCAATCGTGTTATCGTGCGTAATTACGAAGGTGTTATCAGTGCATACACCGAGCCCGAAGACTACAAAGAGGATTGCCATTGCCCTGAATGTGCTAAACAGAAGAAAGAAGGGGTAGCCGCATTGCTTTCCGGGCGACAGTTAGCACTGGAACCGAAGGATTTGAACAGATTTAAACGGAACGGACATTAGAATTTGCCCTTTATCAATGACATATTGTCCCATCGCAGCGTTTCTATTGTCGGATTAGAAAAAAATACCGGCAAAACCGAGACGCTGAATTATGTGCTCAACCGATTGAAAGCGTTGAACACGCAAATTGCCCTTACTTCCATCGGGGTAGATGGTGAACAAAAGGACAGTGTAACGCAAACGCCAAAACCGGAAATTGTGATTCCGAAAGGGATGATTTTCGTTACTTCCGAAACGCACTACTTTCAGAAGAAACTGATTGCAGAGATTTTGGATGTAAGCGAGAAAAGAACAGCGTTGGGCAGACTGATAACAGCGCGTGCGCTTTCCGAAGGAAAAGTTATTTTATCGGGTCCGGTGGAAACGGAAGAGATAAAGAAGCTTATCGATGAAATGGACAGGCTCGGAGTGCAAACCACCATTGTGGATGGCGCACTTTCACGACTGAGTTTGGCATCACCTGCCGTTACCGATGCTTTGATTTTGGCTACAGGCGCGGCACTTTCGGCAAATATTCCGCAGTTAGTGCGCGAAACGGCATTCGTAAAACGGCTGATTGAACTTCCACGAGTGGAAGCGGCGTTAGCCGAAAAGTTGCAATCGTTGAATCAGGGACTTTGGGCAATTGATTCCGAAAACAGGGTGCACGACTTGGAAATTCCGTCAGTATTCCTATTCGACAAAAGGGAAACGGATGTTTTCAGGTTTGGTACAAGAATATACGTTTCGGGGGCAATTAGCGATAAGATTCTCTCTTTTTTGCGGAGACAAAACAAAAAAGTGGAATTGATTGTGAGCGACTTTACCAAGATTTTTGTCACTCAAAAAGAATTCAACGCGTTTCTGAGAAGCGGAAATTTGCTTAAAACCGTTCTGCGAAGTAGGTTGATTGCTGTAACAATAAATCCTGTCGCACCCAACGGATTCGTACTCGACTCGGAAACGCTGCAACGGGAAATGAAAAAAGCACTGGATGTTCCGGTGTATGATGTGAAGAAAATGGCTATTGGCAATGGTGAGGAATGGTTAATTAATAAAATCGCAAACCGTAAATGAATTTTAAACAAGCCATAGAACAAATCGGAGGACTGAAATACATAGTCGGGTTGTTGAACATTCGCTCTTCAGCCGGACGAAAATTTCTTTTGTCGTTGCCTTTTCTTACCCAAAAAGATGAGTTGGAAAAGATTTTCGACGAAAGCGAACTTCTATTTGCTAAATGGAACGATGATAACACCCGCCGCGCGTTTTCCGTACTCGAAACTAAACTTTCGCAATTGCGCGATATTTCATCCACACTTCGTCACCTGAAGGAGCGAAACGTGATGGACGATGTGGAACTTTTCGAGATCAAGCATTTTGCATTGTTATCGAATGCCATCAGGGAGATTAAGGAAGAAATGGAGTTGACATATTTCCGTATTCCCGATTTACTGCAAGTAATTGACATTCTCGATCCGGAACAAAAACGCATCCCGCATTTCTACATTTACGACCAGTATTCATCAGAGCTTACCGAACTGCGAAAAAAAATAAATCAAGCTACGCTTTCCGATAAAGAAACGATCCTCTTCGAAACCGAAAAGCTGGAAAACAATATCCGTCGGGAAATTTCGGAAAAACTTCGTCCGCACGCTAAAACAATGCAGCAAGTACTATCGGAGTTGGCACGATTGGACGTGGAGCTCGCGAAAACCGAACAAGTCGTTACACTTTCGCTTTCGAAACCCGATTTTTCATCGGAAAATACGGAAATAAAAGAGATGTTTCATCCCCAGGTGGCATTTGCATTGTCACAGCAAGGCAAAGCATTTCAGAAAATAGATATCGATATCCCGACGCAACCCACACTGATTACCGGTGCCAATATGGCCGGAAAAAGCGTGTTGTTGAAAACCGTGGCATTGATTCAAACAATGGCTCAATTCGGGTTTTATGTACCTGCGGCTTCGGCAAAAATTGTTCCGGTGGAAAAAATATTTATTTCGGCAGGTGACGGGCAAGACGAAATGAACGGACTTTCATCGTTCGCGTCCGAAATGCTTCGGATAAACGAAATGATATCGGCGATAAAAAAAGGCACAAAAGCACTGGTTCTTATCGATGAACTGGCGCGCACCACCAATCCCACCGAAGGAAAAGCCATTGTTTGCGGAATGCTCGATTTTCTTATCGAAAACGGTGTACGATCGCTCATCACCACCCACTACTCCATTCATTTGCCGTGTCGCAAATTAAGAGTAAAAGGATTTATCGAATCAAAAAGCAACGAAAAAATTGATAGCAAAAACATCAACAACTATATCGATTATTCACTCGAAGAAACAACCGATAACGAAGTGCCACACGAAGCGATAAAAATTGCAGAGATAATTGGAGTGGATGACGATATTTTAGAACGAACAAAAAAGTATTTGAAGAAATAATATATGCAAAGCAAATTAGGAATAGACTTTACCAAAGTACAACACGCCCGCGGCATCGCAAAAAATATTGCGGACGGTGTGCAGCGTTTTGTGGACAATTATACCACAGTAGCGGTTGAGCGCACGCTCTGCCGGCTGGTTGGGATCGACAATACCGATGCCGACGGCGTTCCGCTGCCCAACATTTTGGTAGAAGATTTAAAAAACAAAAACGTGCTGGAACACGGCGCACTTTTCTTTATCGGAAACGCCATTATCGAAACCGGAAAATCGCCGCAGCAGATTGCCGAACAAATTTCTGCCGGAGATTTAGACATTACTGCGTTTCCGTTTCGCTCGCAAAGCGAAATCGCAAATGCATTCAAACCCTATATTGATGCGAGTATCAATCAGATAAAGGAACGTCGTAGTAAACGGGAACATTACTTAGAAACCATCGGCGAAGGTAGCCGTCCCTATCTTTACGTGATTGTTGCCACCGGAAACATTTACGAAGATGTGGTGCAGGCGGAAGCCGCTGCACGGCAAGGAGCCGATATTATCGCCGTAATCCGCACAACCGGACAAAGTCTGCTCGACTACGTTCCTTTCGGTGCCACTACCGAAGGTTTTGGCGGTACGTTTGCCACACAGGAAAATTTCCGCATTATGCGTCGTGCACTTGATAAAGTGGGCGAGGAAGTTGGCAGATACATCCGTTTGTGTAATTATTGTTCCGGTTTATGTATGCCGGAGATTGCCGCAATGGGCGCGCTGGAAGGTTTAGACGTGATGCTCAACGATGCGCTTTATGGTATCCTTTTCCGCGACATCAATATGCAACGCACACTGATTGACCAATTTATGTCGCGCGCTATCAACGGCTTCGCCGGAGTAATCATCAACACAGGTGAAGACAATTATCTCACCACCGCCGATGCCGTAGAAGAAGCACACACCGTTCTCGCATCCGACCTGATTAACGAGCAATTGGCACTGCTTGCCGGATTGCCCGAAGAACAAATGGGACTGGGACACGCTTTCGAGATGGATCCCGATTTAGAAAACGGTTTCCTTTTCGAACTCGCACAAGCACAAATGACACGCGAAATTTTCCCCAAAGCGCCGCTAAAATATATGCCACCTACCAAATTTATGACGGGAAATATTTTCCGCGGACACTTGCAAGACGCACTTTTCAATTTAATCGGCGTATGGACATCACAAGGCATCCAATTGCTTGGTATGCCCACCGAAGCCATTCACACACCGTTTATGAGCGACAGATATCTCTCCATCGAAAATGCCAAATACATTTTCAACAATATGCGAAATATTGGCGATGAAGTGGAGTTTAAAAAGGACGGTATCATTCAGAAACGAGCACAGGAAGTACTCGATAAAACCATCGGATTGTTAGAAGAAATTGAAAAAGAAGGGCTTTTCCTCGCACTCGAAAAAGGAATTTTCGGTGGAGTAAAACGCCAAAAAGATGGCGGTAAGGGATTGAGAGGCGTATCGCTGAAAGGGACACATTACTACAATCCGTTTATACCCCTAATGAACCCGAAACTCGAACCCTGTAACCTGTAACCCCACAAACTATGAGCGAAGGACTATATACTACTGAAACAAAAGATTTCGACCAAACACTGGATTTGTCGAAAATAAAACCCTACGGCGACACGATGAACGACGGCAAAACGCAACTCAGTTTCACCCTGCCCGTTCCACCCGGAGATGAAGCCGTTGAAGCCGCAAGACAACTTTTACGACAAATGGGATTCGATAATCCACAAATTGTTTTCCACAAAGAATTAACGAAGGGATTTACCTTTTTCAATTGCTACGGAAGCTATACGCGAAGCGTGGATTTTACTAAAATAAAAGTGCCGAAAGTGGAGTCCGTGAAATGGGATATGAAAGAGACCGATTATTTTATAAAAGAACGCATCGGACGAAAAATTATAGTGGTGGGTGCCAGCACCGGTACCGATGCACATACAGTTGGAATTGATGCCATTATGAATATGAAAGGTTTCGCCGGACGTTTCGGTTTGGAACGCTACGATATGTTTGAGACCTATAACATGGGCAGCCAGGTTCTTAACGAAGAAATCATCGCCAAAGCCATTGAAACAAATGCCGATGCTATGTTGGTTTCGCAAACCGTTACACAAAAAGACGTACACATAAAAAATATGGTCGAATTGGTGGAAATGCTGGAGGCTGAGGGCTTGCGAAACAAACTCATCCTTTGTGCCGGCGGGCCGCGCATTACACACGAGTTAGCAAAAGAACTCGGCTACGACGCCGGCTTCGGAATGAACACGTATGCCGATGACGTAGCATCATTTATCGCACAGGAAATAGAAAGAAGAAAAAATAAATAATTCGGATTGGGGATTTCAGATTTCGGAATATAATCGTTCCAAATCACAAGTCCCAAATCCCATATCCCAAATCAAAATATGGATAAAGAACAAATCAGAGAAGTTATCGCCCGGCGCGTTGCGCTCGAATTAAAAGACGGCGATGTTGTTAACTTGGGAATCGGACTACCCACAATGGTTCCCAATTACCTGAAACCCGATGTGCACGTCGTGCTGCAATCGGAAAACGGGATGATTGGAATGGGAAAATCGCCCGCTCCGGGAGAAGAAAATCCCTATTTTGCCAACGCCGGAGGCGCACCTGTATTACCCAACATCGGCGCAGCTTGTTTCGACAGCGCCACATCGTTTGCCATTATCCGCGGCGGTCACGTGGATGTGAGTGTATTGGGCGCACTACAGGTAGACGAAGAAGGCAATCTTGCCAATTGGAACATTCCCGGCAAAATGGTTCCCGGAATGGGTGGCGCGATGGATTTGCTTACCGGAACCAGAAAAGTGATTCTCGCAATGGAACATACGGCTAAAGGGAACCCTAAAATTATGAAACAATGTACGCTTCCGCTTACTGCCAAAGGACAAGTGGATATGATTGTAACCGAAATGTGCGTTATCGAAGTTACCGATGATGGCCTGCTTGTTACCGAAATTCATCCCGAGTTCACCAAAGAAGATGTACAAGCCGCGACAGAAGCTAACTTGCATTTCAGTGAAAATTTAAAATTGATGAGGGATTTATGAACCCCTCCCCGCTTCGCGGTACTCCCCTTTACCAAAGGGGAGAGTTGCAGGCTATAATAGTAAATTAGTAGCGTTGCGTTAATTTTCAGCACTCGTCTATAATATGTTGATATA
>ENA-UOOM01001816-UOOM01001816.1-fermentation-metagenome-genome-assembly--contig:-NODE-1816-length-19425-cov-82.290862_pt1 | contig 19425 bp, 19 predicted proteins | sample MGYA00245781_ERZ724031 | MGnify/ENA primary metagenome ERZ724031 (study PRJEB28704, sample SAMN03018317) | fermentation metagenome | biome: anthropogenic terrestrial biome; feature: soil... | reverse complement strand
CGTAATCAACGCAGCTTGCTTCGTTCCGGCGAAGCGATGTTTTTGTAGGGAACGCAGCTTGCTTCGTTCCGGCGAAGCGATGTTTTTGTAGGGAACGCGGCTTGTCCCGTTCCGGCAAAGCCATCTTCCCGTTGACAACGAGGTCATGAACCCATTCCGTCTTCCGGTATTTTGGTAGTGAATTTTACAGAAGTGGCATCGCGCCTTCTCTACGGATTTTCAAGCTCAGGAAGTGGTGGCTCAACCATAAACTTTGTAACAATCCATTCTGTCTTGAAGAAACATACAGGATACTAAAGTGAGAAACTCAGGGGATTAAATTCCTTCGTTTCTCCGGATAACACACAAAAAAACGGCTCCGTTATTGGAGCCGTTTTTGAGTTACATAGATACTGAATTGCTTGTCCTACCTGCCATGTTTCAACGTGGCTTGGGCAGCTGCCAGGCGGGCGAGAGGCACGCGGAAGGGGGAACAGCTGACGTAGTTGTTGCCGATAATATGGCAAAATTCGATCGAGCTGGGGTCACCGCCATGTTCACCACAGATACCAACCTCCAGGTCCGGGCGAACCTCGCGCCCTTCAATCACGGCGCGGTTCATCAGGCGTCCGACACCGTCGCGGTCCAACTGCTGGAAGGGGTTCTTTTCAAGGATGCCCTTATCAACGTAGACACTCAGGAAAGTGCGCTCGGCGTCGTCGCGACTGTAACCAAAAGACATTTGCGTAAGGTCGTTGGTGCCGAAGGAGAAGAACTCGGCATGTTCAGCAATCTCACCAGCAGTCATACAAGCGCGTGGGATTTCAATCATTGTGCCGAATTTATAATTGACTTCAACACCCTTTTCAGCCATCACATCCTTCGCGATCTGGACCAGTGTCGGTTGAACGTTTTTGAGTTCGTTCACATGCCCGGTCAGTGGGATCATGATCTCGGGATGGGGATCAATTCCATTCAGTTTGGCATCGCAAGCGGCTTCAAAGATTGCACGGACCTGCATTTTCATAATGTCAGGATAGACGATACCCAGGCGGATGCCGCGCAGACCCATCATTGGGTTGCTTTCGTGCAGCCCCTGGACAACTTCCAGCATCGCTTCTTTTTCAGCCAGACCTTCGGTGATGCCCCTGGCTTTCAAAGTGGTGACCTCGACGAGCAGTTCATCCATGGATGGCAAAAACTCGTGCAGCGGGGGATCGATCAGGCGAATGATTACTGGCAGACCAGTCATCGCTTCGAACAAACCATAAAAGTCGCTGCGCTGCAGGGGCAGGATCTTTTCCAACGCGCCAAAATACGTCCGGGCTGTGGGAGAATTATCCATTTCAGCTTTTTCGGTTTCAAGCGCTGCCTGGAATTCGATTCTGTCTTCATCGGTCATAGCGCGACCTTCGTGACGACCGGTTGCCAAAGAGGTTTCGAGTCTTTCAACTTCGTTGATCATGCGCTGGGTTGTTTCCGCGTTCATGATCATTTTCTGAACGTCAGGTAAACGAGCTGGGTCAAAGAACATGTGCTCGGTACGGCACAAACCGATCCCTTTGGCACCATAGGCACGCGCGCGCAGGGCATCGTTTGGATAGTCTGCGTTAGCCCAAACTTGCATACGGGAGACTTCATCTGCCCAACCGAGCAGCGTCATCAACTCTTCCTGTTCGGAAAGGTCTGGGGTGGTCAAATTCATCTGACCCACGAAAACATCACCAAGCGTTCCATCCAGAGAGATCCAGTCACCTTCTTTGATGGTGACACCATTGCAGGTCATCTGGCGTTTAGCCATATCGATGGAAATGTCGGAAGCACCAACCACACAGGGCACACCAAACTGGCGGGCAACCACAGCTGCATGAGAGGTAGCCCCGCCTTCGCTGGTGAGAATACCTTTTGCAGATAACATACCATGAATATCTTCGGGTTTGGTGAAAGGGCGCACCATGATTACGTCCTGGTGTTCGACATTGTGCATCTTTTCGACAGTATCGGCGTCAAAATAGATCTGACCAACGGCAGCACCGGGGGAGGCATTTACGCCGTGAGCATAGTAGCGTCCGGCTTTTTTGGCTGCTTCGATATCTTCCAATGTAAACTGCGGGTGCAGCATCTGGTCAATTTGTTCGGGGGTGACGCGGTTCAAAGCGGTAGGTTTGTCGATCAATCCTTCTTCGACCATATCGTGCGCGACCTTGACAGCAGCCTTGGCGGAACGTTTGCCATTGCGAGTCTGCAGCATCCAGAGTTTGCCATGTTCGATGGTGAACTCGACATCTTGCATATCTTTGTAATGATTCTCGAGTCGTTCGGTGATATCAAAGAATTGGGCATAAACTTCAGGTAGTTCATCTTTTAGCCCGGAGATCCTGGAGGTGTTGCGGATACCGGCAACAACATCTTCGCCCTGGGCGTTCATCAGGTAATCGCCAAACATGACATTTTCACCAGTCTGGGGATCGCGGGTGAAAGCGACACCTGTACCGGAATCGCCGCCCATGTTTCCGAACACCATCGTCTGGATGTTCACGGCGGTACCGAGATTGTCAGGAATATTCTCGCGGCGGCGATAGTCGATCGCGCGTTTGGAATCCCAGGAATCAAATACGGCTTTCACGGCAAGTTCCAGTTGCTTGTAAGGATCCTGCGGGAAATCAAATCCTTTTTGAGCCTTGACAACTTGTTTATATTCTTCGGTAATCGAAGCCCAATCGGCAGCAGTCATTTCAGTATCGCTCTTGTAGCCTTTTTCCAGCTTATAAGCATGCAGCGGCTCTTCAAAAAGCTCATCATCAATGCCCATTACCACGGTCGCGAGCATATGCACCAGGCGGCGGTAGGAATCTTCGACAAACCTTTCATCGCCGCTCTTCTCTACTAAACCTTTTGCCACTTCGTCATTCATACCAATGTTGAGGACGGTGTCCATCATGCCAGGCATGGAGAACTTGGAGCCGGAACGGCAGGAGACGAGCAGGGGATTTATATGGTCACCAAATTTTTTGCCAGATTGCTCTTCAACAACTTTAAGAGCATCAAGAACTTGCTGCCACATACCTTCGGGGAATTCGCGTGAGACCTGGAAAGCGTTACAGGCTTCGGTTGTGATGGTCAGACCGGGGGGAACCGGGACACCAGCGCGGGTCATATCACCGAGGTTGGCACCTTTGCCACCGAGCAGTCCGCGAACACCATCCCAATCACCGGCATACGCTTCAGCCTCATCGACCTCGCTAAACAAATATACCCATTTTTTATCAGACATAGAACCTCCTAAGTAATTATGTCATTCGTAAGAATGTTATTAGCACAATTGATTATTCTACCATGATGTCGAATTATTGACTCCATAAACACGCCAATGTTAACAATGAATTTAGGAAGCAGGGAAACAGAAGCGGACAAATGAATGGTGGATTGAGGGGGAGCAACTTGCTCGTTAAACCAATGTCATTTCCCCCCCAATCCCGCCCTATGAAAAGATGGCTTCGCCGGAACGGGACAAGCCGCGTTCCCTACGATGGCTTCGTTGGTACAAACGTCTCGCCCTACGAATGATGGCTTCGCCGGAACGGGACAAGCCGCGTTCCCTACAAAAAGATCGCCTCGCCGGCATGGTCAATCTACTGCTCCCACGGGTTGCCGAATTTTTCTGAGCAGACGTTTTTTTCAGTGTACTGTGTTCGGGCGGGCTTTTCTTCTGCGGGATGACCGATTAAAATGACGTTCAACGGGTTAACGCCCAGGGGAATATCAAGGACTTTTCGTACTGATTTTTCGAGCGTGCCGATTGGATGTACACCGCACCAAACAGAGCCGAGCCCCAGCGCTGCAGCCGACAGAAGGATATTCTGGGTTGCCGCGCTGCAATCCTGCACCCAAAAACGTTCCTGGACAACTTTTTTCAGCGATCGCAGGTCTCCACAGACCACAATCGCGCAAGGGGCTTCCATCTTCCCAAAAGGCAATGCCTTGCGCAATTCGGATAGATTCTCTTCATCCTGGACAACAATGAACTTCCAGGGCTTCAGGTTCATCGCGCTTGGAGCTGCCATCGCGGCTTTAAGCAATATTGTGATTTGCTCGGCAGTTAGCTTCTGATCGGTAAATTTCCTGATACTACGGCGTCGCAAAATCCAGTCTGTTTCAGTCATAGGCTCCTTCCTGAAGCGTACTGACGATCAGCGCACCCAGCGTAAATGGCGCTTCGAGCATCGGCATGTGTCCAACACCGGGCAGAACCACCGATTTTCCATTCCTGCATGCCGCTGCCATCTCATGGGCAGTGTCGGGCGTCATCAATTGATCTTCCTCGCCAGCAATAGCGAGCATTGGAACAGACAAATTCTTGAGAACGTCCAGCCGGTTGGGTCTGGCGGCAATTGCCCGCTGCACATTGGCGATTCCTTCGGGTAACGTTCTTGCGATTATCTCGTAACTGGTCTGTTGAAGCTTGTCTGATGTGGTTAGTTTTGGAGCCATGGCTTCTGCGACAGAGCTACTGCCAAGCCTTAATACCTGATCGGCGTCGATGAGCCGCGACTCGCGTTTTTCCGGTGCATCTGATCGGGCGTTGCTGGTAACCATAATCAGTCCGTTCAAGCGATTTGGATATTTTTCGGCGAAGGCAAGCGCGATGTAACCACCCATCGAATGCCCTGCCAGGGTGAACTGGTTCAAATCCAGGTGATTAGCCAGTTTCAACAGGTCATCGGCAAATTGTTCGAGTGTGCCCTCAGCCTGACCAATGCCGCTTTTACCGTGCCCGCGTAGATCGGGCATAATGAATTCAGCCTGATCGCCATAAAGCTCTGAAACCTCATTCCAGATGGTAGAGTTCAAGGCTAACCCGTGCAAAACCATCACCTGTCTGCCCTTACCGCGGATTTGGTAAAAGAGGTCAATATCATTCAATCGAAATAACATCATTTCTCCCTTCATAAAGCGATGAAACCAGGTCCAGCGCCTGTTCGCGCGTTTTGACGAACCCGGTTACCTGTGCTTCGCGGATTGCTTCGAGGTAATAGCCCAAATCCGGACCCGGTTTCAAGCTAAAAGCCCCGATTAAATCGTCTCCATCGACCAACCTGGTCGGGTTTACTATCGTATGCTGGTCGCGAAACCATGTGGCGATAACCTCATTCGCAAGCCGGCGAAATTCGTTGCCGGGAACCTGCAAAGCATGCAATGTGGCAATCAGTAATATGGCGCTTTCGACTCCGAAGGAACCAACCTCTCTGAAGTAACGATACAACTCCAGCGGTCCGACTTCTTCTTCCCATTTAAGTGAGAGCAGGTTTCGATAACCTGTGCAGACAAGCTCAAAGAATTTCATTTCTTTTTGACCGAGCATCAGTACATTGGTCAGCCTTTCAGCAAATTCCGGGCACTCCAAATCGATTTCAGCATGATCAAATATTTCATTTTCTTCTGTCTTTAGCGAATAGAAAGGGTGATGGGAGAAGATCATAGCAAACAGAATCAACAACTGTTTTCGTGTGCGCCCTCCCTGGAGGCTCTCTCTCAAAATTTGCTTTATATCTGCCAGATGACTGGCTGTAAGGTCAGATCTGCACTCAAAATCGAAATATTGGGAAATTTCTTTCTCTGTATCGATCTCGCTGAGCATATCTTCGAGGATATCCAACAAGGCGACATTCAGACATTCGTCTTCGCTCCTGGAAGACCAGTCTGGCAGGTAAATATCTTTATAAAATTTGTAAAGGTCGGAAAAGTCGCCTTGTTTAGCTGCATTCAAAAATTCCGCTGGTACGTCAACCTGGTAAATCCTGTTCAGCAAGTGAAACAAGATGCCAAATTCTTTCAGCAGCCGGTATGTGTCCGCCAAACCAGGCAAATAGAAGCATTTTAATAGTTCATCCCGGACCCTCTCACCCGAAATCCTACCCAGATTCAATGTGGCTACGCGCAGCTGGGTGATAATTTCTGATGAATAGGTTAATTCAAAGCCGCGGATGACCCGCACCGCCCTGATCACCCGCAGTGGGTCACTCTCCAGCGAGTTTGGATTGCTCAGGCGCAAACGCTTGTTAACCAGGTCGCCCTGACCGTCCAGCGGGTCGATGATCCCCGTCAAATCATCCAAATCGATCGCCATGGCATTGATGGTAAAGTCGCGCTGGTGTAAATCTTCTTCCAACGTTGTGCCGATAAATGATGTGAAGTCAAGAATCATTTCGTCAGGGGGATGATTATGAGGAACAGCCGGCAAACCTGCCCCGCGAAGGATAACCCGGGCGGTTTGGTGTTCATCGTCAAGCGTGTACCAAACGCCCTTAAAACGCCGTTTTACCGCCTTTGCCAGTTCTACTGATCTGTGTGCGACGACAAAATCGAGATCTTTAACAGCCCTCCCAAGGACCATGTCACGAACCGCACCACCAACCAGGTAAATTTTCTCATCGGGAAGGGTTTGCCGCACTTCCCGAAGAAAATCAACCAGGGCTTCATCCATTCGGCGGTTCATATAAGTCCAGGTCGACTGTACCAACGAAGGGCAAATTTCGGTAGTATTCATCCATGTCAAGCCCATAACCAAAGACAAAATCGTTCTTGATCTTAAAACCACAATAACGGATCGGCACGTCTACTTCGCGGCGTTCGTATTTGTCCAGCAGCGTGCAGACATAGAGCGAGTTTGGGTTGCGGGTCTGCAAAAGCTCGATCACGGACGATAATGTATGTCCGCTGTCGATGATATCTTCGAGGATCAGCACATCTTTTCCAGCAATGGTGGTATTGAGGTCGAGGGTGATGCGGACCTCACCTTCTGATTGGCGCGCCCCTGACCCATAAGATGAAACTGCCATGAATTCGATTGCCAGGGGGATCTCGATTTCACGCACGAGGTCTACGGTGAACATGACCCCGCCCCTGAGGATGCAGATGACCAACAATTGCTTGCCGGCGTAATCGCGAGTAATCTCCGCTCCCAGTTCACGGACTCTTTGGCGAATCTCTTCTTCAGACACCAAAATTTTACTTAGATATTCCCGATAATCCTGTACCATCGTCCACCTCAATTTCTGGGCACATCGTGACATCTGCGGCAGCGGGCTTCGTACATCTCAGAAGCCCCGACGATCACGATTGGGTCGTCGTAACGGGCGGGTTTGCCGTTGACCAGCCGTTGCGTGCGGGTGGCGGCTTCACCGCAGACCATGCAGATGGCAGCGAGCTTGTCAACTTTATCTGCCTTGGCAGTCATCACCGGCATGCAGCCAAAGGGCTCTCCACGAAAATCTGTGTCCAACCCGGTGACGATCACACGCAAGCCCTGATCGGCTAACTGATTTGCCACATCCACGATGGCATCATCGAAAAACTGGGCTTCGTCAATTCCGACCACAGTAACATCAGCCTGAAGATTTTCGAGGATTTCCTGGGAAGAGTTGACGGGAATTGCCTCAAAATCCAGCCCGGAATGAGACTTCACCATGCTATACGAATAGCGGGAATCGATCACAGGTTTGAAAACCTGGACATGTTGTTTTGCGATGGTAGCCCTGCGCAAACGACGAATCAACTCCTCGGTCTTGCCACAGAACATTGAACCGGTAATCACTTCTACAGAACCAAAACTTTGAGCCATAAATCCTCCAATAATTCCATTGCATAAAGTATAAGTCAAGTTGGGGCGAATGAATGGAAAATATAACAAAGAGAGCTCAACGCTGATGACCGTCAGGAGCAGAAGCTATTTCGCCGTAAAACAGAGATTCACCTGCCCTTTCGAGCCTTGATCGCGCAGGGTCTTTGTTACACAAGCCAAAGATGTACATTCTATAGACTGCGTAAGATTCCTTAAGCTGAGGAGCCTGTCAGATATAGGAAAGTGGGAATACCTTAACAAAAAAAGGCAGGTTCTTCACCTGCCTTTCAAATTTTTGTAACCTGCTAAACTTCGATTTCTTCTGCTGCTGCGGGTAGGGTGTACCCACTCTGGCGCAGTTGTTTCTTCAGATCGATCAAAGACTTTCGACCGAAACCCTCAATTTCCAACAGGGCTTTCTCACCACCTTCGAATCTTTCCAGTGCCTCACCAGCAGTGGTGATTCCGGCGCTCGCCAGGGCGTTGACTGCCTTGGTCGTGAGCTGGAATTCAGCGATCGGGCGATCAGGTGAAGTTTTGGCTTCAGATGCAGCCTTCTTTTCAGCAACAATGTCCTGACGGGACTGCAGTCTCTTGTAGAAGCGGTCAACCTGACCTTCGCGGTCGAGGATTCGTGCCTGCTGTCCGGTGTAAAAAGGATGGCAATTAGAGCAGACTTCGGTTCGAATTTCAGGACTGGTTGAACCAGTGGTCCATTCGGTACCACAGGATGCACAAGTGACCTTGGCATTTGGGTAGTATTTAGGTTGAATTTTTTCTCTCATCGTTCTTAGCCTTTCGCGGGTCCATCAGGCGTTTCATAGACATGAACACGCTTGCGACCACCAGCGATAGTTTCGTATTTCACAAAACCTTCAATTGTGGCAAACAAGGTGTAATCACGCCCCTGACCGACATTCCATCCGGGATGAATTTTGGTTCCGTGCTGGCGAACCAGGATATTGCCGCTTATTACTTTTTCGCCGCCATATTTTTTGATGCCGAGGCGCTGCCCCTTGCTATCTCGTCCGTTGCGGGATGACCCGCCACCTTTCTTGTGTGCCATTTCACTACTCCATTACGATTGATTCAACCATCAATCGGGTGTACTTTTGACGATGTCCGGATTTTTTGCGATAATTGATCCGTGGTTTGTACTTAAACACTAAAATCTTCTTACCTTTGATCTGGTCATCAACCGTGGTTTTACAACTTGCCCCTTTGATGTAAGGGGTACCTACTGTCACAGAGTCGCCATCGACCAGCAATACAACCTGGTCGAGAACGATCTCATCGCCGATTTGTGCGGGAAGAAGGTCGACTGTGATCAGTTTCCCTTCTTCGGCACGGTATTGTTTACCGCCCGCTTCAATAATTGCATATTTCATTCTCTCTCCAATCTTCACTTAACCAGTTTCAGAGCGTTTCACCGCCCATCACCGGGAAAGTTGGTTACATAAGTAACCCCAGCCAACAATTGCTGGGGCAACGACTCATTATTTTACAACGCTTGGCGGGGAGTGTCAAGTAAAAATCACGATCGTGGGAGAATGCCTCTCTTTTTTCTCGCATTTCAAATTATACCGCGATACACTAAATTTCCAATGGAAACATACTTCCCAATAGGAGGAACACGATGAGTTTCAAAATAAAACGGATTTATGAAGACTATGATCCAAACGATGGCTGGCGGGTACTGGTCGACCGCATCTGGCCGCGAGGCGTATCAAAAGAGAAAGCTCGGCTGGATGAATGGTACAAAGCCGTGGCTCCTTCAACTGAGTTGCGTGAATGGTTTGGTCACATTCCAGAAAAGTTCGCTGAATTTGCCAGAAGATATGATAAAGAGCTTGATGCTAATACCGAAGCGCAGGAAGCTATCTCTCAGTTACGCGCGAAGAGCAAAGAAACCACAGTTACCTTGCTCTACAGCGCTAAAGATACTGAGCACAACCAGGCAGTAGTACTGCGGGATTATTTGGACAAACAGGCATAACTTTTCTGTGGGAGAGGTTATCATTGCCCGGGCAGAATCGCTGTATCTGGAATTTTTTCCAATTTTGCCTTGACTTGACTGAAAACCTCGTGTAGAATTGCCCTCTTGATGCTCCTATGGTCTAGTGGTTAGGACGCGGCCCTTTCAAGGCTAAAACCCGGGTTCGAGTCCCGGTAGGAGCACCAGTAATTATATATTTCCTTGTTGGGACTGGGCTATGGTCCAAAATTAGGGCAAATTTGCCACTAATTACGGAGATAGCCCATGAACTTTTAAAATGTGCAATTCTCAGCCGTGGAAAGATCATACGCACAACCTCTCTAAACTTGAAATATGCAACATTTTCTCATTTCAACTGAATTCTCCCGTCCTAATTTCACTCTTGCTTAATCATTTATCTGAGCCAGGAGTTGACAGGATTCTCAGGAGAATAAAAAAGCAATCTCCACGCAAGTTTCACAAAGAGCTCTCAGATTGAGTCAAAGAAATTTTTAGTTATCATTTGCCCTTTCACAGTTTTTTACTTTTTGAACGACTTTACCGTTATTCAGATTAATAGTTGTTTCAAGAAACTCGGGAATGAAATTTTTCAGATCAATACTAATAATGACGATGTTGCTGGTAAAATAATAAAGAATGCTTTCAAGATGAGAGACGTCCTCATCAAGGAAATTAAATTGATAATCATCTCTAATTACACACAGAATATGATTGACCACCAGGTGAAGGATCATTTTTTTTCAAAGGATGTGCGCAGTAGTGGGGAGACATATATAAATGCATGAATTCGATGAAAAGAACAGAGCCGATAGCGTCAGGATAGCAAACACTGGATCTGCCAGGTCTCTTGTTATCTTTAAGACAGAAGAGGATAAGTACGGTCGGGACATTACTGCAATGAGTGATTTTTTTGACGGGTACATACAGCAGATGTCATTATCCATAAAAGAGCAGAGCAATTTGTCAGTAGTAACAGAACTTCCTGTTGCTGATTTGGGAATCATCAATGAAGTTCTTCATCGTGCTGATGTTGTAATTAAAGGCGAAATTACACTGATACCTGATTTCGATAATTTGTCAGTTGACATTAAAACGAAGTTAAGAGAAGGCATCTATAAGATCGGAAATTCCAGACAGGTAGATGGCAACTTACGAGCTGTGATTCTGGATGAAAACGATGTTCGCGTGAAAGATATAACTTTAAAGAAGGTGATCAACACTCTTGACAATATTGAAACATTAAGAAGTATTGGCAATCAGCTGCAGATGCGACAGATTTACACGCAATTGGCAGATATTCAAGAATTCCAGACATACCAGATTGAGAAGGACAGGGACCGTGACATAATCGTTCCGTTCCTGAATGCGAGATCGTTGGTACTCGAAGCTGAAACCAAAGAATCCGAAAGCGAACGCATACAGATGCTTAAAGAGGCAGATGGAAATGTCAGGTCTGCTTTGAACGCGGTTTATCAGGATATGGAAACAACATCAAAATGTTTCGCAGAAAATACAAACAATCCATTTTTGCTGCCTGGAAAGCCGATTAACAGGTATATCGAATATTTAGTAAGTGATATGCAAATCGCCACGAAATATGCAGGTGTTCGAATGCAGTTGCTGGAGTATCTGGGTGATACTGAAACTGCCAGGGAAGTGTTGCAACAATACCAACATGCAATGTATGACTTCTTTACCAAACCTGTCACAAAAAAGGGGTTATCAACTGTAGCATTAATCCACGATTACTTCCCCTATAATAAAGCCAATCGGAATTGTTGGTACAATTTTTCACAAGAGATGAAACCTGCTCTGGAATCGGGCATGAGTGCCTTGGAATTAGGCATCAACGCTGGTGTTAACAATGGTGTATTTATCGTTTCTGCGGAGGATATTGGTAATGGAGAAAACAGAGAAGGGTAATAGAACGTGCTTGACTTGTGGAAGGATCCTTACAAATCCAGATGAAAATATTAGATTATGCCCAAGGTGTCAAAAGATAGGCATTTCTGTGGCTGCTCCGGTTGGGGCACTTGGATTGTCCGCTGTTGTTAAAAAACTCGGTCCAAGACTTTTGAAAGGGACAGTCTATTTAATAAAGGGTCTAAAAAAGTAGGCCGCGCAAAGGACAATCCTCCAATAAGATGGAGGTGAGCGCGATGAAAGGTTACTAAATTAAACGATTGCAGAGCAAGTTTTTGAATTGCTTACGAATTCACTACCGTGCTTTCAGGAGAAGTATCACTCACAATCACTTGGAAAATCACCAATAAAACAATTCATAAACCAAAGACAATAAACGCTAAGCCTAACGCGCAACACATTTACCACCTTATCTTCACCCTCCATACGTTCTGCATCTACCATGTGGATTATATCCATCATGGCGCGCTGCCTAAAACCACGCCAATGAAGGCTGGTTTATGTTTATTGAAACTGACTGCTATTTTCAAACAATTCGTTCAGCAGTTCTCCCCTGGCTTCGGGGGTCATTAGTGTGGGGGTGGACCAATTGAAAAACTGTGCTGTGAGCAGCTCCACACCAATGTATTTCCCATCATAGAAAACATGACGGTCGAGAAAAGCTTTGTTCGAATTATCGAACCAGCCCAACTGGTCAAAAAAGAGGTTTCCAAGTCCATAGTGGATGAAGCCATCCTGGTAGAACTCATAAATATGGGGAACGTGCGCCTGGCTGCCACTCACAACATCCGCCCCGGCTTCGACCATCCGTCTTGAATCCGCGATCATCTGCTCTGTCGGGTGCCAACGGTATATTTCCTGATGCTGAAAGGTGACGATCACAAGATAGCCTTCTTCGTCAAGCGCCTTTACTTTTGCCGCCATATCTTCCATATCACAATGCAGCGCACCAGGCACAGTTTCGCTGGCAGTCGCATAGCCCGGTGCTTTGGCGTTGCAGCCTAAAAAGGCGATATTGTTCCCATTATGCTCAATTTTCAACGGTTGGCGAGCTTCGTCAAGATCCCAACCACCGCCATAATATGACCAGCCTTCATCACGATACATTTCAAGAGTAAGATACATCGGTTCCGGACCCCAATCGGCGAAATGGTCACCGGTTAACTCGACAACATCGGTTCCAATTTCACGCATTAGATCGATATAGCGCACGTCAGAGCAAAATCTCAGGTCACTTTGAACCCATTGAGGAGCAGGACAATCGCTGGCAAAAGGCACCTCGTTGCTCACATGGGCTATATCAGCTTCGCGCATCACTTCGCTTACAGACTCGGCGGGACTCAAAACACCGTAGAGCTCCATTTCTTTCGCGGTTGCACGGGTAAGCGCGGTAACACCGGTGAGGATAACCGTGGTCAGCTTTTCCTCGTCGCGATTTGTTTTTGGCAAAATTGCCTGGAGTTTGGCAGCCATGGCGTCAACGGTGGCTTTGTCTGCCTGTGTTTCCGCAGCCACAGACAAGCCGAATCCAAAGCTTAACGGATAACCGGAGGGGTCGAAATCTTTACGAAGAGGGGAAACACCATCAATGGCAATCACTTTCCAGGTTGGCTGGATCTGCTGGAAGGGAACCACCGCCCAGGCATTTGTGCGTGTGATGCGATACCCGAGCATCTCACCCGGAGTTAAAGCAGATATCTGTCCATGTGGGGTGCCGTAGATGGCAGTAAGCATTTCCAGGGTGGATTGCTCCATCACCAGCTCTGTAACAGAAAGATCCGAGCCGTTTTGCCAGAAATTTTGGAATTCTTCGTGTGAAACCGAATCTTGCACAGTGGTGAACGGGGCAACAAGGGCGAAGACCCAGCGGCTGAGTTCCTGTTCGGGGTTAAAGGTCAGCCTGAACGTTGCGCTTTCTTCAGAACTTCCATATTGATCATAAAAGGTACGAATTTCTCCTTCCAACAGATCAGAAGGCAGCGCGGGATCAAACCAAATTGTCAGGGCGTGCTCGGTTGGGGTTGCGGCAGGGAGATTGGCGCCTGGGGTTGTGGTTGGTGGAAGAGTTGGTTTGGTTGTTGTGGGTGTTGTTTGGGATGGCTGCTGTAATGGGTCACAAGCGGCAAAAAGAAGCACGAAAACCGCCAGGAAGATAATAATTTGGGTTGTTTGTCTTTTGATCACATCTCACCTTCCGAACGGATATGATTATAACGTGAAACAACTTTCGCTCTTTTTGGATATAGGTTTTGTGCCAGCACAACAAGTGTTTGTTGTGCGCTCCCCCCATTGGTCCAGTTTCTATAGTTAGCGGTATGACCGACGCCACCTATTCGTAGGGAATGCGGCTTGTCCCATTCCGGCGAAGCCAATTTTTCGTAGGGAATGCGGCTTGTCCCATTCCGGCGAAGCCATCTTTTCGTAGGGAATGCGGCTTGTCCCATTCCGGCGAAGCCATCTTTTCGTAGGGAATGCGGCTTGTCCCATTCCGGCGAAGCGATGTTGTTGTAGGGAATGCGGCTTGTCCCATTCCGGCGAAGCCATCTTTTCGTATGGAATGCGGCTTGTCCCATTCCGGCGAAGCCACTTTTTCGATATGAACGCGGTCATCTCCCTCTTCCGTTTCCTGTTTTATAAATTGTGTCAATTTACGGATGGAGCAAGCGCCTTCCGTACTGATATTCAATTGAACCAAAAATTTCTGCAACAATTCAAGCTATTTGGAAGAAACTTTCCAGACACTAAGATGATAAATTCAGGTAGGCTGACGCTTGGTTGATGCCTGCCTCAACAACCTGATTTGCTATAAGCCCTCCTGAGAATCAGGCTTACTCCGTAGAGCGACAGTGCCAACCAAGGGAAAAAAAGCCCCTCAATACTTTCGTTTTGAGGGGCTGGGTGAAACTGTGATGCTTGTTTAGTTCTTTCCTACAGTTGGAATGAAAATCTGGAAAGTATAGTCAGCTGCCACACAAGTTTGGAACTGGACATCATCGATATACCAACCTTCAGCTGAGCCGGAAGAACCCGTGCCAAGGCGGAAGCGGAATTGGGCTGTCTTTCCTTTGAATGGGTTCAAATCGACCACGGTTCTAACCCATTCGGTCTCGTTCTGACACCATGCCTGTTTGCCTACCAGGGGATTATAGGCGCCGGTTGTAACAATTCCGTTATAAGGGTTGGTTAACATATAAGGTTTGCCAACCTGGCTCCAGGTAACCCCGCCATCAAGACTGACTTCCAGAATTGCTCCGTCGTTGCAGGCAGTCGGGCTGTCAAATGTCCAGCGATGCCAGAAAATGAGTGAAACCGGTTCTGTAGTCTGTGGCACAGTGAATTTTGGGGAGATCAGTCTTTGGTCCGACTGAACCTCTGGCACAGATGCCAACACTGAATGGTTCGGTGAATACGCTCTGACGGTAGTAAGGTCGAATTTGAACAATCCATCCAACGGGTTTTGCCAGTTATCGAGCCCGTCTTCAAAGTCGTCAAAGAAGAGGATCTCTTTAACAGTACCCTGGGCGCAGTCGCCTGGTCCGGGTCTGGTGCGGAAAGTGAACTCGTCGGTACTGTAAACGCCACCACAAACATTTTCGGCCGCCACACGCCAATAATATTGCGTATCCGATGCCAGATTGGCAGATAGGACGAAGTTGGTTGCGGTGATACCTGCCCGGTCGATCACGATGTGGCTAAAATTACTATCCAAAGCCACCTGGAGCCGGTAGGATTCTGCATCCGGAACGTTTGACCAGCTGAATGTAGGGCGCTGCGAGACATCGCGAGCGCCGTCGGCAGGAGCAGTCAATCGTGGACCGGCAGAAGTGATCGGTTTATAAATGGTCATTTCAATATCGGCACTATGAACGAGGCTGCCCGAGGTGCCCGTAATTGTAAGCGTTTGCACGCCGGTCTCAGCGCTGCCATCACCTGTGATTGTCGCGTTGGTTGAACCAGGAGGTGTCATGGGATTGGTCGCGAAGCTGGTCGTGTACCCTTCCAGAGGCGAGGCGCTCAGTGCGACCGGACCAGTGAAATCATTAATCGTTGTCAGGTTCACTTTGGCAATGTTGTCGCCAATATTGCAGGTTTTCAGTGCAGTTGGAGAGACGCTGAGGCGGAAGTCCGGGAATTTTGGTTTCATCACGATTTGAAGTGAGGGGTCACCAAAAATGTGATAGGTCTCACGATAATAGTCATCACGGGAGGTTCCATAATCTTCGACTGCCTGGAGACCATATTGGATTATCTGGGCAACGCTTGGGACAGAATCGAGTGTGGGGTCCTCATAAAGATGGTCGAAAATCGCCTTCTCGATCACTTCATCCTCGTACCAATATGTGCTGTCGCTTGAACCTACGAAAGTCAGCGCGCCATTAACCGGCTCGATCGCCCAGGTATCACCAAAAGATTCTGAAGCATTAAAATCAGCTGTGATACATGCGTGAGAAACCACGTATGGGATCGCCACACCAGTCATATTACGAACATCGGTTTGGGTAACACGCGGGGCATCCCACAAAGTCGTGCCACCGTGACCAGAATAAACCAGCATAACCCGGTCATCGTTCATTGTTGCCACCGCATTGGCACCGGTGCCGCCATAGGTGATGGCATAAACCTTATCACCGCCAGGCTGAGGATTATTCGGGAAAATGCCGGTATAGTCCAGGTCCAGGGTATAGTTTTCAATTACATAATTGTGCGTTCTCTCAGCAAAATGGTAATAACTGCTGTCATTGGAGGCCAGGAAAGAAATTTTCTTAACCCAGTCTTCATCACCGGCAATAGCGTGATAAGCAACATATTTGTCAACCATCGCACTCAGTTGGTCTGTGGTCTTGACAGGGAAGCGACCATAGAAGATATCAGGATAGTATTCGGTCTCATTATCCATGGTGAAATACTGCAGGTCGGTTCGGTACCCACTTGAGGTGCGCATGACGTAGTTGGTCAGACTGCCGGCAGGGTTACCGCTGACATAGTCGCCCACCAGGATGGCATAATCGGGTGGGTTGGCGCCGTTATATTGAGCTTTGATATAGGTTTTGATCGCGGTTGTCGTGTTACCGCCGGCTGTGGTCAGGTTTGCCACAGAAACAGTGAAACCCTGGCTCTGCTTCAAGCTGACGAAGTTTGCCAATCCGGCTTCGTATATATCTGCTGTAATGATCAGCAAATGCTGTGAATCGTTGGGGATTGCAACCGGTCGCCCTTGGTTGTAGTTCAAAACATCGCCCTGGAGCATTTCGTTAAAAGGTTGGGAGTTGAGCCGGTCTGCTTCAGAAAGCGTCAGAGCCATGTCGCTGCCTTCCAGGTTAAGGCGGAAGGTCATTTCAGAAGTAGTTTCCAGTTCACCCAGTGCTGCATTGTAGCGCACAGGGCGAATTTCGACGACAACAATCCTGTGCCCGCGAATGATGTAATCCTCGGAAATGGAAAGATATTCGGCAGGGTAAAAACCGCCTCCATAGAGTTGTGCGGATGGTGCGCAGGGTTCAACCGGGTCACCACATTTTGGCTGTGAAGGCTGAACCGGGGCGATCGTGCCTTCCATTCCGAGGCGAGACAGACTGACTGTCTGAGTTTCAGCCTGCAGGAGCTGAAGGCTAACCTCAGCCCCCAGGGGGACTTCGATCATTCTTCGTAAAACAGGTAAGTTGGGCGCACCAACAAGGTCGTCAAAAACATATCCTTCTCCGCCAAGGGTCAGATAGCGCTGCCCGGCGATGAGGGTTTCTCCAAAGCGCGCTCCGGGCATGAATGCCTGGACATCAATTGCTTCAGGAGAGGCAGAGAGGACTTCAACAGCGGGAGTTGTGCCTCCGGTCTGGGGACCGAAAGCCAGCCACTGATTATTAGCCTCTTGAGCGGATACCGGCGATGCCAGCAATCCAACGACAATTAATCCAACGATTAAACTGATTAAAACTTGGTTTAGGTGAGAAATATTGCTTCGGGTTTGCATTAAGCCTCCTGGATATTTGTGCGTGCCGCAATGGCACCTTGCAGATTTTATCAGCAAGTTCGAAATTTAAGGTGATATTGGGCAATAAACTTTCCAGCTTCAGGTGTTTTTTTTCAATCCCATAATGTCAGGATCAGGTCTTGTTTTTAGATCACTATGATAAACTTGTGCAATGCTCGCTCATATTTTTTCATGCGCTGTAATTGGGCTGGATGGTGTCCTGATCGATATCGAAGTCGATTACGGGCAGGGCTTGCCAAAAATGGCAATCGTCGGTCTGCCCGATGAGGCAGTAAAGGAGAGCCGCGAGCGTGTCTATTCAGCCATTAAGAATGCTTATTTGGTCTATCCGCGCAAACCCCTCACAGTGAACCTCGCCCCTGCATCGGTCAGAAAAGAGGGTCCCTGCTTCGACCTGCCGATTGCTGTTGGTGTGTTGGTGACTGGTGAGCAGATCGCCCCCGAAGCAGTGGAAAACTCGCTGATCATCGGCGAATTATCTCTGGATGGTTCCGTCAGGCATGTGCGTGGAATCCTGGCTGCTGCCGCGCTGGCTCGAAGCGAAGGCTATCATAAGGTTTTCGTGCCGGCTGTAGATGCGCCGGAAGCTTCTTTGATCCCGGAAATTGAGGTTTACCCGGTAGAGACGCTCAACCAGCTCTGGCAGCATTTTACGGGTGAAAATCCGATCGCGCCATTTAAACCAGGAGATGTCCGCGCCCCTGAATTTGAAATGCAATCGACCGATTTTAGCGAAGTAAAGGGGCAGGAGCATATCAAGCGCGCGCTGGAAGTGGCGGCATCAGGCGGGCATAATGTATTGATGACAGGATCTCCAGGGGCAGGTAAAACGCTGCTTGCCCGGGCGATGACCTCGATTTTACCTTCGATGAGCCTGGACGAATCGCTGGAGGTCACCCGTATTTATTCAATCAGCGATCAGCTTCCCGCTGAAACGCCATTGATCCGCCAGCGTCCCTTTCGTGCTCCGCATCATACGATCAGCCACGCCGGACTGGTTGGAGGCGGACGCGTTCCGCGCCCAGGGGAGATCTCACTCGCACATAGAGGGGTTTTGTTTTTAGATGAGCTGCCCGAATTTGGCAAGCATATCCTCGAGGTGCTGCGTCAACCCCTGGAAGACAAAATTGTGACCATCAGCAGAGCCCAGGGATCATTTACGTTCCCGGCGAATTTCATGCTCGTGGGAGCGATGAACCCCTGCCCCTGTGGTTATTTTGGTGATAACATGCGCCAATGTACCTGTGCTGCTTCTGCAATCTCGAATTACCAAAAACGTATTTCCGGACCGCTGCTGGACCGGATTGACATCCATCTGCAGGTACCGCGGGTCGACTATCAGAAATTGAGCGAAAAGCGCGCAGGTGAGAGTTCGGAGACGATTCGAGAACGCGTTGAAACAGCCCGGCGGAGCCAGATCAAACGATTTGAGGGGACAAGACTGGTCAGCAATGCTGATATGACCCCCAAAGAAATCCGCCAGTATTGCGTTTTGGACCCTGCTGGAGAAGGCTTGATGAAGACAGCCATGCGCCAGCTGCGCCTCACCGCGCGGGGGTACCACCGGGTTTTGAAGTTATCGCGCACAATCGCGGACCTTGCCGGCGAACCCAGCATCAAAACCGAACACCTCGCCGAAGCCCTGCAATACAGGCAAACTGAAGAATTGTGAGCAGCAATTTTACCTGTCATTCACCTTACACTGTCTAGCCAACCGGCACCGCTCATTCCTTTCGCAAATTTAAAGTCATTATTCAGAGAGGTTTGGAACTCGCGAATATAGCTCAATCAGTAATCGCAGCTCCACGCTAAAGTCGGAATCTTCCTCACATTTTCTCCAATTAGGTGATGAGGTAAAAAGAGTCAGCAATTCTCAATATGGAATAATCTATTTATTTTATGGTGTAGGGGACAGTT
>ENA-UOOM01001815-UOOM01001815.1-fermentation-metagenome-genome-assembly--contig:-NODE-1815-length-19431-cov-57.841557_pt1 | contig 19431 bp, 15 predicted proteins | sample MGYA00245781_ERZ724031 | MGnify/ENA primary metagenome ERZ724031 (study PRJEB28704, sample SAMN03018317) | fermentation metagenome | biome: anthropogenic terrestrial biome; feature: soil... | reverse complement strand
AAATTTCTTTATGATACCACTTTATTCTATAATTATCGGTGCTATATTGAATGCAGTCAAAGGAAGAATATAAGATGCCCGCAGTAAAATATGGGGACACTCCAAACAATGGATGTCCCCAATTTTATTCTCTTTATTCTGATTGTGTTTCTTCATTACCTCCCGTTTCAAATACCTCCATTATTTTATCCAAGGTAATGGATGCCCTTATTTCATATTCTACGTCATTTTCAACATAAGCTCCTGTAAATATAACAAAATTATTTTGTAAATTAAAATCAGTATATTTATTATTATTTAAGTTGATTTGCTTATTATTGTCATTTATAAAATCATACAATACAAATTTATTATCCTTATCTTTCAGCAATACTACGGTGGTGCCTTCCAGTAATTGCATTTTCAGCGGCTCATCGAAGGAACCTGTTATTTTCTTGTTTTCAATATCTAATACCTTGTTCTTATGGTCGTTTTTAATTAAAATATACTTGCCAAGCCATTCATAGGAGCCTTCCCTGTCAAAAGATGCCTGGTCAATCAACAACGGTTCATTTTCACCTTCATCCCAAATGAATATTTGACTGTAATTTTCTCCATATCCCAAGGTTCTGAATACTACACTTTCATCAGCACTTATTACTTCAATTCCTTTAATACTGTCATCAATTAACTTTGAGCTGTCCTTCAAGTATGTAACAATACTGTCTTTGTCTGTTTCTTCTAAATTAAATTCAGGAATACCCTCACTATTAACTATGTCTAATTTTGACTCTGTTTCTTCGAGCTTAGATATAATACTTTCATTGCTTTCGACTAAGCTTAAATAATCCTTTTCTAATTCTTCAAATTCAGTTTTAATTTTATCCAATTCTTCTTTTAAGCTTAAATTTTCTTTCTTAATTTCTTCTGTATTGGCAATACCTTCATATTCTCCGGGTCCTGCACCTGTTTCTTCAGATATGGGTATCTGAGTGCAACCCATTGCAAATATTAAGGTAATAACTGCTACAATCAATATAAATTTTCTCATACTCTAACATCCTTTCGTTTCCTATCAGAGAAAAAAGCATCTTTCGATGCTTTTACTGAATCATTATGCTTACTGCCACATATTCTCCGCTCTGTTGAACAGCTATACTCAATATACTTTCCCCTTCATCTAAATCTTTAAAATATTTAGTGCTTCCGGAAGTATCGAATATCTTGGTGTTATTGGTTATGGACAGATAAATTAACTCTGTTTTGCCGGTTGACGTGACATTTTGCATCATTATTAATCCATCATCTTCATTAATAAATATTATTTTTCCTGTGAAACTCTTGGCAGTTTCCATTTCAGAAACTTCCATTGTAACTATTTCATCCCCTGAGGTATTTACAAATACATTATATCCAAGACGTAAATCATAAATTGATACATTTTTTGACCCAATTGTAATCTTAACATTATTGCTTACGGAATACTGCTCAATGGCACCATCTTCGTCTGCAATTTTTATTTTGCTTTGGGATCCAATTAATATTTCCCTGATTACTCCGCTCATTTCAGCTTCCTTGGCGATAGTGTTAATTGCAATCATATCATCATATTCTGTAGTTATTGTAACTTCATCTCCGACTCTGACCTGGTCAAAACTTGAGTCATCATCATTTCTTGTAACATCAACATCTTTGTTAAATATAAATGTTTTTGAAACACCTTCGTCTGTTTTCATTGTAACCTTTATGGGATAATTGTAATCAATAGATGTAATAACTCCGTCATAATGCTTAATGCGGCTTATGGAATTAATTCTGTAAACCTTGTCATTATCTAACAAAAGAGTCACTTCATCGTTCTTATTAAGTTTTTTTAATTCAGTTGCTTTACCGTCATGATATACATCAACATCTTTTCCGATATCAAATGTAAGCTTATCATTATCTTCGTCGTAAATAGTTATTTTTGCAGGTTCTGAAAATGCAACATAGTAAATGGTACCTCTTACAACATCCTTTGTGCTGTCAGCCTCAATTTCTAAAGCAAGTCTCTCTTCATTGATTCTGCAGATAACAAGCATGTCCTTTTTTAAATCGGAAAACTCTCTTGTTCTTCCGTTTATGGTAATTTTAGTATCATCATTTATTTTAACAATACTTTCAACTTCTCTGTCATTTTTCACATATATGTATGACTCTGTCTTGTTTTTTTGTACTTCAGTAATAATACCGCTTTCAGTTGTGGAAGGTTCATATTTATCTAAATCAGGAAAGATATTGTTGTCGTCTATATAATCAAATGCTTTATCTAACAGGGTAGAAATCTCCGCTCTTGTAATTTTATCTCCGGGATTAATATTCTTTTCATTGTCACCAAGCATTAATTTCTTTTCGTACATAAGGTAGATATATGGCCTGGCTGAAGCAGTTATTTCATCTCTGTCGTTAAAAGGCAAGACGTATGTCTTCAAGCTTTTTACTTCATCATTTAAACCTAAAGCCATTGTCAAAAGAACTGCAACTTCTTCCCTTTTTGCATCGTTAAAAATATTTTTATTAGCAAACATATCTTTAACAGCCTGCTCTGTTACTATACCAAGCTCAATTGCAACTGACAAATAATCTAATGACCATTCATTATACAAAATATTTTTCATTGTTTTTAAAGAAGACCTGTATTCATCAATTATTTCTTCTCTAATATCATCATCAATATCATATAGTCTCGACAGCATAACCAGGGATTCCAAGACGGTTACATTGCTATCCGGTTTGAATGTACTATCTTCATACCCGGAAACAAGTCCGTTTTTTTCAACTCTTTCTATGTAGCTTCTTGCCCAATGATTTGAAATATCACTAAAGACTAAAGCATTTGCAGTCATTGTAAACAACAAAGCCAGCACAATAGAAAGTAAAATAACTCTATTTAATTTTTTCATAATACCTCCCACATGTCCGTTTTTTTAATAAATTATATCATATATATGTTGATACTGCAATATTTTTTAGCACTACAGGGACATTAACCTATCCATGTACCCGTCTTTCCTGCCAAACCGTCAGCAGCTTTCTCCAATGAAGTAATCAATGCCTTTCTGCCTGCCTTAGATTCGGCAAAGGATATGGCAGCCCTTACCTTTGGAAGCATGGAGCCTTCTGCAAATTCCTTGTCATCAATATACTTTTGTGCTTCTTCCACAGTCAGCTGGGACAACCATAGCTGATCCGGCTTGCCAAATTTCACAGCTACCTGCTCAACAGCCGTTAGTATAATTAAGCTGTCGGCATCAACTAATTCCGCAAGCTTTGCTGTCGTAAAGTCCTTATCTATAACCGCAGGAATACCCGTTAATCCGCCAGCTTCCTCCACTACCGGAATTCCTCCGCCCCCTGCGGCAATAACAATATTACCTGTATCGACCAATGATTTAATAAAATCAATTTCTACTATGTCTATTGGTTTTGGAGAAGGAACTACTCGTCTGTACCCCCTGCCTGCATCTTCTTTAAATGTAAATCCTTTAGCTGCCATTAACTCTGCTTCTTCCTTAGTGTAAAAAGAGCCTACGGGTTTTGTAGGATTTTGGAATGCAGGGTCATTTTTATCAACCACAACTTGAGTTACAACAGTTGCAACAGATTTTTTAATCCCTCTTAGTTTTAATTCATTTTGTATAGCATTTTGTAAATGATAACCGATATAACCTTGACTCATGGCTCCGCATTCCGGAAATGGCATTTCAGGTGTGCCTGCTTCTGATTTTGATGCTGCATCCATAGCTAAATTTATCATTCCCACTTGCGGGCCGTTTCCATGAGATAAAATTACTTGAGCTCCTGCTTCAATTAAATTAACTATTGATTTCGAAGTGTGTCTTACTGCTTCCTTTTGTTCCTGCGGGTCATTACCCAATGCATTTCCGCCTAAAGCCAATACTATAATGTTACTCATAAATCCTCCTTAATAGTGAAGGGAGACAAGGAATGTCCCCTTTTATGTTAATTTATTGTACCATCATATTTTTAATTTAGCAATTTACTTTTATTATGATTATCAAAAAACTATTGACATCCCATGATATTATGATAAATTTTAATCATTACGGTAAGCAGGCGGTATTATGTTAAGCAAAAATTACAAAAATATAAGTTTATTGATAAAACCTTCGTTATTAAAAGGTAAAATTACCATTCCTCCGTCAAAAAGTTTAAGCCACAGAGCAATTATTTGTGCTTCTCTTTCCATGGAAGAAAGCAACATAAAAAACATTGTTTTTTCAGATGATATAAGGGCTACAATTGAAGGAATGAAAACATTGGGTGCAGATATTAAGGAAGACGATGATTTCATTCTTGTTAAAAAAAGCAGGATTATTGAAAATAATATTGTAAATAGTGTAATTGACTGCAATGAATCGGGCTCAACCCTCAGGTTTCTCATACCCCTGTCCTTGGTTTTAAAAGACGGATGCACTTTTACAGGAAAGGGCCGATTGAGCGAAAGACCCTTGGATGTATATTATGATATTTTTAAAAAGTCAAATATAAAATATGAAACAAATAAAGGAAAACTTCCACTTAAAGTAAGAGGAAGGCTAAAAGGCGGTTCTTACAACATCCCCGGCAATGTGAGCTCACAATTTATTACCGGATTATTTTTTGCTCTTCCCCTTCTTGAAGTTGATTCAAAAATTAAAGTTACTGGAGTACTTGAATCAAAGAGTTATATAGACTTAACATTGGCTGTCATGAAAAAATACAATGTAAATATTGAAAAAATTGATGAGCATAATTATCATATAAAGGGAGCCCAAAAATACAAGGCATTTGATTACAGGGTTGAAGGTGACTTTTCACAGGCAGCGTTTTTTCTTGCTGCAAATGTATTAGGATGCAAAATTGAATACCTTGGTTTAAACTATGATTCAATGCAAGGAGATAAGGAAATATTAAGTATTATAGAAAAATATTCTTCACCTGATAGGGAAATAACAATAGATGCTTCGCAAATACCGGACTTGGTTCCTGTAATATCAGTAATTGCATCCTTGAAAGAAAACTGTACAACCAATATAATAAATGCAGGCAGACTGAGGTTTAAAGAATCCGACAGACTTGAGGCAATGGCTTCGGAAATGAAAAAGATAGGAGCTTCAATAAAAGAAACAAAGAATGGACTTATAATTAAAGGAAAGGGCTCCTTGTGCGGAAATACCACTGTAAACAGCCGGAATGACCATAGGATTGCAATGGCATTGGCAATTGCAGCAATTAAATGCGAAAACCCCATTATTTTGGAAGGATATGAATCAGTAAAAAAAACATATCCGAAATTTTGGGATGATTATCAAAGCTTAGGAGGTGTTATAAATGAGTTCAATGATAGGAAATAAACTGAAAGTTAGCATATTCGGCGAATCTCACGGAGAAGCCATTGGTGTTGTAATAGACGGACTGCCCTCAGGATATGAAATTGATTTGGATTACATAAATCAGCAGATGAATAGACGTCTTCCCGGAAGAAGCAGCTTATCCACCAAAAGAAAAGAAGAGGATGAATATAAAATACTCAGCGGATTATTTGAGGGGAAAACTACAGGAACCCCCCTGTCCGCAATTATTAATAACATGGATAAAAATTCTGAGGATTACAGTGATAGGTTTAAACTTAGACCCGGTCACGGCGATTACACAGGATATATTAAGTATTCATCATATAATGATTACCGGGGAGGAGGCCACTTTTCAGGCAGAATCACAGCACCTCTATTGTTTGCAGGGTCCATTGCCATGCAATTATTAGAAAGCAAAGGGATATTTATAGGAAGCCGTATAAAAAGCATTTACAATATATATGACGATAATATGGAAGGTATTGATGCAGATATAATTAAAAATTTAAGAAAAATGAGTTTTCCCGTCATATCTTCAGAAAAAGGGGCACTCATGAAAACAGGCATAATTGAACAAAAAGAAAAAAAGGACTCCTTGGGAGGAATAGTGGAAACATTTATTATAAATATTCCTGCAGGTTACGGTGAGCCGTTTTTCGATTCAGTTGAAAGCAAAATATCACATATAATATTTTCCATACCTGCAGTTAAGGGAATTGAATTCGGCGCAGGTTTTAAAATTGCTTCGCTTACGGGAAAAGAGGCTAATGATGAATTTATGGTTGAAAACAATAAAATAATTACTGTTACTAATAATAACGGAGGTATTTTGGGAGGAATAACAAACGGTATGCCCATAGTTTTTAATACTGCAATAAAACCCACACCTTCAATAGCCCTGCCCCAGAATACGGTTGATATATCATCAATGAAAAATACGATAATAAACATTAAAGGCCGTCACGACCCATGCATTGTACCTCGGGTTATACCTGTTATAGAAGGAGCTTGTGCTCTTGCAATACTTGATTTAATCATGGAAAGAGATGGTGAAAAATGGTGCTGAATAATGCAAGAGCAGAAATAAATAAGATAGATATAGAAATAGTCAAGCTGCTCGAAAAAAGATTTAATATAGTAAATGAAATAGGCTGTTACAAAAGAAAACAAAACCTTCCTATATATGATGAAGCAAGAGAAAAACAGGTTGTAGAAAACTGTATAAGTTTATTGGAAAATAAAGAATATTCCAAGTACATTGATGACATTTACTTTCAAATAATGAAAAGCTGCAAAGACATACAACAGTAAAGGATAAACAATGAAGAACATAGTAATAATAGGAATGTCCGGCAGCGGGAAAACAACCGCGGGCATAATGCTTTCAAAAATATTAAACAAAGAATTTGTGGATATGGATGATTATATAGTATCCATGGAGAACAAAAGCATTATTGAAATGTTTGAAATAAGCGAGGAATATTTCAGGAATGCAGAAAGCAAATGTGCGAAAATTTTATCCAAAGAAACATCTCTTATAATTGCTACCGGAGGAGGAATTATCAAGCGAAAAGAAAATATGGACTGTTTAAAGCAAAATTCAATCATAGTTTTCTTGCATAGACCTCCTGAAAAAATCATAGAAGATATTGACATAAAAACCCGCCCTCTCTTGAAAGAAGGGCGGGATATGGTATTTACCCTGTACAATGAAAGACTGCATTTATATAAGAAATACTGCGATATAGAAGTTTTAAATGATAAAACATTAGCCGATGCCGTAAATGAAATTATAAAAGCGATATGACAAGGGGACGTATGACATGGTTAGGACATCTTTCTTACCATTTCAAATTCATTTTGAATTTCTTCCGAAGGCTCTGCAGTCATTTTTGATACTACATAAATGAATATACAGGATATTATAAATGCGGGAAGAAGTTCATATACTCCAAAGAGGCCGCCCATAGGCCTTAAAATGAGCTTCCACACAAATACCATTATACCACCTGAAAGCATGCCTGCAATAGCGCCTTCTTTGGTTGTTCTTTTCCAGAACAACGAGAATATGGTAATTGGTCCGAAGGTTGCTCCAAATCCTGCCCAGGCAAATGATACGATTGTGAAAATAACACTGTCTTCATCAAGAGCTATGAATATACCTATAATACAAATTATTACCAAAATTATTCTTGAAATATTCATAACCTGTTTGTCGGTTGCTTCCTTTTTAATTAAATGCTGATATATGTTTTTGGAAAATGCTGATGCTGCAATCAATAAATACGAATCAGACGAACTTATTGTCGCCGCTAAAATCCCGGCCATTACAAAACCGGCAATAAATGCAGGAAGTAAATTGGATGACAGTACAATAAAAATACTTTCTGAATCACTGTATGTCAAAAGCTCTGCAGGGAATACTGCTCTTCCTATTATTCCTATGGCTACGGCAGCACCTAAGGAAATAACTACCCAGACTGTTGCAATTCTTCTGGACGTTTTTAATTCATTAGAATCTCTGATAGCCATAAATCTCAGTAATACCTGGGGCATTCCAAAATATCCCAATCCCCATGCAAGTGTTGACAAAACAGTGTACAGACCATATTCGCCTGCTGCGTTATACTGAGGTACCCCATTAACAACCTGCTGCACACCATCTGTTACGGCTGGTGATGCTATACCGAAAAATTCAAAAAATCCGGGGATTTCTTTTGCATTTTCTATAACTTGTGCTGCTCCTCCTGCAGCAAAGGTTCCAACAACCAAGACTGTGACTAAAGCAATAATCATAACAAATGCCTGCATTGTATCTGAAGCGGATTCTGCTAAAAACCCTCCTATAAAAGTATAGAATAATACAAAGGCAGCCCCTAATATCATCATATACTGATATTTAAATCCAAACAGTGCATTAAAAAGTTTACCTACAGTTACAAAACAGCTGGAAGCATAAACAATAAAGAAAACCAAAATAAAAACTGCAGAAATAGTCATTATTATTTTATTTTTTTCTTTGAAACGATTGCTGAAAAAGTCCGGAAGCGTTATCGAGTTGCCTGCTAAAACCGAATAGTTATGAAGCCTTTTTGCTATAAAAAACCAGTTTAAATACGTTCCTGCCGCTAAACCTATTGCAGTCCATGCAGCATCACTTAAACCATACCAGTATGCAACTCCGGGAAGCCCCATTAAAAGCCAGCCGCTCATATCGGATGCTTCGGCACTCATAGCTGTAACCAACGGGCTAAGCGTTCTACCTCCTAAAAAATAGTTTTCACTGCTCTCATTGGCACGCTTTGCGAAATATAATCCGATGCCTATAACAACAGCCATGTAAATAATCATAGATACAAAAATTTGTAATGTGTCCCCACTCATAATGTGAACCTCCTTCTTTTTATTTTTTAATATTCTATTCGCCATATATTACAGCTTTCGCAGGCTGCATCACCAATTTGTATATTTGGGGACATTCCTCTGCCTGGCAGAGACTATCCCTATAGTAAGAGGTGTGTCCATATACCTATTTTGTCGTGCAAATTGGGATTTCGCTGCGTATGACCTACCATCAATTTCATATTTGGGGACATTCCTCTTGCCCTCAAAGACTTACTCCATGCTAGAGGTGTGTCCCCATACCTGTTTCGTCGAAGAAATTGGGTTATGGCAAAAATAAATCCGCCTCTATGAAGAGGCGGATGTCCGCGGTACCACTCTAACTGCATTATATACAGTATCTCATTAAAATAAGGGTTGTGCCCTTTGGGTTGTTACTCCCAAATGCTCTGAGGCGGGTTCAATCAATATTGGGACAAAGGTCTTTCACCTGTAACCTTCTCTCTAGTGTCCATGTTTCATTACTATTCCTCTTCACAGCAAATATTAATATTAAAAAACATACTACACCAAGACAAATGCTTTGTCAAGATATTTGAATTAATTTGCAAAAATTTTTATTAATAAAAATCTTAATTAATTTTAGTAGATTCTCTAACAAAAATGTTATACGGTATTAACAATCTTTTACCCACTGTTCCTTCTTCTATGGCTTCTACCAGTAGATTCATAGCTTTCTTGCCTAACTCATCGGCATTTATGTCTACAGATGTTAATGGTATATTGGAATTCTTGGCAAGTACACTATTGTTAAAGCTGGCAACAGCTATATCTTCAGGAATTTTAATATTCAGCTTTTCAAAAGCTTTCACAGCACCAAAAGCTACTAAGTCATCAGCTACTATTAATCCATCCGGCAAAGTCTTCAGTCTTGAAATCTCCATACCATAATCATATCCGGTCTTTTCATCAAAACTTCCGCTAAACAACAGCTCTTCGTCTACCTTAATATTGAATTCTTTTAAAGCTTTTTTATAACCTTCAATTCTTTTCTTACTGACTATGAGTTTTTTATCTCCTACTATCATAGCTATTTTCTTTCTTCCAATGTCTATTATATGCTTTGTCAATTCATAGGTTGCAAGCATATTGTCATTGTCTACCAAGTTTATTTTTTCATCGTTTTCACCGGTGGAGCCTATTAATGAAAAAGGGAAATCCATACTCTTTAAATACTCAATACATTCATCATCAACCTTGCTGGTCATAAGTATCACTCCATCTACTCGAGAGCCATTTATCATTTTTTTAATTACTTTAAGCTCCTCATCCTTTTCAGTATTTGTAGACAGCAAAAGATTATAGCCTGATTCAGATGCCGCCTTTATAATTCCCCTTAAGGCTTCGGAAAAAAACGGATTGGAAAAATAATCGCCTGATGTTGTAGGTATTATTATTCCTACAGCATCTGTCTTTTTTATTGCTAAGGACCTCGCATTAGCATTGGGATAGTACCCCAGCTGCTCCATACACTTTTCTACCCTCACTTTTGTAGCCTTGCTTATTCTTGGATTGTTTGATAATACTCTGGATACTGTAGAAGGAGATACTCCCGCAAGTTTAGCTACATCATTTACAGTAAACTGTTTTTTCTTTTTCAATTTATCCTTCAATGGAAAATTACCTCCCATAGATAGTTGTTATATTTGATAGCTTCTCTACAATTTCAATAGTTAAGTCTGTTTTCTTCATTCTCCAAGTCCAGTTCCCGCCTACAGTTGACGGTGTATTCATCCTTGCCTCGTCATTTAGTCCAAGAATATCCTGCATTGTAGTTACAGCCAAGTCAGCAGTTGAACTCCATGCGCCTCTTATAAATCCCCAGTTTAATCCCTCTATTGAGTCTATTTTAAAATATTCCTTTGCATAATCCGCATCTTCTATTTTTGCCTTTGAAAACCATCCAACAACAGTTGAGTTGTCATGAGTTCCTGTGTAGACTACGCAGTTTTTGTCATAATTATGTGGTAAATAATCACTTCCCTCTCTTGAGTCAAAAGCAAACTGCAATACTTTCATTCCCGGAAATCCGGAAAACTTAAGAAGCTTCTTAACGTCCTCTGTTAAAAAACCTAAATCCTCAGCAATTATATTTAATTCCCCTTGTTCTTCTTTAATACTGTTGAAAAAGTTTATTCCGGGTCCTTTTACCCATTGACCAAGTGCAGCATCTTTAAAACCATATTTGATTTCCCAATAGGATTCAAATCCTCTGAAATGATCAATTCTTAATACATCAAACATTTTAAAGCTGTGTTTTATTCTATTTTTCCACCATCTATAGTCTTCTTTCTCCATTGCAGACCAATCGTATATGGGGTTGCCCCAAAGCTGACCATACTCACAAAAGGAATCAGGCGGGCAGCCTGATACTGTTATTGGTAAAAGAGCTTCATCTAAATTAAACAGCTCGGGATTGCTCCATACATCCTGGCTGTCTTCTGCCACATATATAGGCAAATCTCCTATGATATTGATACCTTTCTCAATAGCATATTCTTTTAGACTATACCACTGTTTATAGAAGAAATACTGAGTAAATACCCAAAAATATATCTTATCTTTATTATCTTCTTCAAATTTCTCTACATTTTTTGAATCCTTCCTTCTATAATCCTCCTGCCAACTTAGCCAGGAAACATTTCCATGAAGCCCCTTAATTGACATAAACAATGCAAAATCTCTCAGCCATTCAAAATTATCCATATAAAATTTATATAAATCTTCATTTAAGCTTTCCTTCGCTTTTTCATAAACCTTTTCCAAAAGGGAAAACTTGTTCTTATATAGTAATCCATAATCAACCTTTGTCAAATCACAACCTAAATCAAAGCTTTTGATTTCATCTTCAGTTAAGTATCCTATCTCAATAAATTCATCTAAATCTATAAAATACGGGTTGCCGGCATATGAGGAAAAAGACTGATAAGGAGAATCTCCGTATCCCGTTATTCCTAAAGGCAATACCTGCCAGTATTTTTGTTTTGCATTAACTAAGAAATCTATAAATGAATATGCCTCCTTGCCAAAATCTCCAATTCCATATTTACCCGGCAATGAGGAAATATGCATCAATATACCGCTGGACCTTTTCCTTTTCATACTTTGCTCCTTATATTGCACTTTCTGTTTCCGGATCAAACTGATGAATCTTATCAGGAGCCGGTATTACCCTGATTATATCTCCGGCTTTTATATTGGCAGACGCATCTGTTTTTACTGTGTGAATTTCACCTTGAACATGCAGGTGCACGTGAACTTCGCTCCCCAATAATTCCGTTACCAAGACTTGTGCTTTTAATCCGCCCTCTTCCGTAAATTTAATATGCTCCGGTCGGACACCAAATATTATATCTTTTCTTATATATGGTCTTACATTTTCCCTATCTGCAATTTCTACTGGAAATCTGAATTCACCATATTCATCATTATTTCCCGACAAGAAGTATTCTTCCGATTCTTCAACCAAAGTTCCCTTATAAAAATTCATTTGGGGTGAACCAATAAAGCCTGCTACAAACAGATTGTCCGGTTTGTTGTAAATATCTTCGGGAGTAGCTACCTGTTTAATTATCCCGTCTTTCATAACACATATTCTGCTTCCCATGGTCATAGCTTCAGTTTGGTCATGTGTCACATATACGAAGGTGGTCTTCAAATCGTTATGCATCCTTATTAATTCTGCCCTCATCTGTACCCTCAACTTTGCATCAAGATTAGATAACGGCTCATCCATCAGGAACACCCTTGGATGCCTGACTATGGCTCTTCCTAAAGCAACCCTTTGTCTCTGTCCCCCTGATAAAGCTTTTGGTTTTTTTTCTAATTGTGAGTCAATATGCAGGGTTGCAGCAACTTCTTTTATTCTTTTATCAATTTCCTTCCTATCTAATTTTTGCAGCTTAAGCCCAAATGCCATGTTTTCATATACGGTCATATGAGGATAGAGGGCATAATTTTGAAATACCATGGCTATATTTCTATCCTGCGGGTCTACTTTATTCATCAACTCTTCACCTATATATAATTCACCTGATGTGATTTCTTCCAACCCTGCAATCATTCTGAGGGTAGTTGACTTTCCACATCCTGAAGGCCCTACTAAAACCATAAATTCTCCGTCCACTATATTTAGGTTTATAGATTTTACTGCTTCAAAACCGTTGTCATACACTTTGCTTACGTTTTTTAAATTGATTCCTGCCATTTTAGACCCTCCAACCATTTTAATATATATTCAGAAGCATCTTGAATTGTGTTAAATACTGCATCTGCTTCCCTTAAGTCATCATTTCCTATGCCGACTGATTTCATGCCGGCCCTTTTTATACTTTCAATTCCTGCTTTAGCATCTTCTATTCCTAAACAATCCGAAGGCTCAACCGAAAGCATCTTAGCTGCCGCAAGGAATGGGTCAGGATATGGCTTTCCACGGGAGAGCATTGAAGGAGCTACTATGGCATCAAAATATTTTTCAATATCCATACTCCTTAACAATTGAGGTGCATTTTTACTGACTGATACTAACCCTATTTTGCCTCCTAATTTCTTTATTCCTTCCAAAAGCTCTATAACACCGGGATAGATATTGTCCTTAGTAAAAGCTGCTATAGACTCCTTGTAGTAATTATTTTTTTTATCCATTAATAATAACTTTTCTTCATCCGAATAGTTTAAATCAAAATGTTTTAATATCATATTTAAGGCATCTATTCTTGAAATGCCCCTCACCTTGTCGCGAAATTCTTCCGGCAGATTTAATCCGATGTCCGCACACATCCTTTTCCATCCATAAAAGTGATTATCAGAGGTGCCTGTCAACACTCCGTCCAAATCAAAGAGAACTGCCTTCTGTCCAACAGTCATCCTTTTACCCTTTAATATAACTTCAGCAGCCGGTCCTGATACCTTTTTAATATCCACTTCTTCTCCATCAATTAAAATTTCAAGAACTGTCTTCCTCCATGTGAATTTAAACCTTATTCTGCCAAATTGCTTTGGAACATATGGAGCTATATGAAGACCGTCTTCTTTAATTCTTACACCTCCAAACCCGCTTAATACAGATATAAGCGTTCCTCCCATATTTGCCATATGAAGTCCGTCTGATGTATTATGATTAAGGTCTTTTAAATCCATATATACTGAATCCATAAAATATTTATATGCCAGTCCACCGTCCTTAAACCTGCATGCCATTAGAATACAGATACACGGAGACAACGAAGAGTCATGACTGTTTATATTTTCATAATAATAAAAAGTGCGTTTCATAACCTCTTCATCTTCATCTGACAGTAAATACAACGCTAAGGCAGTATCTGCCTGTTTTAATATCTGATATCTGTAAATTGTCAGGGGATGATAATGCAAAAGCAAGGGTCTTAAGTTATTTTCCTCAGGCCATGCAGCCTTTGTTAAAAATGTTGAATCCTGTGCTATTATACCTTTTTTTTCATCATATATAAAAAACATTTCATCAGCTGCTTTTTCCATATTGTCTATTTCATAATCATCAATATTAAGAGCTTTCTTAAGTTTTGCCCAACTATCAGGTCTTTCTGCTTTCAGAACTTTCCAAAGACTTACAGTCCACCTTAAATTATATTGAGCCATCTTGTTGGTGTAATAATTGTCAGACACAATTGCTGTATATTCATCAGGTCCCGTTACGCAGTGTATATGAAACCCGTCATTTTGAAATGAGCCTATTTCTAGTGCAGTCCTAGCTGTTTCCAATAATAATTCCATTGTATATTCTGCTAAAAAGTTAATATCTTTATTGACAAGCCACCATTGAATAAAGGTATAGGCTATGTCAAAATTAATATGGTATTGAGCTGAGCCGGCAGGAAAAAAGCCCGAAGATTCAATTCCTGATATAGTCCTCCAAGGAAAACAAGCACCCTTTCCATGTCCCATTTCCAAAGCGCGGCTTCTTGCCGCATCAAGCTGATTATATCTGTACAGCAACAGGTTTTTTGCTCTCTCTTCATCCCAATACAGCCATAAAGGGAAAAGAAATATCTCAGTATCCCAAAAATAATGACCTTCGTATCCCTCGCCTGTCAAACCTTTCGCTGCAATATTTCCGTAAATATCCTGAGTTGTTGATTGAAGCATATGAAATTTCATGAAGTCCATAGCATTATCTAATTCTTTATTGTCCAAAATATCAATAGAGCATCTTCTGTTAAAGTCTTCCAAATACTTTATTTGAGCTCTATATAATTCATTTTTTGAAATATATTCACTGTTTACATTCCTAAGACTGTCCCAATACTTAATAAGCCTGTTTAATTTTAGCTGTCCCTTAGAAATGAATGTAATATTCAATCCATCATCATTTGCAATGCTTGCGGATTCAAATTCCCCCGAATCACTAAGTTCAATTTTAACATGCAAGCCGGAGTTTATAGTCTTAAGCAGGACCCCGCCCCCGCTGTCTTCATAACATGCACTTTCTACCCGGACTAAAGGTATTTGTGTAGGTGCAACTCGAGGATCATCTTTGCTTGAATGGTTAAGGATATTAAAGTGTATATTGTTTTTGACTTGTATTTCTCCATCATATTCAATATTCAGCGACCATATCCTTAATTCCTTATGGGGGAAAGAGAGCAGCTGTTCAAAATAAATCTTTGCTATCTTGCCATTCTTTGTTATGTACTTATAATTGCGAAGAGATAAGCCCTTTTCAAAATCCAATTCCCTTTTGAAATCCTCAATCTTACCGTCAATAACAACTTCTTCTCCATCTAAAATGATAAAGACTTTAGTCAAATCTATCAAATTCGGCATTCTATCGGATTGCAGAGGAAACCCCCATGCCCATTCAGCATGGACCATAGGTACACGTTCATATATTCCATTTATGTAGTTACCTCTGACTGAACCGGGATATTCAAATTCCTCTAAATATCCTCTGACCCCAATATATCCGTTTCCAAGTGACATAAGAGTTTCCAAAAGAGGCAGTCTTTCAATGTTTAAACCTTCCTCCCTAAATGTCTTCATACTATCACTCCTTTAATGCACCGGATGTGATTCCGGATACAATTTGTTTTTGGAACAGAATTACAATTATCAAGGTAGGTATTGTTACCACAACTGTTGCTGCCGTTACCTGTCCCCAGAATATTTCAAACTGTCCTCTCAGGAATGATATGTTTACGGTTGCTGTTCTCCATACTTCATTTGTATTCAATGTTAAGGATAACAAAAATTCATTCCATGCACCTATAAATATTATGATTGCAGCGGTAAATATTCCCGGGGCGGCTAAAGGCAATACAATCTTAAAAAATGTATTTATCTTTGATGAACCATCCATGGTAGCAGACTCTTCCATTTCTTTAGGAATTTGAGAAAAATGAGTTATCAGTATGAATATGGCTACCGGCAGCGTTATGTTTGAATAGGGCAGAGATATATAATAGCTGTTTGTCCAGCCTAATTGCACAAATGCCCTGTATATGGGACCTATTACAATCATTTGCGGAAACATTGATGTAGCTAATACAATGACAGTCAGAAGCTTTTTAAATTTAAAGTCTAATCTTGCAATGGCATAAGCGCATAAAGATGCAATAAATGTTACATATACTGTTGTTATAGTTGAAATTATCAATGAGTTTTTCAAAGAGTTCAGTATTGGTGTCTTAAACAGAAGTTTATAATTTTCTGTTGTAAAAGCTGCTCCTTTTAATTGGAGTGCACCACTTCCCCAAATCTCTGCTTCCGGTCTGAAGGAAGTCACTGTCACCCAAAAGAAAGGAAATATTATTATAAACAAATATAAGACAATTGCTGTTTTAAATAATGTTGATGTTTTCAATCTGTTCATATCATCACCTCTTATCGCCCAACAAATCCACATTAAGAGCTTTAATGTAAACAAATGTAATAATTCCTACTACCAATGCCATTATTAAGACGATGGCGGAGCCATAGCCGAATCTGGTTTGAGAAAACATCACCTTGTAAGCATAAAGAGAAATTGATTCCGTTGAACCGCCGGGGCCTCCTCCCGTAAGTACATAGATTAAATCAAGAATCCTGAATGCATCCAAGGTTCTAAAAAGCAGTGCTACAAATATTGACGGTTTTAAAAGAGGCAATGTGATATATCTGAATTGCTGCCATTTAGTGGCTCCGTCAAGAGCTGATGATTCATACAAGCTGTCAGGTATTACCTGTAACCCCCCTAAAAGCAGCAATGCCATATAAGGTGTCGTCTTCCATACATCTGCTATGATAATACCCCCAAGGGCATTCCGGGCTGAATTGAGCATGGAAGCCGGAGAATTGATAATACCTATGGCAGTAAATATATGTGATACGATACCGCTTGAACCATTATAGAGATAACTCCATATCAAAGCGGCTACAGAAGTAGGAATTGCCCATGGTATTAGCGAGAATGTTCTTACAATTGACCTTCCCTTAAATGGTTTATTCATAATAAGAGCCAAGGCTAAGCCAAAAATCAGCTCTGCAAATACAGAGATTACGGTAAAGCTCAATGTGAATGTCAATGTTGAATGTACTCTTTCATCCTTTAAAACTTTAGTAAAGTTATCTTCTCCCGAGAAATTTGATTTGATGATTGATGTGTCGAACTCTGATGCCACTGCCATAGTATCCTCCGGAGAATAAAATTCATCATCCATTACATACAGCTCATCTAATTTATTTACTATAGACTGTTGCCTTTCTGTTAAAGCATTTTGTTCTGCTTTACCCACCTGTACAACAGACTTTAAATCAATTGGGGCAATTTCCTCAGCTATAAAGTTTTCAAGCTCTGATAAGTCTTTTATTATCTCGTCAATTTTAGCTATAGTATCCTGATTTTGAACAAGCTCCATATCAATACTCAGATAATAATTCAAATAATTAATAGTTTCCTGATTAAGTGCAATATTTATATTGGATTTCATATACATATCATTTTTAGCCTGGTTATTTAACTGCATATCAAAAAAAGAATAACGGAGGGTACCAATAATAGGTGCTATTGAAAATAATACTATGATTATTACAGCCGGTAAAATAAGTATATATCCGGCATTCTTATCCGCCCACTTTGAAAGCTTCATAAAAAACTCCTATTAAAATGTTAGCTTTGACTCAGTCAAAGCTAACATTAATAAATTTTTAATTATTCTCCGAGTGCTTTTTCAATTCCTGCAACTGCATCTTCTATAGTACTGTTTCCTGACAGATACTGATGAGCACTGATTTGAATTTGGTCACTTACCTCTGAATAATTTGGAACTACCGGTCTTGAAATTGTATTTGCCAATGCATTTTGGAACCCCTCATCTGTTAACAGCTGGTTAGATGCTAAAACTTCATTATCTTCCAATAATGCATTAAGCCCAGGAAGATAACTTCCTTCTGTTGCATTAATCTTTTGTCCTTCAGGACCTGCCACAAATGTCAAAAATTCCTTAGCTCCATCCGGGTTTTGGGAGTTGGCATTAATACCAAGAATCCATCCGCCTACAGTGCCGCCCTTCGGCAAAGGTGCATACCCAACCTGGTCAACCTTAACATCATATTCTCCTGACTGAAGCATACCATTTACATACGGCCAGTTTCTTGCGAATACAGCTTCACCGTTAAGAAGAGCATTATGTGTTTCACCTTCAGTATAATTTAAGATATCCTCAGGAGTCAATCCTTTATCCATCATTTGCTTCATGTAGTTCAAGCCGCCTTCGATATCTGCCCAGTTGCCTGTAAATTCATTAAGATTACAGGTCAAACCTTCATATTGCTTTGACTGATATACAAATGCATATTTTGTATCTTGCTCACCCTGATATTTTTCACCCATTGCAATCAAGTCATCAAAAGTATATTCGCCTGATTGCAGTATAGCTGCATCTTCAACAGAAACAATATCTGATCTGAAATAAAGGAATCCTAAATCAGGGAAGTATGGCAATACATAGTTCTTACCTTTGTATTTTCCTGAATCCATAGATCCTGCATTAAAATCTGTTGGTTTCCATCCTTTATCCATCAACAATTGGTCAATAGGTTCCAAGTATCCTGCTGCTGCAAATTCTCCTGCCCACACTACGTCCATTGAAATAACATCGTACTCACCACTCTTTGAAGACAGTGAATTTAACAGTTGGTCGTGCATTTGTCCTGAATCATTAGTCATAATTGTTGCTTTGACCTCATACGTTTGACTTTGTTCATTGAAAGCTTCAACAATTTTGTCCAATGCAGGTGTTGAGTCTGCTTGAACTGCAAAGTTTATTATAGTTTTTTCTGCCGGTTCAGGCTCTGTATCCTCCGGAGGGGTCTCATCGGCAACCGCCGGTGCTTCCGGTTCTTCCGGTTTTTCTGTCTGAGTACAAGCTGTAAAACCCATTAGTAAAGTTACAATAAGCAATACAATAAATAATCTTTTCATAATATATCCTCCCTTTATATTATAATTATAATATACACTTGTTTATTATTATTTAAACATGGACAATACTATTACAAATATTATCAGATAATGTTGTGCCAATTTACATACTCCGCTTGTCGACAGCCAAAAACATTCAAGAGACCCCCGCCCATTACTCCCTGTGCAACCGCTTGCACAGAATAAAATGATGACAACGTTAATCAAATGCTGATATTA
>ENA-UOOM01001812-UOOM01001812.1-fermentation-metagenome-genome-assembly--contig:-NODE-1812-length-19461-cov-4.388127_pt1 | contig 19461 bp, 13 predicted proteins | sample MGYA00245781_ERZ724031 | MGnify/ENA primary metagenome ERZ724031 (study PRJEB28704, sample SAMN03018317) | fermentation metagenome | biome: anthropogenic terrestrial biome; feature: soil; material... | reverse complement strand
GTGGGATATCATTGTTGTGTTACTTCTGCGGAAAGACAGGGAAATGAACCCAATCAATCTAAACGTCTAATTTACAACTTTATTCTAAAATCATATTTTAAGTTGAAACCAAAATGAAACCACGAACAGACTATCCTCAGACGATACCTTTTTACTCTGATTTCTGGTTCAAAGTTACTATATTTTTGAACATATACAAATACCTTTAAGTAGTAATTATTTAAAACAATTTTGGTTACAATTTTAATGCAAGGTGCAAGCCCCTTTATATAAGGGGACTTGCACCTTGCACTAACTGTATTATCCTGATTTTAGTTGACTATTGATTTTACAATCCCTGAGTAAAGTTGACTTTATATGATTGCTCCTACTTTTATTGTTCATGATTAAACAAATATAGTTATCCTTTAAAAATAACAGGAAAATAATATGATTTCTATTAACGCAAAATCTTTTACGCAACACGCAATATATATTCTGGTGAATACGAGTTAGTTACATCATAAACTGGTAAATTTGAATAATATGAAAAACGTAGGAGATGTTCTAAAAAAGAGAAGAATCAACAAACCTTACTCATTAGAGTATGTCGCTGTGGAATTAGGAGTTAGTATAACTACTATCTACTGAATGGAGGTTGGAAATAAACACTTGTGTTTAGACCTATTTTTTCGATATTGTGAACTTTTAGAAATTACACCGGGTGATGTTTTTTCAGATAACGCAAATAACTATGAAGATAAAATTGCTCTCGAAATTGGACACGAGGTCCTTAAAATATTTAATCAAGTTTTACCTTTTGTGTTTTCTCAGCAAAGTGGAATTGATATATTAGATATACGAAATCAGTTAATAAAATTAATGATAAAACAAAAAAAGTATCACGTAATGGAAACTGAAAATGAATTTACAATTATTCAGGAAAATCTCAAAGATATGCAAGAGCTTCTCTCTGAATTTCATGGCTTTATGAAAGACTTGGATTATAAGCCCATTGACGAGAGCATTAGTTTAGATTCATCGATGGTAACCATGTTATTGAATATTTCTCAAACAACTTTGTATAGATGGCGTGATAGAAATGAAATACCATATACAATATTAAGTAGCGGAGCATGTTCGTACCGATTCGATGAAGTTTACCTTGCCGTGAAATGTGGAAGGTTGAGAGCCCGTAATTTTGATAGAATTGAGGCTTTGCGGACACTAACAGTTTATCGTGACGGAGTTATTCGAGAATCAGGATTTCAACCCAATGACGATGTTCAATGAATACAAAAGAACTCATACTGGAAAAGACCGATGGCGGCCTGCACGTTTTCAATTATTACATTCCTATTGATTTTAAACCAAAAAGAAAATTCAGAAATCCATTGTATGATGAGAGTAAAGCCTCTTACTACATCTACAAAGATGTTAAATCGGGTAAATATTTGTTGCACGACTTTGGGAATCCTTTTTTTCGGGAGATTGTTTTGGTTTGTTACAGGCATTAAAGGTTTAGACACTCAAAAGATTTTATTTATTTCTTGGATTTGATAATTAAAGATTTGAGGTTATCTATAACTTCTCCTCTTCAAAATAAAATATTTGAAAAAAACAAAGTGAAATATTTTCACTCTATATCACAAATGTCTAAAAATACTGATAGTATTATACTAAAGTTTTTATCTTCAATTCAGCAAAGGATTTTATTAATACTAACACTAAAATTCGCTGATCAAAATCGGCTGATAGCCGGGTTGAAAAACCGGTTTATGCTGAAAGAGCTTATTTCGAAATTTTGGTTAATTCACAGGAATTACTTTGATTTGGGAAGTGAAATATCTGGTCTCCGGGAGGAATGATAAATGGTCGAATTTTTGAGGAACAGCCTATTTTCAGGATGGAATCTCAACGAAGAAATCCCATTATTGCCGATCTTTTTCAACGAATGAAGTTTATGGAACGTAGAGGAAGCGGATTCGGAAAAGTAATTGATGCAACAATGGTTTTACCTGGTTACACAGATAATTTTATGCCCGAATTCGAAGCTGATGAAAATGGATTTAGAGTTACTCTTTGGAATGTAGATTACAACACCGACCAAGATACCGACCAAGAACATTTAAGCGTGGCAGAACGTCGACTGCTATTAATCGATTATTGCAAAACACCGCGTTCGCGTCTCGAAATGATGGAATTCTTACAGTTAAAACACAATCAGAATTTTCGTGATAACTATCTGAACCCCTTGATAGAAAAAGGTGTTTTAGTGATGACCTTACCAGACACACCCAGAAGTAAATTTCAAAAATATGTTGTAAAAGAAGGTGCTATATAATTCAATAAGAACGGCGGACATGTTGGTTTTTGGCTTTTTATTATTTTGAATAATATATTTATGCTAAATATAATGATAACGTTTGCAGATCATAGAAAGTGTGGGTGTCTGCACACGTCCTAAAGAATACTCGCCTTTACAGACTGTAATGGAAAGTGCGCGGCTGGCATTGATGCTCACAAGCCAGTCGGCTTCGCTGCGGGCTTTGCCCGATAGATAGAGGTTGTTGAATTCTTTTCCGTTTTTTAGCTTTTGCAGTAGTTGCATTTGCTAAGTGAATTTACGGAGAAAAGGGTGGTTGAATGTAGGCGACGGCTCGGTATCCGTGTACCTGAAAAGGGTTTAAACCCTTTCTCTCAATTTCATATTCGTAATTTACTCAGTATCCTTTTTTTTTGTACTTTTGAAAATTGGTGTCTAAAAAAAGTACAGTGCAAACTGTAAATCTTCAGCAAAAAGTTTACCGATTAGGAGCAAATTTAGTTTAGTATTTTCACAAAAACGACTAAATTTACAAAAAGGTAAACATCATGCAAAAGAAACCAACCAAGAGCGAAAAATTAATCAAGGAAGTTCGTCGCAGTACACGACAGATTTACAGTGCCGAACAAAAGATCCTGATAGTGATGGAAGGCATACGCGGCGAAATGAGTATTGCCGAACTGTGCCGCAAATACGGCATCAGCGAACCCACTTATTACAAATGGAATAAAGAATTTATAGAAGCCGGTAAAAAGCGTCTTTCAGGTGATGAGACTCGTGAGGCAACCTCAGATGAAGTGAAGGAACTGCGCAAGGAAAACGCAGCCTTAAAGGAATCTCTGGCCGATCTGGTCATCCGCTATGACATCGTAAAAAAAAGTTTGAACATGCTGGAATAACTCATAAATTCAAAAAATACATGAGATTTTCAGCAGAAGAAAAAGTAGAGATCATTGAAATCGTAAAAAGGTCGGAATTGGGCGTAAATCGCACATTAAAGGAGTTTGGCATTCATAAGCGCACATTTTACAACTGGTATCATGCTTATAATCAGAATGGAATCGACGGGCTTAATACCACCCGTCAGAGCAAACGCCAATGGAACAGCATCCCCGAAGAGCAGAAAAACCTGGTTGTGGAATTGGCATTGGAATACCCCGGTGAATCGCCTCGTTTGTTGGCTACCCGCATCATTGACGGACAGGGCGTTTTCATATCCGAATCTTCCGTGTACAGGATACTCAAAGCCAAGGGACTTATGCGTGAAACCGAACATCGGTTCATAAGCGCCTCGGATGAGTTTCGTACTAAAACCCGATTCGTACACCAAATGTGGCAGACGGATTTTACCTACTTCAAGATTTTGGGTTGGGGATGGTATTATCTCTCAACCGTTATCGACGATTACAGCCGCTATATCGTGTATTGGGAATTGTGCAAGAATATGGGTGCCGAGGATGTCAAACGAACGGTGGACAGAGCGATGGAAGCTGTCGGGTTACTAAATAAACGACCTCCAAAATTGCTCTCAGACAACGGTCCCTGCTACATATCAAAAAATTTGGAAGAGTACCTTAAGGATACCTACCGAATGGAGCAAATACACGGCAAACCGCTGCATCCCCAAACGCAAGGCAAAATTGAAAGGTATCACCGCTCAATGAAGAACGTGGTCAAACTCAACAATTATTACTGCCCCGAAGAACTGGAGGCTGCCATCGCAGATTTTGTGGATTACTACAATAACGAACGTTATCACGAATCACTTGATAACCTTACGCCTGCCGATGTTTATATGGGCAGAGGAGATAAAATTTTAAAAATCAGAAAACAAATTAAAACTGACACACTAAAATGGAGACGAAAAAGATACGAGATGGGTAAAATAACAAGGGAAGCTGACAATAATATTTTTCTTTTCGAACGCCCTCACACAAAAAAAGGAGGGTTTTGAAAAGAAAAATATCCTAAAATCAATTTTTTACAAATAAATTAACTAAACTTGCAGTGGTAAACTTTAGTTTGAAGACATACACAGTGCAAACTTCATCAGATAATATTCTTCATTTCAGAGAAATTTACATTTCTTATTATTCGCGAATGAAGCGTTTTGCGCAAGAGTACGTTATCCGCGAAGAAGATGCGGAGAATATTGTGCAGGATGTATTTATGGAATTATGGGAGCACAGGCAATTTTTGACCCCTCATACCAATTTATTTGCCTATTTGTTCACTGCCGTTAAAAACAAATGCATTGATTTCTTACGGCACAAAACTACTGTTCAAAAAACAGCCGACAAACTCCAAAACGAATACCTAGAGGAACTTCAATTAAAATTCCAGTCATTAGAAGCTTTTGATGAACAAATATTCCAAGAGCCCGAAATTGAAACTATAATTCAAAACGCTTTAAACAGTTTACCTGAAAAATGTAGGAAAATCTTAGTTATGAATAAACTGGAAGGGAAAAAACAAAAAACAATCGCGGAAGAACTCAACATATCTGTAAATACAGTGGAAAGCCAAATGGCAATCGCTTACAAGAAATTGAAGATCGCTTTAAAAGATTACACTCCGTTGCTAGTTTTCATTTTAATTTAATTTTTTTTGTTTTTTGTTGGCGGATTTTCGGATTTAATTCGTTTAAGTATTAAGAAACACAAAAATGAACGATCTAATTCTGCGATACCTTCACGGAGAACTTACCGGTTTAGAACAGGAAGAATTCTTCAAATGCTTACATGAAGACAAACGCCTGAAGAAAGAATTCATCCGGGCACAAAATCTATACGCACTCACACATCTTTCTCATCATTCAATAAATATAGACGAAGGACAACGAACTTTTCATTCTTTCTCTCAGATAATAAAGCGTAAAGCCCAACAAAAAATAATCAGAAACATCATCAGGTATGCCGCAATTGCGCTTATCCTGGTTACTTCTACAGTTTGGGCTACGCTTTATTTGAATGCTCCGGCTGGAGAAATGAATACATTATACGTCCCTGCCGGCCAGCGTGCCCAATTAACCTTGCAAGACGGAACTGAAGTCTGGCTCAACGCGCAATCCACACTTACCTACCCTGCTCATTTTTCCGGAAAAAATCGTCAGGTAGAAGTAGTTGGAGAAGCGTTTTTTGATGTTGCAAAAGACAAAAAGAAACCGTTTATTGTTTCCACGCAGCATATCGATATGAAAGTATTGGGCACTCAGTTCAATATATATAGCTATCCCGAAACCGGTTATATACAAACCGATTTGGTGGAAGGATCACTGATGGTTTACGGAGAACGGTCTCCTGAATCAAGTGTAACGCTTAAACCCAATGAACGGGTAACCATAAAAGACGGAAAGATGTTTCTAGGAGAAATAGAAAGCTCCAATTACTTCCTTTGGAAAGATGGAATATACACGTTTGATAACGAACGTCTTTTGGATATTATCGAAAAATTGCAACTATACTACGACGTTACCATCATTGTAAAAGACCCCGAAATATTTAACGTCCGTTATACCGGAAAATTCCGTCAACGGGATGGTATTGACGAAATATTGAAAGTGATACAAAAAATACAGAAGTTCCGGATAGAAAAAAACTCGGAAACCAATACGATAACTCTTACAAAAGAATAATTTATTTAATTACTTAAACGTATAAGCCTATGTAAAAAACAGTGCAATAAAAAGGCGATAAGTGCGCCAACACCTACCGCCCATACAGAAAAGCAAACACCCAATTCAAATTTAGTATTCACTTAACAATACAAATGTATGAAAATAAAACGTCTAATATCTAACAAATTTATTAAAAATAATACCCTTAAAGATTTATTTAGAGTAATGAGAGTAACTTTAATTCTTTTATTTGTATTATCGTTTCAGTTGATTGCCAACAATACCAAAGGCCAGGATGCTATTGTAACGTTAAAAAATAACAAAGTATCCGTAAGACAACTGATCAATGAAATTGAAAAGCAAACCGATTATCTGGTAGTCTACAGCAATCGGGAGGTAAACACTTCCCGTACTGTAAATCTAAAGAATAAATCCGACAAGGTTTCAGAATACCTTAATCAAACTTTCAACGGTACTGATATCGGTTATGACTTTGAGAACAATTACATCGTGCTTGTAAAAAGGACCAGCCAAAATGCCGCGACCATTGCATCGATGATCCAGGAAAAACAACAACAAGGTAATACAATAACCGGAACAGTTGTTGATACAAACGGAGAGCCGATTATTGGCGCGACTATCGTTGTTCAAGGCGATGCAACCAAAGGAACTATTACGGATGCTGATGGTAATTATCGATTAACTAATGTTCCGGAAAATGCCACCTTAAATATCTCTTACGTCGGAATGCAACAACAGAGTATCCTAACAACAGGTAGAACCAACATAAATGTAACTTTGGCAGAAGATATGGAATTGCTGGATGAGGTGGTAGTTGTGGGTTATGGTACGCAGAAGAAAGAAACTTTAACCGGATCCGTTGCTTCACTAAAAGGATCCATTATTGAATTATCTCCAACTACTAATTTAACAAATAATTTATTGGGACGAGTTCCAGGATTGTCAGCAATTTCTAGAAGTGGAGAACCAGGTCGTGATGGAGCTAATCTTCTTATTAGAGGAATTAATACTCTAGGGAACAATAGTCCATTAGTAGTAGTAGATGGTGTTCCTAATCGTAATTTCGAAAGACTTAACCCAAGTGACATTGAGAGTATAACAGTTTTAAAAGATGCGTCTGCCGCTATTTATGGTTCTCAAGCAGCTAACGGGGCAATAATTGTAACAACTAAAAGGGGTATGTTTGGTAAACCTACAATTAATCTTAATTTAGGTATGGGTATAAATCAACCCACTCAAATACCGAAAATGGCCGATGCTTATCAATACACAGCACTTTTAAATGAACTCGAATATTATAAGAATCCTGCTGCTGGATGGTTCCAACGTTTTTCAGAAGAAGAACTTCAAAAATTTAAGGATGGATCGGATCCATGGGGTTATCCAAATACTGATTGGTTTAGGGAAACCCTTAAAACGTGGTCTTCGCAGCATCAAACAAGTGCAACTTTATCTGGAGGAACTGAAAATATTCAATATTTTATTTCACTCGGTGAAAAATTTCAAGATGCATATTACAAAAAGAGTTCTTCAAATTATAGCCAATACAATTTAAGGTCAAATTTAAATGCTAAGATTAATGAGTATATTGATATTGCTTTCGATATTTCAGGACGACTTGAAAATTATAATTTACCCACCCGTCCGACTGAGAGTATAATCTGGTCGATGATTACTCGGGGGAAACCGAATATGCCAGCATACTGGCCGAATGGTGATCCTGGACCAGATATAGAAAGGGGTGACAATCCCGTCGTGATTGTTTCGGATGCCCCTGGCTATGACAAAGTTGATAATTATGTATTCGAGGGAAATTTCCGTACAAACATAAAAAATCCCTGGATTGAAGGCCTCGTACTAACAGCTAATGCTGCCTATGATAGAACATTCCGATTAGAGAAAATCTTCAACAAGCCATGGTATTTATACACTTGGGATGGAAACCCTGATCATGTCACCATTAGAGGAAAAAGAGGACTTGATTCTCCTCAATTGACTGAAGGATATTCAGGAGGACAAAACTATTTACTTAACGCTTTTGCAACTTATATAAAATCTGTAGATAATATCCACAACTTTAAAATCATGGCAGGTACAGAAGCAAGATCAGGTAGAGGTAAATATTTTGGAGCATTTAGAAGAAATTATATTTCTGATGCTATTGAGGAATTATTTGCTGGCGCAGAAGATCAATATATGTCAAATTGGGGTGCTTCAAATCATAATGCTTATTTAAGTTATTTTGGACGTATAAATTATGATTATGCAAACAAATATTTAATGGAGTTTTTGTGGAGATATGACGGTTCTTACATGTTTCCGAAAGATAAACGTTTCGGTTTTTTCCCAGGCATTTCTTTAGGCTGGCGAGTATCAGAAGAAGAATTTCTTAGAAACAAAATATATCCAGTAAATGATCTAAAATTGAGAATGTCATGGGGACAAACCGGCAATGACAGGATTGCTGAATATCAGTACCTCACAACATATGGTTTCACGGAACGAAACTATGCTTTCGGTGTTCCTGCAATTGACTATAAGTTATTAAGAGAAACGAAAATCCCAAATCCAGATGTTACTTGGGAAGTAGCAAATCAGTTTAACATTGGTTTTGATTCATATTTATTTGACAATAAGCTATTTATGATATTAGATTACTTTAATAATTTACGATCTCAAATACTTATAAACCGAAACGCATCGGTGCCTAGTACAACAGGATTTTCTCTCCCTCCAGAAAACATCGGCAAAGTTAAAAATAATGGTGTGGAAGTGGAAGTAGGTTATAGAGATAATTTTCAGGATTTGAGTTATGCTATATCTTTTAATGCAAGTTATTCTCGAAATAAAATTATTTTCTGGGACGAAACGCCAGGTATTCCTGATTATCAAAGATCCACAGGACGACCAACAGGGTCTGCTCTTTATTATGAAGCTATTGGGATTTTTAAGGACCAAGCCTCATTAGATGCATATCCTCATTTACCAGGAGCCCGACCAGGTGACATAATATATAAGGATGTGAATAAAGATGACGTAATAGACGGGTTAGATAGAGTAATGAATACCAAAACGGATATGCCTAGATTAATTAGTGGACTTAACTTCACGTTAAGCTATAAAAAAATGATTGATTTAACCATGTTTTTTCAAGGTGCTGCAGGGGCTCAACAATATATTAGCATGGAAGAGTCTGGTGATTGGGGGAATTACTACAAGTTTTTTGCTGATGACCATTGGACTCCCGAAAATATAAATTCAAAATATCCCAGAGCATATAATAGATCGGAATTATATTGGATAAATACAGCAAACACATTTTGGTTAAGACCTACCGATTATATTCGATTGAAAAATATAGAATTAGGATACTCTTTTCCACAAAGATTTACACAAAGTTTAGGTTTTGAGGCGTTTCGTTTATACGTGAATGCTTTCAATTTATTTACAATTGATAATCTTAAGTACTTTGATCCGGAGGGGACTGGCAGTGGAAGAGCTTATCCCGCACAAAGAATTGTTAATATTGGATTGGGCTTAACATTTTAATACTAAAGAATATGAAAAATATATTAATAGTAACTATAATAATTTTGTTCTTATATAGTCATTACTCTTGTAGTGATAATTTTCTAGACAAAGATCCCTTGGGGGAATACTCTGAAACTAGTGTATGGAGAGATGCTAAGTTAGCAGAAACCTTTGTAAACGATATGTATATAAATGTTTTTGGTACCCCTTTTGCTGCTTGGCGCTTATCTGACTATATAGATGAATCCCATTTCGCACCAGACTGGGGAACAAGCAATTTCAATAAAGGGCTAATTACTTCCGATAACTTATATACATGGACTTCTAGCTATGGAACTTATCATTTAACTTGGTCGGCCTTATACTCAAATGTAAGAAAAACAAATATTTTTTTCTCGAAGATCGAAGACGTAGAATCAGAAGACACAGCATTTATAGATAGACTAAAAGGTGAAACATATTTTATGAGAGCTGCTAGTTATCATTATTTAACGACGCTTTATGGCGGCGTACCTCTTATCACTAAAGTATATAATCTTAATGATGAATTTCTTGTACCACGAAATACTTATGAGGAATGCATTGAATTTATAGTTTCCCAACTTGACAGTGCTGCGCTTTTTTTGCCTGAAAGTTACTCATCAGATCTAACTGGCCGAATTACAAAAGGTGGAGCCTTAGGATTCAAAGCAAAGGTACTCCTATATGCCGCTAGTGATCTTCATAATCCAACGAAAAATAATACTTTGACTGGGGGTTATGCTAATCCTGAATTAGTAGGTTACATTGATGAGGCATCAAATGAGAGATGGCTTAAAGTTAAAAATGCAGCAAAAGCTGTAATAGACTTAAATCTTTATAGTCTACATGCTCAAGACCCTTTACCTGGAGATTCAATTGCTCAAACAATATCTGATTATTTTCTAATGAAGACCTTAACCTCGGAGGATATTATAACTATCCATTATACCCCTAAAACAGTAACAGGAGGTTGGGTGGACCCAGTTATTGCATCATTTCCAAATGGTTATCATGGTTGTGGCAATCAAAATCCAATTGGAGAACTTGTTGATGATTATGAAATGAAAGATGGTTCAAAATTTGACTGGGAAAATCCTGTTCACAAAAAAAATCCGTATCTAAATAGGGATGCACGCTTTTATGCGACAGTCCTTTATGAAGGTGTCCAATGGAGCAAACGTCCTTCAGATGCACTCGTAATGGATCCTTATAGTAAAATACAAACAGGTTATGTGTACAACACACAAGGCGTATTAATAAAACCAGGTCTTGATACAAGAAAAGGTCCTATTGAGGATTGGAACGGTAGTTATTCGGGATATTATTTGAGAAAAGCCATTGACCCTACTATTTCACCAACTGATGGAAAACTTCAAGATATTCCTTTTAGATATATGAGATATGCTGAGATATTGTTAACGTATGCAGAAGCTTGTAATGAATTAGGTGAAGATGGAGAAGCCTTAAAATATATTAATATGGTAAGAAAGCGTGCTGGACAACCAAATTTGACAGTCAGCGGAAGCGCACTTAAAAAAGCTATAAGGCAAGAAAGAAGGATTGAACTTGTATACGAAGATCATCGTTTTTGGGATGTCAGGAGATGGCTCATCGCACCAGAAGTATATAAGCAAACACACGGAGTAGAAATACGTTACACGGTAAATCATTCAGAAATAGCATCTTATCGTCAAGCTGACGGCTCAACATGGGGAGAGCCAGTGTACCAAAAAATTGAAATACCTGGCGATACCAGAATCTGGCATGACAAACTATATTTTTTCCCGATTATGCGTGACGAAATGAATAAAAATTCCCTTTTGATACAAAATCCAGGTTATTAATAAAATTAATGTATGCGAATAACAAAATTCGCATACATTTTAATCTTATAAACAAATGAAGAGCTTTTTTCTCTTATCTATCATAATTGTTTTTTCATCGTGTAACAATTCAACTATTTATGTCTCCACTATTGGTAAAGATAGTAATAACGGCTCCTTTTTCTCACCAGTTTTGACTATACAGAAAGCATTAGACTTAGCCCATGAAAGAGAAATTAACAATATATTAATTCGAAAAGGAAATTATTATAATGTTTCTTTTACACTCTCTGAGCGTGACTCTGGAATAAATATTATTGGTGAGAAAGAACAAATAGTTATACTTTACGGCGGTGTATTGTTAGATGATTGGACATTAGAGGAAAAATGGTTTGTAACTAAAGTAATTGGAACAAAAACAGAAGATTGGGATTTTAGAATGTTGTTGGTAAATGACTCGATTCGTAACAGATCCAGAATGCCAGAGAGAGGGTATTTTTATGATAATAATAAATGGGACCACAAATGGATGAGTTCTCAGGTTGGATGGTCAAAAGAACCTACTTATTTAGAATTAACAACTTTAAATTACAACGAGAATGATATTGGTAATAAATTAGACATTAATAATGCAGAATTAACGATATACCATATGTGGGACGATTCTTACGTAAAACTTAAACGTAATGATACGATAAACAACTTATTAATTTTTGACTATCCTGCAACACATCCCCCTGGAGCTTTTGAAATCGAATCATCCAAAAAAGCACACCAATATATAGTCTGGAACACGGTTGAAGGAATGAAATATCCAGGGCAATGGTACTTAGATCGTACTAACGAAAAATTGTATTATTGGCCATTGGCTCATGAAAAAAAAGAAAATTTTAAGGCTGTTGTACCTAGGAATAAAAATATTGTACTCTTTGAAAAAGGTAGCAAAAATATAACTTTAGAAAATCTAAATTTTAAATGTTCAGGTACAAGAATATCAAATCCAGGATATGGTTCGACCTACATCGGTGGTGCGCTTGAGGGTAGAGATTTATTCGATATAAACTTAATAAACATAAGTGTTTCCGATTCAGAAGGCTGGGCCATAAAATTAAATGGAAATAACATACGTATTATTGATAGTGAATTTCACAATTTATATGCAGGAGCAATTAAATTTACTGGAAAAAATATTCGCATTGAACGATGTGGAATTCACGATGTTGGAAAATTATATAATGGAGCAGTCGGTATAATGGGCAATGGAGAAAGGAATCGAATTTCACACTGTGAATTATATAATTTACCATATGCGGCTATAAACGGTATAGGAGCAAAATCAATAGCTGAGAAAAACTTAATTTACAATTTTAAACAAATAATGTCTGATGGAGGAGCCATCTACAGTTATGGAGGAGATTCTACGGTTTATAAAAATAATGTCACATTAAACAAAAAAGATAATCATTTAGAAGGATGGACTTATTATTTTGATGAGCAATCAAAAGATTGTATAATTGATAATAATTATGCACTTAATACCAGAGTTCCTGTTTTATGTCACATGGCTAATAATATTATGATAAAAGATAATATTTTCATCGATGAGAAATATCAAAAGATTCATTATAATAAATCATCAGACTTGTATTTTATAGGCAACACCTTCGTCGCAGATTCTATTGTTTTCGAAGGACCGACAGAAGAAAAATCAAAGATGAACAAAGAAGAATTTATTCCAATCGACCAAAAATATTTCAATGCAAACGGCATTAAATATTTTGGAAATAATAGCCTAATTTGCGATACAGTTTTTCAATCAGTTTTACAAATTGGAGTGTTGCATAGAATAGAGGCTTTTGGCAAATTAAATGGAAATTTTATTATTGAATCAAATAGAGATTCTTTGCGAAAAACATTTCCAAAAAAATTCGAAAAAACAGGATATAGAAATAATACAGAAAAACTTTTTTATTTATTCACTAATTTAAATTAGAAATATGAGAAAAGACGTCAAAAATAGATATTGCAGAAAAACTATTATGTGCATTCTTCATCTAATATTTTCTATTTCAATTGTTTATTCACAAAATTCAACTATATCGTTAAGCAATAATAAATACTTAAATATTCAAGCTTGCGACAATAATATTTTCAGGTTTAGATTATCTTCTGATAAAGAATTTCAGCCAACGCTAATGGAAAAATACGGAATCGTTAAGACTGATTGGGATAATGATAATAATCTCGTAAAAGATAAAGGATTTTATCATCTTAAAACTAACAAATATCAAGTTGAGATAAGTGAAAAAACGGGGAAAATCACTGTGAAAAATTTAAATGGCAAAATTATTATCTCTAGTATCAATGTTCTTGAAGAAGAAAGTTTACTATTTACCGATTTTAAACAATCTATTGAATCAGAGAATAAAACAATCGAAAATAGAATCATTGGAGATATAGAAAAAACGAAGTCCAACGTTTTTGAAAATAAAATAGCTTCCAAAACTTCAGAATCTTCTGTTTTGGAAGTATCCATAAAACCTAATGAACGATTCTATGGTGGAGGGGCCGCTAGTCGTAACAATATTCAACACAGAGGCTCGGTATTGAAGATGTGGGCGACATATCAAAAATCAGACATTGTTACGCCTTTCTTAATAAGTTCTGAAGGTTGGGGAATTTATAATAACACATCTGCATTAAATTTCTTTGATATTGGAAGATTTCAAAAAGACAAATTATACTTGTATAATACTGATGGAACTATAGATTTTTACATCATGGTTGGAGAATCCATGAATGAAGTCATTGATTTCTACACTACTATAACTGGAAAACCTTATTTATTACCTAAATGGGCATACGGTTTGGCATTTGGTGGCAATATGATGGAGGACCAATTTGTGATGATGAACAATGCTCTCAGATTTCGTGAAGAAAAAATCCCCCTTGACATTTACTGGATAGAACCTCAATGGATGGCTAAATTTTATGATTTTTCAACTTCTAAAGATTGGGATCTAAAAAAATTTCCAGCATATTTTTTTTGGCAAAATAGCGAATCAAATAGATATGAAAATAATCAATTATTCATATCCAAATTACATAAATTAGGTTATCATCTTGCATTATGGTTATGTATAGACCATGATTTAAGCATTGAAGAGGAAGATATTATTTCAAAAAAAAATGGAGATAAGCAATCAGGAAAAGAACATTGGTTCAATCATTTAATGAAATTTGTTGACCATGGAGTAGATGGGTTCAAACTTGATCCAGGAAGAACATTGAACGAACATCCAGACAGAGTATATTATAACGGATATACTGATAAAGAAATGCATAATCTAAACCAGATATTACTACCAAAACAAATGTATGCCACTTTTAAAGAGCATAAAGGTATTAGATGTTTCCACCACTATTGTGGTGGCTATGCTGGAACCCAGCATTGGGGTGGTTCAACTAGTGGAGATAACGGTGGAGGACGAAATGCATTATACGACCAATTAAACTTGGGAATTAGTGGTTTTTTAAATACTTCAGCTGATGTTTTAGACGGAGTAGCAAATATTAAAGAAGGATTACATTTTGGATTTTTTCTGCCATGGGTACAAATTAATAGTTGGGCGAGTTTACATTATCCTTGGTATTTTTCAACTGAAGATAAAGAAAGTTTTAGGTATTATGCCCAGCTACGCAACAGCCTCTTACCTTATATTTATTCGTATGCCATTAAAGGCAGTCAAACGGGTATGCCGATTTTGAGAGCGATGCCTCTTGAATTTCCCAATGACTCAAATGTTAGTAACATGACTTCACAATTTATGTTTGGAGAACAATTTTTGGTAGGCGTTTTTAATGATTCTATCTATTTACCAAAAGGTAAATGGATAAATTATTGGTCAGATGAAGAATTTTTAGGAAATCAACAAATATCATGCACAATACCAGATTTCGCTGGAGGACAACTATTTGTAAAGTCTGGAAGTATTATACCTTTTCAAAAAGTTTCTCAATATGTAAATGAGAATCCATTGGATACTATTATACTAAAAGTATATCCTGATGAAAAAAGTTCATTTATTCTACTAGAAGATGATGGGATTTCTTTTGATTTTGAGAAAGGTAAAATGGCAAAAACTATTTTTGAATGTAGTAAAGAAAATTCCACCGTTAATTTCATTATAAAGCCAACTGAAGGCAGTTTCGCAGGAATTAAAAATGAAAGGACATATAAAATTGATATCAGAATTTCTACAAAACCTAAACAGGTAATCGTTAATGACAATGTTGAAACAAATTGGTCATACATTGACAAGAGATTGAGTTTAATACTTCCTAGAAAAGATATTTACAAGAAACAAACATTGGAAATTATTACATAATCAAAATAATAAAATGTAACTATATCTGTATTAAATTTCAGAGAAAATTTAAATGAAAAAATCGATTATGTCAATAAAGTTTATAAAACAACTTTCTTTAGAATAATACCAGTTGCCGATGACTGGAACCTATAGAAGCAATTGAGATCCATCAACCTCCATTGAGGTGACGAATTTAAAAATTTGAGCACGCCGATTAAGTGCTTCATAGAGCGTATTAACAAGAAAACAGTACCCATTAATTACTGAAGTAGAGCTATTTAAAGTAAATGTAAACACTATAATATGAATATATAAGCCATGAAAAATCTACTGAAGTATTTAATCTTTTCGATTATCTTTTGGCCTATTTCTTTATTATGTCATGAAGATAATAGACAGACATTATTAAATCGTGAAAAACGATTATTGCATTGGTATAATGCAGATTCTAGAGGAGGTCTTTTTATTCACTGGGGTCCCGGAGTGAGAGAAGATTCAATGATGCCTAGATTCACAAGTATGCAAGAATTTGAAGAAGCCACCAATAGAGCCAATTGGTCTCCAATTCATATGGTTGATGCTGCGGTCAAGCTTAATTGTAAATATATAATCTGGGCCACTTTTCATGTAAGTCATAAATTGGTGAGAACTTGGAAATCAGAAATCCCTGGTACACCTCTAACCAAAAGAGATTACTTGGAAGAATTATGTAAAGCCGCAGAATCAAAAGGAATAAAAGTCATAGTATATATGAATGGGGATGCCGCGATTCAAAAAGATAACGTAAAAAGATACATCGACGCAAATGCTTATGCAAAATACAAGAACATGGATATTGATATACAAAATAACAATAGGCATTGGGTTCAGTATTATGTGAAGGATTTAATGTTTGAAATAATGGATAATTATTCCACTGTAGCCGGTTTTTGGTGTGATGGGTGGAATCACCCTGACGTAGATACGTTAACACTTAAGGCTGTACACGAAAAAAATCCGAATTATTTAATTTTCAGAAATGAATACAGCAATAAACATACTTATGAGGACGTAGATGTCATGGGTTTAGAGCCTTTTGCGAAAATTTTATCCCCTAATTATGATAAGGCTAGTAGTTTTAATGTTGAGTACGGAAACGGAATGGAAGGCTCTTTCATTATTGGTGCCGATTGGTGGTATACTGGTTCCGATTCAGTTCCAGATCCAAAATGGTGTGCCCGCATGGCAGTTTCCTCATTAGGTGGCAATGCTATTCCTTGTTATGCTGAAGCACCTTTACTTGACGGGAATTTTATAAAAGAAGTAAATACTATCAACGATTTTATGAAGGATTTTTTAGATTATGCAAATCCGGCTGTCGGGAACGTGTTGGGTGGAGGTTATTCAAACGGTGGCTTTAGATCAGGTACACTAAATGACAGCGCTTATGTGGCTACTACCTTTGCAAAAAACGGCAATATTCATTTTATCCATATCCTCCAGAAACCGATTTCCGATAGTTTAGTTTTTCCAACGTTAGGATATAACATAACTTCCGTTCGGCTACTAAAATCCGACGTTCAATTGCCTTATCAAGTAAACGAAGGCAATATATCTATTAAAATGAATTCCTGGAACTATTACGACAAATATGGTGTCGAAATTTTAGAAATAACTACGAACAGAAAGGCAACAGTAGATACCAAGAATTGGAGTATTATTGCGAATAACCAAGACGAGAAATATCCCATCGTCCACGCAATTGATTCATCTTTCACTACTTATTATTCTACAAACGAAAATGCCGAAATGCCTGTTGAAATTATAATAAAACCCGATAATCCTCAAAATATTACAGGAATTAATGTCAACCAATATGAAGCCCGGGCATTGATTTCTGCCTATTATTACCCCGTTAACGAAGGAACTCGTATCCGTGATTACGAAGTATCCGTTAGTGATGATGGAGTAGAATGGAACGAAGTTGTAGCAAAAGGTTTTTTTAGAAACGAAAGAGGAGCAAAAGAGATACAAATTCCCGGCGGTACTTACAACAAACAATACATAAAACTGAAAATATTAAGCAATTATAAAGATAATGGTGTAGTGCAAATTTCAAACTTAGAATTCATTAGTACTGAATAGTTAAATTTACTCAGAATGTTTTTACAATACGTTTTTAATTAAAAAACTGAAATTCTTCAAATAATATTTAAACTAAATTCTTAAACTGCCGTAAAATTGGCTTTTTAAATATCAATTAATTTCAACACATACCTCATGAAAAAAATCATCTTTTTTGCATTCTTGTCTTTCTCAACCGTGTTCACATCATCGTTACATGCGAAGGACTACATGTTGTCATCGCCCGACGGCAAAATAAACGCAACCGTCACGATTGACAAGCAGATTAAGTATAGTATTTCATTCAAAGGAACCAATTACATACTGCCATCAGCTATCTCCATGCAATTAGACAACGGAAAAACACTTGGAAATAATCCTTCCGTAAGAAAGACAAATAAAAAGACGGTTAATGCACTCATTACTCCTCTTTACGGTATAAGTAAAGAGATAACTGACAATTACAACGAGTTGAAAGTTGATTTCCGCAATAATTACAGCGTTGTATTCCGTGCATATAATCAGGGATTTGCCTGGCGTTTTGAAACTAATTTAAATGAAGATATCACCGTAAAAAGCGATAACGTAGAATTTAATTTCTCAGCAGACTATCCGGTTTACTTTCACCCTTCGCTATCGGAATCTTTCTATCGTTTGCAGAAAATATCCGATTCCGGTTTGCAACCAAATTATTCAAGCCTCCCTGCGCTTGTAAAGCCCGAAAATGGACCGAACATCCTCATTCATGAAGCGGATGTATTGGATTATCCCTGTTTGAATATCCGTTCGAATCCGGAAAAAGCAAATTCGCTTGAAGGGATGCATGCATTTTATCCGAAATCTGTTAAACCCGGAGGACACAATAATTTTAATCTGGTAGTAACGGAAACAGAAGATTACATCGCAAAAACAACAGGAAAAAGAACGTTTCCGTGGCGGTTGGTCGCGCTTGAAGAAAACGATAAAGATATTCTCAACAATCAATTGGTTTACTTGCTCGCTTCGGAAAACAAGCTTCCTGAAACCGATTGGATAAAACCCGGAAAAGTAGCATGGGACTGGTGGAACGCAATGAATCTGACGGGGGTACCCTTTCAAACCGGGTTCAATACCGAAACGTACAAATATTTCATCGACTTTGCCGCCGCAAACGGTATCGAATACATCAATATTGACGACGGATGGAGTGATTGGTTCGATTTGATGAAAATAACAGACAAACTCGATATGCAGGAAGTAGCGGAATATGCTAAGAGTAAAAATGTAGGAATCTTTCTCTGGTGTGTGTGGTGGACAATCGATAAACAAATGACCGAAGCCCTGGATTTGTTTCAAAAATGGGGAATCGCCGGAGTAAAAGTCGATTTCATGGACAGGGACGACCAAATTGTGGTGAATTTTCACGAGCGTTTACTGAAAGAAGCCGCCAAAAGAAAAATACTCGTCAACTATCACGGAGCTTTTCATCCCACCGGAATGCAGCGAACTTATCCCAATAATATAAACGTGGAGGGAGTTCGGGGTTTGGAATGGAATAAGTTCAATCCCGAAGGAGTTACGCCCGATCACGATGTCACAATTCCATTTATCCGGATGTTTGCTGGCGGTATGGATTATACTCCCGGTGCCATGGAAAATTACAACCGGCAAGAATGGAAACAGATTAACGAC
>ENA-UOOM01001811-UOOM01001811.1-fermentation-metagenome-genome-assembly--contig:-NODE-1811-length-19463-cov-6.469755_pt1 | contig 19463 bp, 27 predicted proteins | sample MGYA00245781_ERZ724031 | MGnify/ENA primary metagenome ERZ724031 (study PRJEB28704, sample SAMN03018317) | fermentation metagenome | biome: anthropogenic terrestrial biome; feature: soil; material... | reverse complement strand
CAGCAAATAACTTTCCACATTTTCTATATGCTATTGCAGTGTTTATACTTCTAATCGTATATGTCTTTGCAGCATTGTACCCTTTTAAATTTCCATGTATAGCTAAATAGATCTCTCTTGCATCCTTTTGTGCTTCTTTTTTCTTTTCGCCCAATGTTGTGATTGCGCTAATTCTATGTTGGATTTGGTTATTGATTCGACTCATTCATTATCACCTCTAAATTATTCTTTATATGTAAAAGAAAAGGTAGAGAACCGTCCTTACGTCCGTTTACCTACCTTTTGTTTGCTTTCTAAAATTGTCAAGAAGCCACGGTGAATAAGTTTAGAAAGTACATTTTTTATAGTAGATGAAAAGAACTACTTTAGATTAATAATGAATTTGAATTTGATGCATTTTACAAAATGCTTTGAACTGTTTTTTAGATTGAATTGTACTTTAGATTTGTTTTTTTAGAATTGTAATGCGAAATAAAAAAGAGCAATAGTCATGTCGCCCTCAGGGCATAACTATTGCTCAGATAAACTTATAGAATAATATGTATAATAAAGAAATATTTGTCTATATTATACTATGATCGTAAATCATTGTCAACTATTTATACAATTTAATTATAATTAATACAACAAAACCGAAATATCGAGGAAAAATTAACTTTATGCTTTTAGGGGCGTTATTTTGAGTTTTAACAAAAGTTATATTACTAATGAGTATTTATATTAAAAGATATATTTCATTTTAAACAGCTATGATTTTTGGGGCAGTTTTATCTAAAAAATAAAAAAAGACCGGGAGCATATTCCCGGTTTACTTTATTATCCTATCTAACAAAGCGAATACCTCACCACGTGTCATGAAGGCATCAAATCTTTCTTCATTAATGACTATCCCCTTGGACTCTAAACTTAATTTATGCTTTTCTGCCCAATGTGGTTCTTTGGTAATTTCTATGTAATATTCTTCAATACCTTTAAGATACTTGTCCCAATGCTGCAATGTGTATGCTGGACAATTCTTCCCTGACCAGTTTTTGTGTGGCACAACATTTTCAATAGGAATGTTATATTCTTTCATCAGATATGCAACAAATACCTTTGCCGTCTGTTCAGATATTTCATCTTCTCCTATTTCTAAAGCTATAGATGTTCTGTTCCCAGGACCGTTATAACCGTCTCCCGCATGCCACCCTACCTCTATAAAGGGTAATTCCTGAAATACTTTATTACTAATAACTGTTAGGTGCCAGCTTTTATATCCATGATAATTGTCAATGTACTCTGTAAGATCCTCCGCTGTAGGATTTCCTGGACTTGCAGGATTGTGTAATGTTATGTGTGTAGGTTTCATTGGCAACTGAGACCTGGCCAGAGTGTTGGATTCAGGAATTAGATGTTGAGCAAATCTTATGCTGGAAATATTAAATCCAGTTATTAATCCTTTTTCAATTTTAATCATTTCACATCACCGGAATTATCTTTTTTACCAAAGAAAAAACCAAGAACTAACATTACTGCAGAGCTAAACAACTGAAATATATTGTCCTTTATATTCAATTGAGCTAATATAATAATTACCAAAGTAATAACTAATGTTATAGTAACTATGCTTTTTACATCTATTAATTTTGATAATCTTTCCTTAAACATCCCTCATTCCTCCTATCTAAAAATATTTTGTTGAATTGCATAAAAAAAGAAAGCAACAATACCGCCTAACAGCAATCCAATGAACCATCTCATCGTTGTGTTTAATCCTTCTAATTGCTTTATTAAACTATCCAATCTTTCTTCTAATTTACCGCTTGTTAATTCAATAGTGTCAAGTCTTTTGCTATGATCATTTAGTCTTCTATCCTGTACATCAAGCCTATAGTCAATATTTTTATGCAATTGCTCACAAACTTGTTTTTCCATCCTTCACCTCTACCACTCGAATTTTGCTCTTGTTTTATGGTACTCGTTTTCAGCTTCCCAGCTTATTTTAGCACCTGTCCTTTCAGCAAAAGACCGCATTTCAAAAAGTGTTCTTCCGTTAACTATTTGAGTTGGCACATCAACTTTTATTTGTTCGCCATTGAATTTTACAATGTCACTACCAAACTCTGTTTCGATAACCATGTTTAGTGGTTGTAATGTACAGAATCCAGCTCCGAAGTATTTATCTATACCTTTAATGCCTAAATCCTTTGTATTCATTTTTAAGGCTTCGTATAGTTTTCTTTCAGTTATTTCTGTCTTATATCTTTCTTGATTAGCACACACTAATAATGCAGCTATACCTGATGTTATAGGTGTACTCATTGAGGTGCCAGATAGCTCTGCATATTCGCCTTGATAGTAAGCTGAAATGACTTTTGTACCTATTTGCACAACATCAACATGGTTCCCATATGTGCTGTATTGAGCTAACTGTCTGTCCCAGTCAAGAGCTCCAACGGTAACAACTTCATCAAAACAAGCAGGATATCGTAATTCGTCCTTAGCTGTATTGCCGGCACTTACAACAACTAATATCCCCGCTTCAACACAGCTATTAATAGCTGTTTCTAAATTAGCTTTTTCAGTATTAGATATCTGACCAGAACCACCGCTAAGAGACATGGATATGATTTTCACTTTCTTTCCGTCTTGCCTCCAAGTTCTTGCATAGTCAAGACCAGCAATTATGTCTTTCCACTCTCCGCCGCCCATTGCATCCAGGACCTTAATTGGAAGTATTTCAGCCTTTGGAGCGATTCCGCAGGTCTTACCCGCAATACTTCCGGCAACATGTGTACCGTGCATATTGTCATCATGCCAGGACTTATTACTATATTTGCTTATACAATTCTTGCCCGGTAAAAGTCTGTTTTCAAACTCAGGATGAGGACTAACGCCACTATCAAGTACAGCTACAACAACACCTTGCCCATATATGCCCTGGGAATACATAGCCTTTCTACCACTAAGTTCAAGGAAGTTAAAACTATCCTGATTAAGTTCTTCAGTCTTAAAGACTGCATCTAAAATAAAATCGTCTAATAATTTCAAATAATCATCCCTTTCATATTTTTTTAAAATTTAAAAAGGATCTCAAATAAGAGATCCTTTTGCTTAACTAATTCTCTATATCCACCATATCAACAGTCTTGCCGGCGAGTTCATGCTTGCAATCTGATAAATATTGAATCTTACCAGTTCTTACAAAACTATGGCATATTCCGCATTTGAATGGAGCAGGCTCGTCAGGATGTTCCTTATTCCAAGTGCACCAACAATCATCATCCTTATACCCTGGTACATAATGCCCTGTTCTAATCAATATAGATGGACTAAATGTAGGGGCTTCATAATCGCCATTAAAAATCCAGTTATGAGGATATGATTTATTTACGGGTACTCTATGCATTTCTTTACATCCAGGACAATAAAAAGCTAATATGCCATCCTTCACATTTTTAAGCTTCAAATATAACCTCCTTATTCAATATCAAAGTCTAAAGGAACAACATTTCTGTAACTAACTTCCATTTCTTTGTTTTCTAATCGTTTTAAATTTTCTTGACATTGTTCTCTTGTTTCATATCCATAGCAAAATATTAGATTGTCCGCTCCTCTAACTTTTCTTACTAAGTCAATAATAAAATAAATCACTGTACGTCTTGGATTAAATGGTTTAGTGCAAATAATATACCTATCATTTCTTGCTTGAACTATATATGGTCTTTTTTCATTTGGCAAATATACTTTGTCACCAACATTAACTTTCATATCAACACCTCTCAATGCTTGTTTTATATTTAAAAAGGACCTCAATCGAGATCCTCCACTCTTTCAAAATGTCCGCATGTAGTACAATAATAAGCTTTAAAATATGAATTATAACTTATTAGCTTTCCACATTTAGGACATATTTTATCTTTCATAATTTCCTCCTTTAGGGAGCCAAATATTCGTTTTGTTCCCTACTCTGTTTCTTCAACTACTGTTGGACTATCTCCCCATACTGCCATGATTGCGTTTACTTGTGCGATAGGTAATTCGTCAACTACTTGCTGTCTACCTTGTATGCTATTAACATAAGCACGTCTCCACGGTTCTCCAATTGGATATTGTTGTCCATTATAATCAATATACGTTTGTTTTTTAACGCTTACGCTGTCTTGTGTAAGCATATCTAATGTGTATTTTTCTATCATTTTTATAATTGCCCTCCTTATGCTTATGCTATTTGATAAGTTATACTTCCCGCAATGGCGAGTACTCCACCAGTATTTATTTCGCTCATTTGTGCATAACTTAAAGTATCTTTAAATACTCTAACACCACTTGAATTAGAACCTGCATTAAACAAAGAAGCATAATTTAACGCAGTACCGCCTAATGATGCTCTTGACACTATACCACTTTCATCAAGATTTTTAACCACAACTGGTAATCCATCTATTCTTATATTTCCAGAGCCATTTGCAAGAGTAGCTTGTATAAAAAAACTACATATAATTAATTTGCCTATTCTTAAATATGTACCTCTTTGTACTGTATAAGTTACGGTTGGTTGGGTAGTTTCTCCAATTATTGTAGGTGTCCACATACCATTTTCCATTTTTAACCCATGCACTCCGTCTACATCTGTAACTAATTTAGTTGGGTGAGGAGCGAAAGTGTTAATTGATTCCCCAAGGGCTTCCGTTTTTTGATACAATTCCTTAAACATCGGATTCGCTTTATTGAGTAATTCCGGACCTGCATCATTGCCGGCTACCAATGGATTATATGCCATTTTCGTCACCTACTATCTCTACGAAATCTGTAATATTTATTAAATCCGAAGCTTTCATCGTCAACTTTTCCGATATTTTGATTTTATCGAATTCAAAATCAATCTCGATATTTTCTAAGTCTATTATTTCCTTCGTAAAATTTTCTTTTTCCTCTTCTTTAATAACAAAAGTTTTCCCGTCCTCGCTATCGCCATACTTTGCAAGCAATTTGTTTCTTTGCACATTGTAATTTTGTAATTCAGGCTCAATTTTTTGCATAAGTTTTATAATCTTAAAACTTTCTTTAGCTGGTAATAGCATTTCACTTAATTTATTTAAATTGTTTACTGCGTTTACTATTTTAATTAATTTCATTTTATCCACCCTTTAATATTCTATAAGACATTTTATACCGCTTACAAAGCCCCATTTAACCCTTGTGCCTAATATGCTAACACTCATCAGTCCCGGTTCTACAAGTAAAACAGTTCCCAAGGACGGATTTTTGCACTCTAAACCGTTACTCATTGATATTCCGCCTGTTGACCGTATACTTAATGACTCACTACTGCCATACATAATTTTAAATCCACCGTTTTTTATAGTTAATCCTGTTGTATCAAAAGTAAGTTTTGAGTTATTTACCGCTGCTGTTATACCACTTGTTGTTTGAGTTATGGTAGATATGTTGCCCTCTGCATCGCTTATCCTTGTTGTAAGGCTATTAGCCGTTTGAGTTACAGTCGAAATATTTCCTTCTGCTGTTGTTAGTCTGCTTGATAAACTGTTAGCCGTCTGTGTTACTGTGCTTATATTTCCCTCTGCTGTTGTTAATCTCGATGTCAAACTGTTTGCTGTTTGTGTTACTATTGAAATGTTACCTTCTGCATCCGTAATTCTCGTTGTTAGACTTGTCGCTGTTTGTTCAAGAGTCGAGATATTCCCTTCAGCATCAGTTATCCTTGTTGTTAAGCTACTTGATGTCTGTTGCAGAGTAGATACATTTCCCTCTGCATCCGTAATTCTTGTTGTTAGGCTTATAGCTGTTAACTGTAACTCTCCAATATTACCTTCTGTACTTTCAACTCTTAGCCCGATTTCATCCGCACGAACGGTTAAATTTGCAACATTTCTTACTATTTCAGAATCTTTAATTAATTTCCATTCAGCACCATTCCAACGCTTTAGTTCGCTTTGTGTAGATACTAAATCTTCGATAGGAATATTTAATTCATTTAGTGGTATATTTAAATTATTTATTATGTAATCAACTTCTGGTTTATACCATATATCGCCAATATCAGGATCAATAGGAGTTTCTGTTTGATAAAATGTCGCTACACTGCCTAAATCCTCTTTTACATTTACAGATAGCTCACCATCAAAAATATATTTACCTGTTGCTGGATCAAAATAGATCTTATTTATCCAATTACCTTGTCCATCGCCGGCTTGCATTGCAAAAGTATCAGCATTCATTACTGTTCTTGCTTTTTTATCGCTTCTTATGCTTTCAAAACCATGCTCAGGAGATATTCTTGAACCGTAATATATTTTGCTTTTTATCAAAGTCGAAGTTTCAATCCTGTATGCATCATCCGCAAGACCTGGATAAAAATTTCCTATTTCAAATGCTGCTAAATATTTGTTGTATGGATCTGTTGTTATGCTTATAACTCTAAGCTCAACATTAATATCAAGGCTCTCATAATCAATGGTTACAACATCCCCTAAAGCTATTTCCTTAGGTTTTATTAAAGCGCACGAATAGCTTACTAACGGATTGCCATTAGAGTCCTTTTCCCTCTTACTATAGGTCTTAGATAACACTTCAATATTTCTATCTATTAACAAATCTTTAGGTATCGATGAACCTCTTTGTAACAAAATATTTACAGTAAACTTATTAAAATCAACTTCCCCACCCAAAAGAGCAATAAACTCCATAAGTATTTGTCGCCTGCTCTTAGCTTCTTGTGCTGAGTATGTCAGAACCTCTGTAAATTCCACAGTACCAACTACAAAACCAGTACCTTCTAAAATCTTGCCTAATATAAATTTCGGTGTTCCGATCCAAGTGAAGTATTCTAAATTGTAATCAGGATCATTCAGTCTATAGCTTATATGTTCACAGTCAACGTCAACTGTCATCTTGCCCGTGTTTGACTGCCCCTTTTTATATTCAATGATATCAAAATAATCATCATCAACCTCAGCGATGTTGTCACCAGTAATCAAATGCTTTATGCCTTTTAAAAAAGCAGAGAACCTTAATGTCTTCTCACTGTTTATAACCTCCGTCTTTGATGAACTTAAAACAGATTGAATAGTTCCCTGCTCTTTCAAACTGTTATTCAATATCTTTATTTTACTCATGATGCAGTCACCCCTAAAGCCCTGGCTCTTGTTCTATTCTTGCCGTACTGGATACGCCCTGTAGATTTGGTTATAACTTGACCATCAAGATTAACAGGTACATATACATTAACAGTACCGGCACTGGATGAAGCGCCACCGATAGTTATATTTGATTTAGCTGTAAGATTGCTATTAAGTCCGTTCATAGCTGCATTCACTTTCTTTGCGCTGTCAGTTATTCCTTCTGCCATTCCGGCACCTATCATGCTACCTACTTGGTCCCTAAATACCTTTGATGGCGATTCAATACCTAAGAACCTCTTGGCTCCACTCAAGGCTCCCTTTGCAGCATCAACTACACCATTGGCAAGATTAGCAGCGGCATTTTTTATGCCTTGTGCAATTCCATCAATGATATTTCTGCCTAAAGAACCCCAATCAATCTTACTTAATCCGCTTCCGATTTCATTGAATAATGTCGGCACAAAGTTAATTATTTGTGGAATACCAGTTATAAGCGCATTAAAAATAGAAGATATAATCTGTGGTATTGATGTAACTAACTGAGGTATAGCCTGTATCAATCCTGAAGCAAGCGCAAGCATTATTTGTAGTGCCGCAGTAATAAGCATAGGCAAATTTTCTGTAATAACTGTTACTATTTTTTCAACTACTTCAACAATTCTTGGAATAAGCTCCGGTAATGCCTCTAATATGCCTTGAGACAATGCCATTATTAGTATAAAAGCTGCATCTATCAACAACGGCAAATTATCTATTACCGTATCAACAATCATCATGAGCGCCCCCACTGCAACAGGGATAAGCTCAGGCAATAATTGTAATAATGCTTCTAATACCTGATTGAAAAGGTCCGCAACAACTCCTAACAAATCAGGCAGAATTTCACCGATAGCCGGTATTATTGCACTAAATGCCATCGGTAATGCTTCGGTTATATTTCCTATAATCGGAACTATGTTTTTTACAACAGTTTGAAATCCATCTACAAGATTTTCTGTTAACTTCTTCATATCTGCATCAGGATTTCCAAGACCGACTAACCAATTCATCCAAGCTGATTTCATAGCATTAATAGAACCGGTTATAGTTTCTTCCGCTTCAAGTGCCGTTGTCCCAGTTATGCCCATTTCCGTTTGAATAACATGAATAGCATCGACTATATCTGCATAAGAAGACACATCATATTCAATGCCCGATAATTTTTCTGCATCAGCGAGCAACCGTTCCATCTCGGACTTTGTGCCACCATAACCAAGCTTTAAGTTGTCTAACATGGTGTAGTTTTGCTTAGCAAATCCTTGGTATGCGTTTTGGATGGATGCCATATCTGAACCCATCTTATTCGCATTATCTGACATGTCCGTAATCGCCATATCAGCATATTTAACAGCCTTCTCCGTATCACCGCCCAAAGATTGAATTAAACTTGCAGAAAAGCTTGTTACTGTCTCCATGTAGTCATTTGCGGATAACCCTGCTGTCTTATATGCGTCATTTGCATAATCCTGTAGTTTTTGAGATGAGTCTTTAAACAGGGTGTCAACTCCTCCTACTAATTGCTCATAATCAGCAAAGCCGGCAATGACTTCTTTCCCTAACTTTACAGCTGCGGCACCTGCAGCCGCTACCATTGTTCCGGCAGCTACAGCAACACCTTTTAAAATACCCCCAAACTTTTCAAACCTACTACCGGAATTCTCAACAGACTTACTCGTATCTTCCACTTCTTTGCCCAGTTCATCCATTGCCTTAGTATTGCTATCTAACTCACGTTCCATGTTGTTAAGTTCAGCGGTAGCTTTGTTTACAGCCTGTTGCCAACCTTGGGTTACTTTGTCATTTTCGCCATATTTCTCAGCGGAAGCTTGAAGACCTTTTGACAACTCTGCAAGCTTTTTCCTCTGCTCTTCAATTTGTTTAGTCAATACTTCGTTCTTAGCAGTATAGGCTTCCTGGCTTTTTTCATTTTTGTCAAACTGTGATGATACAGCCTGCATCTCAGTTTTTAGAGTTCGCATATTTGTATTTATGTCACCAATAGCTTGTCTAAACTCTTTTTCGCCTTCAATCCCAATTCTTGGACCTATATCGTATGCCATATATTCACCTCCCTACAACCAACTTGGAGCTTGTTTTGCTCGTCTGTATTCCTTACCATCTATAATTCTAACATCAGGATCATCTTCTGGACTAAACTGTATAAACGCCAATAAATTATTTATATCGGTTTCATCTATATCATATAAAGTCCAACCCCATTTTTTTGCTATCGTTCTTTTTAAATTTAATAAAGTCACTCTATAACCCGTGGGAGAATCATCCTGCAATTCTCCCTCTGTTAGTTTTTTTTCAGGCCACCACCTATAGAATTGCATATATCCTTAAATACTTTCATCAATTCTTCTTGTTCTACCTGTTCATTTAATTCTTCAAAACTGAATTGATATTTAAAAACTTCTAAAATAAGACTTTTTAAATCGTTATTAAAGGACCTTACTTCGCTCATTGTTACATTGCCTTTTTCAAGCTTCTCTGCTCTTTCTGCGATGTCAAATATGTTATCAACTATCCCAGTTTTCATCGTACATGTCGTAAATGTCTTTGTTTTCTCGCCGTTTTCATCCGTAAAATTAATAAATATCGGTTTCATAATTCCTCCTATGTAAATAAAAAGGCAGGTTTCCCTGCCTCTTATGCCGTCGTAAAGTCTATTATCGTGTCTGTCAATATTTGTCCATAAACATCCGTAATCTTATTGATTACTATTGCATATTTAGTAGTGGCTTCCAGATCAGCATTTGGATTGATTGTTAAAACCTTTCCGGATGCATCAAGACTGAATGCACTTGCCACAACTGCCAATGTCACAGTATTGATTAGAGTCACATTGTATGACTTAATCTTATTATTAAATGTCAAAGCAGGACTAACACCTGCAAGCTCACCAACATCGCCATCTATAGGATCAGAACTTGATAAAGCTAAAGCTTCAGGAGCTGAAGTTGTGTCAGGTGTTTGTACCTGATTAAACCACCCTGCAGGATTAAAGGCTGCATCAGTAGTGTCAGCAAATATACGCTTCATCTGCTTCAATATTCCGTCAACGGTCCACTTATGAGTAGTTGTAACAGCCGTAAATGTCATAGTATATGTCTTAATATCAATTCCTTTTTTCTTTGTAGTAGCTTCTTCGCTTCCTCCGCTAAACTTTCCTTTAAGGTATTGGTAATACCTATAATCCTCTTTTCCTTTATTGAATCTAAAGGACAATGCAACATCAGGCGGATTGGGCTCCCCGGTATCAAGGACCCTTCCGGTCGCAGCATCGTAGTGCTTACCTAAATATTTTGCCATCATATCTGCAGGTACGCCAGATACTATTACAGTTAAATTAGTTACTCCCTCAGTTATGTAATTGTCCTGTGGAACATTATCATAATACGTTGGAGTGCTTTCTATTTCCGGTTCACCTGCCACTTCTGCCGCAGGAGCAAAATATTCAGGTGTTTCTGCTATATAATTAGCCTCTGAATCTTCAGTTATAATTGCAGTGTAAATACTATCTACACCGACAAATTCGCCATATTTTTTATCCAAATTTATTACCTCCTATTCCATAATTTCCTTTTTTATCCCATTATTTTTTTTATTTCTTCATCAACAACTTGAGACATTTTAAAATATACTTTTTGTCTTGTAGCGTTTACAGCAGGTCTTACAAATGGTCTCTTTTTTTGTTTCGATGAACCGCTTTCTAACACTCTTGCTTTAAGTTGATTTGGTACTCCTTTAGAATCGTACCCATCAAATCCTACTTTTGCATTAAAGTCTCCTCTTTTATCCATTTCTACGGGTGTAATTCCAAGAGATTCTAATAGCTCCCCTGTTGCTTCATTTGAGATTGTTTGCTCCAACCTTCTGCGTATTTCATCTGCTACAATACCTGCGCCTTCATGCACTGCTTTTTTTGCTATGTCATCCATTTCATATCTTACTTCATTTAATTTATGAGCGTAATCATCCATCTTAAATGTGATTTTAGCCATTAAACCAACTCCCCTACAAATTCAAAAACCCACTCGTAATGTATATAGCCTGTATCCTTTTCGTATTGAATAGAGTTAATTCTCCAGGCTATATCAATAGAATTCAATTTTTCTTGTATTAACTTAACGTTATGGTCATATTCTTCTTTTGTATAATAATCAATCGTGCCTTGAATAACTTGTGTTGTTTTTTTATTGTCACCATACCCAGCATCAGCCTCATTATCCTCCGCCCAAACAATGTATTTATTTTTTTTGCCATTAGCCTCATAATGAAATACGTCCGGAAGAACTTCAAGAAGAGCATCTCTAATATCACTTAATTTCATAGGCCACCTCCAAACGTTCTAAAGATAAATCCATGCAAGGCGGTTCTATATCTTGAATGTATTGAAATTGAGCTATATCATATTGCTCTCCATTTAGAACAGCGACATCATGAGTAGTTATTGAGTTAATTCTTGGCACCCTTATTAATTGCTCAATTTGTGCTTGTTCTTGCTTAGCTGTCCAATATCTGCTCATTCCTACTGTACGTTCTTCATATCTTAAGTTAGAGACTTTAATTGTTAATCCATCTTTAGGCATATTACCGGGAGCCGCTATGTTTCCAACACTGTAAATATTTACAATACCATCATTGAACTGTTGCGTCAGGGTTTTCAGCTTCATAAGCATCCACCTCCGATTCTATCTGTAAAGATAACAACTCATGTAAATAATTCTGCTGGAACATCTCCAGGGCATTGCTCCTTACATATCGGCAATAATCAAACAATAGCTCTTTAGGTTTATCGTCTACATCAAAATCTAACTCTTTCCCTGCAACTCTATTTAAATACTTTTTTCCACGTTCAATCATTCCGTTAAGTTTCAAATCTGTCTCATTATCGTCCCACGTTATGTCTAAATAGTTTTTTACTTCATCGAGTAAAGCCATTAACATCACCCACTTATAGGCTTTTCTTTTACCTCTTCAACCAATTCATGAGTTGAATTTATATCTTTAAATCGCTCTTTTGAAACAATAAAGGTGTCACCCGGTTTACGGGAAACACCTTCCTTTTTGTCTTTAAAGTGCCTTAATACTCTTACTTTCATAAGCTAATCCTTATACTATCGGAGTATAATCAACTACCAATACATAAACTTCAGCTTCAGCGTTGATTGAAGAAGTCACTACAATCACGTTTTGTCCTGCTACAAGTGTAATTTCAAAGCTTCCGTCAGCTTCTGCTGCGACCGCAACACCGTTTAAAGTAACAGTAACTGTTGCTGCATTATCTTTTGGTGTTACTTCAAGCACCGCAACATTATTATCTCCGGCCACAGCCTTATCTGCTACTGCAGCTGTATAGTAGCGTACGTTTTCGCTAAACGCTCCAATATTAACTGCTGCTGTAAGTTCATCTGTCATTTCAATGCCTGACAAGCGAGCATCAGCGTAATCTGTTACACGAATTATCGGATATGTTTTCTTCAAGTTTGTAATGTCAAGTCTTATAAACGATACTCCGTCTAGTGGCTTACCGTCTCCATAAAGTTTAGTCAAATAATATCTATCATCCTCAAGGAATTTGTAATGATCAGAATATTCAATCTTTCCGCCTTTACCAGTTCCAAGACCAAAGAAATATCTTCTTGCTAAACCAATAACCGCTTCGCCTACTGGTACCTGTGCTGATTGTATTGTTCTTGTTGGGAATGGGAATATATCTCTAATATATCTTCCGTCTACCTCAGCCGTAGTTGAAGGGAATACTTTTGTAAAATAATCTACCGGGTTAACTATGAATATCACTTCAGTTATTACACGGTTTAATCCATTTGGTCCTACAGCTAATGTAGCCAATAATCCGCCATAAGTCTCAGTACTGATTTCTCCCAATGGCACAGGAACTAGTAAAGGATAACCATTTTGTGGATGAATAACACCATTTGGATCTCTTCTCATTCCTATAGGTTCATCTAATCCATCTCCATTGATTATTCCTTCTTCAAGTCCATTTGCTATAGCTTCAGCTAATATAGTTCTTACATATCTGTCAATCCATGTAGGTCCTATTTCAAGCATTGCTTTACAGATAGGAATGAATGCAGACAATTTTTTTTGTGTCAAAGGAATAACTGCAGTACCAGCTGTTAACTCTTTTACAACATCATCACAAAGTTTTCCCCATGTTGCCATGAACCTGCCGTCTAAAGTACTTACTAATATCTCTGTAAGTATTCCAGTGTTTTCAAAGGTAATCGCTTCAAGCAATGGATGAGATTCGATAATATCTTCAAAAACTGAATCAATAACAGTGGTAGGCAATGTCTCATCAATTAAAGTCAAAGCTTGTTGAGGGTTATTGGATTTCATTGCCTCAATAACTTTTTCATAGTATTTAGTTTCCTGAGAAGTAAGCACTCTTGCCCCTCTGCCTGCTAAAATGTTGTTGTCAGAAGCTTGAACATATCCTTGTGCTTCAGCAATAACTGCTTCCTGCAGCATGTCAGTATATTCGGTAAATGCTTCTTGGAACGCTTCATCGTTCCCATCTTTCAATGCTTGGTTCAATTTGTTCATAATTTCTGCTTTTTGTAAAGCAAGTAAGTCTTTATTTTTCATTTGGTTTCTCCTCTCTTATTTAAAAAGTGATAAAAATAATTTTTGTGTTGCTTTTTCCTTTGGCTCCGGAGTTGGTTCAGGTTCTGGAACCGGTTCTTTTGGTTTCTCTTGTCGAGTTTCTTTTGCCAGTGCAACGAGTGCTTTATTATAAGCAAGGCTTTGTTCAAGTGTTTTATTCACTTGTTGAAGCATCTGCTTTGCTTCAGTCATGTCTTTTTCTTCAGATATTACTTCATCACACAGACCATACTCCAAACAATCATTAGCTGTTAGCCATGATTCAGCTTCAAGTAATTCAATTAATTTTTCTTCTGTCAGCTTGCCATTAGATTTTTGAAGATATGCTTGTCTATTACCTTCCATAATCTTGTCCAAATCGTCAGCAGCTTTTCTTAACTCTGTCGAATTTCCATACGCAAAGTTTATAGCGTTATGTATCATCTGCATAGTATTGCTATACATTTTAACCTCATCACATCCAGTCAAAATAAATGACGCTGCAGATGCGGCAAATCCATCTACATACGCAGTAACATGAGCCGGATGTCTTACAAGTTGATTTCTTATAGACATTGCTTCGTAAACATAGCCGCCATACGAATTTACATACAAGTTGATTTGTGTTACATCGGGATATTTTGCTAGTTCATTTCTAAAATGATTAGCGGATGTTTCGCTTTCAATAATTTCATCAGTCCACCAATCATAAGAATCACCCTGTATATATCCGTAGATGTACATATCAAGCGTTTTTGGATTATCCGCTTGTTGTTTTATTTCCCATATTCTTTTAGTTTCCTTTTTCACCTACTCACCTCCCCTTAATTTATTAGATACGTTTGGATCACCTCCTAAGGAATTTAACAGCTCCTCTATGCTGGAATAATTCTTTGTAATCCAATGTTGCCATGCCCAAGGCTCATCAATTATTGGTTCTCCTACAAGCTTTCTTATATCATTAATGCAGAATGCTCCACTTGCTATAAGCTTATCTATCGCCGTTGATACACTCAGTAAGTCAATATGCTTAATTGACTTGCTATCAATTTCCAAATAAGTACCTTGACTGAAATTCAAGTATCCTGTACGCTTGCGGTTTATTTCTTCTTGAAGAGTATCAATCAACGGATCAACCGCAAAAGTTAATAATAAATCTATAACATTATCGCTTATATTAGCTATATCACCTTTTAATAACACAGGCGGGATTCCGTAGCTTCGGGCAGTAAAGTCATAAATATCATCAATCAATGCCTTTATATCTCTTGTACTTTCTGAAGCATAAGTCTTTTTTTCATTCTCTTTCCACTCTTGCCCCTTGCCAAGTGGCAATGCAGCATTATCACTGTTTAGCCATTTGCTGATTTTTTCATTTATCAGCTTATCAAAGGCTTCCCTTTCAACAGTACCCGATACCGGTATTGATTCGTATTTGAATATACCCTTAGTTCCCTTTGATTTCTGGTATGTATTCACGCTGTAGGATATTAATTTTGCATAACTCGAATACAATCCATTTACAACAGCCTTCATATTTACTTCATTTAGTTGAAAAAATAAAACCTCTGATTGTTTAAAGGTTTTATTATATGTGAAATCTTTTATGGTTACCTGTGAAAAGGTGTCCTCATAGAGTGCATATTCTTTTTTTAAATAGCTATCCGCTACAATCAATTGTCCATTTTGTTCTATGACCAGGCATTCATTATGCCTATATAGCTGCGCTATTAATTTGTGTAAAAATGCGCTTGAGTTTTGGTTTTTATTAGGCTCAACATTCCATAGATAGTATTCTTGCTTTTGTACTTCATCTCCTTTCAAGTAAGTCTTAAATTCACACTTACTTATAGCATTTGCCATTAAGTTTGTTGCGGACCAGAATGCTATCTCCCTAATGTAAATATCACTAACTGCCAAAGCATAGTCTTCAATATGTTCTCCAAGGCTATCTCCACTTAATGGTATAGCACCGCCGCCAAACTTATCCTTTAACCATGTCCATATGCTCACATTATATTACCTCCTTTTTATCTATGTTATAACTGGTAAATCTTCGAATGTACTGCCACCTAAATCTAAACAATCCTCTATAATAAAGGAATGAACACCTGCCATAAATGGGTCTGTTTTTCTGCTCTTGGCTTCAATTTTTGCATAATAATAATTGCCTGTGACGGTTTCTTCCTCTGTTCTTTTTACCTTTTTGCCACTTAAAACTTTCTTAGTGTTATTTGTAGCCCACCTAAAAAGTGGATTGTCCCCACAGATTAAGTATTGATTAGCAAATACACTGTCAATCACCGGTACAATCTTCATTATGTCAGAAGGTCTAACTAAATATAAATTTTTATGTTCTTTATCAAACCCTATATCCTTTAAAGCTTTTGATAATAGAGCATACCTAAAACCATCTACTGCTACCCCTTTAATATCATAATATTGCATCTGATCAGATATGTAATCTGTTATCAATGTTGGATTTATCTCAACATCATCAACTAAAGTCAATAGTCCATCCTTTGCCCACTGTTTCCAAGGAACCTTTAATCGTTTTAAGTCTACCGACTGCAAGCATAACCATGAATGACTTATCTTATACCTAATATCCCCCTCTCTGAAGTGCAAATCCACACTGGCCAAGTCATTGATTTTTGTATAGTCAATACCTACTACACATTGTTTGCCTGTCAAGTCAGGAACTGGTTTATTTGTAGCCTCAATATTTTTCCACTCTGTAACCTGTAAATCTCTATTACCTTTTGGATAATTCATTCTCTTTGTAAAGAACTCTTCTTCTAATGCTGCACTGTATTGCATTTCAGTATATGCATTTTCCATTTCAAGCTGAAGCGTTGGTAAATATTTTAAAGATGGATTTGGTATGTCCCAATTTTTTTTATCATGCGCCTGTTCTTCTTTATGAATTCTATAAATCAATGGAAGCCAACGTAAATCTTTTATTATGCCATTTAATATGTCCATTGAAATAGCAATTGTATCATCCAATACACCATCACGGATATTACCCTCCGTAGAAATCATAAAAGTTCTGGAATGTTTTCTCTTTCCAAAACTTGATGTAAATACTTTTATATCATCATATGTTTCATATGCATGAACTTCATCGAAAATTAAACAACCTATTCGCTTACTGTCTTTTGTTTTAGCATTTGAAGTATTAAACTTAATATAAGACTTAGTTTTTAAATTTTTAATTAATACTTTCGTCTTATAAAAAAACCTCTTGGATTTTACCCAAGTTCTTTCCAACATCTCATAAATATCATCAAAGGAAGTCTTTGCCTGGTCCTCAGCATTAGCAACTATATCTACATTGTAACCTTTAATTCCATGATAATGGGTTGTCAGGTACCATGATATTGGAGATATAAAACCGTTTTTTCCATTTCCTCTCCCCATGATTAACACAATCTTTGTGAAAACTAAAGTGTCATCTGATTTGTAATAGCAATGTATACACGCTGTAACAAATAGCTCCCAGTCAAACAGCTTGATTTGAAAATAGCGCTCCATTAACTCTACAGCTTTATCTATCTTATCAGTATCAATAAAGACATCCGTATCATCGAGCCTATCTTCAATTAAATTCATGGCCAGAAATATTTCTTCTTCAACTATAATTGAGCCATCTCTGACCCCATCAATATAAGCGTCTATATAAGGGTGATAATCTTTTCGCCTACATTTCTTCGTTATCATCAAAATCACCATCCTGCTGAGATGGCTTAATTCCTATTTCAGCTAATAGTTTTAACATCTGAGCATTTAGTTTTATAAGCTGATCTACACTCTCGTTCTTTTTAATTCCAGTTTGACCACCGCCATTATTATATTCAAAATTAACTCCTCTCTCCTTTATATCGTTTATCAGGAGAATCTTAGTTATCCACATATCCATATAGTCATCTATAAGATCAGTGTAATATTTTCCTATAGTACCATTGCGCTCGTTCTGATCAATGAGATCTGTTTTGATTTCTCTATATAATTTCGAGCGATAAAATTTAGCAAACTCCTTTGATTTTGTCTCTAAATTATTATCGTTCGTTTTCTGATTTTTTTTCAAATTCTTGCCACCCCCTCATGAAGGATTTTGAAATTTATTTATTGTCTTAACCCAGCCGAGTCAGAGCCTTTTAGATTAAAATGCGTTTTATTTCGACCGGGGGCCTATCAATCCAAATACAAACCGCTCCTGTTTCTTTTTCGATTACTTTGCCCTGCCCATGTCTTCGGGCAGTATTCCGTACTATGCTTATTACTGCCACAGTATCCACATCTTAGTCCCCATGCTCTTCTTGCACTACCACCCCACGTTTTAGGACATAACTCATATGGATGTTCATCACTACCACAATATGTACAACGCATTACCATCTCTCCTTTGTCAAAGGTTCCTGTTTGTTATGTCTAAGTCTTTCTGGATGACAAACAGTCTCATGACATTCCTTGCATACAGGAATGAGATTGACATACTCTTTACCCTGAAACATATACGTCCTGCTCAATGCCAACCTTGGATGTCTTCTAACAAACTGAACATGATGCACATGATTAGCTTTAGTATAGAAACCTTTACTCTTACATATCTGACATTCACTCTTGTAATCTTTCAATATTTCTTTACGTAACCTTACCCAGTATTTAGATCTATAGAAATCTAATAATCTATTCTCCTGGATTAACTTACTTACCCATCTACCAACTTCATCCTGATTATAAATATTAATAGTACCACACCCTAAAACATTGTTAAAAAACGCATTAAAAAACACGAACTTTATTTAATTATGTTTAAATAATCATTCGTATTGTTTGATTTGAATGTTTCATTTTCTTAGTGAATCAAACATTCAATATTATCCTGTTTCTTCTATCAGTATATATATATTAATTTTTAAAGCTGAATGTTTAATAACCAAAATATAAAACATTCGAAAGTAAAATAAAAAATTATAGGATTAGCGAGTTGAGACTTTTACTATAGTTATCATAGTCTCTTCTGTCTAATCCTAAATATCTTTTAGTTTCTTCAATGCTGCTATGTCCAAGCATTTCTTTTACAACTACTATGTTGTAATCACTTTCAACAAAAATACAATAGGCATAGGTCTTGCGCATACTATGTGCAGTAATATTATCTAATCCAAATGCTTCCCCGGCTTCCTTCAAAATGGTGGAAACTCTCTGCACACCTATATGATCATAGTTGTTTTTTCTGGATGGAAACATATATTCATAGTCTTCTTTACCCTTAATGTAATTCTTTAAAATTCTCTCCAGTTTTGATATTATAACAACTTCACGAGGTTTCATGTTAGATTTTCTTATGTTTTTAGTATTAACTTTTTTTCCTTCCATAATCCTAAAATAGCCTGCACGTAATGCAGTCTTAACATCTCTTACCTGAAGAGATACAAGATCACCTGCACGGTATCCAGTTGCTACCCCTAAGACAAAGAGGACATAGTTTCTTTCACTACTTGCTTTTAAGTATTCCTGAATATCCAAAACTTTGCTCGGCTGTTTAATAGGATTTGCCGGCCGCTTAACCATCTGTTCTCACCTACTTATCCGCCCGCCCCTCACCCTATACGGTTTAAATCAGTCCGTATCAACACAAAAGGCACCCGTTAGGATGCCCTTAATTTTATTTAT
>ENA-UOOM01001809-UOOM01001809.1-fermentation-metagenome-genome-assembly--contig:-NODE-1809-length-19485-cov-13.986310_pt1 | contig 19485 bp, 22 predicted proteins | sample MGYA00245781_ERZ724031 | MGnify/ENA primary metagenome ERZ724031 (study PRJEB28704, sample SAMN03018317) | fermentation metagenome | biome: anthropogenic terrestrial biome; feature: soil... | reverse complement strand
TCCCCGGTGGAGTACCTGAGAGCGTTCACTGTCCAACATGTTTGACTAACCTACACAACCGACAACAGAAGGTGTAATGACGCCTCCTTCATCGAAATAAGCGCGATACCGCAAAGGTGGTTTCACTTTGACATCACTGGCAGAAACGAATATATTATGTGACGGATAGAGCGCTGGGTGATGAATGATAGCGTGTGATGAGCAATGCTGGTGACCGGCCAAGCGATGGTGTCCATATGAGCCTGCTGGCATCGCATATTCTGAATAAACGGGCGAAGGGAAAGGTAGTTGGGTGAGTAAGGAGTTGACGGTGGAGGTAAGAATGGATTGGCCGACCTATCGGTCTTTCTCCGTATTTGATCGCCTGATTCGCACGGGCAGCTGGCGGCGGCCGGTGTTGTTTCTGGTCGTGTTTGTCGCGTTGGCGATGGGCAGCTTTGCGGCGGCCGCGGGCGGCAAGCGCGGTGCCTGGCTGCTGGGCGGCGTGTTGCTGGCGGTGGGGCTGGTGTTCCCCGGCGCGCATTTTGCACGCTACGCGCTGACGCTCAAGCAACTGCGTACGCGTCTTGGTTTAAAGGGCGGCAGCCGTCCTGCCTATACGCTGGCGTTGGGCGAGGATCCCGGCGCGCTGCTGGTGCGAGCACCCAAGCAGGAAGAGCAGCGTTTCGCCTGGAAAATGGTATACGGCGTCTGGCTGCGCGGGCAGGTGATTTACATCTATGTGGAGGCCGGCAAGGCCTATATCCTGCCGCTTACGCAGATTCCCGCGCGAGCGGAGGAGGCGATTGCCTATTTGCGCGGCGTGGTGCCGGCTGAGCGTTTTCACGCGTAACGCGTAAGAGGAAGGGAGCACAGGTATGAAGCTTGCCATGCGCTGGTTTGGCGCAGAACATGATACCATCCCGCTGGCGCACATCCGCCAAGTGCCGGGGGTGGTGGGCGTGGTGACCACGCTGTACGGTTCCCTGCCAGGCCAGGTGTGGGAGCGGGACGCCATCCGTCACATGAAGGCGCAGGTGAAGGTCCACGGGCTTGAAGTGTGCGGCATCGAAAGCGTCAATGTGCATGACGCCATCAAGGCCGGGCTGCCGGAGCGCGACATGTATATCGACCGGTATATCCGGACGCTGGAGCACCTAGGCGAGGAAGGCATCGACCTGGTTTGTTACAACTTCATGCCGGTGTTCGACTTTACGCGCACTGAGCTCAAGCATATGCGCGAGGACGGCGCTACCGTATTCGCCTACGACCAGGCATTGGTGGATACCTTGGACCCCCAGCGCATGAACGAATACATGTCGCGCATCGCTCAGGGGTTTGTGATGCCCGGTTGGGAGCCGGAGCGCGTAACCAAGCTGCAGCGGCTGTTTCAGCTGTACAGCCAGGTGGATGCGCAGAAGCTGTTTGACAACCTGGTATACTTCCTGCAGGCGCTGATGCCGGTGTGCCGGCGCTATGGCATCCGCATGGCCATCCATCCGGACGATCCGCCGTGGTCGGTGTTCGGGCTGCCCCGCATCGTGGGGGACGCGCAGGGGCTTTCACGCATCGTGGCGGCGGTGGATGACCCCCATAATGGCGTAACGCTGTGCACGGGGTCCCTTGGCGCCAACCCAAACAACGACCTGTCCGCCATCATCCGCGGACTTCAGGGGCGCATCCACTTTGCCCATGTGCGCAATGTGCGTCATACCTCGCCCGGTGTGTTTGAGGAGTGCGCCCATCTGTCCCGGGATGGGTCGCTGGACATGTATGCCATCATGCAGGCGTTCTACCTGAGCGGGTTTGACGGCGTCATCCGGCCGGATCACGGCCGCGATATCTTTGGTGAGCAAGCCATGCCCGGCTATGGACTGTATGACCGCGCCATCGGCTGTGGCTACCTGTCCGGCCTGTGGGAGGCGCTGCAAAAGCAGACACAGGGTTAGAGCCAAACTAATAGGATGCAAATTGCCCCGACGCATGCAAGCGCCGGGGCACGATTGTTAGGAGCTGGAATAATCACCCTAACTCTGCTTGCCGATATAGGCCAGGATACCGCCATCCACGTACAGAATGTGGCCGTTGACAAAGTCGCTGGCGCGGCTGGACAGGAACACCAGCGGCCCCACCAGGTCGTCGGTGCTGCCCCAGCGAGCCGCCGGGGTGCGATCGGTGAGGAAGCGATCAAAGGGATGTTGGCTGCCATCCGGCTGGCGTTCGCGCAGTGGGGCGGTCAATTCGGTGGCGATGTAGCCCGGGCCAATGCCGTTGCACTGGATGTTGTAGCCGCCGTACTCGCTGGCGATGTTGCGGGTCAGCATCTTCAGGCCGCCTTTGGCCGCCGCGTAGGCGCTGACGGTCTCCCGGCCCAGCTCGCTCATCATGGAGCAGATGTTGACGATTTTGCCCGCACGCCTAGCCATCATGCCGGGCAGCACCGCCTTGGCGCATAGGAAGGGGGCCACCAGGTCGATGTCGATGACCTCGCGATACTCCTCAGCCGCCATCTCGTGCATGGGTACGCGCTTGATGATGCCCGCGTTGTTGACCAGTATGTCAATGGGGCCAAGCTCCTGCTCCACCTGCTGGACCAGGGCTTGCACGGCCTGCTCGTCCGTCACGTCACACACGAACCCGCGGGCGTCCACGCCCTGCGCCTTGAAGGCAGTGAGTGCTTGTTGCACCGATGCCTTCGAGCGCGCGTTGAACACCACGCGGGCGCCAGCCTGCGCCAGGCCAGCTGTCATGGAGAAGCCAATGCCCCGGCCGCCGCCTGTGACCCATGCTACCTTGCCCTGCAGGGAAAAGATATCCATGCCGTGCCTCCTCACATGATATCCGCCATGGGCACATGGTCCATGTCGTCAAAATCCTGATTCTCGCCCACCATGCCCCAGATGAAGGTATAGGCGCGCGTGCCGCTGGCCGCGTGGATGCTCCAACTGGGGGAGATGATGGCCTGCAGGTTGCGCATCACCACGTGGCGGGTTTCGCTGGGCTGGCCCATGTAATGCATCACCAGGGCATCCTCGGGCAGGCCAAAGTAGAGGTACACCTCCATGCGGCGGTCGTGGGTGTGGCAGGGCATGGTGTTCCACACGCTGCCAGGCTTGAGGGTGGTCATACCCATCACCAACTGGCAGCTGTCCACCTGGCCGGGCAGAATGTACTTGGTGATGACGCGGTGGTTGCTTTCCTCCAGCGTGCCCAGCTCTACCTGCTGGCATTCCTCGGGTTTGATGAGCCTGGTGGGGTAGGCGGTGTGCGCGGGCGCGCAGTTGAGATAGAACATGGCCGGTGTATCCGCGCTGTCGCTGTGCAGCGTGATGTCCTTGCTGCCGCGGCCCACATACATGCCGTCCCGGTGGCGCAGGGCGTATTCCTGCCCGTCCACCACCACCTTGCCCGGGCCGCCCACGTTGATGATGCCCAGTTCCCGGCGCTCCAGAAAATACTTGGCGCGCAGGGCATCGCCCGCGTCGAGTTTCAGCGCCTTGCTCTTGGGCACAGCGCTGCCGGTGATGATGCGGTCAATGTGGCTGTAGACCATCTTGACCTCATCGGCGCGGAACAAATCCTCGATCAGAAACTCCCGGCGCAAAGCCTGGGTATCCATCGCCTTCACGCATTCGGGGGATGACGCAAACCTAACTTCCATGGGTCCTCCTATCTGTCAATAACTATTGAAGCGGCATTGGTCGACTAACGCTGCACCCGGCCGGAGCCGCTGCCCTTCATCAGGGCTTCCACCTCGGCCACGGTGACGCGGTTGAAGTCGCCGGGGATTGTGTGCTTAAGGCAGCTGGCCGCGACCGCGAACTCCAGCGCGTCCCGCGCGTTATCATACGCGTTGAGGCCGTAAATCAGACCGCCACAGAAGCTGTCGCCCCCGCCAACGCGGTCCACAATGTCGGTGATTTCGTATTGCCTGCTCAGCAGGAATTCCTGCCCGTCCCACAGGCAGGCCTGCCACAGATTGCGGTCTGCCGACTGGGATTGGCGCAGCGTGATGGCCACTTTTTTGAGGTTGGGGAAGCGCTGCATGGCGGCCTGCGCGATGGCGCGGTAGGCATCGGGATCAATCTCGCCTCGCTCCACATCGTGCTCACCCGCGGTCAGCCCCAGGCTCATCTGGAAATCCTCTTCGTTGGCGATGGCCACATCCACATATCGCACCAGCTCGCTCATCACCTCGGTGGCTTTCTTGCCGTACTTCCATAGGTTTTTGCGGTAGTTCAGGTCGCAGCTCACCGTCAGGCCCGTGCGCTTGGCGGCCTGTACAGCCTCCAGCGACAGGTCGGCCGCGCTCTGGCTAATGGCGGGGGTGATACCTGTGATGTGCAACCAACCGATGCCGTCCAAGGTGGCCGCCCAGTCGATATCGCCGGGCTTGGCCTGGGCCATGGCGCTGTGCGACCGGTCGTAGATGACCTTGCTTGCCCGCTGGTTGCTGCCCGTCTCCAGGTAATACACGCCCATGCGGTCGCCGCCGTACACCACGCGGCTGACATCCACGCCAAAGCCGCGCATCTGATGCAGGCAGGCCGCGGTCAGGTCGTTTTTGGGCAGAACTGTCATATACGCCGACGGCATGCCGTAGTTGGCCAGCGATACCGCCACGTTGGCCTCGCCGCCCCCAAAGGTAGCCTCCAGGCTGGCCGATTGCAGCAGCCGCTCATGCCCGGGGGACTTGAGGCGCAGCATGACTTCGCCAAAGGTCATTGCTTTGATCATGGTTGCTCCCTCACTTTTGCGACAGGTGGATGCCAAAGCCGGCCACCTCGTCCTTGATGTATATCAGGCGCGGCCTACCGGTCGCGTCCAGCTCCAGGCTGTCCTCGTCAAATTGGAAACCGCGCCGCTCCAGGTGCCACTTGGCGCGGGGCAGGTCATTGGCGGCCAGGGCAATATGCCCATAGGTGCCGCGGCCCTGCAGCTTCATCACCTCAAACCCATCGCCCACAAAGCAGCCGCGTTCGCTGTCGCGCAGGATGGGCCAGCCGGTCAACTGGCTGAGCAGCTCGGCGGTTGCCATGCCGGCCTTGGCATCGGGGTGGTTGAGGCCCACATGGCGCAGTTCCAACCCCAGCACCTGCTGCACCGCGGCACGGGTCAGCTGCTCAATTTTGCCCCAGTCTGCCGACTTGATGGCGTATCGGGCACCATCCAGCTGCCGCCGCAGGCCAGCACCTGGGGGATGCTCAGGTAGTCCTTCAGGTTGCCCTCGTTGATGCCGCCGGTGGGCACAAAATGCATCATGTGGTAGGGCCCAAGCAGCGCCTTGAGCGTTTTGACGCCGCCCAGCGCCTCCGCGGGGAAGAACTTAACGGCCTTTAGGCCCAATTCCAGCGCCGCTTCGATATCCGACGGCCCGGCACAGCCCGGCAGCACGGGATAGCCTTGTTGCAGGCAGTGGTTCACCACCTTTGAGTTGAAGCCGGGGGTAACGATGTAGCCGGCGCCTGCCGCTATGGCGCGGTCGGCCTGCTCAACGCCCAGCACCGTGCCGGCGCCGAGCATGACATCGGGCAACTCCGCGTGCACACGGCGGATGGCCTCCTCGGCCGCATCGGTGCGGAAGGTAATCTCCGCCACCGGCAGCCCGCCTGCGGCCAGCGCCCGGCACAGCGGCACCGCGTCCTCCGCCCGCTCTACCTTAATGACGGGCACCAGCCCCGCCAAAGCCAATTGGTTGATCATATCTGTCTCCCTTTCAGCGTATATTGCATTGTCCTTATGCGAATTATACGCATGAACAATACTTTCTTAGTCTGCATGATAGCACAGAAGGCCTTTGAAAGACAGGTATTTTCGGCAGGACGGACAACAAAAAAGCACATGCCGCGCTGCCCGGCATGTGCCAAAGGGAATGTGTAAACAGGTAACGAATCAGAACTCCGCGTTGCCCACCGTACGCGGGTAGGGCAGCACGTCGCGGATGTTGGAGATGCCGGTTAAGTACATCACCAGCCGCTCAAAGCCGATACCAAAGCCCGCGTGCTTGACCGTGCCAAAGCGCCGCAGGTCGGTGTACCAGGTGTAGTCTTCCGCCTCCAGCCCCATCTCATTGATGCGGTTCATGAGCACGTCGTGGCGCTCCTCACGCTGGCTGCCGCCAATCATCTCGCCGATGCCGGGCACCATGAGGTCAACCGCGGCGACGGTCTTGCCGTCGTCGTTCATGCGCATGTAGAAGGCCTTGATGTCCTTGGGGTAGTCATACACAAACACCGGGCGCTTGTAGTGCTCCTCGGTGAGGTAGCGCTCGTGCTCGGTCTGCAGATCCATGCCCCATTTGACCGGGTACTCAAAGGCCTTGCCCGAGGCGGTGAGGATATCGATGGCCTGGGTGTAGGAGCAGCGGGCGAAGCTGCTGTCGCGCACCAATTGCAGGCGCTCCAGCAGGCCCTTGTCCACAAATTGGTTGAGGAAGGCGATTTCATCGGGCGCTTCGCGCAGAATATCGCCGATGATGGTGCGCACCATGTCCTCCTCCAGCGCCATGTTGTCTTCCAGGTCGGCGAAGGCGATTTCCGGCTCTATCATCCAGAACTCGGCCGCGTGGCGGGCGGTGTTGCTGTTTTCGGCGCGGAAGGTGGGGCCAAAGGTATACACATTGCGGAAAGCCATGCAAAAGCCCTCCACGTTGAGCTGGCCGGATACCGTCAGCGACGCGTGCTTGCCAAAGAAATCTTCCTTGTACTGGATGGCGCCGGCCTGATCGCGCGGCGGCTTGTCCATGTCCAGCGTGGTCACCTGGAACATTTCACCGGCGCCTTCGGCATCGCTGGTGGTGATGATGGGCGTATGCACATACACAAAGCCCCGCTCGTGGAAATAGCGGTGGATGGCCTGCGCGGCCAGCGAGCGGATGCGAAACACCGCGTAAAAGGTGTTGGTGCGCGGGCGCAGGTGGGCAATGGTGCGCAGGTACTCAAAGGAGTGGCGCTTCTTTTGCAGCGGGAAATCCGCCTCGCAAAGCCCGTTAACGGTCAGCTCCTCGGCTTTCAGCTCAAAGGGCTGCTTCATGCCGGGCGTCAGCACCAGCGTGCCCTTGACGGTCAGCGCGCTGCCCAGCGTGAGCTTGACCGCCTCCTTGAAGTTGGGCAGGCTGTCATCGCAGACGATTTGCAGGTTTTTGAAATGGCTGCCGTCATTGAGCTCGATGAAGGCAAACGTCTTGCTGTCGCGCAGCGTGCGAACCCAGCCGCTGACGGTGATTTGCGTGCCCTGGGCCGGGGTGTCGGAAAACAGGGTGGAGACGAGCGTGGTGTGCATGTGATGTCCTCTTTCGTGAGATATTGCCGATTGAATGGTTAAACGTAATCGGTGCCCAGCCGCCCCAGCATGGCGGCGCCGATGATGCCGGCGTCATTGCCCAGGCTGGCCAGAGCGATGGAGGGGAAGGGCATGGTTTTGAACATCAAGTAACGCGGAATCTTTTCCACGATGCCGTCAATCAAAAACTTGCCCGTATGGCTGATGCCGCCGCCCAGCACCACCATCTCCGGGTCCAGGAAGGAGATGATGGTGTTGATGGCGATGGCCAGGTATTTAGTGTAGCGGTGGAAGATACGCAGCGCGAACTCGTCGCCCTGCTTGGCCAGGTCCATCACGATGCGGCCGGTGATTTTCTTGGGGTCGCCGCCCGCCTGCTGCATGATGGCGCAGTCCGGGTGCATCAGGCACACCTCGCCCGCCATGCGAATCAGCGCCGTGGCCGAGCAGTAGCGCTCCACACAGCCGCTCTTGCCGCAGGTGCAGGGGATGCCGTCCACCTCCATGGTCAGGTGGCCGATTTCGCTGGCCACGCCATGGGCGCCCGTCCAGGGCTTGCCGTCGATGACGATGCCGCCGCCCACGCCTGTGCCCAGGGTGAGGAACACGCTGGAGTGCAGGCCGCGGCTCACACCGCATACGCTCTCGGCAAAGCCAGCCACTGTGGCGTCGTTGTCGATGACCACCGGCAATTGCAGGTATTTATTCAGCTCGTCCCGCAGCGGGATATCGTGCCAGCCCAGGTTGGTACAAAAGACTACTCGGCCGGTGACGTTGTCGGCGATGCCGGGGATGCCGATGCCGATGCCGCCCACGCTGTCCACGGTCAGGTTGCCCTCCTCGAGGGCCTTCAGGCTGCACGCGGCCATGTCGCGCACCACATCCTGATAGGGGCGCTCGGCCAGTGTGGCCGTCTCGGCCTTGGCCAGCACTTTGCCTGCCTCGTCCACCACCCCTGCTTTGATTTGGGTCCCCCCCAGGTCGATGCCGATAAAATACATGCCGCTCCCCCTTAGGATTCCTTGTTGGCGTTCATCATGTCGTTGAGCCTGCGGTCCAGCTCCCTGGCCGCGGAATAGCCCATCTTTTTGAGGCTGAAGTTGCGCGCGGCCACCTCGATGATGATGGCCAGGTTGCGCCCCGGCCGCACCGGGATGACCAGATAGGGGATGTTGACGCCCATGATCTGGGTGGTCTCCTCCGTCAGGCCCAGGCGGTCGTATTCCTTTTTCTCTTTCCAGTTTTCCAGGTGGATTTCCATGTCGATGGACTTGGTCAGCAGCACCGAGCCCACGCCGTACATGGCGCGGATGTCGATGATGCCGATGCCGCGGATTTCCATGAAGTGGCGCACGGTTTCGGGCGCGGCGCCCGTCAGGCGGTCGGGGGCTACGCGGCGGATGTCCACAATGTCATCGGCCACCAGCTGGTGCCCGCGCTTGATCAGCTCCAGCGCTGATTCGCTCTTGCCCACGCCGCTTTCGCCGGTAATCAGAATGCCCACGCCGTATACGTCCACCAGCACAGCGTGCTTGGTGGTGCGGGGGGCCAGCACCTTGCTTAGATACAATATGGCCTGTACGATGAAGGCGGTGGTGCTTACCTCGCTTTGCAGGATGGGCACATCATGGGCGCGGGCAATGGACACCATTTCCTCATGGGGCTGCAAGCCGCGGCACACAATCATCACCGGCACCGGATAGGTAAAAAAGCGCTCCAGGCAATCCCTGCGCTCCTGCGCGGTGAGGGAGGCCAGATAACTCATCTCCACATTGCCCATCACCTGCGGGCGCTTGTAGGCAAAGTGGTCGTAAAAGCCGACGAACTCAAGCCCCGGGCGGTTGATTTCGGGCGAGGTCACGTCCCACTCCGTCTTGGTGGAGGGCACAATCCACTTCAGATTCAGCGCCTGGGCGAACTCCTGTGCGTTGACCATCGGCATCCACCTTTCAGCGGCCTGCGCCGCGCAATCTCTTGCACATTATACATACTTTGGCCATCCGTGCCAAGAACGGCGAAAGGACAGCGATACGCCCGCGCCTTTGGTTGACGCTGTGCCTGCACATTGATACAATGAACCCAACCAAAGGATGGAGGAACGCGCATGGGATATTGGATAATGGTAGACATCTGCTCTGACCTGCCCAAGTATTATGTGGACCGCTATGAGAAATTCAAGGTGCTGCCGATGAACTACAGCATCGCCGGGCAGGAGTATGCGTACAAGGTGGGGGACGAGGCGCATATCAAGGATTTTTATCAGCAGATGAGCGCCGGCGCCCAGGCGACCACCTCCCAGATTACGGTGATGACCTATCAAAACGCCTTCCGCGAGGTGATGGCCCGCGGGGAGGATTTGCTGTGCATGTGCCTGTCCAGCGGCATCTCGGGCTCGCTGCAAAGCGCGCTGATGGCGCGGGACATGGTGCGGGAGGAGTTTCCCAACGGTCCAAGGATGGAGATTGTGGATTCCCTGTGCGCCTCGCTGGGCTTTGGCCTGCTGACCGATTACGTGCTGCAAAACCGCGCGCAGGGCATGTCGCTGACCGATAACGCCCAGTGGATTTCTGATAACCGGCAAAAGCTCAACCATTGGTTTACCGTGGATGACCTCAACCACCTGTTCCGCGGCGGCCGGGTGACCCGGTCGGCTGCCCTCATCGGCAGCATGCTGCGCATCAAGCCGGTGCTGCGGGTCAATGAGGAGGGCAAGCTGGTGCCCTTTGAAAAGGTGCAGGGACGCAAGCGTTCCCTGAAGGCGCTGGCCGACAAGGCCATCGCGCTGTCCAACCCCAAGGAAGGGCAGAAGTACTTCATCAGCCATGGCGATTGCCAGGAGGATGCCCAGTATGTGGCCGACCTCATCAAGGAAGGGCTGCCCAACGCGGGCGAGTTCATGCTGTCCCCCTGCGGGGCGGTGATTGGCGCCCACTCGGGGCCGGGCACCGTGGCGCTGTTCTTCATGGGCGACCAGCGGTAAATGGCCTACCAGAGCACGCAAGCAATCGTGCTGCGCCGGGTGGACTACCGCGAGCACGACCGCATCCTGACCCTGCTCACGCCGGGTCGCGGGCGGGTGGACGCGGTGGCGCGCGGCTGCCGGCGGCCAAAGAGCCCGCTGATGCCGGCCTGCGAGCTGTTTACCCTGGGCGAATACGTGCTCTACAAGGGCAAGGGCCACGAGACAGTGACCTCCTGCGCCGTGAGTGATAGTTTCTACCCCCTGCGGGATGACTTTGACCGGCTGAGCTACGCCTCGCTGATGCTGGGCGCCGCGTTGTCAGCCGCCCAGCCGGAGGAGCCGCAGGAGCACCTGATGATACTGCTCACCCGCTCGCTGGCACGTCTGGCCTATAGCGATATGGATGCCGCCGCCGTGACGGCGGCTTTTTTGCTGCACTTCGCCACCCTCATTGGCTACAAGCCGCGGCTGAACCACTGCGTGCTGTGCGGCCGGGTGCTGGCGCCGGGCGAGGGTGCCTGGCTCAATCCCCTGGCAGGCGGTCTGGTGTGCAAATCCTGCTACCGCAGGGAGAGCGATGCCACGCCGCTGGACGGCCCCACCGTAGACTGGCTGCGCAGCGTGCTGAAGATAGGCATCGACAAAACGGAGCCTGCCTTGCGGCAGGCCCCGGTGGCGGCGCTCAAGCGCTATGTGGAGCAGTTGATTGAGCAGCGGTTGCCCAAGCTGCCCGAGTATGTGGCCAGGTTATAAGATCCGCAGCTGCACCGTGCTGCGCGCGTTGATGACTTGATCCTTATAGCGGCGGCGCATGGTGAAGGAGAAGCCATATTCCTTTTTCCCGTTGGCGCGGTACACGCGGTAGCGGGATAATTTGTAAACATCCCTTTGGGCCAACTGGGCAAAATCCTCGCTCAGCAGCTGCGCTGCCAGGCGGGAGACCGCGTCGCAGCGCTTGCCGTTGCCGTTTTGTTTGAAGTCGAAATTAAGCAGCGTGTGCGCTGGGTACACCGAGGTGACGGTGACGCCGTGCTGCTCCACACGCACCTGGTCGATATCATAGTGGTGAAATAGATAATCTAACTTCTGGTAAAGGCGCAGGTACAGCGGGGTGGCGCGCAGCTTCTCCAGCAACAGGCGCTCACGCCTGCGGGAGCGCGCCGTATACAGCAACAGCGCCGCCGCCATAATTGCCCAAAGAACAACCATGGTCTCAGCCAAAGTTTTCACGGCAGCGCCCCACCCTTTCCTACTATATATGGGGGATTATAACAGTACAAACAACTAAATACAACCGTTTATTGGGAATATATTGCGAAAATCGGACAAAAAGTTTCCCAAAGGATTATGCAATGCCTCCTTGGCGCCCTCAACGGCAGCCAAAGCAATGGAAGACGGCTCAATTCTCGTGCAGTATTTTGTTCATCCGTGTTGCATAGAAACACAGCCAAAGGATGGGGGATTACGTGCCCAAAGAAAAACCCCGGCTTGATTCAGCCGGAGTGGTAGGGCCTGGGGTCTCGGTGGGACTTACTTCTTGATGGCACGCATCAGCAAAATCACCAGGCAGGCGCCGCCAATGGCGACCAACAGGGCGCCAATGCTGAAGCCGCTGGTCTGGATGCCCAGCACACCGGCGATTAAGCCGCCCAGCACACTGCCCACGATGCCCAGGATGATGTTGGTCACCAGGCCCTGGGCATTGCCCATCAGCTTGCCGGCTACCCAACCGGCCAGGGCACCGAATAGAATCCACAGCAATACGTTCAGAATCATCGGGGTTCTCCTTTCAAACAACACGGATACAAAGTGTGTAACAAATATACCACCGTACGGGCCGGTCAAACATCGCCGGGCAGGTTGTTCCCAAACCCTTGCATCCCTCTTTGCGTCTTGTTATAATGGCATCCATATTGAGAGGCTATGGCCGGAAGGTAGGTATTCAATGTTCGACTGGTTACTGGGTATTCAAAACGCGATTGCGGAGGCGGCTCCCGCGGCCGCGGCTGCAGGCGATGCGGCGGCTGGCGAGCCCAACGCCACGGCGGCGCTCATTCAGATGCTGCTGCCCATGGTGCTCATCGTGGTGGTGTTCTACTTCATGCTGATTCGCCCGCAGAAAAAGAAGGACAAGAAGGTCAAGGACATGCTGTCCAACCTGAAAGTCGGCGATCGCATTTGCACCATCGGCGGCATCTACGGCACCATCACCAGCATTCGTGAAGACAATGTGGTGCTGGCTGTTGGCGCGCAGGACACCCCCATGGTGTTCGCCCGCTGGGCCATCCGCAATGTGGAAGCGGTCTCGGTGGAGAATGAGGGCGAAATCCTCGCCTGATTTGGACATGACACACAGGCGCCGAGGGAGCAATCCCCGGCGCTTTTTCTTAAAGGAGGAACCGGTAATGAAACGATTGGATGGCCGCGCGATCGATACGCTGCGGGCGATACAGATGCAGACGGGCTTTATTTCCACCGCGGCGGGCAGCTGCCTGATTGCCTTTGGCGGTACACGCGTGCTGTGCACCGCGTCGGTGGAGGAGGGCGTGCCCCCTTTCCTGCGCGGCAGCGGCATGGGCTGGCTGACGGCGGAGTATGCCATGCTGCCGGCCTCCACCGGCACGCGCAAGCGGCGCGACGGCGTCAAAAAGGATGGCCGCGGCGTGGAGATTGGCCGCCTGATTGGCCGGGCGCTGCGCCAGGCGGTGGATTTGTCGCGCCTGGGCCCGCGTACCATCACCATTGACTGCGATGTGCTGGAGGCCGACGGCGGCACCCGCACCGCAGCCATCACGGGCGGCTTTGTGGCGCTGTGCCAGGCGATGGACGGACTGATGCAGCGCGGTGCCCTCAAGGAATCGCCCATCGCCCACCAGGTGGCCGCGGTCAGCTGCGGCGTGGTGGCCGGCATGCCCATGCTGGACCTGTGCTACCGCGAGGACAGCATGGCGGATGCCGACATGAACATCGTAATGAACGAGCAGTTCCGTTTCATCGAACTGCAGGGCACAGGGGAGGAGCGCGCATTCTCCCTGGCCGAGCTGGGCCAATTGCTCAGCCTGGCGCAGGGCGGCATCGCGCAGCTGTTTGCCATGCAGGCGCAGGCGTTGGGGGACGCGGCGCGCGTCATCGGGCAAAAGCAGACGCTGGTCATCGCCAGCAACAACGCCCACAAAATCAAGGAGTTGACCGCCATGCTGGGCGACCGCTACCGCCTGCTGTCCATGCATGAGGCCGGGTTTGACGGCGACGTGGAGGAGAACGGCGCCACATTCGCCGACAACGCCTTGCTCAAGGCCCAGGCTGTGCGCGATGCCACCGGTTACGCTACCCTGGCCGATGACAGCGGCCTGATGGTGGATGCGCTGGATGGCGCGCCCGGCGTGCATAGCGCGCGGTTCGCGGGCGTGCACGGCGATGATGCCGCCAACAATGCCCTGCTGATGGAAAAGCTGCAGGATGTGCCCGCCCCGCGCACGGCCCAGTTTGTCAGCGCCATCGCGCTGGCCTCGCCCTTCTTGCCGTCGCGGCTGTTTGAGGGTGTGTGCCCCGGCGTGGTCACGTTTGAGCCGCGCGGGCAGCAGGGCTTTGGCTACGACCCGTACTTTGAGTATGAGAACGGCAAAACCTTCGCCGAAATGACCGATGAGGAGAAGGCGCAGGTCAGCCACCGCGCCCGCGCCATGCAAAAGCTGCTGGAGGCGCTGGGATGAAGGCGCTGGTACTCAGCGACAGCCATGGCGCCACCCGCACCCTGCAGGCGCTGATGGAGCGCCTGGAGCGCGAGGGCAAGCCCGACGCCCTGCTGTACTGCGGCGACGGGCTGTCGGACATTATGCCCTACCGTGCCTGGTGCCCTGCCTTCTACGCGGTGCGCGGCAACTGCGATTTCACCGCGCCGCCCGATGTGGCGGCCGAGCTGACGGCCCGCGTCGGCGGCGTGGAGGTGCTACTGGCCCACGGCAACGGTTACCACGTGAAGCGCAGCCTGGAGACGCTCAACTGGCGCGCCCGGGAATTGGATGCCCGGGTGGTTTGCTTTGGCCACACCCACCAGCCGGTGGTGGAATGGCACCACGGCGTATTGATGCTCAACCCCGGCGCGCTGCACGATGGGCGGTACGCGATGCTGGATATACGGGCAGATGGGGTGGTAGTGGCCGAACTGCTCAGCGTTTGATATCGCTATTCGCAACAAAAGGCTGCCTTGCGGCAGCCTTTTGTTGTATGGAGTTTTTTTCTTAGGTCGCGCTTCCCTTGGGCGCCACATAATCCGTGATGTAGGTATGCTTGCACTGGGTGCAGGTGTGCATGGTATAGCCAAAGGCGATATCGGTGGGTTGCACGGTGGCGGTGATGTAGTCCGGGTTCTCGTGCACCTCGGGCAGCAAGTTCACCTTGTATTTTTTACTCTCTATTTTTTCAAACGATATTTCTTCGTTGTCCTCAATCTGCACGGGGCGGTTGAGTTTTTCGCCGACAAAGGGCTTGCAGTAGGCGCGCCGATCGCCCGCCACATGCTCAAAAAAGCGGATGACCGCCTCCACGCGGTTGCCGGTCACATAGCCCTCGCGCGCCTCATCCTGTTTGACGTGCACATGGTACATGCCCACCAGCCCGCCGTTGTGTACATAGCCGTGCACCGAGGCGTAGCCGGACAGCTTGACCCGGTTATCCCGCACATCGCCATAACCGCAGGCCAGGATGGCGCCTAAGAATTCCTCGCACTTGGTCTTGCGGTTGTCATCCACAAACACCAGCTCCACATCGGCGCTGTTGTTGTCAAACTGGCCGTAGCCAAAGCCCACCAGGCCCGCCACGCCGCCGATACGGCCCTTCTGCGTCAGGTGGACGCGGCCCAGCACGCTGCACCCGGTGATGGTGGTGTTCTCGGCAAAGCCGGCCAGCCCCGCGGCAAAGCAGCTGCCCTCATCCGTTACCATCACCTGTACGCCCAGCAGGTGCAGGTCGCGGATTTGCGCGTCCCGCACCACGGAGAACAGCCCGGCCAGGCCGGTGTCGTACTTCTTGTGGTTGCCGTCCACCGTCTGGGCGCGGCCGGCGCCCATGGTGTCGATGGACAGGTTGTACAACACGTGGTTGCCGCCCTCCAGCGTGCCGCTGAAGGCAAGGGGCTGCCACCGCACGCCCTTCATGTCGATATCATTCTCCAGCCGGTAGTGCCCGGCCGGGTTGTTGGCAATGGCCAACAGGTCATCCACCGTGCGCAGGGGGATGACGCCCGCGTCTGCGGCCAGCGCAGGTGTGTTGCCCAGCGCCAGCAAAAGGGCTGCCAGCAGCGCCAGCAGGCGGCGGGTCATTTCTGTCCCTCCCGCTCCCGGCGCTGTGCCTCCTGACGCATGGCGCGGAAATAGGCCTCCTCCTGCGACAGTTCGCCATGTAGGTGGGCGGAGTGCCATTGGCTGTTGTTGTCGGTCAGCACGGCCTTCAGCCGCACCGAGGGCACCCCGGCCTGCCGGAAGGCATCCAGAAACTGGTTAATCAGTGTCGATGGGAAGTGGGCCAGCACCAGCATTTCGCTGTCAAACCCCTCGCCCGCGTAGGGCTCATACGCGGCGCTCTGCTCGGCCACCAGGTCGGCCAGCGTGCGGCCATATTCGGCTTGGGGCACGGGGCGCAGGCGGATGGCGTGTTTTTCGGTCAGGGGGGCAATTTGCTTTGCGCGTTCCTCGCTGAGGTTATAGGCCAGCAATACAGGCTTTTTCATGGTATTTCCTTTCATTGGTCGTTACTTCGCGTCTCGGCGGTACTTCGTCACGATGTCATTCATCTGCTGCCACTTGTGCTCCATATCGGCCACCAGCCTAAACTGGGTGCGGCAGCGGTCCAGGTTGTGGCCGGGGCGGTGGGTGGCGAAATAAGTATCGCCGCTGAGGTAATCGGTGAGGAAGCGCACGCCGCACTCCAGCGTCATCAGCTTGGCGCCCATGGGCAGCGTGTCGATTTCGGACGCGGTCAGCCGCTCGCCGCAGGCGGACAAAAAGCCCTTCACATACACCTCGTAGGCTGGCAGCGACATGGTGACCAAAGACAGGTCGCGCTCGTCCTCCGCCGCGGTAGATGCCCCAAAGCGGATGGAGTCGCCAAAGTCGTTGCCGGCCAGGCCGGGCATCACGGTGTCCAGGTCGATGACACACAGCGCCGTGCGCGTGTTCTTATCCAGCATCACGTTGTTGAGCTTGGTATCGTTATGCGTGACGCGCAGCGGCAAGGTGCCCGCGCGCAGCATGTCCATCATGGTGGCCGCCTCCTGCTCGCGCGCCAGGGCAAAGGTAATTTCCTCCTGCACCTCGCCCGCGCGCCCGTGGTTGTCGGCCTGGATGGCCGCGCGCAGTTTCCGGTAGCGGTCGGGTGTATCGTGAAAGTGGGGGATGGTCTCGTTCAGCGTGTCGGCGGGGAAGTCGGCCAGCTGGTTTTGAAACCCGCCAAAGGCCACCGCGCTCTGATAAAAGTCCTCGAGCACCTCGGGCTTGTCCAGGCAAATGCTGTCGGTGATGAAGTCATACGCGCGCCAGTAATCGCCCTGCGCGTCCCGGTGGTACACGGCCCCTTCCGTGGTCTCAATCAGCGTGAGCACCCGGCGGGGCTCCGGCTCCCTGATGCGCAGAAAGCTGGTCACCGCGTGGATGTTGCGCATCAGCGCCGGCACGTCGCGGAACACCTTGTGGTTGATTTTCTGCATGATATAGTCGCGCCCGGCGTCGGTTCGCACCAGATAGGTCACATTGATGTGGCCGTTGCCGTAGCGTTCACAGGAAATCGGCGTGCCGATGAAACGGAAGAATGAACAGCTTTCCAGCATGGAAAAACCTCCTCACAAGTGGTGCCCCGGCCGCCCGCCGGCGCCTCGGCTGTGGTTCTCAGTATACCGCATATCACCCAAATCGCAAATGGTGAAAAGAAGGCCACAACGCGCTTTTGCGAATGGGTTGCGCGAGGGATTGCCTTTGGGTACAATGTCAAAAAGCGCGCCGCGCCGTATCGCCGCGGCGGATGAACGGATGGGGTATGAGCGAATCAGTCTGCAGCAAACACCAGGGCGAGGATTGCGCCGGGCTGTGCACCGCCCGGATTAACATCTTCCAGTCGCTCTCCGCGGAGGAGCAGCGCCAGCTGGTGCAGGCCGCCGGACACCGCCACGTGACGGCGGGCACCATGGTATTTCGCGAGGGGGACCCGGCGGACCGCATTCTGGTGATTCACCGGGGCAAACTCAAGCTTAACCACTATTCCGCCGAGGGCAAGGAATATGTGCTGGATATCATCGGCCCGGGGGATATCTACGGTGAGCAACGCCTGTTTTCCGGCCAGCGCCAGCAGGTGAACGCCATCGCGCTGGAGGCGGCCAGTTTTTGCGAGATTCACAAGCGCGACATCGAGGCCCTCATCATGAAGGACCCGACCGTCGGCATCCGCATGCTGGAGGAGCTGGGCGCCAAATATTCCCGCGTGAGCCGTCTGCACGAGATACTCTCCCTCAACGAGGCCAAGGGGCGTCTGGCGGGCTTTCTGCTGCACCTTAGCGGCGAGGCCGGGGGCAAGGTCATCCGCATCGACCGGGAAACCATCTCCGCCTCCATCAACCTGCGCGCGGAGACCATCAGCCGCAAGCTCAAGGAGCTGGAGCGCGAGGGCATGGTGGCGCTGGAGGGACATCGGGTCATCCGCCTGCTGGACGCGGACGGCCTGCGGGCGGTGTTCGAGGCTTCGGCGTGAAATAAATCATCAAATATTGATGTGAATCATATTTAGTCGCAATCTGAACACGGTATAGTGGACATATCAACGGCAAGGAGGAACACATCATGCGCAAGCATATCAAGAACAACGTATCCTGGGTGGGCAAGATTGACTGGGAATTGCAGCAGTTTCACGGCGCGGACTATTCGGTCAACCATGGCTCCAGCCAGAACGCCTACCTGATTGAGGAAGAGAAGACCGTGCTCATCGACACGGTGTGGAAGCCCCATTCCACCGAGTTTGTGGACAACCTGCGCTCGGAAATCGACCTGAACAAGATTGACTACATCGTCATCAACCATGGCGAGGTGGATCACAGCGGCTCGCTGCCCCAGCTGATGGCGCTGATACCGGATACGCCCATCTACTGCACGGCCAACGCCGTCAAATCGCTGGTGGGGCAGTACCATCACCCGGAGTGGAACTTCAACGTCGTCAAGACCGGCGACAGCCTGGACATTGGCAATGGCAAAAAGCTGGTGTTTGTGGAGATGCGCATGCTGCATTGGCCCGACAGCATGGCCACCTACCTGACGGAGGACAACATCCTGTTCTCCAACGATGCCTTTGGGCAGCACTTCGCGGTGGAAGAGCTATTCAACGACAAGGCCGACCAGTGCGTCCTGTGGGAAGAGGCGATGAAGTACTACGCCAACATCCTCAACCCCTTCTCGCCCCTGGTCAAAAAGAAGGTGGAGGAGGTGCTGGCCCTCAACCTGCCCATCGACATCATCGCCACCAGCCACGGCATCATCTGGCGGGAAAACCCCACCCAGATTGTGGAAGCCTACTACAAGTGGAGCCAGAACTATCAGGAGGACCAGGTGACGGTCATTTACGACACCATGTGGGAGGGCACCGAAAAGCTGGCCCACCGCATCGTGCGCGAGCTGTCGCTGCTGTCGCCCGATACCAAGGTCAAGCTGTATAACATCTCAAAGACCGACAAGAACGACATCATGACCCAGGTGTTCAAATCCAAGGCCATCGCGGTGGGCTCGCCCACGGTGCACCAGGGCATTCTGTCCTCGGTAAGCGGCTGGCTGGAGTTCCTCAAGGAGCTGAAGTTTAAAAACAAGAAAGCCGCCGTGTTCGGCTGCTACGGCTGGAGCGGCGAGTGCACCAAGGTGCTGCGCAAAGAGTTGACGGAGGCCGGCTTTGACGTGGTGGAGCCCGAAATCCGCTGCAGCTGGAACCCGCGCCCCGAGGACCTGGACCTGGCCAAGGAGGTCGCCAAGGCCCTGCTTGGCGGTGTTGCCGAGTAAGGCAACAGCCCGATATTGTAAGTTAACCAACAAAGGCCGCCGCGCAATGCTGCGGCCTTTGTGCTGCCCGCAAACTGTGATAATAATGATGCGAATCAATATTTTTTGGCGCAGCCTGTTCTATCATAAGGTCACAAGGGAGCATAGCCCCCGCTGAGAAGGGAGAACCATCATGAATCGAACAGAAGCATTTCACCGGGCCAAGGCAAAGAACCTGAAGACGCTGGCCCTGTACGT
>ENA-UOOM01001807-UOOM01001807.1-fermentation-metagenome-genome-assembly--contig:-NODE-1807-length-19504-cov-5.391845_pt1 | contig 19504 bp, 12 predicted proteins | sample MGYA00245781_ERZ724031 | MGnify/ENA primary metagenome ERZ724031 (study PRJEB28704, sample SAMN03018317) | fermentation metagenome | biome: anthropogenic terrestrial biome; feature: soil; material... | reverse complement strand
TATCAAAGGAGGAGACTTTTAATGGCAAAGGCAAGATTTGAAAGAAACAAACCCCATGTCAACATAGGAACCATAGGACACGTAGATCACGGGAAAACCACCCTGACAGCAGCGATCACAATGGTTATGTCAAAGTATGGAAGAGCAACAGCAACGAAATACGATGAAATTGACAAGGCACCCGAAGAAAAGGAGAGAGGAATAACCATCAACACCTCTCACGTAGAGTACGAGACTGAAAACCGTCACTATGCCCATGTAGACTGCCCCGGTCACGCCGACTATGTAAAGAACATGATCACCGGCGCAGCACAGATGGATGGAGCCATTCTGGTAGTATCTGCAGCCGACGGTCCCATGCCCCAGACACGAGAGCATATACTGCTTGCCCGTCAGGTAGGCGTGCCCTACATTGTTGTATACATGAACAAAACCGATATGGTAGATGATGAAGAGCTGTTGGAGCTGGTTGAGCTGGAAGTAAGGGAACTTCTCAGCGAATACGAATTTCCGGGAGACGATATTCCGATTATACAGGGCTCTGCTCTTAAGGCATTGGAAGCCTCCCAAAGCGACAGCGAAGTAGAAAGCGAACCCTGGTGCAAGTCCATATTTGAACTGATGGAAGCCGTAGACAACTATATACCCACACCGGTACGCGCTACGGACAGACCATTTTTGATGCCCGTTGAGGACGTATTCTCCATAACCGGTCGCGGCACAGTAGCTACCGGCAGAGTAGAGAGAGGAACCGTCAAGCTGTCCGACACTGTTGAAATTGTAGGTTTGAACACAGAATCCCGTACTACCGTAGTAACCGGAGTAGAGATGTTTCGTAAGCTGCTGGATTCTGCAGTAGCCGGCGACAATGTGGGCGTATTGCTTCGCGGTGTACAAAGAGACGAAATCGAGCGAGGTCAGGTATTGGCCAAACCCGGCAGCATAAAGCCCCACACCCATTTCAGATCCGAGGTTTATGTACTTACCAAGGAAGAGGGCGGACGCCATACACCATTTTTCAACGGCTATCGACCCCAGTTTTATTTCAGGACAACCGATGTAACCGGCGTTATTGAACTGCCTGAAGGAGTAGAGATGGTAATGCCCGGTGACAATATACAGATGACCATAAATCTGATTACCCCGATTGCTATCGAAGAAGGACTGCGCTTTGCAATTCGCGAAGGCGGCAAAACCGTAGGCGCAGGCGTTGTTGCTTCCATAGTGGAATAAGATGAGTCTCATCAGCTTATGAAGCTGAGAGAATCCGTTAAAGATAAGTCTGATAATTAGTTTGCTTTATTTGGGATACAATATGAAGTTCTTGTATCATGATGATTCCACATGTTAAGAGAGGTGTTAACAATGAGAGTAAGAGTTACCATGGCATGTACCGACTGCAAGCAGCGTAACTATAATACAATGAAGAATAAAAAGAACAATCCTGACAGGATGGAGCTGAAGAAGTACTGCAAATTCTGCAGAGACCATACCCTTCACAGAGAGGGAAAGTAAGTTTTGCAAGATTAGGATAAGGATGTGAAAAAATGGCAAAGAAAAAAGAGAAGACCGCCAAAAAGCCAGCACCAAAGAAAAACAAAAATCAACCTGGTATAGTGAAATATTTTCGTGGTGTGGTATCTGAAGTTAAGAAGGTTAGCTGGCCATCCCGCAAGGAATTGATTAATACCACTATAGTTGTGGTGTCCTTTATTCTGATCTTTTCCGTTATCGTGGGTCTCATTGATTTGGGTCTGGGCGCTCTTCTTGAATTAATTACTTGAGAGAAGGAGGGGGATCAGGGAAAAAACCCCGGATCCTTGGTTTATGTCTGATATGGAAAATACAGAAGGAAAATGGTATGTCATCCACACTTATTCCGGTTACGAGAATAAGGTTAAGGCCAACTTGGAAAAGGCAGTTGAAAACCGCAGCCTGCAGGATCTGATTTTTGAAATCAAGGTACCGATGGAAGAACAGATTGAGGAAAAAAACGGCAAGCGAAAAACTGTTATGCGCAAATTATATCCAGGCTATGCTATGGTTAAAATGATTCTGACCGATGACTCCTGGTATATCATACGCAATACACGAGGGGTAACCGGTTTTGTAGGGCCGGGCTCCAAGCCCATACCACTGACCGATGATGAAGTCCGCGCCATGGGAGTAGAGCACATTCCTATTCAGCTCGACGCAGAGATTGGGGACAATGTCAGAGTTGTGTCAGGTCCCCTGGAAAACTTTATTGGTTCCATAGAAGAGATTTACCACGACAAACAGAAGGTCAAGGTCATGGTTTCCATGTTCGGAAGGGATACTCCTGTTGAGTTGGAATATCATCAAATCCAAATAATATAGATTAGCTAATCATTTAAGGAGGTGTAACGATGGCAAAAAAAGTTACCGGTTATGTCAAACTGCAGATACCCGCCGGCAAGGCAACACCCGCACCGCCTGTAGGTCCCGCTCTGGGGCAGCACGGTGTAAACATCATGGGTTTCTGTAAAGAATTTAATGAAAGAACAGCCAAACAAGCGGGAATGATTATTCCTGTTGTTATATCCGTATATCAGGATCGATCCTTTACTTTTATTACAAAAACACCACCAGCATCTGTTCTCATAAAAAAGGCAGCAGGTCTGGACAAGGCATCGGACAGACCCAACGAGAATAAGGTTGCAAAGCTGACGCAGCAGCAGGTACAGGAAATTGCAGAGATCAAAATGCCCGATCTGAATGCATCCAGCTTGGAAGCAGCAATGAGAATGGTTGCAGGAACCGCCCGCAGTATGGGCATTACAGTAGAAGGATAACAGCCTTTAAAATATAAGAAGATCATGATTAATAATGTGGCAGGGAACCCTCTACCCACCCGGGCACCCACCCAACCCCGTAGTGAGAACCCGATATGACCACAAGGAGGAATAGGAAATGAAGCATGGGAAAAATTACCTGAAAAATACAAAGCTGGTAGAACGCAGCAAATTGTATGATCCGATAGAAGCATTGGAATTGGTCCAGAAAACAGCAACTGCAAGATTTGATGAGACTGTAGAAATTGCCATTCGTCTGGGAGTTAACCCACGAAATGCTGATCAGCAGGTTCGCGGTGCAGTTGTTTTACCTCATGGAACCGGTAAAACCGTAAAGGTTTTGGTCATTGCCAAGGGCGATAAAGCCAGGGAAGCAGAAGAAGCCGGCGCTGATTATGTAGGCGCAGAAGACATGATTACCAAGATCCAGTCTGAGAACTGGTTTGAATTCGATGTGTGTGTAGCTACCCCCGATATGATGAGTTTGGTAGGGCGTCTAGGTCGCGTTTTAGGTCCGAAAGGCTTAATGCCAAATCCCAAATCAGGCACAGTAACCATGGATGTAGGAAAAGCCGTTCAAGACATTAAAGCCGGTAAGGTTGAATACAGGCTGGACAAAGCTGCCATTATACACGTACCCGTCGGCAAGAAGTCCTTTGGTACGGAAAAGCTCAACGAAAACCTGCAGACACTCATGGATGCAATTATTAAAGCCAAGCCTGCAGCTGCCAAGGGAACCTATCTGCGGAGTGTCGTGCTGTCCAGCACCATGGGCCCCGGGATCAAGATAAACGCAAGCAGATTTTAACAGCAAGAAAATGTTCAAGTTATCATGTTGCGTAAGCTTGACAATTGAAACGCTTTGTACTATAGTAACAAATGATTTCTGAATAATATTGGAACATGGTCTTATCGTAGACAGCAGGTGCTTAAAAAAGCTTAATTATCAGCCTGCCGAGGTAAGGGAATGTATTTTGACAATACTGCCCTCTTGCCTTTTGGCAAGGGGGCATTGTGGCTTTAAAATCCTTTCTGTGATAAGACACCAATATAAACATTAGGAAAGGAGGTCTTTTAATAATGTCTGCCAGAGAACAAAAAGAACAGGTTGTAGCCGAGATCAAGAAAAAGCTTTCCAATTACAGCAGTGCAATACTGATTGACTATCGTGGGCTTACGGTAGCAGAAGCAACTCAGATGAGAACTGACTTTCGAAATAACGATGTTGACTACAAGGTATACAAAAATACCCTTATTGAACTTGCAGCCAGAGATCTGGGTCTTGAAGAACTGATTCCCCATCTGGAAGGTCCTACAGCAATAGCCTTTGGAGTGAAAGACCCAGTGGCTCCCGCAAAGATTCTTACTGAGAATATCAGGAAACTGAAAAAGATGGAGTTTAAGACCGGTGTGGTAGACGGCAAAGTCATTGATGTACAGGGAATCAAGGTATTGGCCGAACTGCCCTCCAGAGAAGAACTCATTGCCAAGATGCTTGGCAGCATGAGTGCACCTATTTCCGGGCTGGTCAATGTCCTAGGTGGTACCGTACGGTCCTTGTTGTACACCTTGAATGCGATTAAGGAAACCAAGGAAGCATGATGAATTATTATCAGGAAAAGAAAAAAAGGAGGATTTTAAAATGAACAAACAGGAAATTATGGATGCTATCAAAAATATGACAGTATTGGAGCTTTCAGAGCTGGTAAAAGCTTTGGAAGAAGAGTTTGGTGTCAGTGCAGCAGCTCCTGCAGCTGTAGCTGCAGCTCCTGCAGCTGGTGCAGTTGAAGCCGCAGAAGAAGAAAAGACCGAGTTTGACGCTGTTCTTACCGAAATAGGTGATCAAAAGATCAAGGTTATAAAAGTTGTCCGAGAATTAACCGGTTTGGGCTTGAAAGAAGCCAAAGATTTGGTAGAAGCAGCTCCCAAGGCAGTTAAGGAAGCCGTTTCCAAGGAAGATGCAGAAGCTGTTGCTGCCAAGTTTGCAGAAGTAGGAGCCAAGGTTGAAATAAAATAAAAAAGCCATTGCTGTGTATTAACAAAAACAATAAGGAGCTCTAAATAACAGGGCTCCTTGTTTTTTGCCGAAAATTTAAAAAAGCATTTGACAAACTTGCAATTGTTCGATAAGATTATAAATTGCATTAATACTTTTATAGACAACCTATTTTTCGTGTTTCCTATGTTTTTTGTTACTGATTCCGTGTTTCCAATGTATATGCTGCTTTTTTATCTTACACATATATTTTACACTGAATAAGGTACAAATTGCAAGGGTATAATATATATTAATGCCTATTTACTTATATTTCCAAACTACCCAATGTCACACATGGATGTATTAGTATTAACTTTTACTTAAGGGGTGAGATGTACATGCTGCATCCAGTTCAACTAGGAAAGAGAACCAGGATGAGTTATTCGAGGATTGATGAGGTCCTGGGAATGCCCAATCTCATTGAGGTACAGAAAAACTCATACAAATGGTTTCTCAAAAAAGGACTCCAGGAGGTTTTTGATGATATATCTCCTATCACAGACTACACAGAAAATCTCGTTTTAGAATTTGTAAACTATTATTTTGAAGAGAACCCCAAGTACACGGTGGAAGAATGTAAGGAACGAGATGTTACCTTTTCCAAACCGCTGAAGGTACAGGTTCGTTTAATCAACAGAGAGACAGGGGAAGTTAAGGAACAGGAAGTCTTTATGGGTGACTTTCCTATCATGACTGATCAGGGCACATTTATTATCAATGGAGCGGAACGTGTTATTGTCAGCCAATTGGTTCGTTCTCCGGGTGTCTACTATGCAGAGCAAATCGATAAAACAGGTAAACCGCTGTATTCCGCAACTTTGATTCCCAATCGAGGTGCATGGTTGGAGTATGAAACCGACTCCAATGATATAATACATGTTCGTGTAGATCGTACCAGAAAAATCAATGTTACGGTTCTTTTGCGTGCTCTCGGTTATGGCACCGACATACAGTTAAAGGAGCTTCTCGGTGAAGGTGAACGCCTTCTTGCTACCATTGACAGCGACAATGCCAATTCAGTGGAAGAAGGCTTGCTGGAGATTTACAAGCGCTTGAGACCGGGAGAACCACCTACAGTAGAAAGTGCAAATCAGCTGCTCAGATCTTTGTTTTTTGATTCAAAGCGCTATGATCTGGCTCGAGTAGGCCGCTATAAATTTAATAAGAAGCTGGCTCTATCTGCAAGAATTACCGGCAGAATTGCTGCTGCACCTGTTGTAGATCCATACTCCGGTGTAATACTGGCAGAAGCAGGAGAGAAATTAAGCCGGGAAAAGGCGGAAGCCATACAAAATGCAGGCATCAACGAATTCTTTATTCAGTTGAATAATGACAAGGTGGTCAAGGCAGTCGGAAATTATTTTGTAGATGCGGACAGGTATTTGAGCTTTGATCCAAAAGAAGTGGGTATCAATGAAAAGGTTCATTATCCTACTCTAAGGATCTTTCTCGATCAATACATGGAAGAAGATGCTCTTAAGGCTGCCTTAAAGGAAGCTCTTGACGAGTTAATTCCCAAGCACATCCTGATTGATGATATTATTGCTTCCGTCAGCTATAATCTGCATTTGGCTGACGGTATCGGTCATATAGACGATATCGATCATTTGGGCAACCGCAGACTTCGTTCCGTTGGCGAGCTGCTGCAAAACCAATTCCGAATCGGCATGTCCAGAATGGAAAGAGTCATCAAGGAAAGAATGACCATCCAGGATATCGATGTAGTTACTCCCCAGGCTCTTATTAACATCAGGCCAGTATCTGCTGCTATTAAGGAATTCTTTGGAAGCAGTCAGTTGTCTCAATTTATGGATCAAACCAACCCTTTAGCAGAGCTGACGCACAAAAGAAGGCTGAGCGCATTGGGTCCCGGCGGTTTAAGCCGCGAGCGGGCAGGTTTTGAGGTTCGAGACGTCCACTATTCTCACTACAGCCGAATGTGTCCAATCGAAACTCCTGAAGGCCCCAACATAGGTTTAATTGGCTCTTTAAGCACCTATGCAAAAATCAATGAGTATGGATTCATAGAAGCTCCATATCGTAAGGTGGACCACGAAAAACAAGTGGTTACTGATGAAATTGTCTATCTTACCGCTGATGAAGAAGATATTTACATTATTGCGCAGGGAAACGAGCCCCTGGATGAGGAAGGTCATTTTATTGATGACAATGTTATGGTACGCCTGCGGGAAGAGATTCTGGAAGTCCCCAAAGACAGAGTGGATTACATGGACGTATCCCCCAAGCAATTGGTTTCCGTTGCCACTGCCATGATACCCTTCCTGGAAAATGATGATGCCAACCGTGCCCTGATGGGTGCTAACATGCAACGCCAAGCAGTTCCATTAATCAGACCGGAGGCTCCTGCCATTGGTACCGGCATGGAGTATAAGGCAGCAAAGGATTCCGGGGTGGTAGTGCTGGCAAAGGAATCAGGTGTGGTTAGAAAAGTATCTGCTGATCAAATTATTATCAGAAGCGATGACAACAAGGATCACCGATATAAACTTCTAAAGTTCAAACGTTCCAATCAAGGAACATGCATCAATCAAAGACCTATAGTCTCCGAAGGTGAGATCGTTGAAAAAGGTCAAACCATAGTCGATGGTCCATCCACCGATGAAGGTGAAATTGCATTGGGTCGTAATATTCTGATTGGGTTTATGAGCTGGGAAGGTTATAATTTTGAAGACGCGATCCTTATTAGCGAAAAGCTGGTAAAAGACGATGTCTTCACCTCTATTCACATAGAAGAATATGAGTCCGAAGCCAGAGATACCAAGCTTGGTCCGGAAGAAATAACCAGAGATATCCCCAACGTCGGAGAGGAAGCCCTTAAGGATCTTGATGACAGGGGAATCATCCGAATTGGTGCAGAGGTTACAGCAGGAGACATATTAGTGGGTAAAGTGACCCCCAAGGGTGAAACCGAGCTCACTGCTGAAGAACGGCTGCTTCGAGCCATTTTTGGAGAAAAGGCACACGAAGTAAGAGATACCTCTCTTAAGGTACCACATGGTGAGAGTGGTATTGTAGTAGATGTCAAAGTTTTCACTCGCAGCAATGGCGACGAACTGCCTCCTGGTGTCAACCAGATGGTTCGCTGCTATGTAGCGCAAAAAAGGAAAATATCCGTAGGTGACAAGATGGCTGGGCGCCACGGAAACAAGGGTGTTATTTCTCTAGTTCTTCCCGAAGAAGATATGCCCTTCCTGCCTGATGGTACACCTATTGAAATCTGTCTTAATCCCCTGGGAGTTCCTTCCCGTATGAATATTGGGCAAATCCTTGAGGTTCATCTGGGCCTGGCAGCCAATACCATGGGCTGGCATATTGCTACACCTGTATTTGACGGAGCGTCGGAGATTGATATTATGAATACCCTTGAAGAGGCCGGCTTGAATCGCGATGGGAAAATGGTCGTATATGACGGTCGAACCGGTGAACCCTTTGACAGCCGGGTAACTGTAGGTTATATGTATTTCCTTAAGCTGGCTCACTTGGTAGATGACAAGATTCACGCTCGTTCTACCGGCCCCTATTCTCTGGTTACCCAGCAACCTCTGGGCGGTAAGGCACAGTTTGGCGGTCAGCGATTTGGTGAAATGGAAGTTTGGGCTCTTGAAGCTTATGGTGCTGCCCATACCCTGCAGGAAATTCTAACTGTAAAATCCGATGATGTAGTAGGCAGGGTCAAAACATATGAAGCCATCGTAAAGGGAGAAAATATCCCTGAACCCGGTGCGCCGGAAGCCTTTAAAGTTCTAATCAAGGAACTGCAGAGCCTGGCTCTGGATGTCAGGGTAATAGGCAGTGAGAAAGAAGAAGTTATCATCCAGGAAGTAATTGAAGAAGATATGGATGATTTGGATATTAATATCGAAGGACAGGAAGATCAGAAGAGACCCAGAGATGAATTTGACTTTGTTGACGATGATCTGGACTTCAACTTGGATGATATAGCGATCATCCCTGGTTTGGATGATGAGGATGATAATGACAGCGACGACAACAAAGATTTGGATGATGACAATATCGATGAAGACGCTGATGATTTTCTGGTAGATCTTGATTTTGAAGAAGATGATGATAATGATGAAGAATAACAGTTGGAAGGGAGAGATGGCCATTGTTCGAGCTGAATAATCTGGATGCCATTCAGATAGGTCTGGCTTCCCCGGACAGGATTCGGGAATGGTCCCGGGGCGAGGTAAAAAAGCCTGAAACTATAAATTATCGCACCCTTAAGCCCGAGAAAGACGGCCTGTTCTGCGAAAAGATATTTGGTCCCCAAAAGGATTGGGAGTGCCATTGCGGAAAGTATAAGAGAGTACGTTATAAAGGAATTATCTGCGATCGATGCGGCGTTGAGGTAACACGCTCCAAAGTACGGCGGGAGCGTATGGGTCACATAGAGCTAGCTGCACCGGTCTCGCATATTTGGTATTTTAAAGGGATTCCAAGCCGAATGGGGCTTTTACTTGATATGTCTCCTCGATCTTTGGAAAAGATCCTGTACTTTGGTTCATATGTTGTAATTGATGCAGGCGAAAGCGGATTATCCCAAAAGCAGCTTCTTAACGAGAAGGAATTCAGAGAAGCTTATGAGAAATATGGTGATACATTTCGTTGCGGTATGGGGGCAGAATCAGTAAGAGAACTGCTTCGCGCCATTGATTTACCAGCCATGTCCCGTGAGCTTCGGGCTGATTTGAGAGGTTCCACCGGGCAAAAACGAGTACGCATTGTAAAACGTTTGGAAGTTGTAGAAGCTTTCAGGAACTCCGGTAACTACCCGGAATATATGATTCTGGATGTTATCCCCATCATTCCGCCGGAGCTTCGCCCTATGGTCCAGCTGGACGGCGGCAGATTTGCTACTTCCGACTTGAATGACCTATACCGCCGGATTATCAATCGCAATAACCGTTTGAAAAGACTATTGGATTTAGGTGCACCGGATATTATAGTAAGAAATGAAAAGCGAATGCTTCAGGAAGCAGTAGATGCATTAATAGACAATGGAAGAAGAGGCCGCCCGGTTACAGGTCCAGGCAATCGTCCGTTGAAATCTCTCAGCGACATGCTCAAGGGAAAGCAGGGGCGTTTTCGCCAGAACCTGCTTGGGAAACGTGTTGACTATTCCGGACGTTCCGTTATTGTAGTAGGTCCTGAGCTCAAAATGTTTCAATGCGGTCTGCCGAAGGAAATGGCTTTGGAGCTTTTCAAGCCCTTTGTTATAAAGCGCTTGGTTGAAAATGGACTTGCACACAATATTAAAAGTGCCAAGCGTATGGTAGAACGGGTCAGACCCGAAGTTTGGGATGTTGTTGAAGAGGTTATCAAGGAACACCCGGTGCTGCTAAACCGTGCACCAACTCTGCATCGTTTGGGCATCCAGGCTTTTGAGCCTGTTTTGGTTGAAGGACGGGCTTTAAAGCTGCATCCCCTGGTTTGCACCGCTTATAATGCTGACTTTGATGGTGATCAAATGGCGGTCCACTTACCCTTGTCAGTGGAAGCCCAGGCAGAAGCTCGTTTTTTGATGTTGGCTGCCAACAATATTTTGAAGCCTCAGGATGGTAGACCCGTAGTTACGCCTACCCAGGACATGATTCTCGGCTGCTATTATTTAACTATTGAAAAGGATGGCGCAAAGGGAGAAGGAAAAGCTTTTTCCGGTGCCGACGAAGTTATTATGGCCTATGACGAAGGAGCAATTGACCTTCACGCAAAAGTAAAAATGAGGGTACAAAAGGAAGTAGATGGCGAAATAAATACTCGTCTTATAGATGTAACTGCCGGCAGAGTAATTTTCAATGAGGCTGTTCCACAGGATTTGGGCATTAAGGACCGCAGCAATCACGATGGAATATTTAAACTGGAAATCGATGAAACCGTAGACAAGAACATTTTAAGTGAGATTGTAGACAAATGTTATCATAAATACGGTGCAACTGAAACTTCCATTGTCTTGGACAAGATTAAGGATCTGGGTTTCCATTACGCAACTCAAGGTGCTGTTACTGTCAGTGTATCGGATATGATCGTTCCCCAGGAGAAGAAGGAGCTTCTTGTCAAGGCGGATGAAGAGGTTACAAAAATTCACCATCAGTTCCGCAGAGGTCTTATTTCCGATGAAGAACGCTATGAAAGAGTAATTAACACATGGAATGAAACCACGGATGAGGTCACCAAAGCATTAAGGAAGGCTTGGAATGCATATAATCCTGTTAATATGATGGCCGCCTCCGGTGCCAGAGGAAGCATCAACCAAATTCGTCAGTTGGCAGGCATGCGAGGTCTTATGGCCAACCCGGCCGGCAAGATCATTGAGCTGCCCATTCGAGCCAACTTTAGAGAAGGTTTGACAGTTCTGGAGTTTTTTATCTCCACTCACGGAGCTAGAAAAGGATTGGCTGACACCGCTTTGCGTACGGCCGATTCAGGTTATCTGACCCGACGTCTGGTGGATGTAAGCCAGGATGTCATAGTTTATTCGGATGATTGTTTTGTCAGACATGGCGGAAGAATCCGAGGTGTTCTGGTACGGGAAATCCAAGAAAGTGACGAAGTCATTGAGCACTTTGTTGATCGTATTATTGGACGCTACACAGCTGAGCCGATAATTCATCCAGAGACAGGGGAAGTAATTTTAGGCGAAAACCAGCTTATTACCCTGGAAATGGGTCATCGTATTGCAGATGCAGGAATCAGTGAATGCCAGGTCCGTTCTGTGCTTACCTGCAGGGAGGAGCATGGAGTATGTGCTAAATGTTACGGCAGCAATCTGGCCACGGGTAACCCGGTCGACATTGGAGAAGCAGTTGGCATTATCGCTGCACAGTCCATTGGAGAACCAGGTACACAGCTGACCATGAGAACCTTCCATACAGGAGGAGTTGCCGGTCACGATATCACCCAGGGTCTGCCCAGAGTCGAGGAACTCTTTGAAGCCAGGAAGCCAAAAGGTTTGGCGATTATCTCCGACATATCAGGTAAGGTTACCCTCAATGAGCAAAAGAAGAAGCGAGAAGTCATCATTACCAATGACGATGAAGGTGAATCCAAAACCTATTTGATCCCCTATGGATCAAGAATCAAGGTAACAGAGGGTCAGAGTATATTGGCTGGCGATGAGTTGACAGAAGGTTCCATCAACCCTCACGACATCTTGAAAATCAAGGGGGTTAAAGGTGTTCAGGCTTATCTCCTGCAAGAGGTACAGAAGGTATACCGACTGCAGGGGGTTGACATCAATGACAAGCACATTGAGGTAATAGTCAGGCAGATGCTGCGAAAAATCAGCGTTGAAGATGCCGGTGATACCGACCTGCTGCCAGGCAGTCTGGTGGATATATTTACATTTGACAGAGAAAACCAGCGTGTTATAGCTGAAGATGGTACGCCTGCTCAGGCGAAACGTGTTTTGCTGGGCATTACAAAGGCATCTCTTGCCACCGAGTCCTTCTTGTCAGCCGCATCCTTCCAGGAAACCACAAGGGTTTTGACGGAAGCTGCCATAAAAGGCAAGAGCGATCCGTTAATGGGTCTGAAGGAAAATGTAATCATCGGCAAGCTTATCCCGGCAGGAACCGGTATGAGCAGATACAGAAATATAGAAATCGATACGGCAGGCCAGGATGAAGAATTGCTGCAGGATGAACTGGAAGACTCCATTGAATTGGAGCTGCCATCGGCAAGTGATTTACTGGAAGTATAACGAACTCCGTAATCAGTCCCTGTTCATGTCCACATGTTTTTGTTGACAGCATGGGATTGTAGTGCTAAAATACTTGAGTGCGCCTGTTACCAGGTGCAGTTTTTACCTGTGTTCAAGCTTTATGAACAAACATGATTTCCTTTGAAAGGAGGTGGGGGAATGCCAACAATCAATCAACTTATACGTAAGGGAAGGCAGCAGGAAGAGTATAAATCCAATGCGCCGGCTTTAAACGACTCCCCTCAAAAGCGCGGTGTGTGCACAGCAGTCAAGACATCTACACCCAAAAAGCCAAATTCAGCCTTGAGAAAAATAGCCAGGGTGCGTTTGGTCAATGGTATTGAAGTAACCGCTTATATCCCGGGAATCGGCCATAATCTTCAGGAGCACTCTGTGGTTCTGATTCGAGGAGGCAGGGTAAAAGATCTGCCCGGTGTGCGTTATCATATTGTCCGAGGAGCTCTCGATACTTCAGGCGTGGCCAATAGAATGCAAGCCAGGTCCAAGTACGGAGCAAAAAGACCCAAGAAATAATTAAGGAGGGAAATGAATGCCAAGGAAAGGCTATATAATCAAGCGTGAAGTGCTTGCCGATCCAATATACGGAGATAAAATCGTTACCAAGCTGATCAATCAGGTTATGAAGGATGGAAAGCGTGGTACTGCTCAAAAAATTTGCTATGGTGCCTTTGATATGATAAAAGAAAAAACGGGCAATGACCCCATGGAAGTATTCGAGAAAGCACTTAACAACGTAATGCCTGTGCTGGAGGTAAAAGCCAGAAGAGTAGGCGGCGCTACCTATCAGGTGCCTATGGAAGTGCGTCCTGAAAGACGGCGGACACTTGGGCTTCGCTGGCTTATCAGCTTTGCAAGAGCTCGAGGGGAAAAGACCATGGTGCATCGCCTGGCCGGCGAGATCATGGATGCAGCCAATAACACAGGAAATGCAGTAAAGAGAAAGGAAGACACCCATAGAATGGCTGAAGCAAATAAGGCTTTCGCTCATTATAAATGGTAAATTGGTTAATCACAACAATGGAATGCAAAAAGGCTGATTGAAAAATGAGGAATAACAGTGTTGAACTTTAAGAAAGGAGGCAAAATCAGTGCCTAGGCAATTTACGCTTAAAAACACAAGAAATATCGGTATTATGGCACATATTGATGCCGGTAAGACGACTACTTCAGAGCGCATTTTATTCTATACCGGTCGAGTACACAAGCTGGGTGAAACCCATGAAGGCAGTGCTACCATGGACTGGATGGATCAGGAACAGGAACGCGGCATCACCATAACTTCTGCTGCTACTACTGCGCAATGGAAGGGAAATCGTATTAACATTATTGATACGCCAGGGCACGTTGACTTTACCGTTGAAGTTGAACGCTCGCTTCGTGTACTCGATGGTTCAGTAGCCGTGTTTTGTGCAAAGGGAGGCGTGGAGCCTCAATCCGAGACTGTTTGGAGACAAGCAGATAAATATCATGTACCAAGATTGGCTTATATCAACAAAATGGATATAATGGGAGCCGACTTTTTAAGGGTGGTTGAAATGATACGCGATCGGCTGTCAGCCAATCCTGTACCTCTTCAACTGCCCATTGGCAAGGAAGACAGCTTCAAAGGAATTGTAGACCTTGTCCATATGAAGGCAATCATATACACCGATGATCTGGGAACCCGCAGTGAGGAATCTGAAATTCCAAATGAGCTGCAGGAATTGGCTCGAAAATACCGCACCAAGCTGTTGGAAAGCATTGCAGAAACCGATGAAGAATTGATGACAAAGTACCTGGAGGGTGAAGAGCTTACTGCGGAGGAAATCAACAGGGGTATTCGAAAAGCAACAATTTCACTGGATATTGTACCCGTGGTTTGCGGTTCTTCATATAAAAACAAGGGTGTACAGCCTTTGCTGGACGCAGTTGTTGAATATCTGCCTTCTCCGTTGGATGTACCTCCCATCATAGGAAAGAAACCTGATTCCGATGAAGAGATGGAAAGACACTCTTCTGATGAGGAGCCATTTAGTGCTTTGGCTTTTAAAATTGCAACCGATCCCTACGTAGGTAAACTGGCTTTTTTCCGGGCCTATTCCGGAGTATTAAAGACAGGCAGCTATGTGTACAATGCCGCTAAAGGCAAAAGAGAAAGAATCGGTCGAATTCTACTGATGCATGCCAATCATAGAGAGGAAGTTCAGGAAGTATACGCCGGTGACATTGCAGCTGCTGTCGGCTTGAAGGATACTACCACAGGCGATACCTTGTGTGCAGAAGATGCACCTATAATTCTGGAATCCATGGTATTCCCCGAACCGGTTATTCAAGTAGCTATCGAGCCCAGAACCAAAGCCGGTCAGGAAAAGATGAATATTGCATTGGTGAAGCTGGCAGAGGAAGACCCTACTTTCCGCACCTATACGGATCAGGAAACCGGACAAACTATCATAGCCGGTATGGGAGAACTGCATCTTGATATTATAGTAGATCGTATGCTTCGGGAGTTCAGAGTAGAAGCTAATGTAGGCAAGCCGCAGGTAGCTTATCGTGAAACCATTCGCAAGGCTGTCAGAAGTGAAGGCAGATTTGTCAGACAATCCGGCGGGCATGGTCAATATGGTCATGTCTGGCTGGAGGTAGAACCCTTGGAGACCGGCTCAGGATATGAATTTGTCAGCAAAATTGTTGGAGGCGTCGTGCCCAGGGAGTTCATTCAACCGGTTAACAATGGTATTCAGGAAGCATTAGGAAGCGGCGTCCTTGGAGGTTACCCGGTTGTAGATATTCGAGCCACCTTGGTGGATGGTTCCTACCACGATGTAGACTCCTCGGAGTTGGCATTCAAGATTGCCGGTTCCATAGCTGTTAAAGACGCTATGGCAAAAGCAGAACCTGTATTGCTGGAGCCTGCAATGAAGGTAGAAGTTACAGTACCGGAAGAATATATGGGTGATGTCATAGGAGACATCAATTCCCGTCGCGGTAAGGTTGGAGGAATGACAGCCCGGGCAGGCGTTCAGGTGATAGATTGCATTATTCCCCTGGCTGAAATGTTCGGTTACGCCACCGACCTTCGCTCTAAAACTCAGGGACGCGGTATATATAACATGGAATTGTCCCACTATGAAGAAGTTCCAAAAAATATAATGGAAAAAGTTATAGTAAAATAAAATTGGAAGTTGGATTTAGTTATCAAAGGAGGAGACTTTTAATGGCAAAGGCAAGATTTGAAAGAAACAAACCCCATGTCAACATAGGAACCATAGGACACGTAGATCACGGGAAAACCACCCTGACAGCAGCGATCACAATGGTTATGTCAAAGTATGGAAGAGCAACAGCAACGAAATACGATGAAATTGACAAGGCACCCGAAGAAAAGGAGAGAGGAATAACCATCAACACCTCTCACGTAGAGTACGAGACTGAAAACCGTCACTATGCCCATGTAGACTGCCCCGGTCACGCCGACTATGTAAAGAACATGATCACCGGCGCAGCACAGATGGATGGAGCCATTCTGGTAGTATCTGCAGCCGACGGTCCCATGCCCCAGACACGAGAGCATATACTGCTTGCCCGTCAGGTAGGCGTGCCCTACATTGTTGTATACATGAACAAAACCGATATGGTAGATGATGAAGAGCTGTTGGAGCTGGTTGAGCTGGAAGTAAGGGAACTTCTCAGCGAATACGAATTTCCGGGAGACGATATTCCGATTATACAGGGCTCTGCTCTTAAGGCATTGGAAGCCTCCCAAAGCGACAGCGAAGTAGAAAGCGAACCCTGGTGCAAGTCCATATTTGAACTGATGGAAGCCGTAGACAACTATATACCCACACCGGTACGCGCTACGGACAGACCATTTTTGATGCCCGTTGAGGACGTATTCTCCATAACCGGTCGCGGCACAGTAGCTACCGGCAGAGTAGAGAGAGGAACCGTCAAGCTGTCCGACACTGTTGAAATTGTAGGTTTGAACACAGAATCCCGTACTACCGTAGTAACCGGAGTAGAGATGTTTCGTAAGCTGCTGGATTCTGCAGTAGCCGGCGACAATGTGGGCGTATTGCTTCGCGGTGTACAAAGAGACGAAATCGAGCGAGGTCAGGTATTGGCCAAACCCGGCAGCATAAAGCCCCACACCCATTTCAGATCCGAGGTTTATGTACTTACCAAGGAAGAGGGCGGACGCCATACACCATTTTTCAACGGCTATCGACCCCAGTTTTATTTCAGGACAACCGATGTAACCGGCGTTATTGAACTGCCTGAAGGAGTAGAGATGGTAATGCCCGGTGACAATATACAGATGACCATAAATCTGATTACCCCGATTGCTATCGAAGAAGGACTGCGCTTTGCAATTCGCGAAGGCGGCAAAACCGTAGGCGCAGGCGTTGTTGCTTCCATAGTGGAATAAGATGAGTCTCATCAGCTTATGAAGCTGAGAGAATCCGTTAAAGATAAGTCTGATAATTAGTTTGCTTTATTTGGGATACAATATGAAGTTCTTGTATCATGATGATTCCACATGTTAAGAGAGGTGTTAACAATGAGAGTAAGAGTTACCATGGCATGTACCGACTGCAAGCAGCGTAACTATAATACAATGAAGAATAAAAAGAACAATCCTGACAGGATGGAGCTGAAGAAGTACTGCAAATTCTGCAGAGACCATACCCTTCACAGAGAGGGAAAGTAAGTTTTGCAAGATTAGGATAAGGATGTGAAAAAATGGCAAAGAAAAAAGAGAAGACCGCCAAAAAGCCAGCACCAAAGAAAAACAAAAATCAACCTGGTATAGTGAAATATTTTCGTGGTGTGGTATCTGAAGTTAAGAAGGTTAGCTGGCCATCCCGCAAGGAATTGATTAATACCACTATAGTTGTGGTGTCCTTTATTCTGATCTTTTCCGTTATCGTGGGTCTCATTGATTTGGGTCTGGGCGCTCTTCTTGAATTAATTACTTGAGAGAAGGAGGGGGATCAGGGAAAAAACCCCGGATCCTTGGTTTATGTCTGATATGGAAAATACAGAAGGAAAATGGTATGTCATCCACACTTATTCCGGTTACGAGAATAAGGTTAAGGCCAACTTGGAAAAGGCAGTTGAAAACCGCAGCCTGCAGGATCTGATTTTTGAAATCAAGGTACCGATGGAAGAACAGATTGAGGAAAAAAACGGCAAGCGAAAAACTGTTATGCGCAAATTATATCCAGGCTATGCTATGGTTAAAATGATTCTGACCGATGACTCCTGGTATATCATACGCAATACACGAGGGGTAACCGGTTTTGTAGGGCCGGGCTCCAAGCCCATACCACTGACCGATGATGAAGTCCGCGCCATGGGAGTAGAGCACATTCCTATTCAGCTCGACGCAGAGATTGGGGACAATGTCAGAGTTGTGTCAGGTCCCCTGGAAAACTTTATTGGTTCCATAGAAGAGATTTACCACGACAAACAGAAGGTCAAGGTCATGGTTTCCATGTTCGGAAGGGATACTCCTGTTGAGTTGGAATATCATCAAATCCAAATAATATAGATTAGCTAATCATTTAAGGAGGTGTAACGATGGCAAAAAAAGTTACCGGTTATGTCAAACTGCAGATACCCGCCGGCAAGGCAACACCCGCACCGCCTGTAGGTCCCGCTCTGGGGCAGCACGGTGTAAACATCATGGGTTTCTGTAAAGAATTTAATGAAAGAACAGCCAAACAAGCGGGAATGATTATTCCTGTTGTTATATCCGTATATCAGGATCGATCCTTTACTTTTATTACAAAAACACCACCAGCATCTGTTCTCATAAAAAAGGCAGCAGGTCTGGACAAGGCATCGGACAGACCCAACGAGAATAAGGTTGCAAAGCTGACGCAGCAGCAGGTACAGGAAATTGCAGAGATCAAAATGCCCGATCTGAATGCATCCAGCTTGGAAGCAGCAATGAGAATGGTTGCAGGAACCGCCCGCAGTATGGGCATTACAGTAGAAGGATAACAGCCTTTAAAATATAAGAAGATCATGATTAATAATGTGGCAGGGAACCCTCTACCCACCCGGGCACCCACCCAACCCCGTAGTGAGAACCCGATATGACCACAAGGAGGAATAGGAAATGAAGCATGGGAAAAATTACCTGAAAAATACAAAGCTGGTAGAACGCAGCAAATTGTATGATCCGATAGAAGCATTGGAATTGGTCCAGAAAACAGCAACTGCAAGATTTGATGAGACTGTAGAAATTGCCATTCGTCTGGGAGTTAACCCACGAAATGCTGATCAGCAGGTTCGCGGTGCAGTTGTTTTACCTCATGGAACCGGTAAAACCGTAAAGGTTTTGGTCATTGCCAAGGGCGATAAAGCCAGGGAAGCAGAAGAAGCCGGCGCTGATTATGTAGGCGCAGAAGACATGATTACCAAGATCCAGTCTGAGAACTGGTTTGAATTCGATGTGTGTGTAGCTACCCCCGATATGATGAGTTTGGTAGGGCGTCTAGGTCGCGTTTTAGGTCCGAAAGGCTTAATGCCAAATCCCAAATCAGGCACAGTAACCATGGATGTAGGAAAAGCCGTTCAAGACATTAAAGCCGGTAAGGTTGAATACAGGCTGGACAAAGCTGCCATTATACACGTACCCGTCGGCAAGAAGTCCTTTGGTACGGAAAAGCTCAACGAAAACCTGCAGACACTCATGGATGCAATTATTAAAGCCAAGCCTGCAGCTGCCAAGGGAACCTATCTGCGGAGTGTCGTGCTGTCCAGCACCATGGGCCCCGGGATCAAGATAAACGCAAGCAGATTTTAACAGCAAGAAAATGTTCAAGTTATCATGTTGCGTAAGCTTGACAATTGAAACGCTTTGTACTATCCGATTTTCGACAGTTGGATGAGATGAAAAAGCTGGTAAGCCTTGTAAAC
>ENA-UOOM01001806-UOOM01001806.1-fermentation-metagenome-genome-assembly--contig:-NODE-1806-length-19510-cov-3.206579_pt1 | contig 19510 bp, 13 predicted proteins | sample MGYA00245781_ERZ724031 | MGnify/ENA primary metagenome ERZ724031 (study PRJEB28704, sample SAMN03018317) | fermentation metagenome | biome: anthropogenic terrestrial biome; feature: soil; material... | reverse complement strand
TCGCAGCCGCCCACGAGGAAGAAGTGCCGGATCTTGCCGGCCTTCACGAGGTCGATGACGGGCTCCGCCACGGAGAGGACGGCGTTGCGGCCGAAGCCGACGGTGATGTACTTCTCCTTGCCGTCCTCCGTGAACCCCGGAGCGGCGAGGGCCGCCTCGATCACGGGGGTGAAGTCCTTGGAGTCCCCGATGTGGACGGCACCGGGCCATGCCACGAGCCCTGTGGTGAAGATGCGGTCCATGTACGTGGCCCGCGGTCTCTGGATGCAGTTGGTGGTCATGAGAATGGCGCCCGGGAAGGCCTCGAACTCCACCTGCTGGTTCTGCCACGCGCTGCCGTAGTTCCCCACGAGGTGCTTGTACTTCTTCAGCCCGGGGTAGGCAAGGCACGGGAGCATCTCTCCGTGGGTGTAAACGTTGACGCCCTTGCCCTCGGTCTGCTGGAGCAGAAGGTCCAGGTCCTTCAGGTCGTGCCCCGACACGAGGATGGCCTTCCCCTTGACCGGGGTGACGCGCACCTTCGTGGGCTCCGGGTGCCCGTAGACGCCCGTGTTCGCCCCGTCGAGGAGCTCCATGACGGAGATGTTCCACTTGCCCGCGTCCATGGCCTGGGCCACGAGGTCGTCCACGGAGGGCGTCTCGCCGCCGAGGTAGTTCATCTTCTCGTGGAGGAAGCCGTACAGCTTGGGATCTTCATGACCGAGGACCTTGGCGTGGTCCATATACGCGGCGCTGCCCTTAAGCCCGAGGAGGATCAGGTCCCGAAGCCCCTGGACCACTTCGCCGTACTTTTTGCTCCAGGCCTCGGGGTTGACCTTCCCGCCCGCTGCGACCATCTCGTCCCTGGTGGCCGGGATCGCGTCCGTCGCGGGGCCGCTGAGTGCCTCGGGCGTGCAGCCAGCCTTCTGACAGGCGTCCTCGTAGAGCTTCCTCGCCCGGTCCCGCATCGCTCCCGCCCGGCGGATCAGGGCCTCAAGGCGGGATTCGTCGAAGTTCACGTTGGTCACGGTGGTGAAAAGGGCCTCCATAACGAAGACGTCCACGTCGTGGTCCACGGCGCCGAGGGCTCTGGCGCGGTGGGCGTACATGGATACCCCCTTCGTCACGTGGAGCAGCAGATCCTGAAGCCCCGCCACATCGGGATTTTTCCCGCACACCCCCTGTATGGTGCACCCCGTTCCCTTCGCCGTCTGTTCGCACTGATAACAGAACATGTCACGCACTCCTCCTCTTCACGTAATGTCGTTCCACACCGTCAGTTGTGGGCGAAACGAATCGTCTCCTTGTCCACGATGCCGCCGTGCACCCCCACGGTGAAAACCTTGAGGGCGGTGTTGCGTCCGGCCGCTTCGCAGGCCGACTCGAGGATTCGGGTCAGCCCGCCGCAGCAGGGGACCTCCATCCGGACCACGGTGATGTGGTCGATTTCGTTCTCCCGGATGATTCGGGTCAGCTTCTCCACGTACCGCTGCGCGTCGTCCAGTTTGGGGCACCCGATGAGGCAGACGGCCTTGTCCCCGGTGAGGAAGGTCCTGTGGAACTCGGGGAAGGCGAAGGCCGTGCAGTCCGCCGCCACTACGAGCTCGGCGCCCTTCAGATAGGGGGCGCTCTCCGGCACGAGCTGCAGCTGAATCGGCCAGTTCGGAAGCGTGGGGGCGGGTTCGCCGTGGCTCTCCCGATCCTCTTCGGCATGGCACGGGGACGTGCCCCGCAGGGCCCTCGCCGCGGTCCCGGGGCAGCCGCAGGGAAGAGAGGCCTCGCCCTTGAGCTCCATCTGCCGGCGCCGGACGGCCTCCTCGTCGTAGGGAGCCGCTTCGCGCTCCTCGAAGGTGATGGCGCCCTGCGGACACTCGCCGATGCAGTCCCCCAGCCCGTCGCAGTAGATGTCGCTCACGAGCTTCGCCTTACCGTCCACGATGGCTATTGCGCCCTCATGGCAAGCCGTGGCGCACTGGCCGCACCCGTCGCACTTCTCCTCGTCGATGGTGATGATCTTTCTCAGCACGGTCTTCCCCTCCTCGTCGTTCTCCGCTGTGGAGCCCAGGGACGTCTTCCCCATATGATCCACGAACTCGCTCGTCATTCGCTTGAGCGTATCGCCCAGGACGCACTCGTCGAAAGGACAGTTGTCCTTGTTGCCCAGCAGACAGTGGATGCCCTGCGGGGCATCCCCTTCGATGATGGCGAAGATGTCGAGGAGGGTGATCTCGGTGGGGTCCTTCAGCAGCTCGAACCCACCCGAGGGGCCTCGCGTGGAGCGGACAAGCCTGGCGCGAACGAGCCGTTGGAACACCTTCGCCAGATGGGACTCCGACACGTCCAAGGCGATCGCCATCTCCTTGGCGCTCATCCGTCCGCCCTTCCGCAGTAGCCCCATTCCGTGCAACGCCAGCGTTACAGCCTCCGAGATGACGACAACCTCGCTCATGGAACGCACTCCCTTCTCTTTTTGGCATTCTAACACCTCAATGCCTTTATGTCAAACCATTCTTTGGTCGTTCACCCACCAGGTCGCCATACCGGCAGATCAGCCTCCGGTCGTCCCCCGGACGTTGAGCCTCCTTCGATCCCCAGCGCGCACCGGGCTCGGTCCGGCCGGCACAGCGCCGTTGCTCTCTGAAACCTCCGACGCTGAGGACGACATATCCATTTTCATCATATGCTATTCCTTTAATAAAAAGAAGAGGGAGCGTGCTATCCGAAAGACGAGGGAAAGGGATCGACGTACAACAGCCACGAAGCGGCGGAGACTTCGGGGTGGAGGAGAGTGCATCCCCTCCGCCTCCCACGTTACCCTTTCCAGACCGACGGCCTCGCGATGAGGAGGACTGTATAGAGCTCGAGACGGCCCATGAGCATGAGAAGACAGAGGACCCACTTGGCCGCCATGGGGATGGCCGAGAAGTTGTCCGTGGGCCCGATGGCGCCGAACCCCGGCCCCGTGTTGCCCAGGGCCGAGGCGCTGCCCGAGACGGCCGTTATGAAGTCGAGGCCGAGGGCGGCGAGCACCGCGGCGCCAAGAGCGAAGATGGCCATGTACAGCACGAAGAACGTCGTGATGGAGGCGCGGGCCTCGGACGTCGCGATCCTCCCCCGCACCCGCACGGGGAAGACGCCCCTGGGGTGCAGGGACGAGACCGTCTCGGCCCGGACGAGGCGGGCGAGGGCCAGGACTCGGAGGGCCTTGAGCCCTCCGGCGGTGGAGCCCGTGCTCCCGCCCAGGAACATGAGCAGGATGAAGAGGAAGTGGGTGTAGGCCGGCCACTGCTCGTAGTCCGCCGTGAAGAACCCCGTGGAGGTGATGACGCTCACCACCTGAAAGGCGCCGTACCGGAGGGCGTCGGAGACCGTCGAGTAGACGCCGCTTCGGAGGAGGACGACGGCCGTGGTGACGATGCTGAAGAGCACGATGCCCGAGTAGACCCTGCACTCCTCGTCCCGGCCGTGGATGCCGAAGTTGCCCAGGAGGAAACGGTAGTGGAGGACGAAGTTTATCCCGGAGATGAACATGAAGAAGGTGATCACCCAGTCGAAGTAGGCGGAGTTGTAGTGGGCGATGCTCCTGTTCAGGGGGGACAGGCCGCCTGTGGCGATGGTGCTGAAGGAGTGGGCGAGGGACTCGAAGAGGCTCATGCCGCCAAGGTGGAGCAGGACGACCTGAGCGGCGGTGAGAAGGATGTAGACGCCCCACAGGCGCAGGGCCGTCCGGTGCAGCCTGGGCGTCAGCTTCTCCACGGCGAAGCCGGGGACCTCAGCCTTGTAGAGGTGGATGCCTCCCACGCCGATGAAGGGCAGGATGGCAAGGCTGAGGACGATGATCCCCATGCCGCCGATCCAGTGGGTGAGGGCTCTCCAGAAGAGGAGCCCCCGCGGATGGACCTCGATGTCCACCAGGACGGAACCGCCCGTGGTGGTGAAGCCCGACATGGCCTCGTAGAAGGCGTCGGTGTAGGTGGGGACCATGCCGTGGAGGTAGTAGGGGAGGGCCCCGATGACGGAGGCCACGACCCAGGAGAGGGAGACCACGACGAAGGCGTCCTGGATGCGGACCTTCTTGAAGTCGGCGTTCCGCCCGGCGAAGAGGAGCAGCCCCGAGAGGGTCAGGCCGAGGACCATGGAGATGACGAAGGCCTGGGCGTCGGCCGTTCCGTCGTGGAGGGCCCAGAGGAGGGGCCAGATCATGGCGGCGGAAACGATGCCCGTCAGGACGGCCATGACCTTCGAGATGAGGCGGGCGTTCATCGGCTCGTCACGCTCCCGTCGCGGGCATGTCGGCCCGCCCTCCTACTTTCTCCACGTCCCGGGGACGAGGAGCAGGAGCAGGGTGTAGAGCTCCAGGCGCCCCAGAAGCATGAGGGCCGAGAAGACCCACAGGGCCCCCTCCGAGACGACGCCGAAGTTGTCCATGGGCCCGAGGACGCCGAGGGCCGGGCCCACGTTCCCGAGGGTCGCCGCCGCGCCCGACAGCGCGGAAAGCACGTCCAGGCCGAGGGCGGTCAGCGTCAGGACCCCGGCCGCGAAGATGGTCATGTAGAGGACGAAAAAGGTGGCCACCGACCCGACGACGGCGTCGTCGACGATCTTCCCGCCCACCCTGACGTGCAGGATCATCCTCGGGTGCAGAATGCGCTTGAACTCCGCCCTCGAATGGCGGGATAACAGCAGAAAACGCAGGACCTTCACGCCGCCGCCCGTGGACCCGGCGCACCCGCCCACGACCATGAGGAGGAGGAGGATCCACTGGCTCAGCGCCGGCCAGTACTCGAAGTCCGCCGTGATGTACCCCGTCGTGGTCATGACGCTCACCACCTGGAAGCCGCTGTGCCGGAGGGCCTGCCAGAGGGAGCCGTAGTTCCCGCGCAGCAGGAGGTCGACGGTGATCACCCCGACGCTGGCCAGGACGATCCAGACGTAGGTCCTGAACTCCTCGTCCCGGGCGAAGGCGCGGGCGTCCCCCCTGAGGAAGCGGTAGTGGAGCGCGAAATTCGCCCCGGAGAGGAACATGAAGAGGGTGATGACCGTCTCGAAGTAGAGGGAGCCGTACTGCCCGATGCTCTTGTTCAGCGGGGAGAAACCTCCCGTGGCGATGGTCCCGAAGGAGTGGGTAACGGCCTCGAAGAAGTTCATGCCGCCAAACATGAGGAACACGGACTCCGAGAGGGTGAGCATGGTATAGATGCCCCACAGGTACAGGGCCGTCTGATGGATCCGCGGCGTCACCTTCTCGGCCACGGGGCCGGGGACCTCGGCCCTGTAGAGCTCCATCCCGCGAACCCCCAGGAAGGGGAGCAGCGCCAGGGTGAAGACGATGATGCCCATGCCGCCGAGCCAGTGGGTGAGGCTCCGCCAGAAGAGGATGCCCCTCGGGCAGGCCTCGATGTCGGCGAGCACCGTCGCGCCTGTGGTGGTGAAGCCCGAGGCGGCCTCGAAGAAGGCGCCGGCGAAGGAGGACGTACACCCGTGAAGGTAGTAGGGCAGGGCCCCGATCGTGGACGCGATGAGCCACGTCAGGCCGACGACGATGTACCCGTCCTTGACGCCCAGGTCCTTGTAGGGCTCCCGCCAGCCGGGGACGAAGAGCAGCCCCGAGAAGGTCAGGCCGAAGACCATGGAGACGACGAAGGCATGGGCGTCCCCCGTCCCGTCGCGAAGGGCCCAGAAGAGGGGCCAGACCATGGAGAGGGAGACGGTGGCCGAAAGAAGGGAGAGGACCTTCGAGACGAGGCGGAAGTGCACCCTATCTCACTCCGAGATGATCGACCGCTTCCGTCATCTGGTCCGTCCTGGCGAAGACCATGAGCTTGTCGCCGCTCTGGAGCACCGTGGAGCCCACGGGGACGAAGACCACCCCCGCCCGCACGATCAGGGCGATGAGAATGCCCTTGGGGAGGGCGAGGGCGATGAGGGAGCGCCCCACCGCCGGGCTGTCGGGCTCGAGGACCATCTCGAGCATCTCGGCGTCGATCTTCTCGATGATGGCCAGAGCGCCCACGTTCTCGGGGTACCGGACGTGGCGGAGGATCACGGACGCCAGGGCGATGTTCGGGTTGACGATGGAGTCCACGGGCATGTAGTGGTCCATGTTCATGTAGATCTTCCGGCGCACGACGGCGATGGCCTTCCTGGCGCCGAGGGCCTTGCCCACCACGGCGAAGAGCAGGTTCGCCTCGTCGCTCTCCGTGGCGCACACGAGGCCGTCGGCCTCCTCGATGCCCTCCTGCTTCAGGAAGTTTCCGTCCGCCCCGTCGCCGCACAGGACCAGCGTCCGCTCCAGCTCCCCGGCGAGGCGCTCGCACTTCTCCCGGTCGTGGTCGATGAGGCGGATGTCCAGATTTCTGTACTGGTTCTCCAGCTTCCAGGCCACCTGGAAGCCCAGCTTGCCGCCGCCGATGATAAGCACCCGCTTCAGAGGCCGGGTCTTCTCCATCTGGTAGAGCTCCCCCACCTGCCAGGCCTGCTCCCTGGTGCCAACGAGGTAGCAGAGGTCCTCCTCCTGGAGCGTCAGCTCACCGTTGGGGACGATGCCCTCGCCGTCCCGCTCCACGTAGACGATGACGGACACGAACTGAGGGTAGAGGGTACGGAGGTTTTTGAGGGTCACGCCCACCAGCGGGGACGTCTTCGCGATCCGGAAGGCGTAGATCCCCGCCCGGCCGTCGAGCAGTTCGGCGGTGTGCACCGCCGACGTGACGGAGAGGAGCTCCAGGATCTCCCGCGCCACGGAGCGCTCGGGGGAGTTCATCACGTCGATGCCGAGGCTTTTGGCCCACGTGGGGCTGTCGGTGAACTCGAGGCCCCTGGCCCTGGAGATGACCCGCTTGACGCCGGAGCGCTTCGCGATCCAGCAGGCGAGGATGTTGACCTCGTCGTGATCGGTGCAGGCCACGAGGATGTCCACGTCGCACCCGGGGAAAACCCCCGCCTCCTCGAGGACGTGGGGCCGGGCGCCGTTGCCCCGGACGACGATGACGTCCAGCTCGTTGTCCACGACTCCCGCCCGCTCCTCGTTCTCCTCCACGACGGTCACGTCGTGCCCGTCCTCCGAGAGGGTCTGAGCCACGCTGTACCCCACCTCGCCGCTTCCGACGACGACTATCTTCATTGCCCGCTCACCATTCCTTCGGCAGGCCTTTGCGACCTGCTGAGCAATGATATCACATCGCGGCGCCCGGACAAAGGCTCGGGCAGGGGTCAGCGGGCGGCGGCGATGGCCTCCACGGTCGTCCGGACCTCCTCCTCGGTGGAGAACCACCCCGGGCTGAGCCGGAGGGCCCCGCCGGGGAAGGTCCCGAGGGTTCTGTGGGCCCTCGGGGCGCAGTGCAGTCCGGGCCTCGTCTCGATGCCGCGCTCCTCGGACAGGAACCCCGCCAGATCGCCGTTGTCCACGCCCTCGACGTTCACGGCGAACACGGGCAGACGCCCCGCCATAGTGCGCCGCCCCGAGAGGGACAGTCCCTCGATGGCGAGGAGCCCTTCGAGCATGAGGGCTCCCAGGGCCTCTTCACGGGCCCGAATCTCGTCCAGGCCCGTCGCATCGATCCATTCGAGGGCGGCGGAGAGGCCGGCGATCCCCGGGAGGTTCGGCGTCCCGGACTCGAACTTGTCTGGCATGGCGTCGGGCTGGCGTTCCAGGTGGGAGAAGCTGCCCGTGCCGCCCTCGACGAGCGGGCGGACCGCCCGGGCGAACTTCGGGTTCCAGAGAATGCCGCCGATGCCCTGCGGGCCCATGAGCCCCTTGTGCCCCGTGAAGCAGAGGGCGGCGAGCCCGAGCTCCTCCGCGTTCAGGGGAAGGAGGCCGGCCGTCTGGGCGCAGTCCACCACGATGGGTACCTTCGCCGTCCGGCACAGGGCCGCCAGGGCCGGAAGGTCCTGGATCGTGCCGCAGACGTTGCTGCAGTGGGAGAGGATCACGAGGTCGGGCGAGAGGTCCCTCAGCGCGCGCTCCAGCGCGGCGGGGGGGAGGAAGCCCTCGCCGTCGCAGGGCAGGATCTCGACGCGCACGCCCTCGGACTCGAGGCGGCGGAGGGGGCGGATCACGGCGTTGTGCTCCATGGAGGTGGTGACGACCGTCCTTCCGGGGGCGAGAAAGCCCTTCAGGACGACGTTCAGGGACTCGGTGACGCCCGACGTGAAGGTGACGAGGCGGGGGTCGGCGCCCCACCCCCCCAGAAGGGCGGCAAGGCGTTCGCGGCAGGTGAAGACGAGGTCCAGGGTCTTCAGATCCCGCCCCGAGGCGGTCCCTCTCGCCAGGTTCGCCCCGCCTCCGGCGAGGAAGTCCGCCATGGCCCGGCCGACGCACTCCGGCTTGGGCCACGTGGTGGCGGCATTGTTCATATACATGGGGCATTCTCCCTTCCGGTTATACGAAATATGCCCCATTGTACCCCTTTTTGCGCCGATCGTCAGGGGAGGGGTTTTTCTCCTCCGACGAAGAGAAAGCCGCTCACCACGGCCGTCAGGGGAGCCACCATCACCAGGCCGAAGCTTCCCACGAGGGTGTTGAGGATCTCCGACGAGACGTACTGCATGTTCAGGATGTTGGCCGACGGGATGCCCTGGGCCAGGAAGGTCATGAGGAGGCTCGAGTAGCTCGCCGTGTAGGCGAGGAGCAGCGTCGTGATCTGGGTGCCCACCACGGCCCGGCCGACGGAGAGGCCGGACAGGATGAGCTCCGCTCTGGTGATGTCCCGTTTCCGCTCGGCGAGCTCCCACTGGGCGCTCGCCACGTCCATGGCGAGGTCGATGACGGCGCCCGACGAGGCGAGGAAGATGCCGCCCAGGAAGATCCCCGTGAGGTCGATATGGGGAAAGCCGCTGTAGAGCAGGGATTCGGAGAAGGGCTTCACGGCGCCGTGGATCCTGAAGGCCCCGCCGAAGTAGAGGGACAGGGCGCAGGTGAAGAGGATCCCCAGCATGGAGCCGAGGAAGGTGGCCATGCCCTTTCTGTTGACGCCGCCGACGAGGAAGACGGTGGCCGCCGTCAGGATCAGGACCACCACGAGGGAGGAGACGATGGGGTCCCACCCCTTGAGGTACCAGGGCAGGAGGACCTTCCAGATCATGAGGCCGGTGAAGAGGAAGGAGAGCAGGGCCCGGGCCCCGATCCAGCCGCCGAACAGGACGAGCAGGGCACAGAAGAGCCCCAGGAGAACCACCTCCACATCCAGGCGGTAGTAGTCGAGCACGTTGGCGCTGACCGCTCCTTCGAGCCCCTCCTGCACCACGGCCAGCGCCCTGCCGCCGGGCACAAAGATCTTGTCCATCTCGAGGCGCCCCATGAGGTGGTTCACGGCCTTCATCTGCCGCCCCGCGAAGGTGCCCTGAAGGACCTCGATCTCGAGCCCCTGGTCCCCCGTCCGGACGATGCCATGCTGCTTCATGTTCTCGTTGTCCACGGTGAGGATCCGGACCTTGACGCGCTCCGCGTCGTCCTTGTAGGACGCCTCCCAGGACGGGAAAAAGAAAAGCCCCACCGTGACGGCGAGGAAGATCAGAGTCAGGATATGGTCGTGCCGCTTGGCCCTCATGGACAATCCCCCTTCTTCACGAACGGTCCCGGCGCTCCGTCTCTCAGTTGACGCCGATGATGGACATGGTCTTCCAGGCCACGTCGGTGTTGTCGTAGTACCCGGCGAACAGGTCCGAACCAACGCCGCCGGCGAAGATGGGCACGGGGATGCCCGTGTGGGCGTAGGTGGTCCAGCCGATCCCGGACTTCTGGTTCAGGATCTGGGTGAGCTTCACCGAGAGGGGCTCGTACCCGCCGTAGAGCAGATAGGTGGCCTCGTCCTTCGACCGCTCCTCCTCGCCCTGCATGCTGCGCTCGTAGGCCGCCCTGACCTCGCCGAGCTCCAGGTCCGAGAGCACCATGGCGAGCTCTTTACCGGCCTCTCTGTCGCCGGCCTTGGCCTTCTCCCCGAGGGCCTTGCGCTCGTCGGCCGAGGCGGTCTTCAGGCCGAAGACCTCGTTGATGAGGGGCATCATGTTGTCGAAGGTCCTCTCGGCATCGGGGCGCTTCTTGAACTCGGCGATCTTTCTGTCGAAGGACTCGTAGGACTCGCTCTGGTAGGAGACCTTGTTGAAGAAGGTCTCGTACTGGGTGCCGGCGAAGCCGATGCTCATGCCGCCCGTCTCGTGGTCGCCGACGACCACGATGAGCGTCTCGTTGGGGTGGGCTTTGGCGAAGTCGACGGCCACCTTGACGGACTCGTCGAAGGCAAGCGTGTCGTGGATGGCCGACGCGGCGTCGTTGGCGTGGCAGGCCCAGTCGATCTTGCCGCCCTCGACCATCATGAAGAAGCCGTTGGGGTTGTCCAGAAGCTCGATGCCCTTCTTCGTGAACTCGGCCAGTGAGAGCTCCTTCTCCGTGCGGTCCATATCGTAGGGCATGGCGTTGCTGCCGTCGATGACGGGGTTCACGGCGATGAGCTTCGTCCCGGGCGCAGCGCCGAGGATGTCGTCCCTGGTGCGGAGCACGCTGTAGCCGGCCTCCTTGGCCACGTCGTAGAGGTCCTTTCTGTCCTTCTTCTTGCCCGTCGCCTGATGGATTCCGCCGCCGGCGAAGTAGTCGAAGCCGCTGCCGATCAGCTGTTCACCGATCTCGTAGTAGTCGTTCCGGGAGGCCTGGGAGGCGTAGTAGGACGCCGGGGTGGCGTGGTTCAGGGACACGGTGGTGATGATGCCCACCCGCATGCCCTTGTCGTGGGCCATCTTCGCCACGGAGGTGAACTTTTTCGTCTTCGTCGCGTCCATGCCGATGACGCCGTTCTCCGTTTTGTAGCCCGAGGCGAGGGCCGTCGCCGCCGGGGCGGAGTCGGTGATGAAGGAGTTCGTCGAATAGGTGGTGATCATTCCCTGAACCGGAAGGCCGCTCAGCGTCAGCTTCTTGATCGCCGGCTCGGATCCCTGGGGGTCCATGGACCCCTTGTAGACCTCCGCCGAGTTCACCTGCTGCAGCCCCAGGCCGTCACCGATGAACACGAACACGTACTTGGCCCTCTGCCCGTCCCACTGATTTCTCGTCTCAGCGCATGCCCCGAAGGCGAAGACCAGGACGACGAGCGCCGCAGCCGCCATCTTTGTCCACAGTGTCTTTCTCATTGCTTCATACCCCTCCTCTGGAGAATTTGACCCCATTCTCCTGGTCAGGGGTTACGAAAGGGGCGGAGAAATGTATCGGGAGGGTAAAAACAACATTACGGCCCGGGGCGCCGCGCTCCGGAAGAGGAACGGGCCATGAGGTCGCCCAGGGTGAACCCCGTGGGACGCTCGGACTCCTCGATGGTCCGGAGCGCCGCCTCGAGGGAGCTTCGGATCTGGTCCGGACTGTAGGAGGCCGGGAAGTAGAGCGCGGCCGAATCGCCGTGACCGCCGCCCCGGACCTTCCGTCCGTCCCGGAGCATCCCCACGACCTTCCCGGCCGTCTCGTCCCGGCTCCTGAGGGAGACGGCCCAGTCGCCGGCGAAGCGCTTCGAGACCACGGCCACCAGGAGGGGCGGCTCGGCCATCCGGTCCAGCACGAGCCCTCCGAAGTCCGAGACGTCGCCGAACTCGAGGATTCCGGGCTCGACGAAGGTCATGGACCCCTTTCCCGTCCCCGTCCTCTGCAGGGCAACGGCGAAGCGCTTCTCCTGCTGATCCACGAAGTCCATGGCGGCCGTTCGTTCGTGGGGGGCGAGGGCCGTCCCCGGGTTCACGGCGAGACGGGTGAAGAGGCTGTAGGGGCCGCACAGGGTGATGAGGGCCTGCCACAGGCGGCTGTCGGGGTTCTGGTTGAGCCAGAGGTCCCGGTCGTTGGCCAGGTCCACCAGGGGCGCAAAGCCGTCGAGCCCCTGGGGGTCGTTCCGAAGAAGCCACTGGTAATATACCTTCGCCGCGCAGACGGAGGTGTCGGTCACGAGCCAGGGCCTGGCCCCGTACCGGGCCGCCGTCGTCTCGTGGTGGTCGAAGACGAAGGGGGGCGCCCCGTCGGAGTGGACGCGGTCCAGGGTCTCGACGGTGCGTCCGTCCTGGCAGAACAGGTCCAGGACGATAAAGTCCTGACGGGCGTCCAGGCTTTCGAGGATCAGGGCGTCCACCGTGCCGTACCCCGCGAGGGAGACCTTCAGGGGGCGCCGGTCGCGCCAGCGATGCCACGCCACGGCCGCCGCCGCGACGCCGTCGAGATCGGTGTGGCTGATGATGTGCAGAGGGGCTGTGCTCATCCTTCCGTCCTCCTCGTTCTCAGCAAGTTCTTCTTCCGTCATTGTACCCCTTTTGCGCCCGTTCGCCAGGGCGTCTTATCCACAGTTGTGGATAATTTGTGGACAACGCGTCCGAACGGTAACGGAAGGGGTGAAAAATATTGTCGCCGGGTGGCGAATTTTGTAACAAATTCGTTACACGTCTTGCCATCGCGGGTTATGCTTATCCACATAGAAATCCGTCCTATCAACCGCCTGTGGATAGGAAATTTTCTCTTTTCGGAGGACAAATCACTTTTTTGTCCCCCGAGGGGAAGGGGGGAATTATCCACACCCCTGTGGTAAGATTGTCCCATTCTCGGTACGAGGTGACGCGCAGTGAACAATCAATTGACGCAACTCTGGGACGCCCTCCTGAAGGACGCCTCGTCGACCCTTCCCTCGGGGACCGCCGACCTGTGGCTCACGACCTGCGTTCCCACACGCTTCGAGGGCGGGGTGCTGACCCTCGACGTCCCGAACGTCTTCGTGAAAGAGCAGATCTCCAGCCGTTTTCTCAAGGACCTCGTCCAGCTCCTGCAGGACAGCGGGAAGGGGCAGTCCATAGAGCTCCAGGTGGGGGCCGAGACCAAGAAGGACGAGCAGCAGCGGGCCGAGCGGGCGGCATCGGGGGGAAACTCGGAGTCCCGCAGCGGGCTCAACCCGGGCTACCTGTTCAGCTCCTTCGTCGTCGGCAAGTCCAACAGGCTGTCCCACGCGGCAAGCCTCGCCGTGGCCGAGACGCCGGGGGAGGCCTACAACCCCCTCTTCATCTGGGGCGGCGTCGGCCTGGGGAAGACCCACCTCATGCACGCCGTGGGGCACTACATCCTCGACAGGAACCCCGGCCTGAAGGTCACCTACGTGAGCTCGGAGAAGTTCATCAACGAGTTCATCCAGTCCATCCGGAACAACAAGACCCACGAGTTCAAGTCCAAGTACCGGAACGTGGACGTCCTTCTGATCGACGACATCCAGTTCCTCGGGAACAAGGACAGCAGCCAGGAGGAGTTCTTCCACACCTTCAACCAGCTCCACGTCACGAAGAAGCAGATCGTCATCTGCTCCGACCGGCCCCCGAAGGAGATCCAGAGCATCGAGGACCGGCTCGTCAGCCGGTTCGAGTGGGGCCTCGTGACGGACATCCAGACGCCCGACCTCGAGACGAGGATCGCCATTCTTCAGAAGAAGGCCCACCTTCGCCACTTCGACATCCCCGAGGACGTCATCTCCTTTCTGGCCGTCAACATCCCGAGCAACATCCGGGAGCTCGAGGGGGCCCTCAACAGGGTGGTGGCCTGCGCCGAGCTGTCGAGCGAGCCCATCACCGTGGAGAACACCTCCGACTGGCTCAAGGACGTCCTGAGGAAGGACGCGAAGGGCCCCATCAGCCTCGAGAGCATCCAGAACTCCGTGGCGTCGGCCTTCAACATGACCATCGAGGACATCCTCAGCTCGAAGAGGACGTCGGATCTCGCCCTCGCCCGGCAGATCGCCATGTACCTGTGCCGGAAGTGCACCGAGGCGAGCCTCCAGGAGATCGCCCGGTCCTTCAGGAAGAAGGACCACACGACGGTCCTGCACGCACACCGCAAGATATCCCAGATCGTCCGCGATCAGGAGGGCATACGGAAGATGGTGGACAGCATTGAGGAGAAGCTGTGAACGAGTGCGCTCTTTTTGTGCATACATAAAAGGAAGGGAGAGGGAGCGCTCATTTTTGTGGACGTTGTGGACGGCATACCCAGCTCAAGGACCTATCCATACACAGGCCTTCGGCCAGCCGCCCCAACGAAAAGCACCCTTGTCCACAGAACACACAGCCCTTATTACTCCTACTGCTTCCAGAAACAAAAAGAATAATAATAACGGAAAGCGATACCACTCCTGGGAGGGAAAAGCATGAAGCTGCACATACGAAAAGGCGATTTTCTGAAAGACTGGCAGACGGCCGAACGAAGCACCAGCTCGAAGAGCACCATAAGCTCCCTCACCGGCATCCTCCTCAGGGCCGAGGGAAAGGACAAGGGCATCCTCCTCGAGGCGACGGATCTGAAGACCTCCATCAAGTGCGTCTCGAACAGCGTGACCATCGAAGAGGAGGGGGAGGTGGTCCTGCCCGTCCGCATCGTGGGCGACCTCTTCAAAAAGGCCCCGGCCGACGAATTCACTGTCCAGATCGTTGACGGCAAGGGGACCATCACGGCGGGACGAAACCGGTACCGGTTCACCACCTATCCGGCGAAGGAGTTTCCGAAGCTCCCCGTCTCCGAGAGCGCCCCTCTGTTCTGCACCATCGGAGCGGCCGACCTGCTGCGCACCATCCTCGAGGGGACCGTGGCGAGCACGACGGGCGACGAGTTTCCCAAGTACCTCGGCACCGCCTTCTTCCAGCTTCGGGACAAGGAGCTGCGCGTCATCTCCACGGACGGGCGGCGGCTCTCCCTCTCGAAGTGCTACCCCAGCCAGACTGGGCCCGATGGGGATTTTCTTCTGCCCATCGCCGGCGTCCGGGAGCTCCAGAGACTGCTCTCGGCCCTGGACAGGGACGCTCCCATCCGCGTCGTGGCCGACGACTCCCTCGTGTTCTTCCAGATGGGCTCCATGGAGTTCTCCGTCCGGAAGGTGGAGACGGCCTTCCCGAACTACGAGAAGATACTGAACCCGCAGAGCACCACGACGCTTACTGTGGAACGGGATGCCCTCATAGCGGCCCTTGAGCGGGTGGATATCGTCGTGCGGGACTTCACTCGGATGGTGCTCTTCCATCTCTCGCCCGAGGGCGATCTGACGCTGACGGGCAAGGCGCCCGAGACGGGCTCCGTCCGGGAGATCCTCGACGGGACTATCGAGGGGGAGCCCCTGACAGTGGCCTTCAACGTGGGGTACTTCCTCGACGGCCTGAAGGCCCTCTATGGGGAGAAGGCCTCCATGAGCTTCAACGGCTCCGAGGGGCAGATGACCATGCTCCGTCCGGGCGAGACGAACTTCCTCTATATGGTGATGCCCATCAAGCTGACGGAGAGCGATCTGTCCCGGGATGACGACGACGAGAACGGAGAGGCGGGCGCCGGAGCCGAGTAAGGAGAGGCATGTGGTGCTCCGACCTCCTTCTGCGTAACTTCCGGAATTTCTCCCAGTGCCGGGTGCGGTGGCACCCCGGGCTGAACCTGCTGACGGGGCGCAACGGGGCGGGGAAGACGAACTGCCTTGAGGGCCTGCACATCCTCCTGGGGTGGGGGCCCCTGGGCGACCGGAAGGACCTCAGGGCCTGGGACGGCTGCGAGGAGTACGCCTTCGTCACGGGCAACTTCTCCGGGGGCGACGATCTCTTCGCCGCTGCGGCCATCGGACGGACGACGGTGCTCAAGTGCGACGGGCAGAGGATCTCCTCCTCGGATATCCGGTGGAAGATACCCTCTCTGGCCTTTCTCCCCAGGGACATGACCCTGATCGACGGCTCGCCGTCGGGGCGCCGGTCCTTCGCGGACAGGCTTTGTGCCGTCCTCTTTCCCCTCTACGCCAAGCGGCTGAGCGACTTCAAAAGGGCGGTCCGGCACAGGACCGTCCTTCTTCGCGCCGGAAGAGCCCTGAGGCCCCTCTCCCAGGCCATGGCCACCATGGCTGCGTGGCTGTGGGAGGCGAGGGAGCGCGCCGTGACGGCTCTGGCCCGTGAGCTGGAGGATTTCGGCGACCTTCTCCCCCTCCCGCTCTCACTGGAGTTTCACCGCGGGGGCGGCGGCAGGCAGCGCGACCCCCTCGCCGACTGGTGGGAGTCCCTGGAGGCGGCGCGGGAGCGGGAGTGTCGCTGCTGCGTTCCCCTAGTGGGGCCCCACAGGGACGATCTGCTCATAACGAGCGGGGGGCGGGCGGCGGGGTCTCTGCTGAGCCGGGGGCAGAAGCGCCGGGCCTCCGTGGCGCTCATGCTCGCCGCAGGGCGGGTTGTGGAGCGTCGCCTCGGGAAGGCCCCCATCATTTTGCTGGACGAGATCGCCTCGGAGCTCGACGAGGAGGGGCGGAAGAGCACGGTGGCGGTGCTGCACCGGATGGGCTGGCAGGTCATCGCCACGGCGGCGGAGCCCGTGGTCCGGGCCTGGCCCGGGCAGGTCTGGCGCGTGGACGGCGGGCAGGTTCTTCCCCTGTCCGGCGCCAAGTGCGAGGAGGGGCGGAGCTCGTGATCCCCTACGAGAAGAGGTACGACGTCATCGTCGTCGGAGGGGGGCACGCCGGGTGCGAGGCGGCCCTCGCCGCGGCCCGGATGGGGGCCTCGGTCCTGCAGCTCAACCTCGCCCTGGACAACACGGGGGCCATGCCCTGCAACCCCTCCATAGGCGGCCCGGCCAAGGGGCACCTCGTCCGGGAGGGGAACGCCCTCGGCGGCGAGCAGGCCAAAGCGGCCGACAGCTCGACCATGCTCGTCCGGTGGCTCAACACCTCCAAGGGGCCGGCGGTCCAGGCCCTCCGGGCCCAGTGCGATCTCGGCCGGTACGCCGGGCACTATATCCTGGCCACGGAGACCCAGAAGAACCTCGACGTCCGTCAGGAGCACGTGACGGGCCTCCATGTGGAGGGCGGCCGGGTCCGCGGCGTGGGGACGGCCTTCGGGCTCCTCTACGAGGGGAGGGCCGTTGTGCTCGCCACGGGGACCTATCTCGGGAGCCGGGTGTTCCTCGGGACGGCGAGCTTCCCCTCGGGGCCCATGGGGCAGCCCCCCTCCCTGGCGCTGTCCGGGGACCTGGCCCGCCGCGGTCTCAGGATGCGGCGCATGAGGACCGACACCACCCCGAGGCTCCACCTCGACTCCCTCGACACGAAGGAGCTCGTCGCCCAGGGGACCGCCGCCGAACCGCTGGCCTTCTCCCTCTGGAACGAGGGCCGGGTGTACGAGGGCTACGCCTGCTACCTGACGCGAAGCAACGAGGCCACCCACGACCTCGTCCGGAGGAATCTCGACCGGTCCCCCCTCTCCATGGGGTGGATGGAGAGCTCGGGCCCGAGGTACTGCCCCTCCATCGAGGACAAGGTGCTCCGGTTCCCCGAGCGCGGGAGCCATCTCGTCTTCCTCGAGCCCGTGTCGGCCGGCAACCGGGAGGTCTACATGCAGAACTTCTCCACGAGCCTCCCCTTCGACGTGCAGCTCGAGATGGTCCGGACCCTTCCCGGGTGCTCCCGGGCGCACATCACCAGGCCGGGGTACGCCATCGAGTACGATGCCCTGGACCCGACCCAGCTCGCCCCGTCCCTGGAGGTCAAGGCCCTGCCGGGCCTCTTCTGCGCCGGCCAGATCAACGGCACGTCGGGGTACGAGGAGGCGGCGGCCCAGGGGCTGCTCGCCGGCATCAACGCCGTCCTCTCCGTGCGGGGGGAGGAGTCCCTCGTCCTCGGCCGATCCGAGGCCTACATGGGCGTCCTCGTGGACGACCTCGTCACCAAGGGGACCAACGAGCCCTACCGGATGCTCACAAGCCGATGCGAGCATCGGCTCCTCCTTCGCCACGACAACGCCGACCGGCGCCTCGCCCCAATCGGCCGCCGGCTCGGACTTCTGTCCGACGAGCAGTGGAGCGCCCTCTGCGCCCGATGGCGGCGGATCGACGACGAGATCGAGCGGCTGAACGGGGTCCGGGTTGCTCCCTCGGAGGGGCTGAACGCCGCCCTCGCCGAGGTGGGGTCCGCGCCCCTCTCGGAGTCCGTGACCGGCGCCGAACTGCTGCGCCGCCCCCACGTGCCCTACGCCATGGTGGCGCGGTTCGCCCCCCCGGACGAAGGGCTGCGGGGCGACGAGCCCCTCGCCCTGGAGGTGGCCGTCAAGTACGAGGGGTACATCGAGCGTCAGGGCCGCCAGGTGGCCCGGGTGAAGAAGCTCGAGGACCTGCGCCTCCCCGACGGCCTGGACTACGACGCCATCCCTGGGCTGCTGACGGAGAGCCGGCAGAAGCTCGCCGCCATCCGGCCCCGGACCGTCGGGCAGGCCGGGCGCATCGCGGGCGTCACGCCCACGGACATCCATCTCGTCACGGTCTATCTCCACGCCTGGGGGAGCAGGAGGACGGCGGGGTGAGGAGGCGCGGGCCGAGGGCCCTCCGGGCCATGGGAGATCTTCTTCACGGGGCCCTGCCCGAGGGAGCCGAGGAAAAACTGGCCTTTCCCCGCGTCCGCGAGGAGTGGGAGGCCGTCGTCGGACCGGCGCTGGCGAGGAGGAGCCTCCCCGTCGAGATCGACGAAGGGGTCCTGTTCGTTCGGGCCGAGACGCCGACGGCGGCGAAAGCCCTGTCCATGCGGGGCGGAACGGTGGCCAGAGCCCTGTCGGAGCGGACGGGCCTGACGGTGACCTCCCTGAAGGTCACCGTAGGGAGCGTCCGGGCGCCGACGCAGCCGGCCAGGCGGCGCCCCGTGCGCGTCACTCCGCCGAAGGATGCGGTGGATGAGGAACTGGAGCGGATCCGGGGCTCCTTCCCCCCGGGGCAGGAGGAGACGGCGCGACGGCTCGCGTCCCTCATGGCCCTGTACCGGGTTCGGTTCCCCGGCCGATGAGAGAACGAGAACGGAGGTGGTCTTCATGAGAAGCACGAGGGTGTGTCTCTGGATGCTGGTGGTGGTCGCCCTCCTGGCCGGAGGGCGGGCCTGGGCGGAGGACGACCGGTTCAACGAGCTCGCCGAGCGGTATACGCGGAGGGCCGAGGGGCGGGAGGCGGCCCGGGCGCTTCACGAGGAGCTGCGATACGAGGCCGATCAGAGGACGCCCTACGGGCTCTGGACGTCCCTCTTCACCAAGGAGCTGTCGCCCAGGCGAAAGGCGGCCAACGCCGTCGCCCTGATCGACGCGCTCTACCCCGAGGGTGACCCGGCCCGATGGACGAGGGTGTCGGGGTTTCTCCGGCCGTCCTTCGTCCCGGCGCCCCTCGCCGCGGCGGACGGGGTCTATCTGGGGGCCCTCTACCTTCTCCGGCTCGGGGAGCAGGGCGCCGACGCCCTCGCCCTCGACCTCATGGAGCGGTTCATGAACTCGTCGCGGGCCAAGTTCACCTTCATCACCACGAGCCCCGCCGAGTACGGCCTCATAGTGGAGGAGATGGAGCGGCGGGGCCTTGCCCCGGTCTTCGGGCAGTGGCCCGAGGCCAAGCGGACCGTGGGGAGCCTCCCCTTTGCCCGACCGGTGCGCGGGACCGTCCGGAGGGGTCGGGCCATCGACGAGCGGATGACGTTCCTGAACGGGGCGGGGCAGCCCGCCTCGAACGGGATATACGCATGGGACCGGAGGTACGGGAGGATCTACGACGTGGTGGAGG
>ENA-UOOM01001804-UOOM01001804.1-fermentation-metagenome-genome-assembly--contig:-NODE-1804-length-19519-cov-3.799990_pt1 | contig 19519 bp, 15 predicted proteins | sample MGYA00245781_ERZ724031 | MGnify/ENA primary metagenome ERZ724031 (study PRJEB28704, sample SAMN03018317) | fermentation metagenome | biome: anthropogenic terrestrial biome; feature: soil; material... | reverse complement strand
GATAGCCCATAATGAAACCTTTGTGTAGAATGGAGTTGCTAAGACAACATTCAAAAGTAGTGTAAAATAGTTTGTGCTTTTGCCAAGAACCCCAAGAGGATATAAAATGAAAAGGGGTGTAAAAGCATGGGACTATTTTACACTACTTGCTGCACGGCCATTCAAGCGAATTTGGGCTTAACTCTCTATTTTGCTGATGCCTACTCTTCGTGGCAGCGTGGGAGCAATGAAAATTCCAACGGCTTGCTGCGAGAGTTTTACCCAAAGAAAACAGATCTTGCATTGGCTCGCCAAGAAGAATTAACACATAACCTGTTTCTCATCAACTCCAGACTACGAAAATGTCTTGGTTGGAAATCGCCTATCCAAGTTTTCTTACACGAAGTGGCGCACTTGACTTGACAATTCATCATACCTAAAACAAAATCTAGGAGCATCACGCATGAACACAGATACCAAAATCATTCGCTTCATCGACAGCGAATGCCGCACGCTGTTCCACATCACGGACGGCGGGAGCATCCGCATTACCTACCCACCTGACGACGGGCGCGAACCCGTGACGCACGTTTGCAAATACCGAGATGAAACACATACGCAAATCGGCAACGGTATGTATAACATCCGCCAATTTGCGGAACGTATGGAAGCGATCGGCGCGAAGTACGAGCTGGAAGCACAGCTTCGCAGCATCGAGCTCACCCCCTTTGCCGCCGATGATACACCGATGAAGCTTCCGGCAGCAGCGCGTACCAATAGCCTTGCCGTGCTGACGACACGAGAACCATATATAAAAAAGGATGAACGAATTGTCTTCGCGGTATTTTTAGTTGACTACCATGAGGAAGGCAATGACGACAGTGAGGGTCCTGTCCACGCGCATCACCGGTATAGAGTCAACCTAACACCTGATGAATCCCGCAAGGTTTTGCTGTGGGACTATTACGCAAACCCCAATAGCCCCTACAGCATGAAATGGGGATCGGGGCTAAATATGCAATTTTATTTTCCTGATCCTCACGCACCTTGGCAGAGAGGTACAAACGAAAACACCAACGGCTTACTCAGAGAGTACCTGCCAAAGTCCTTTGATATCGCATTATCGTCGGAAAGTGATATTGCAGACTTCGTTGAAAAATTAAATTATAGACCTCGCAAATGCTTGGGGTGGAAAACGCCTCATGAAGTCTTTTTTAATCATTCGTTGTACTTGACTTGACAATTCAAGATACAAAAGTAGGGATAAATGGAGGAAGGGCATGAATGGACAAAATGTGCCGATTATGGCAGGAAGTGGGATGGCAGGAAGGAAGCGTAATCGACAAAGTAAAAGTTACTTTAATATCTTAAACATACATTAATATATTAAATATACTTAAAGACACCATGGACGCGGGCCCTTGAATGTCAATATCCGCCATGCTGTCCAAAATAAATATTACTGTATATTAGATACCTTATGCACTCAAGCTGCGTGCCGCCTTGGGGAATCAACTTTTTTTGCCTATAAGTGGAGGATCACCCAGAGAATAGCCCGACATACAAAAATAGTAACCAAACATGAGTAAACCCACCCAATTCTACACGGTTTCACACATCGGTAATGGGATTCCCTATGTAGACGAAGGATTAAGAGGAACATCAACAAAAAAGCGTAAAGCTTTTAATCGCATGATTCAAGATGCCAATGCCGGAAAATTTGATCTTATTATTACAAAAGAGATTAGCCGATTTGCTCGTAATACTGTTGATACATTAAATCATGCACAAAGATTATTGACGAGCAATGTTGGTGTGTGGTTTGTCAACGACAATATCATTACATTCGATAAAGACTATGAAGTGCGTCTTGGTATTATGGCCAGCCTCGCTCAAGATGAAAGCAGAAGAATATCAGAAAAAGTTGAATTTGGTCTCAAACGGTCTATCCATACTGGGCGTCTAGTTGGTTCGGCCCCAATTGGTTGCGAAAAACACTTTACAGAAGATGGCTTGGTGGCATATAAGATCGTACTCTACGAAGCTGAAGACATAAAACGTATATTCGAACTGTATTGTACAGGAATTGGTACTTCTAAGATAGGAAAATGCATTGCAAAAGAAGAGTATTTATCCAGAGCAGGTAAGACATATTCAGCGTCCACGATTGCTAGAATTTTGCAAAATCCCAAATATAAAGGAGTATATGTTGGCGGTAGATAGATACAAAAAATTTAACTACCGCGACCGGAGACAAGTAAAAACTGACCCATCGGAATGGAATGTAATTAAAAACCATGAACGCATCCCAAAAATAGTTTCTGAGGATTTGTGGAATAAGGCGAACAAAATATACAATGAGAGGGCTGATGCGTCCAAAGATAACGCAAAACCCAAGGTTGGAGAGTATCTTTATTCGGGAAAAATAATATGCGCCAAATACAATAGATTGTTCTATAGAAGTTCTGATAAGCGTTTTACTGAGTATTGGATTCGTAGGGGTTTTATGGAAAAGGGCGAATAAGGATGTAGCCCTCCTACATTTCACGTAGAAAATCTTAATGAGATATTCAGATACATATTCCAGAATTTGCAAGGAGATTGGGACGAGCTGGTTAAGGCGGTCAAAGACATGATAAGTGCCGCTTTTGAGCAATTGTTAGACACACAGAATATCAACGATATAGAAGCATAGCGCTCTAAGTTTGTTGCGCAAAAACAAAAATTGCACGACCTGCTACTTGAAAATGTAATTGATAAAGAGGCATATGAAATCAAAGCTAAAAGCATCAACGACAAACTTGTCGAGATTGATAAAAATATGATGCCAATCACGCAAATGAACAACGCGCAAGAGGACGCTCACGCTAGATTAAAATTTATTGAGCAAAAGATAAATGATTACGCTAACACCAACACACCACCAGAAAAGACGGCGTTCCAGATGCTGTGGATTCGACGGGCATTACCGATAAATAACCCCAAAAATCCGGGCGTCCGCAAAACGCTGCGGACGCCCGATCGGTAGCTATTAGCTTTAGCTTACTTCATGTTCGTGTAAATGCTGCGTACCCCTACAGCTTGGAGCACACTGAATTGCAATTCATCGGATATAAAATCGATAGTTTCATCGGATTTTATCGGATACTGCCTAAATAATTTGATGGACAAGTTGTAAAATGAATTGCCTTCAGTATATGGACTTGACCGAAGAAAACATCTCGCGTCAAATCAGATGTACCCTACAAGCTTTGCGCATCGGCATGAAAAAACTCCGCAGTGCTTGCATCCTGCGGAGTTTCTCTGTATCTCATTTTCGTTCTTTGCCGATGGATGCACACCGGCTTTTCTCTCAATCAATCGGGTGCATGGAAGGATCAGTTGCCGCTGGAAACAACCTCGCCGGCGATGCGGCCAAAGGTGATCGCGTCCGTAATGGCGTTGCCGCCCAGTCGGTTCCCTCCGTGGATGCCTCCGGTAACCTCTCCAGCGGCGTAAAGCCCGGGGATGATGCTGCCATTGGTATGATATACGTGGGTCTGATCGTCAATTTCTATGCCGCCCATCGTATGGTGTACGGCGGGGGCGCGCAGGCAGGCATAGTAAGGCGGATCGTCTATGCGGGAATTCGGGTCAAACACCTTGCGGCCGAATTCTCCGTCCACCCCGCTGTCAAACGCTTCGTTGAACTTGTTGATCGAATCCACCAGCACATCCGGATCCAGATCGATCATGACGGCCAGTTCCTCTAACGTATCCGCCATATAAGCCTTGCCGGACTCAAGCAGGAAATCTCTGGTCAGGCCGTAGGCATTGACCATGTTTTCGTCCAGCTCGCTGTTTTTCTGGCTGCTGATCAGCCAGCAGACCGAATCCGTCTGGTTCAGAATCGCGGCCGCCATCACGTCGCGGCGCGAATCCTCGGCGACGAAGCGCACGCCTTCCTTATTGATGTAAGGACTGGTTCCGTTTCCGATGCGGGTGTTGGTTTCGCCGGTCACTGGATCGGCGACGGGCAGGAGCTGAATTTTATCCATGCCCACGAGGTTTGCGCCTATCGCCTCCGCCATCACGATACCGTCGCCCGTAATGGCCGGGCTGTTGGTCGTGGGTACGTTCGCGCCCAGCGTGGGCCAAATGCTGTTGTACTTTTCGCGCATTTCCACATTCGCGCCAAAGCCGCCGGTCGTTAAAATCACACCCTTGGTGCCGAAGAATTCGTAGGGCGTTCCGTCAGAGCCTTCACACTTCACGCCGGTCACGCGGCCGTTTTCGAGAATCAGCTCGTTGGCCCGCACCTCGTAGAAGAGTTCCACGGGCAGATTGCCCTGCTCGATTGCGCTCGTAAAGGTCTCCAAATACGCCAGGCCGCTCTTGTACTCCGTCGCCTGGTGGGCGCGCTGCCAAAGGACGCCCTGGGCCGTCTTGGTGGTATACGGCCACTTCAGTCCGTGCTCGCTCAGCCAGTTCACGGTGTTGAGCGCTTCGCTGCACATTTTTTCGATCAGCACCGGATTCCCAAAGTAATCCCCGTCGACATAGGTCTGGATCATGTGGAATTCCGGCGAGTCAAACAGCGACGTGCTGCCCGACTGCAGATATTCTTCAAACTGGGCCTTCAGTGTGCTTTGCCAGCTTGCCATGACTTCATCCTTGGGTTCCATATCGATGTAGCCCTGAACGGTACCCTTGAGGGCATCCGTCATTTGCAGGTTTGCCTGTCTTTCGGGGTCCGCGGCGTTCAGCAGCCCCAGGGCGAGCTTTGTGTTGCCGCCCAACGAGGCGGTTTTTTCTATCACGACCACGGTCGCGCCGTTTTCCGCCGCAGAGGTGGCGGCCGAAAGGCCCGCGCCGCCGCCGCCGATGATCACGACATCCACGGTTTTGGATACCAGCTCGCCTGCGGTTTTCACGATTTCGACGTTCATCAGCGCTTCGACATCGCCGCCCGCCTGATTGACACAATCCTTGACGGCTTCGATCAGCGCTTCGCTGGTGATGGTGGCGCCGGTCACAGTGTCAACCTTAAGGGACTGGTATTCGACAATCTGCGCGGGTATGCGTTCGATCGGCACATCGCCAATGCCTTCGGTTTCTTCGTGCTGAAGAACGTTGACCGCTGTGATCCTGTTCGAATCGAAGGTCACTTCCACTACCATTTCGGCATTTCTGCCCCTTGTGGTGGACGAATAGGTCCCGGGCGTATAGATGCCCTCGACGGCAGCGTCCGGCGTGTTCTGGGCGGCTGTGACCGTCGGTTCCGGTTGGCCGTCAGTCTGAGCGCATGCGGTGAAAGCGAGAAGAAACACCACGCTCAATGCGAGTGCGAATAGTTTTTTACGATTCATTTCTACTTCCTCTTATTCCTCTGTTTTGCGGTTGAACTGAGCATCCCATATGAGATTCAAGAGACAGGCACATGTGCTGATACTCACTATAAACCCTCAAGCATATTGAAGGTCAATGCTTTTTATCAAAAGAATATCAATATTTTATTTTTTTGCATCAACGGGCAAAAAAACCTCATAATAACGCACGCATTCATCCGACGAGCGCTGCACAACGATGATCATTCTCGTATAGGCTTCCTCTAGCGGAGTGAACCTACGGGCCAGCGCATACGCATACACGTCCTGGAACGCTTGAATCCCGATCATCGGATCGGGGTTGCTCACCTTAAGAACCGTGCGCACCGCCAGGCCCTTGGGCGTTCTGCGGATGCTTTTGCTGTCCGTTATGCCCAGAATTTCCGCATCCTCTTCCAGAATACCCAGCCCGACATAATAATCTTGCACAGAATCCCGCATGGATTCCACAGGAATGCGCAAAGAAACGAACGAAAGCGGCGCAAGGGCGGATCATTGCGGAAACAGATCCAGCAGTTCGGGGTCTTCCGTCAAAACGCCGTTGCGGTGATAATCCATCCGCAGGATGCCGGGATGTTCTTGCACGCGGCATACGCCGGCATCACGCTCACACCCGGCGATCAGTTGGTTCAGTTCCTTCAGGCGAACAAGGCAGCGCATCTGACGCTCAATTTCCTGCTGCATGTGCGCCTCCTGTCCAACAAGCACACGATGTGACTGTTCCAGATCATAATCATTGATCAGGCTGGCAGCCTTAGAAAGGCTCAGGCCAAACTGCGCATAGGAACGGCATCGCAGCATTGTACCGATGTCTAGCGCATTGAAAAGTCGATAACCGGATTCCTCATCCTTCTCGGACTTCAACACGCCTTTTTTTTCATATAGGCGAACCGCCTCCGTAGAAACGCCGATAATTTTTGCGACTTGGCTGATTTTGTACTTCATATCACACCTTCTTTTCACCTGCAGATATACGTGTGGAACTGATTATCTTAAAATGTTACAATCTCATGCGATTCCTGTTTGAACCTAGAGAAATCCATATATATTTATTGTAACACAAAAATGCGTATAAGAAGGCGTATGCAAATCAGATTTGTAAATTGCAAGATACGGGGGCGCTCAAACTCCATCGGTGACAGATAACCCAGCGTACCATGTAAGCGTATGTTAAGGATAAGCGCCTGTGAGCGGCTATATTTTGTCGCTTGTTTGTCGCTTAATCCTATTAAAAGTCGCTTATTTTGGCTCAATGACACTAAAACAGCAAATGCAGAATACCCTTATATAACGGACTTTTCCCGAACATTCTAAGCAAAACTGTATCACTGTGTTAGTCGGGGAAAAAGACTTCGATACGGCAGAAAGCCCGCAACTACGGGGCTTTTGAGCGCTGTAACGAAGCCTTTGGTGTTTAGTTGGTGTTTAAATTTATGTAACGGAGTGAAACGAAGCACCAAGCTGTTAAAGGGCAGTAGTCACTTTAACCTTTCGCATAGAGGCAGTATTTCTTCCAGCTTGGCGACGATGCGGCGTTGCTCGGCAAGGGGTGGGAGGGGAATTATTAGATTCCTTATCGCATCTTGAAACAGGTTGGCTTGTGCGGTCTGTTTTGTTTTATCTCTTACCTGTATTTGTACAGCTGGGGATTGGATAACAAACATCAAGAATTTGCTGTCAAGCAGAATTGGTGACGCCATTGCTGCACTTCGAACCATCACATAGTTGTTGTCATCACTAACAACGGCACATCTTCCAACACTACCAGAACAAGAAATTAATATATCTCCCCTTTTAGGGTTACAACGGGTAGAAATCAGCTTGTACTCCGTTTGGTCAACAAAATCAACATTGTCTAATTGGATATACCCATCACGCACATTTCTGGCAGATAGAAGATAATAACCACAAAACGCCTGTGTTCTTCGTGGTGTTTTATGTTCGCCGTCTGTGATTTTTGCACAGACAGATGTAAGCTTAGCCCACTTCCAACTTTTCGGAACATCAAACGGAATTTCGTCCTCTGTGATTTCAGGCAGAGGTTTTTCTTTTTTGATAGTCCCGGATTTGATGAGTTTCTGCTTTTCAGTTTGTATCTGCTGATATAGTTCCTCGCCTGTGACTTCCTCCTGGCGCTGCTCGACCAGCTTGCCTTGAATCGCCGTCTGCAGGATGGATTTCTGCATATCGCCGGGGAATCGCTTATTAAAGTCCTCCAGCTTGTTCCACGCCTGCTCATAGCGGTCAATGTACGGCAGCAGTTCTTCGATTTTGGCAACAATGCGCTTCTGCTCGGCAAGGGGTGGGAGGGGAAGCCACATAGCGTTCAAAGCAGATTGAACAAGGTGCTTGATTGTCATCCCTTTACTATAAGCGTCAATAATCCCAATCCCTTTATAGCATTCAAAAAGATACTTATAGAAATAGGCATCAGTATCGCTATAAAATCGAACTCTGTGAAGGGCATTCTGATAATACATAATATCGTCAGAATTCCAAATGGCGGATCGTCCTACATCTCCGCCCTCGCAGATTAGTAAATCGCCTTTTTCAAGTTTATACTTCGGGAGTTCGTTCTGTTCAAAGCGCGCCTCTTTTACCCTGCTTAAGTCAATACCCGACCAATATACATTAATGCTACACAAATATGGCTGAAAATCCCCCTTGTTTTTAGCTTTATCAAGAGTCTTTCCCAATCCGCTTACTGCAATATTGTCAAGATGCACCCATTTCCAACTCTCAGGAATATCAAACGGCTTTTCATCCTCTGTAATTTCTGGCAGTGGTTTTTCTTTTTTTATAGCTCCTGTTTTAATAAGCCGTTGTTTTTCAGCCTGTATCTGTTGATACAGTTCCTCACCTGTGCCTTCTTCCGAGCATTGCTCTACCAGTTTGCCCTGTATAGCAAGCTGAAGGATACTGTTTTTCAGTTCCTGTGGGGTCATTGCTTCGCACCTCCAAGAATGGAGGTGATATCCGCAAGCACACGGTCAATCTCTGCATTCAAGGATGCCCGCTCCTCCTCGTACCGCTGAATCAAGTCCATCGGCGCGAGGATTTCCTCTTCCTCGTGGGGATAGCCGCACTGGTCGAGGTTGTAGCCAAGTTCTTCGGAAAGCTGTGCAGCCGTGTATTTCTTCGCCTTATCAAAACCATCGATGTTGATTTCCTGTCTATTGTCCCACCATTCAATAACAGGAGAAAAATGCTCCAGCTTCATCGGCTTTGTCTTTGAAAAGTGCTTGTAGCCCTCCGGCATATCCAGACGGTAAAACCATGTTTCCGTAGTCGGCTTTGTGCGGTCGAAGAACAAAATGTTCGTGGTGATGGAGGTATACGGCGAAAATACGCTGCTCGGCATACGGATAATGGTATGCAGATTAAACTCAGAAAGCAGCTTCTTCTTGATGTTTGCCTTGGCATTGTCTGTACCGAACAGAAACCCGTCCGGCAGAATAACCGCCACTCGTCCGTTTTTCTTTAATCGATACATAATCACAGACATAAAAAGGTCTGCCGTTTCGCTGCTGGCAAGGTCAGAGGGAAAATGATTCTTGACATCTGCTTTTTCGCTGCCGCCATAAGGTGGATTCATCAAAATAACGTCAAACTGGTCATCCTCAGTGTAGTCCAATACATCTCGCAGCAAAGAGTTTTCATGATAAATTTTGGGAACGTCCAGACCGTGGAGCAACATATTGGTGATGCACAGCATATATGGGAACTGCTTCTTTTCAACTCCATATATGGAATTGTCGTACTCAGCCTGGTCATTCGTGGTCTTAATCTGCGGAGCCAGTTCTTTCAGCCAGCTTGTGATGAAGCCGCCGGTACCGCAAGCAAAGTCCGCCATGCGTTCACCAATTTTAGGCTGTATCATTTTTGCCATAAACTCTGTTACAGCGCGGGGTGTGTAAAACTCACCGGAAGAGCCTGCACTCTGCAATTCGCGGAGGATAGATTCATAGATTTCACCGAAAGCGTGGCTTTCCTCATAGTCACTTAAATCTAACTCATCAATGATGTTGAGGACCTGACGGAGCAAAACACCATCCTTCATATAGTTGTTGGCATCTTCAAATGTTGTCTTGACGATGGATTTCTTAATCGGGGTGGCCGGTGTCACGTTCAGTCCTTTGAGTGTGGGGAAAAGCGTATTATTAACGAAGTTCAGCAGCGTGTCGCCTGTCATGGCGTTTCCACTCTTGTCATCCACTGCCCAGTCTGCCCAGCGGCATTCCTCAGGGATAATAGATTGATAGTCTTCCTCGTTTATATCCCAGTCCTGCTCCTTGGAATCATATACTTTTAAAAACAACATCCATGCTATCTGCTCGATGCGCTGGGCGTCACCGTTGATACCTGCATCGTTGCGCATGATGTCGCGTAGTCTCTTTACAAAATTCGATAAACTCATGTTGTTAACCCACCTTATACAGTTCTTCTTCTAATTCTTTGATTGCTTGCAGATATCCGGATTTACCGCCGAAGAACTGTGCAATCTTTGAAGGCTTGCCGAATTTCCGGAACGGTTCAAGCTTCAAGATTTCTGTTTTCTCAATCTCATAAATGCCTGTGTTCATGTATCTTTCAAGAAGTGCCTCCAAAACCTCACGCGCCACTCCCTTGTACTTACTTAAGAAATCACGCTTCTTAACATTGTTAGCGCGTTCTTGACGCGTCAATGGTTTCTGGTCAAACGCAACATGGCAGATGAAATCAAAATCATCCACATCGGACATACTCTGGTCTGCCTTCATGATTTCAAGGTCGATACCGCGCTCCAAGAGCAAATCCTTGATGCTTTCTTTCTTCTCTTGTGCAGACCACTGATGGATAAAATTATCCATAGAGGCATATGAGCCGAGAATGTTGGACCTGGTATAATCTACAATGCTTTCTTGCCGGAGCAGCTTGCCGTTGGCATCATAGATTGAAACCGTTTTTCCAATAACCTTAACCGTACAGCCATGTTCATCAACGATTGGTTTTTCTTTCGGGTCAGGGTCAGCGCCGGGGGGTGTTACAGGCTCGGTGCCGCCGGGAGTAGTGCCGCCATTACCATAATCATCATCCTGTTCAATGGGACCGTCCCAGTCGGGGTCGGCAAACAAGCGTGTCACATTGCGGAAGTCCATAACTATAAAGTGCGTTTTGCCTTCCTTCTCACGTAGTCTTGTGCCGCGGCCGATAATCTGCTTGAACTCCGTCATAGAGCCAATCATCTGGTCAAGGACAATCAGCTTGGTCATCTTACAGTCCGCACCGGTGGAGAGCAGCTTGGATGTAGTTGCAATAACCGGGAATTGCGCAGAAACAGAGATAAAATAATCGAGTTTACTCTTGCCGTATGCATCGCTGCCGGTTATACGCACGATGTAGTCGGGATGCTCTTTGACCATATCTGCATTGAGCTTTATCAGCGCAATCCTCATGCGTTCCGCGTGTTCCTCAGTGGCGCAGAAAACAATGGTTTTGTCCATCCGGCCTACGCTCTTTAGGTATTTTGTAATTTCCCGTGCTACCTCGTATGTACGGTCTTCCAAAATAATATTGTAATCAAAGTCGCTGTTGGTATAGATACGATCTTCGATTTCCTGACCGTTCTTATCCATTTGCCCTTTATAAGGACGCCAGCCTTCGCCTATGTTGGTACGAATGTTGATTACCTTGAATGGCGCAAGGAAACCGTCCTCAATACCTTCACGTAAACTGTAGGTATAAATCGGCTCACCGAAATAGTCGATGTTGGAGGTATATTTTGTTTCCTTCGGCGTAGCAGTCATACCGATTTGTGTGGCCGAGGAGAAATAATCAAGTATTTTACGCCAGTTGCTGTCCTTCTTAGCGGAACCTCTATGGCACTCATCTACGATGATGAGGTCGAAAAAATCTTTCTGGAACAGTTTAGCAAGACGGCTGATGGTTTCGTCTTCTCCGCTTTCACCTTCTTCATCCTCTCGGTCTGTTAGTTGCTGATACAGCGAGAAGTAAACCTCGTGAGAAGTGATGGTCACAGGGTCATCCTTGGCAAAATTAATTTTGTGAATCGTCTTTTCAAGCGGAGCGAAATCTTGTTGAATTGACTGGTCGACAAGTAAGTTGCGGTCAGCAAGATATAGAACCTTTTTCTTCATGCCGCTTTTTAGCAGACGGTAAACAATTTGAAAAGCCGTATAGGTTTTACCAGTGCCTGTTGCCATGACAAGCAAGAGGCGCTGCTGCCCCTTGGCAATAGCGTCCACAGTACGGTTGACTGCATTGCGCTGATAATAACGGGGGTCGTATGTAGTCTGGCTTGTATAATATGGCTGATTGATGATTTTCTTTTCCTTGTCGGTCAGAGCCTTTGCCGCTTGGTAACGGGCCATCAGCTCATCAGAAGATGGGAAATCAGACAATGGAATCTCCCGTTCCTGCCCTGTCAGAAAATCGTGTTCGTAAAATGCGTCACCGTTGGAACTATATGCAAAAGGCACATCGAGCATCTGGGCATAGGTCATTGCCTGCTGCAAACCATAAGATACCGTGTGCTTGTTGTCCTTGGCTTCAACTATAGCTATTGGGTTGTTTGCATTGATGTAAAGAACATAGTCAGCCTTTTTTGGCTTCTCACGAACCACCAAATTACCCTTTAGATTGATTTTACCGTCCGTGATTTTGGTTTCCATCGTAATATGGTCAATATTCCATTTTGCAATGATTGCCGGAGTAATAAACCGGAGCTTGATGTCTTCTTCAGTCATCTGTTTTTTATCAATCATGATTCATTACTCCTTTTCTCATCCGCAATATAATCAACGATGTCCCCATAGTTGACATCCAATGTTTTGCATATCTTGTCCAGCACACTAAGCATGACCGGCTCGTCCCGGCGCAGCTTCGTCATCGTGTTGGGAGACACGCCGGAGGCTTTTCGCAAGTCGGCTTTGCTCATTTTCTTGTCAACAAGCAGTTTCCATAGTTTGTTATATGAGGTAGCCATAATACGCCTCCAGTCTTGTGCAAACAGTACATAATTACCTAAGTTATAAAATAACACAAATTGTCGCAAATTACAATACTGTTTCGCACATTATGGGAAAGCGTCCTAAGGAAACCTTTGAACTTTCTGATACATCTCACCGAAATAAAATATGCCCAAGAAAGTAGACACGATAATTTGTGTGTAGGTGAATACGCCCCGAAAAATAGACACGGAAATATGTGCCTCCTATTATCTTATATACGCTTTAATGGGGGAATGGGTTTTGTGATTAAATTAGTGTTTCCCTAATGTTCGCTCCAGTTTGCCTAAATGGTGGGACGGGGGTGCAGCCTTCCTCCGTTTTCACTAGCAGGCCGTTTTCCATTACACTGCTTCTCAGGTATCTTTTGATATGCCCGCTCCAAGTAGGGAACCGAACAAGGCGTTCGACGAATCGCCCATCAGAGGATCCAAGACAAGTTTGACATAATTGTGTCTTGACTCTGTAACCGTTACAGGTGTTAAGCTCGTCCTACATGAGCATGGCTATACGTGCTTAAAATTTTAGGAGGGCTTACGGATGAAGAAGGTTGTTTTATTCCTGTTAGCTGTTGTAATGCTGATGAGTGCAGCATGTACCGCAACAACAGCTACGACTGCAGAGACGTTCAGCGCAACAGAAAGAGGGTACGGCGGCGACATTGCGGTTGCGCTTACAATCGAAGGCGACAAGTTAGTGGATGTTGCCATCGATGGCGCGTCAGAGACGCAAGGCATTGGATCGATAGCCGTGCAGGAGTTGCCCGGAAAAATGATCGCTGCAAATTCTGTGACTGTTGACGGTATCAGCGGCGCTACTGTTTCTAGCAACGCCATACTTGCCGCTGCGGGTGCCGCACTTGAAAAGAGCGGCGTAACCTTAGTTGCTGTCGCGGCTGACCCACAAGAACCCGTTGTCAACGATGATGCACAAGCCGATGTAGTCGTTGTCGGCGGGGGCATCGCAGGCATGTCTGCCGCCATGGTTTTGGCGGATGCAGGTAAGTCTGTCATTCTGCTTGAAAAGACCGCTATTCTCGGGGGTGCAGCCGTCACATCGCACAGTGCGGTCTGGGCGATAGGCAACGAAATGACGGTTGATAAGTACGACTTTACCGCGGATGAGATATACGAATTTTTCAACAGAAAAGCCGGACCGGTACACAGCAAAGAAGTGTTCTACGCTTTGGCAAATGAAAGCTATGACAGTTTGCATTTCCTGATTGACAATGGCGTCTACTTCAATGACATTTCGGCGTGCAACCCTCAGGCAGATCCTCGTTTCTGGTTTTCTACATCTGAAAACTTCGGCGTAGGCATGATGCAGAAACTTGGGGAAACCTATGCAAACCGAGATATCGATACGCGCATGCAGACTGCTGCCGTAAAATTGGTTCAGGCTGAGAATGGCTCCGTTACAGGGGTGATCGCGGAGAACAACGGATCACAATATACAATCATAGCGGATAATGTCATTCTGGCTACAGGAGGCATTGGGCAAAACGAGGAATTGATGGCCAAATACGTTCCCGGATACGAAAACATCGTCATAAACCTCACTGTTCCCGGAGCAACCGGTGATGGTCATATCATGGGCAGTGAGGCGGGCGGTTATCTGGTAGGCTCCGGTTCGATGGGTGCGGGCACCACTGCAACAGAGATGGGCGGCGTCGCTTTTGGCAATTCTCTCATGATCAACAGCAAAGGCGAAAAGGTCGGAGCTGCCAATGAGCACTACACCAAGGTTTATGAAATCGTGAATGCGCAGGACGATGGCAAAGTATACAGTATCTTCCCTGCTGATATCGAGAAGTATTCGAGGGAAGGAAACCAGGATGTTATGGAAAGAAACTACCAGGCGGGCGAGATACTCAAAGCAGATACACTCGAAGAACTCGCCGAGCAAGCAGGCATTAATGTAGAGACACTGCTGGAAACTGTGGCAACCCATAATGAGCAATGTGCCGCGGGCATCACCGATGGTTTTAACTCGCCGATTGAAGAAATGGTCCCGATTTTGACTGGTCCCTTCTATCTAGAGCCGCGTATGTCTGGCATTATTGGTACAATCACCGGCCTGGCTGTAAACGACGAAATGAAGGTTCTTACTGAAAACGGAGGCGTTGTTGAAAATCTGTATGCAGTGGGTGAAATGATCTATGGTAACTGGTTTGAAGGCAACTATCCGATGAGCGGAACCGGACTTGGCGGATGTGTATCCAGCGGTCGGATTGCTGCTGCAGAGATCATTCAAGAAATCAATTAGCGAATAGGGCGTGTAAATACACTGCACAAGGTTCATTAAACATGTACTGACCGTTTTTGTAAGGCACGGAGCCGGTTCGCTTCGTGCCTTTTCCGATTGTTGAGAAGCGTTCAGACGTTATGCTTTCTTTGCTGGTTAAAGCTGAACGAATGATTTTAGTATTGTCACTATTTGTGATATGATTAACGCGAGACAAGTCACATGAATTCTCTGGAGGTCATTTCTATGAGCGAAAAAATAAGTGATGTGGCGAGCTTTTTTGGGCTTTCTGTGGAAACGCTCCGATATGTTGAAAAACAGGGGTTACTTCATCCTGACAATCACGAGCCGCAGTTTCCTACAGATTTAAACTCGTATGATGTATTACAGAAATGGGCTTCCGAATATGAGAATTATTCGAGAATCGAAGAATCTTACGAGGATGACATCGAATACATAGAAAGCGAGCTCAACAGTAGGTTTGACCCTTCACGACATACTTTATTTGTGTACAGCGGCAATCCCGATTGCTTGACCGACCATGAAACAAAAAGCATTATTGCAATAGTCCCCGGAATTGATGGAAATAACAATGAATTGAACGTTAATTTCTGCGCCGAATGCCGGAAGCATTTTATCAAGCTCAGTGAGTACGAGCGATATCAGGAGAAGTATCATTTCGTGCTTGCCAGGATAGAACGAATCGATGTTGGTTCCAAGGACGCTTTTTTCAACAGAAAAGAGTATTCTCCACTTATGCTCTGCGGGTATTCGGTTGCAAAATCTTCAGGTCTTATAGAGAGCGACAGACGTACACTTTTGGCAAGATTACTGGATACTCATGTGTTCAGCAAAGGGGAAATCATTTCTCATCTCGATATGCTTATCAATACAAATGGCCAAAAAGCAAATATGCGGGAAGCCTGTATAAAGTGGCTGTCAGATCTTGATTTTGTCCGGGATTACAGAATAAATGAACAAGACCGATCCTTTATTGATGACATAAAACCCGGTTCAAGGAATCTTAGGGCAGCACCGTAGTAAAAGGATTGAAATTCGCCTCAGCATGTAACTAGTTTCATCAATGAGTGTAAATTTCGGTTGCTGCTATGCTCTCGTGGCCAAGGATCTGCTGGAGGGATCGAATATCAACATGGCCATATTTGTACATAAGAGTTGCATATGTATGTCGAAGCTTGTGTGCGGACAAACCCTCCGGATCAATCCCAACTGCAATGATATGCTTCTTCACAACATTTTGGATGGAACGGATAGTTAAGCGCTGCTTGTTCCTTGAGATAAACAACGCAGTGGTATCAACGGAGAGAGTATTCCGAATGACCAACCACTTTGCTAGTGCCTGTTTGACGGCTGGTGTTAGATAAATTCTACGTTCTTTGTTTCCCTTACCGATGACAGTTAGAATATCGCTGTCTACCTGACCTATGTTGGGTGCTGCGAGTTCAGAAAGCCGTAAAGCGCAGTTCGGAAGGATTGTAATGATGCAGTTGATAGCAATTAAGTGAGAACTCAGAGCCAGTGTATAGTAAGTGCGTGGAGTTTCTTCCATAAACGGTCTAAGACAGCAAAACCGTGGATGGGTTGTGCTTCTTTGAAGATCGTATACACATAGCAAGACTGAAGAGGAATGTATGAACATTACACAATTTACCGCAGCCGCTATGGAGGGGGCAAAAAATTACTATGGTTTCTTGGAAAAAACCGGACGTGGGCGGGAGGAAATCAGAGTAGACTGTATTGAGACGGAGGACGCTCTTTATTTACTTCATCTCAGTAAAAATCCATTTTCAGCAGATGCCATTCTGATCGTAATCGGAGAGCGTGAATACAACCAGAAAAAACTTGAAATTGTAGAGCAGGATCGCGATCGGCGTGTTTTGTATGTCCGGGTATCAAAGGAAATTACAGATCCTTTTGTAGGGATACGGCCACAGGATGTGCGCGTTGTTTCTGATCTGAAGTTCCTGATCCAGCGTATACACAACTGGTACGCAGAAAATGGAGATTTTCTCCGATTCCCCTGCAAGATCCCTGAGCTATGTCCTAAGCGAATGGTTCAACAAGATCTTTCAAAAGGGCAGAACGAAGCCGTCAAAGATATTTTTTCGCATCCGCAGTCATACGTGTGGGGAGCCCCAGGCACCGGGAAAACAAGATATGTGCTTGCGGAATGCCTGATTCAATACTATCAGGCCGGAGGAAAAGTTGTCGTCCTTGCTCCAACAAATAATGCCATTGAACAGGTGCTGTATGGTGTTCTTGCTAAAATGAAGCAGTATGATATTCCGCTCGATAAGATAATCCGGCTTGGAACTCCAACTTCAAAGTTTGCAGATGAGTATGGCGTCATCTGCGAAGTGCAGGGAATTGATAAACATCTACAGAAATTACAACGACAAATCACATTTCTACAAGGCATCTTGAAGCATAGAAGTTTTCTAGAACGTTTGAGATATACGGAAGAAACGATCCTTCCCACCTTTGACAAAGTACTGAATCTTTTGGATCGAGTAAGAGAACAGAACGCTGATCTGAGAGCGATAAATACGATATGCAAAGATACAGAGCGCAAGCAGCGGGCTGTATATGCGGAACAACTCGGTGCGGAACGCGAGCTGAGCATACAGCAACAGTTTATGAAATCCATCAGATTTCGGATTGGCAGCAAGCTCTCCTCTGCGACAGCGCGGGAAGGTGCTCAAAAGCTACAGGCCCTCCAGCAAAGTGCAGAGCAGGCAAAACAAAGACATAAAACTGCACTACGCGAACGTGAGCAGCTCAGAAAAGCCGCAAAAGAGAATCAGGACGCCATTTCGCAAATTGATCAGGCTATCGATAAAGCCATAAAGGAACTAAAGTGCAGCTTAAGTAAAATCGACCGGTTTAAGGCTATCGCGCAGCAGCTTAACAGGACAAAAGCGGCAGAATGCCAAAGAGTAATAGTGGATTTTGTTAATGTGGGACGAAAGGTGCAGCATGACGGATTGGAACGGTATGCCAATTATAACAACCAATCCGAGGCAGATATTCGGAATAGGATTTCAGAAATAGAAAATGAAAAGATAATCATCGAATCGCAATCTACACAGAAACGTTTGCAAGAAGCACAAATTATTGCCGCTACCGTAGATACATTTTTGTTCAGATTACAGCCACGAGACTTTAATGAGAACTCTCCATTTGACCATATTTTCCTTGATGAAGCAGGCTATTGCAGCTTGATTAAGGGTATGGCGCTGTTTGGATATCGCTGCCCCGTGACGATGTTGGGCGATCATATGCAGCTACCGCCGATATGTGAGGCAGATGATCAGCAACTTGGCCAAGATCATAAAAGAGGCGCTTTTTTATTCGCACAGTCGGCACTATATCTTGAGGAAGCAATGACTTGTGAGAATGAGGGCCAACTGCTCAACCAGTATTTACGGCATGAAGAACCGGCATTTTGCCAGCTGCATCGGAGCAGTCTCTGTGAAACATATCGATTTGGACATTGCTTGGCCGAAGCTCTTGAACAACATGTTTACAGAAACGGCTTCAAAAGTGCCGTTGACACGCAGGAATTCGTGGTGGAAGTGCTGGATGCAGAACGTGTTCCCGGGAGCGAACGCAGACAGAATCCTTCTGAAGCTACAATGATTCGCGAACGAATCGAGTACCTTGGATCGGATGACTACGCAATTTTGACCCCATACAGAAAACAGGTTATTTTGTTGGGAAAGATGCTGCCAGATGAGCGTAGGGAACAGAAAATCATGACAGTGCATGCGTCGCAAGGTCGCGAATGGGATACTGTGTTTTTAAGCGTAGTGGATACGACCGATATGTACTTTACCAACTCATGCCGCCCGGAGATCGGCGGCCTGCAAATCATTAATACTGCGGTCAGCAGGGCCAAGCATCGCTTAATCATTGCTTGCGACAAACAGTTCTGGACGAGACAGGAAGGACAGCTGATTCGCGAACTGGTATGTCTTGTAGAGTAATGGAATTGCCCTAATGCCCTGTTACCGAAATATAAGAAATGTTATGTTTCGATGTTGGTCCCATCTAAAGGAGGAGTGGAGAAAAATATGCCGAAGAATGACTTTGCCACCGCATTCACAGCAGTAGACGTGGAAACGCCGAATCATTATGGCCGCTCGATTTGCTCTATTGGGATTGTGCACATAGAGCTTGGTGCTGAGCCCATCTACCGACATTATCTGGTGAACCCTGAAGATGAATTCGACGGCATCAATATCAGTATTCACGGAATTCGGCCGTCGGATGTGGAGAATGCGTCTACGCTTCCCGAAATCTGGGAAGATATCGGCCGGTGGTTCTCCAATGGGATTCTGATAGCACATAACGCAACGTTTGATCTGTCTGTTATTCAGGCAGCTCTGGAGCGATATGAACTGCCTGTGCCGGATATGTATTATATCTGTACGCTGCAAAAAGCCAGAAAGCATATCAGCAAAGAAGCCTTTGGGAATCACAAACTGGATACCCTGTGTATGGGATTGTGCATCCCGCTGGAGCAACATCATAATGCGCTCGATGATGCACTTGCCTGTGCGTCACTTTTTGAATATTTAAAAGGACACTTCGGGTGTGACGAGTCTGATCTGAGGCCTTTTCGAGTAACCGCACAAAAGGATCGGCATGATAAAGATGCAGGGACGGAAAAAGCTCTGAACACACTGCACGGCTTGTTGTTGGGGATCGGCTTTGACAGCGTGATTCGGCCATTGGAGAATCAGATATTGCTGTCTTGGATTGACGAATATCAGTATTCAGCAAATGCGGATATCCGGGCATGTCGAAAGCAACTGCAAACGGCACTGGAAGATGGGAGCATTACCAGAAGCGAACACGAATGCTTGCTGAGGTTAAGCAAAGCCGCTACAATGTGCGGTG